>Ga0105356_10000673_pt1 | contig 32829 bp, 28 predicted proteins | sample GOMGulsemesocosm_3_FD_83502 | JGI IMG/M metagenome (GOLD analysis project Ga0105356, IMG submission 83502) | Methane-oxidizing microbial communities from mesocosms in the Gulf of Mexico - GOM9D Gulf of Mexico | ecosystem: Environmental > Aquatic > Marine > Cold seeps | place: Gulf of Mexico...
ACTGACGGTGCTGCATGCCTTTATGAGGGCGTGGGTTATCAACCAAATAAAGGTATGCAATATAGGCAGTGACGGGGGCAGAGCGGAGACAACAGCTAAAGCCTGACACTGAAGTACAGTGTTTTGACTAACGCCTTGAGACAAGCCATTGAATTGAACCACTGTTTATATGTCGCACGGTGTTACCGTGACGACACCTTAAAACGAGGTCTTATGATTTCGCGTGAATTGTCGCATGGCTGTCGCTATTATCGCTGCGGTTATATCCCGCTATAGATTAGTGACATTTGCGTGCCAACGACTGCCAGTGCTGGACTTTGTCGCGCCGGGCTTTTATCCTTTACCACTATCAAAAAAGTAGCGGCAGTGGCCATCAAGACTCCGGCTTGCCTCAATAGTACTCAACAGTGAAAACAGGAACAGTATATGACTGCAGTCAATGAGATGGTCGCCACCCACCCCGAGGCCGACGCGCTCACTATGAACATCGACGATATCGATGTCAGCCGTCCAGAAATCTATGAAAGCAATGTTCACCATAGCTTTTTTGATCGTCTGCGAAAGGAAGATCCAGTCCACTTTTTTGAGAACGAAGAGTTTGGTCGATTCTGGTCAGTCACCAAATTTAAGGACATTATGGCGGTGGACACCAATCACCAAGCTTTCTCTTCCGAACCCAGTATTTTCCTGTCGGAACCCGAAGCTGATTTTAACCCCGAATCCTTCATATCCATGGATCAACCCCGCCACGACCAACAGCGCAACGCGGTTACCGGCACAGTGTCACCGCCCCGAGTAGCGGAATTGGAACCGCTGATACGCCAGCGTATCGGTGATGTACTGGACTCTTTGCCGGTGGGCGAAACCTTTAACTGGGTAGACAAAGTATCGATAGAGATCACCACGCAAATGCTCGCAACCCTGTTTGACTTTCCCTTCGAAGATCGGCGCAAGCTCACCCGCTGGTCTGATGTCACTACCACCCCGGCAGAGCTGTTGGGCCTCACCATTGAGGAGGCTAGAGCGGAACTGATGGATTGTCTGCAAACCTTTGGCGCCATGTGGTCGGAGCGCGCCGCCGCTGCAGAGCCGGGCAATGATTTTATCTCGCTAATGGCCCACAACCCAGACACCAAAGATCTGGAACCCATGCAAATTTTGGGCAATCTTATGCTGCTGATTGTCGGCGGCAACGATACTACCCGCAACTCGATGTCTGCCAGCGTACTGCTAATGGAGCAGAACCCCGAAGAGTTGCTCAAGTTAAAAACACAACCTAAGCTAATCCCCAACATGGTGTCCGAGGTTATTCGTTATCAGACGCCGCTTGCCTATATGCGGCGCACCGCACTGGAAGATATTGAACTCGGTGGCAAACAGATCAAAAAAGGTGACAAAGTCATTATGTGGTATGTCTCGGGTAACCGCGACGAAGAGGTGATCGACAATCCCAATGAATTTTTAGTCGATCGAAAGGGCGCCCGCCACCACCTATCCTTTGGTTTTGGCATTCACCGCTGTATGGGCAATCGCATCGGTGAACTGCAGGTCAGAGTATTGTGGGAAGAGATTCTGAAGCGTTTCGACCGGGTTGAGGTTGTCGATGAACCGGTGCGTATTAAATCCTGCTTTGTGATGGGTATTGCCGACCTGCAGGTACGGCTACACCCCAAGGCCGCCTAAGCAACTAGGCTTGCACGCTGATAGCGCTCAAGCCTAGGTTGTCCCTTGGCACTTACAAGCTATCGATGACCCCTAACAGTTGCTCCACACTGGGACGGGTCTGATAATCCCGAGACGAGTGAGCCCAACGTACCTGCCCTTCTTTGTTCACCAGAAAAGCTGATGACACGGCTATTTTGTGGTGTCCGCGCCCCGACCACTGTTCCAAGTCAACGCCATAGCCCTTATAGCGTTCATACATAGTTTCATCCAGCTCCATAATGACTTCGAATACACTGTGGGCGGCTAGGGCTGGATCGGACAACACCGGGAAGGGGATATCGTAACTGCGCTGGGCTAGGGTAGCGCCGTCAACGGTATCGACGCTGATCAATACTGGGGTGACCCCGCGGCGCTGGAATTCAGGCCAAGCAGTAGTCAGTTGGCGCACCTGCACATTACAAAAGGGGCACCAGCCGCCGCGGTAAAACACCACCAGGGTATCACCTAGGGTTGTTAGTGAAGCCAAATTAAAGGGTTTGTCGTCGTGAGTATTGGTCGAGAATGCCGGTACCTTGGCACCGGGAGCCAAACCGATATTGTTATCTCGTGTGCCCAGCGTAGCGCCTGCGGTGACCGCTAAGTCGGGCGTACTGATGGCAAGGCTCAGTTCGGCTGCGGTGAGAGTTGCGCTCAGCAACAAACTCACTAGCGCCGTGGCCAGCTTGCTTCTAATCATGGTGTTCTCCTAAGCTTGCGGTTAATCATAGTGTTATCTTATATTGGTAGGCATTAAAATTATCGGCTCGATTATGCCACCGCCAGCATACATTAACTAATAACACCGATGACTATCGGTTAGTTAACAATGGCTGCGCCCAGCCAGGGCTCGCAGTCAACAGTATTGCAATAGTTCAACAAACACATTTTCAAGATCTATAACCTACAATACCGGATCTACATCATGAAACTAAGCGTCGAGTTCCCCAGTGTCGCCTACCGCGAAGGCCCAGAGGCAATTGTGCGCCTGGCTAGAGCCTGCGAAGAGATAGGCTACGATCAGCTGGATATGTTTGATCACGTGGTCATGGGCTACGCCATCGAGGGCAGACCCGCACCGCGCTATCCGGTGGCCATGCCGGTGATGGAGGCGTTGATGGCGCTATCCTATATCGCCGCGGTTACCTCTACCATCGGCTTGGGCACCGAGGTATTGATTTTACCCCTGCGCCAGCCAACCTTGGTAGCCAAGCAAATCAGCACCCTCGATACACTCTCCGCGGGCCGGGTCAGATTGGGGGTTGGCAGCGGATGGCAGCGGGCCGAGTTTGAGGCCATGGGCGTGGACTTTGACAACCGCGGCCGGCGCATGGACGAATCTATAGCATTACTGCGAAGCTTCTGGGGCGATGAACGCATCGACTTCAATGGTGAGTTCTTTCAGCTGGAGGGCATTGCCATGGAACCTAAACCGCCTCAGGGTACACAGCTGCCGATTTGGATGGGCGGTTTTTCCCAACGCGTATTTCGGCGTATCGGCGAACTCGGCAACGGTTGGCTGGCCACCGCCATCACTGATCCAGAGCAGGCAAAAAAGGCTATGGAGTCGATTGCCAACTTCGCTGTAGCCGCCGGCAGAGATCCCTCAACTATCGGCCTGCAGCAAATGTTAGATATACCCCCCGGTAGCCACGGCGGCCAGAAGTTTTACAGTGATCTCGATCGCGTAGAAGCCCGCGCCGTGCAGGTGAAAGAGATGGGATTTAATTGGGGGGCGGTTAATGCCACCGCTATTTTTCAGGCCGGTGCTCGCAGCGTCGATGAAATTATTGAGCAGTTGGCACTTGTACACGAACGCTTAGTTAAGGCAACACGCTAAAGCAAGTTTTCAAGACTTCCTCATCGACCTAGCTTTTGAAAAATATCTTGTTAAAAACTCAACTGTTTTTCTCACTTAATATAATTTATTTATTCTTTTGTAAAATTTCCCCTTGCATTTTCTATTGATAGGCATAACATGCCTGCAATAACCTTTTAGCAGAGTCGTTCATGAATACATTCAACTACAACGCAGCAGTCTATCGTAGCGGACCCACTTTTGTGGCCGCGGACTCTTTGCGCCTGTCGTTTGTACTCAGTGCTGACAACACTAGTGATTATAGTTTCGGTGGCAGTATGCAAAAACCGATTACTAACAAGGGCCACTCGCATTCCGCCCGTTCACAGGTCAATTACACAGCAGCATCGATAACCTGACGAAATAATTATTTTTCGGAAGGTTTGTTCATCAAGCCTTCCGGAGACCAAAACCCCGGTAGGCCTATCACAAGGCAGTCGGGGTTTTTTTTGCCCCGGAAAAAAGAAAAACAGGGGCATGTCATGTTTGACATCAATATTTTTGCCAACCCGGCACGATTGAAAAAAGAATTTCTCGCCACTACGGCGATCAAACCTCAGACTATGGGGCCAGAGCTACAGGCCGAGTTTGACGCTTTCACCGAGCAAGATCCTTCCATCTTGATGGGTGACAATTTTTGGCTGGATTTTATTCGCAGTTATAAAAATCATCTCAGCATCATGATTTTCGGCCGGGCGCTGATGACAGTATTGCTACTAGTGGCGGTTTTTGCCAGCGAATGGATTTTGGACACTAGCAATACCCTAGAAGTAGCACTGGGTTTTTTATTATTTTATACCCTAGTGCAAATCCTGTTAAAAATTGTCAACGCCTGGACCTCGCTGTATCAAAACCAGTTGTTTGTCAGTGCCAGAACCTTTATCACCCTGCGAGTGAATGTAAAATTGCTGCGTATGGGACAAATGACCGAGGGCGAGTTTTCCACCGGCAATTTAAAAACACTGGTGTCCTCCGATATTTATCGCGTGGGCGAGTTTTTCCAGGGTGTCGCCCGCAACGGCATTCCCTGTTTGCTGGCACTGCTGATATTAGGCCCGGTCATTGTCTTCAAGATGGGCTGGCCCGGAGTGTTGGCCATTGTCGCAGGCTTTGGCGCAATGCCACTATCCTTTCTATTGGGGAAATATGTTCACCAAAAAGAACTGCTGATAAAAAAGGAAGAGGACGATCTCTCCACCCTAGTAGGAGAATGGGTAATCAACGTGCGTCTGCTGCGTTTCCTGCACTGGGAGGGTGTTATGCGCAGTCGAGTAGCGGGTCACGTGCGCCAACTGGTCACCGAGGCCAGCAAGCAGCACGGTGTCAACTTAATAAACTTTGGTATTAGTGTGAGCTGGTGGTTGCTGCCGATCATTGTATTGATCTGGTCAAATCAGTGGCTCGGTGGCAAGCAGGATATGGTCACCCTATTTGCCAGTATATGGATGTTAAATCACATCACCCTATACATACGCTGGCTACCGGATATTTTTATTAGCTTCGCCGCCGCGTCCGCCTGTGTGCAGCGATTGAACACCCTTTTTGGCCACCGCGACATCGTCGATGAGCAAATGCCGGCAGCAAACCTGCTGCGCGGCGATGCCAAGGCGATTGCTGTGCATTTCTGCAATGTTAGCTTTCGCTACAGCGACAACAGCGAATTTGTAATTCAAGACTTGAATCTGAATCTGAATTTAGCTAGCCGCAACTGCGTGATCGGCACCGTTGGTAGTGGTAAGTCGACATTGCTGAAATTGATCTGCGCGGAACTAAAGCCCACTACCGGCTATATCGAAGTGCAATTTGACGACGGCAATCGACTCGACCTATGGCACAAAGATGTCTATCAGCGAGTTCGCAACTCATTCGGTTATATGCCGCAAGAAGCTTATTTGTCCAACGCCTCACTGGCAGTCAATATTTCGCTGGATACCGAGCATCAACGGGACGATGTTCTGGCTGCCATCGCCAGCGCCGAACTGAGCGCCGACATAAGCCACTTCGCCGCAGGCTGCGACGAAGAAATAGGTGAAACCGGAGTCAATCTGTCCGGCGGCCAGAAGCAACGAGTCAATCTAGCCAGGGCACTGTACTCCAACAGACCGTATTTGCTTTTGGATGACCCACTCAGTGCGGTCGACAGCGATACCGAGTCGATGTTAATGCAAACCCTGCTTACCGAGCCCAAGGGATTTGTATTGTGCAGCCACCGCCTCGCACAACTGTCACTGAGCGATCGCATTCTGGTGATGGCAGCGGGAAAAATTATCGAAGACGGAGAGCCGGCATTATTGTTAGCCGATCCGCACTCTCAATTTAATCGGCAGTTGCAAGCCGGCGAATTTGCCGACAAGCAGGCCGAGCGCACTAGCGCAACTGAACATAACAAGCGCACGGGTATCGCCACGGGAGCAGTTCATGGATTATAAAAACTTTGTCAGCGCCGAGGAAGTCAGCGCCAAACAAAATAATATCAAAACCCTAATTCGTTTCGTGTCGAACCTGACGCTACTGCGAAAGCTATTGATACCGACGCTGCTGATGATCCTATTCGCCGCGGCCACACCGCCCTACTTTCTGTGGTTAGTCGGTGAGATGATCGCCTGTGTTGGTGAAAGCAGCTGTGAGGTACGTCACCAGTTACTGGCTTGGGATATTGCCGTTCCCGCCACCCTATCAACGCTGGTGGTTATCTTTTTGCTGGCCATGTTCACCCGGGTGGTGGCCTGGTCGGCCTTCGAATTGAGTGGACAGTGGTCTACCCAGACGATTCAAGCCGATATGATGCGCTCTATCAGCACCACGCAGACTACGTTTTTTGACGCCAACCCCTCGGGAAGGCTAATCAATCGTCTTATCGGCGACTACGGCATGTTGCGATTGGAGGGCGTCATGTCTATCGGCGACACCACTAATGGATTAGCTGAAGTGCTCTGTGTTGGCCTGCTTATTATGCTGGCACACCCGGTGGCGGGGCTGCTAATTATTCCGGTGGTATTATTATATGTCGTGCTGCAGATGCAACTGGCACCGATGATGAGCCACGCCCGAGAAATTCGTGCGGTTAAAATTGGCGAGGCGCTGCACCGGGAGACCGATCTTATCGAGGGGCGCACGATTTTCAGCTTGTACAACAAGCAAAAAAATCTGCTGGCTCGCATCCACAAAGCCTTTGGTGCCTCAATGGATATCCAATTGTTTTACTGCCGGCTAATGAGTTGGGGCATGTTGTGGATGGGCTTGATCTCAGCGCTCTATGCGGTCATCGTCTACGGCTTCTTAATTTTCGGCCTGCAATCCGGCGCGATTAGCACGACGCTGGCGGCGGTGATCATTACCGCGGTATTTAACCTCAACAATATATTCTTTGGCCTAGCCTGGGATATGTCGTTTATGGGTGAAACCGCCTCCCACGCCCGGCGGGCATTTTTTATTATTGATTTGCCCCACGAGGTGACTCGGGAGTCCGCCGTTCATACCGTCGAAGCAGACGAACTGGCATCGTTACCGGCGCCGGTACTCAGTGGTGATATCTCATTCGACAACTACAGCATGTCCTATCGAAATGACAGCCCGCTGATACTCGATCAGCTGTCATTGACCATCCCCGCGGGCAAAAAAGTGGGTATTGTTGGTCGCACCGGAGCCGGTAAGTCTAGTGTTATGCAGGCGTTGTTTCGCATGGTCTATCACCAGGGCGGGGATATTCGCATTGGCAAGCAGTCAATTTTTGCGGTCGACATTCAATCTCTACGCCGCCAGTTTGGGGTGGTACCCCAAGACCCTTACCTGTTTATGGGCACGGTGCGTTTCAATCTCTTAGGAGAGTTAAGCGGATTAGCCGACACACAACTTTATGCGGCACTGGCTACCGTCGGCCTTGCCATCGACCTAGACGCCAGGGTACTCGAGGGCGGTAAAAACTACAGTGTCGGTGAGCGGCAGTTACTGTGTTTGGCGCGATTGGTATTACTGAATAAGCAATACATATTGATGGATGAGCCCACCAGCTCACTGGACAGGACTAGCGACGAGCATATCCAGCGACTACTGCATACCGTGCTAGCGGACAAAACAGTCATTACCATCGCCCACCGACTGGAAAGTCTGGCGCACTACGATTTGATTTTGGAAATGGCCCAGGGTCAACTGCTGCGCCAAGGACCGCCGTCGAAAATGATGCCTCTGCTACACAATCGCTATGTTGAGGAGGAGGCAGTATAAAGTTCCAGGTCGTTGTCATTCCATAGCTACACCGTGGTGACAACTTGTTGAGCCAGCGCGGGCCCATTGCAGTGTGCAACCGTTCGCGCTGGCTCCTTTTTATCTGTCGTAAACACACTAAAGTGCTGCCATTGTTTTTTCGTGCAGCCTGTTTTTTAGTCGACCTCCAGAGCAAGACCGATTACAGTAGCGCCCGCGGATCGCAGCATACGGCCAATGCATTAACAGTAAAGGGCCACCGCGCCTCTATATAAGCCTCCATACTCACAAGCAATCATACGGAACAGTAAAATGCGCAGGGTAATTTTTAACCAGAAAGGCGGTGTCGGAAAATCCAGTATCACCTGTAACTTGGCGGCAATCAGCGCCCGCCGTGGCTTCAAAACACTGGTTGTGGATCTGGATGTACAGGCCAACTCCAGTTATTACCTGGGCCACGAGCAACCGCTCAACCGGGGTTACCAGCAGGATCAGGGCCACAAGTTGCTGAGCGAAGGCTCTATCGTCGGTCTGTTTAAGCAGTCCATGGAGTTTTTCGCACCGAAAAAAGATCCCATGGAACATATCATCGCCACCGAGTTCGAAAACCTCTCACTGATGGCATCTGACCCGGCACTGGACATCATGGAACGAGAGCTGGAATCGCGCTATAAAATTTACACCCTGCGAGACGCCTTGATTAAACTAGAAGAGCATTTTGATCACATCTATATCGACACCGCGCCGGCCTTTAATTTTTACAGCAAGTCGGCACTAATCGCCGCGCAAAGCGTATTGATTCCCTTCGACTGCGACTCATTTTCCCGCCAGGCGCTGTATAGTTTACTGCGCAATATCACCGAACTGAAGCAGGACCACAATGCTGCATTGACAATCGGCGGGGTTATTGTCAATCAATTTAACCGCCAGGCCCGCTTTCCCAACGCCTTGGTCAACGAGCTGCTCGAAGAGGACTTCCCCATCCTCAGTCAGTATATTTCGTCTTCGGTAAAGATGAAGGAATCCCACGGCAGCCAAAAACCGCTGATATACCTGCAGCCCAAACACAAGTTGTCGCTGGAATTCGAAGCGTTGTTTGACGAGATATCAGCCCCGACAAACGTTGGCTAACTGGCGCCTTCGCCAGGCCTAGCATCCTCGGTGCTGTGCAGGGTAACGCTGGCCAGATCGGGCGTTGATAGGTCTATGCCCTCCCCCACCGAAGCGGTGTATATCGCCTCATTGACCCGATAAATCGTGCCCATTAAATGCCGACGTATGGTGGCGGTGATTTTGCTATTGGGAATACGCTGCAAGTAAAACCAGACACTGTATTCCAAAGCGTAATTCCCGGTATTGGTCAGCGAGCTCTCGAAGGGCTTGTTGCGGTTTATCTTGATATCAGTGTCCTCGCAGGCACTTTCAAAGGCGCGTTGAAACAGTTTTTCAATGCGATTTTTAAACTGCAGCAGGGCCTCCAGACGCTGCTCACTATTACCCTCAAATCGCGGGTAGCCAATCTGATAAACCAGTTTTCTGCGCACACCATCGGTACTGGCGATACGGCTCAAATTGTCTATTTTACTTTGCACAAAGCGGCTATTTCTAACCAGGGTGCGGTGGTTGTTGCGAATATCGTACAAAATAATGTAAATAAACGACACCTTGTTGATAATGTACTCATCGCTGTAACCGTCTACTACCACAACATCGCCATCCTCCAACATCTGGGTATTGAGAATAATCAACCCACTGATAATATCCGGTGCCCAGACACTGCTGGTAAAGGCCAAAAAGGCGGCGATGATGCCGAAGATACCGGTGGTTTCCAGCAGGCTATTTGCCCCCCAAATAACAATCAATGCGTAGATAGTGCTGATAACGATTAGGATGAGCAACACGATATCGACTAGGCGACTGCTATAGGTCTCTACAAAAAGGGTTTTTTCGTCCAGCTCCTTTTCCAAGCCAAATTTTTTCAACAGTACAAAAGAGCTAATACTGTACAGCAACAAGCTGGCGTACAGTGCCATCACCGTCCCGCCCGCCTTGATAAAATAGTGTTGATAGGCGGGACTAAATGACAGCAACAGTAAATCGAGCAACTGTAACACCATCACTAGCACGTTTAGGTAGCGCAAAATACGCACCTTGGAGTCGCCCTCTCGACCGTATTCGACGATACCCAATAATGGCTTGGCAAAGGCAAATAGTAGCGCGTTGACGGCGAAGATTAGCCCATGCGCCAGCCATTGCAATTGGCTTAGCTCGGGAATAAGGACGTCGAATGAGGACAAGGCAGGCTCCTGGAGACAGTTTGCGGTATTCTTGGGAATGGATTCCCTATATTATTGGACTGAGAGTATAGGTGAAAACCAGCTACGCAGCAGAATAAATTCTTTGGGGACATGAATGAGTAACGACGACACCGGCACTGATAATGCCATTGATATCAACTTGCTGGAACTGATCAATATAGCGGCAAATTCGATGGACCAGCTTTTTATCCGAGCCCCCAAAGAGCAGGCCAAGACCATTTTTAAGACCCTTAAAAATGGTAAAACACATCATCTTGGCAAGGTTAAAATTGCCGGAGTGATCGAGCCAACGGTGAGCATCAATCTCGACTACAGCGAGTTTTGTGGTCCCGGATTCAATTTTGACGTTTTCACTCAGGCGCTTTCGGCAATGTTGCGTCAGCTAGCGGCCAAGTTTAAAGCCAAAGGCGATATGAATATTTTGCCGGGGGAAAACAATAGCCAGCTTATTCACGTGCCGGGCATAGTCAAAACGGCAGATCAGTTCAATGTGCTGGTATTTGCCATCGAACTAGGCCAGCTGCAATCGATCAACTTTAGGCTAATGTTTATTGATCCAGAGCAATATCCGGAACTGTCGACAGCGCAGCAGCCGTCTGACCAGCCCCCTGCCCATTAAGACACTTCGGCGTTAATAACGGCGACCTATTGATCGCCGCTGACACCAGCGTGCTTTAAGCCTTAGCCCGCTGTTGCGCCAGCCAATCGTTGATGGCCAGACCAGTACCCATATTCCACCCCTGCAACTCGTCGACGGGCACGATCTTGTGATCGTCCAACTCGTGATTGAGCTTAATCTGACCGGCTGCGCGAACATGGTAGGCAATAATCACCTGGTTCTGCCGATCAAAGGGGTACACCCCAATAAGCGTCGTCTCCACGGCGTGAAGATTTAATTCTTCCAGAGTTTCTCGCTCGGCACACTTCAAGGGATCTTCTCCGGACTCTAAAAAGCCGGTGATAATAGAATAAAACGTTTTTGGCCAAGCCACATTGTGGGCCATAACGACGCCGCCATCCACCTCAACAATCATCGCCACCACGGGGGTCGGGTTGTTCCAAAACACAAACCCACATTGTTTATCGGGACAACCGTTGCGGATTTCACCGTCAACTAAACATTCGGCTAACGGGCTTGCACACTGTGGACAGTACTTCATTCTTGCGCCTCTTATTCTTGGGTCGGGGAATAGCTTGATGCACGATCAATGCCTTCGTGGTCTCATTCTGCCATAATGATGCCCGCCTGCACTAGACTAAATACCAATATTAAGTGAGACACGTTATGGACTTACAGCTCAGTAATAGAACCGCCCTGGTTACCGGTAGCAATCGCGGTACTGGGCTGATTATCGCCAATACCCTGGCCGCAGAAGGCGCTCGGGTGATTTACCACAGCAACGAACCGGACGCAGCACCGGCAGGTGTTACCGCAGTTTGGGGTGACATTCGCAGCGACGAGGGTGGCACACAGGTATTGAGTCAACTGGCTGAGCTAGGCACTAGTATCGATATTCTTATCAACAACTACGGCACTACGTCTAGAGGCAGCTGGGATAAGTCCTCGGCTGCGGACTGGGTTGACATGTATCAGAGCAATGTATTGTCCGCATTGCGTTTAATTCAGGGGCTGACCCCGGCGATGAAAAACCAGCGCTGGGGTCGTATTGTGCAACTCGGTACCATTGGCAGCCATCGCCCCAACGCGATAATGCCTCACTACTATGCCGCCAAGGGCGCCATGGCCACCATGGGAGTGAGTTTGGCCAAGGAGCTGGCCGACACCGGCATTACCGTCAACACGGTATCACCAGGGTTGATTCGCACGCCGGAGTTGGAGGCCAGCTTTCGCAAGCGGGCACAGAGGGAGGGTTGGGGTGACAGCTGGGCCGAGATCGAGGCCAAGGTGGTGGAATTGAACTTTCCCAATCCCAGCGGTCGTATTGCCGAGCGCGAGGAAGTAGCCGAGTTAGTCGCATTTTTATGTGGCGACCGCGCCGGCATGATCAATGGACAGAACATTCGCATCGACGGCGGCGCGGTAGACTATGTCTGACGGACAGGGAATGATCACGCCAGTTATTTTTAACTGGCGGTGCAGCTACTGCGACTCTAACAGCCGAATACAGCGATCTTCGATTACAATACGGCGCTGTTTGTATAGTGCACCGACTGCTTTTTTATACATTTTTTTGCTGGCTTTGAAGATAGTATAAATCGATTCCGGTGGGCTTTTGTCGGTAATCATTAATAACCCTTCGTTCTCGATCAGCTTGGCTACGATACGCTCGGCCAATTCGGCGACTTCACCAGCGCCCTGCTGGTACAACGTTAGATCTATTTTTTTGTCGCCGCGTATACGTTTGATGTAGCCAGATAAGCGCTGGCCCTTCTTCAGCGTCTGAAAAAGCTCGTTGCTATACAAAACGCCCCAGTGGCTATGGTCAACAATAGCCTTGTAACCCAGCTCTGTGGTATCGGTAATCAACAGCTCGACAGCTTGATTAGCCTGGAACGTGCTGGACTCTTCGCTGAGAAACTTTTCGATACGGGTAGTGGCGACAATTCTCTCGGTCTGGTCATCGAGAAACAGATAAACCATCACCCGATGTCCCTCTTCCGGCAAGTATTTATGCTCGCTATAGGGCAGCAACACATCTTTATTCAACCCCCAATCCAAGAACGCGCCTACCGGATTGATCGACACCACCTTTAGCCAGGCGAATTCACCGACCATTGCTAGGGGTTCATCGGTGGTAGCAACTAAGCGATTTTCTGAGTCCCAATAGATAAACACATCCAACGAGTCCCCCAGCTCAGTAGCAGCGGCGACATAGCGGCGCGGCAGCAGAATATTACCGTACTCGCCACCGGCTAAATACAGGCCCTGCTCGGTCCGTTTGACGACTTCTAAGCGATTTTTCCTGCCGATATTAACCATTAGTTTGCTCTCTTGGCTAGCGAGTGGACGGCGTCTTAAACCTCGTAGTCGATTAGGTGCCGCTGCTCAAAAATCGAGCGCACGAAAGGCAATATAGCCTGGTGCACTGGGTGTTGGGCATAGACTTCAAGCGCCGCTCTGGATTCGAGCTCCGAGTACAGTGCTACGTCTACAGAATCGGCGGTGGCGGAGTAGTCTATGCCCAGCTCGACCTTGATCAGCCCTGGAATTTTACCGTTCATGCCCTCGACCAAAGCCTTGGCCTTCACAATATTCTCCGCCTTGCTGGCGCCGCCTACTTCGTCTTTGAGTCTAAATAATATTATGTGCTTAATCATCGATGGCTCTCTTTGTCGGCAATTGGGTTGGTAATAACTGTGTTACAAAATGTACGGCTAACGCGTGCCCATCCCTAAAGAGATCACGCTAGCTCTGGCGTTAACTACAGTGTGGCCGCCTCAGCCGCCGCCGTATTCTCACCGCCAAAGGCAGTGGTTAAGGCGCTGATAAAACCCGACAAGGTCAGTGTCATAATTGAAAAGTCTACATCAAATTGTTCGGCGGCACTGTCGGTATCGACTTCGCTGGCCTTCTCCTGCACGATATCGCCGAAGCTCAAGCGCTTGATAGCCAGTGTATCGTCAATAACACACTCGACTCCAGAGTCCCAACAGAGCCCTAGTTTACTCACGTACATACCACTTTTAATATGATTATTAATATCAACAGAATTCAAATCTTGGTGTTTGCAGCGAATAACACCGGCTTCATCACTGGGGTCGCGCAATTCGCACTCGTGACCCAGAGAAAAGCCAGCGGCAACTTCGCCGCTCTTCAGCCAGTCGGTCATCACCTGCTGCGGCATATTTTTAGCCGTTAGCGGAATAACTGGCAAACTGCCAATGGAGTCGCGCAGGCTATTCATTAAATCCTCGGCGCGTGTAGCGGAGGACGCATCAATAATCAACAACCCTTCTTTCGGCGCAATATAGGCGTAATGTTTTGAGGACTTGGTAAAAGCTCTGGGTAGCAGGCTAAAAGTAATTTCCTCTTTCAGCGTTTGCCGCTCTTTGCGACCAACGCCTCGGCCCTGCTCCTGTTGGATGAGCTGCACCTGTTGTTCCATCTGCTCGTTGACGACAGCGGCGGGCAGTATTTTGTCTTCCCGTTTTGCGCTAATCATCATATAGCCGTTGGCACTGTGCACGTATTGTGTACCTTCGTCGCCATTAGCCAGCCGGCCGATCGGTGGCACCCAACCGTAACGTGATGGGTCCTGGCTGCCACAGGGCACAAAAGCTGCTGCCTCGAGGTAGCTTGCCAATTCCTCGGCGGACAAATCGAAGTCTTTGGTAAATCGATATACCTGTAAATTTTTAAACCACATAGTTTCTCTGCTACTCATTCGGCGTCTACTGGGAACGTAGACCGGGTTATTCTCTTGAAATACCTGTCTCGAAGGCTGCACCTGCCGCTTGGGCCAATAAAAAAGGCTGCCTATACAGGCAGCCTCTAGCTCTGTCAGGACTGCGTATCGATCAGGCCTTTAACTAACCACCGCCAACAGTTCTACTTCAAAGATCAGCGCCGCATACGGGCCAATAACGCCACCGGCACCACGCTCGCCGTAGGCCAACTGGTAGGGCACGTACAGGCGCCACTTCGAACCGACACCCATCATCTGCAGGGCCTCTGTCCAACCGGCAATAACACCGTTGACGGGGAATTCTGTGGGTTCACCACGATCGACGGAGCTGTCAAATACGGTGCCGTCGATAAGCATGCCGTGATAGTGTGTTCTAACGGTCGAGGAAGCCAGCGGCTTGTCACCATCACCGGCCTTCATCACTTCGTACTGCAGGCCGCTGTCGGTGATAGTAATCTCATCGCGCTTGGCATTTTCGGCTAGAAAGGCGTCGCCCTCGGCAGACTGGGCCTTGCCCTGCTCTTCCTTTTTGGCCTGAATCTGTTGGTGAATCTCATTGAAAGCAGCTTCTAACAATTCCGCCTCGATCGGGCTGGCGGTGCCGCTGAGGGCGTCGACAACACCCTCGGCGACAGCATTGGCATCGATACCGTCAAAGGGGTTATCGGCCAGCTGATCGCCCATTTGACGACCGATACCGTAACTGACACGCTGCTGGATAGTGGCATATTTCTCAGACATAATATTCTCTTATAAGCACCCTGCAACCGGGTGATGGTTAGATTGATAGAAAAACGCGATTCTAGCACAAGTTTTCCTTGGATAACCCTCCCAACTTTGCCGTCGGTGGAGCGCTGATGTACCTCATTACCATCGGCACCGCGCTGGCACAGGCCTCTGAGGCCCTACTGTTTAGGTCAATATAATGGCCGTAATCGATGGTTTCCCGAGCCAATACCGGTGCGATTAATCGTCTCGACCACCGTCCCGGCTATGGAGAAAAGCGTTTTCACCCTGTGATTGTGTATAATTGGCCGCCCTAAGACGAGCGGCGCGAAGATATGCGACACGGCAATTATTCCAACGAACCCGGACAGACCATCAACTGGCAGGTGCTCAAGGTTATCTGGCCCTATCTGCTCGATCACCGCGGCCGGGTAGCACTCGCCCTGTGCTGCCTGGTGGTAGCCAAAGCCGCCAATGTTGTGGGTCCCTACTTGCTAAAGCTTATTGTCGACGCACAAACTTTGGAATCTGGAGACTCGATCAGTACTGGCGCTCTGATCATTGTTCCCGTCGCGCTGATTATGCTGTATGGCTTCGCACGGTTTATCAACGTGTTAATGGGGGAGATTCGCGACACGATTTTTGGCCGCGTTACCGAGCGGGCAATGCGCCGTATTGGCCTGCGGGTGTTTCGGCATATGCACGAACTCGACCTGGATTTTCACCTCAATCGTCGCACCGGCGGACTGTCTCGCGACATCGAACGAGGCACTACTGGCATCAGCTTTTTGATGCGCTTTTTTATCTTTAACATCGTGCCGACGCTGATCGAGATCGCGATGATTAGCGGTATATTATTTTATAACTACGGCCCTACATTTGCGCTGATTATCTTGGTATCAGTCGCTTTGTATATCACCTTTTCGGTGGTGGCCACGGAGTGGCGTACAAAGTTTGTGCGCGAGGCCAACCTGGCAGACTCCTCCAGCAACAGCCGTGCGGTGGACAGCCTGCTCAATTACGAAACGGTAAAGTACTTTACCAACGAAGAATTCGAATCAGATCGCTACGATCGTGAGCTGGAGCGCTGGGAACAGGCACGGCGCAAGAATAGATTGTCGCTGTTGAGCCTCAATTCAGGCCAAGCCCTAATCATTGCCGCCGCCACCACCGCCATGGTGTGGCTCGCCGCCGCCAAGGTGAGCAGTGGCGAGATGACCATCGGCGACTTTGTCGCGGTTAACTCCTATATGATGATTCTGTTTATGCCACTGAATTTCCTCGGTTTTGTCTATCGAGAAATAAAGGGTTCAATGGCCAATATCGAAAAAATGTTCGAGCTGATGGCGATCGAACCGAAAGTGAAAGATATCGACAATGCCCCTGCGCTGCAGCTGCAGCGCGCCCATATCGTATTCGACAACGTATCGTTCCAATACCACAGCAACCGCCGCATACTACAACAGGTCGACCTGTCTATTAACCCCGGGGAAAAAGTGGCGGTGGTCGGTGCCAGCGGTGCCGGTAAATCGAGTCTGGTCAAATTACTATTTCGTTTTTACGATACCAGCGCCGGCACAATCACCATCGACGGCCAAGACATCAGCCAAGTAAGCCAGCATTCGCTGCGTCAGGCCATCGGCATAGTACCTCAAGATACTGTGCTATTTAACGATTCACTGTTTGAAAATGTGCGCTACGGTCTGCCCTCGGCCTCCGACACCGAGGTAGAACAGGCCATTAGCCTGGCCCACTTAGACGATTTTATCAGTCAACTACCCGAAGGGCGCGATACCAAGGTGGGGGAGCGCGGATTGAAACTCTCCGGTGGTGAAAAACAGCGTGTGGCTATCGCCCGCACCATCTTGAAGCGACCAGCTATTCTCGTTTTTGACGAGGCGACCTCCTCCCTCGACAGCAAATCTGAACAGGCGATTCTGACGGCTATTAACGACATTTCCAGCGACCACACCAGTTTGGTTATCGCTCACCGACTGTCGACCATTGTCGACGCCGATAATATTGTGGTGTTAGATCGCGGGAAAATCGTAGAACAGGGCACCCACCAGCAGTTGCTGGCTAGCAATGGTCGCTACGCCGACATGTGGCTAATTCAACAGAGCAGCAGTGAGCAAACTCCACTGCTTCCAGAAGAGATGTAATCACAGAAACACCCTATTCCAACATTCTGCTATGCTATTAAAGTCTAAGAAAACAAGAATGTAGACGCGCTAGTTACCAGCGCTGCTAACTTGGCAGGAACTGTGTGAAAAAACCGATAAGCAAAGCCAATATCCGCACCGAGATAGAATGCCAGATTGAGGCCTTTCTCAACCACGGCGGTGCTATCAATGCCATCGAGCGCGGCACCAGTGGCCGACTGTCAGCGGAGGGGCCGCTCAAACCTCAATCGACTGCCTTCCAGCAACCTCGCGCCGAGCGCACTTATGTGGCCGACGTCATCGCTGCTATCGACCAGCGGCGCAAGGCCCAAAGTGAAACTAAAAAGCCTAAAAAACGCAAACCTAGGAAGAAAATGATATACGATGATTTTGGTGAGCCACTACGCTGGGAATGGGTAGAGGAATAAGTTAACAGCGATCTTGCAACAGCCAAATTCGCTTCCACCATGCATATTTACTGCTCACTTCACATTGCCATCGACCGTTGCTTATCAAACTGCAAACTCCACCCTTATACCGTAAACCACTGCCAATATCACCACCACCCCAGAAAACACTGAAAAACATCACAACGGTTTCTGTTTTCTTCGCTATGCTTAAACTATGGCAGCATCGGCTACACAGTCCTATTGCTAACAGATATTGAAAATATTGTTGCCCTATTACACAACGCCACCAATAGGTCCCGCTTTATTCCGATAAAGATTAAGCAGTGAGGTGAATGCTATGGGAATATTTAATCACTACCGAGAGCGCTACGATTCCAACGCACAGGAAGAATATTCACTGCAGGATTATTTGCAGCTCTGCAAAGCCCAACCATCAGTGTACGCTAGCGCCGCTGAACGCCTGCTGCTGGCCATTGGTGAACCGGAATTGATAGATACTGCCAACGACCCGCGCCTGAGCCGTATTTTTTCCAACAAATTGATAAAGCGATACCGGGTATTTGAAGAGTTTTATGGCATGGAGAGTGCCATCGAAAATATCGTTGCCTACTTCCGTCATGCCGCCCAAGGCTTGGAAGAGAGCAAGCAAATACTGTATCTGCTGGGACCGGTAGGGGGTGGAAAATCCTCTCTGGCCGAGAAGATAAAAGCACTGATGGAGTGCGAACCTATTTATTGTCTTAAGGATTCGCCGGTATTTGAGTCGCCCCTGGGTTTATTCGATCCCGCCGAGGACGCTGCGATTCTACTCGATGAATTTCATATTCCCGAGCGCTATCTCGGCAGTGTTATGTCACCCTGGGCGGTTAAACGCCTGCACGAGTACAGCGGCGATATCAGCCAGTTCAAAGTGGTTAAATTGTACCCCTCTCGGCTGGATCAAATAGCCATTAGCAAGACCGAACCCGGCGACGAAAACAACCAAGACATTTCCTCCTTAGTAGGCAAAGTCGATATTCGAAAATTAGAGGAGTTTCCCCAGAACGATCCCGATGCCTATAGTTTTTCCGGCGGTCTGTGCCGCTCAAACCAGGGTATTTTGGAATTTGTCGAAATGTTTAAGGCGCCGATCAAGGTATTGCATCCGCTACTGACCGCTACCCAGGAGCGAAATTACAACAGTACTGAGGGGCTGAGTTCCATTCCCTTCGACGGCATCATTCTCGCCCACTCTAACGAATCGGAGTGGCAGTCGTTTAAGAATAACAAGAATAACGAGGCATTTATTGACCGCGTTTATATTGTCAAGATACCCTATTGCCTGCGGGTGTCAGAGGAAACCCGGATTTATCAAAAACTGCTGGAAAAAAGCTCGCTGGCCAACGCCCCCTGCGCCCCGGATACCTTAAAAATGCTCAGCCAGTTTTCAGTATTGTCGCGACTTATAGAGCCCGAAAACTCCAATATTTATTCCAAAATGCGTGTCTACGACGGCGACAGCCTCAAAGACACCGACCCCAAGGCAAAGAGCCTACAGGAGTACGTCGACAATGCCGGAGTCAACGAGGGCATGAACGGGCTCTCCACCCGTTTTGCCTTCAAGATTTTAGCTAAAGTCTTCAACTTCGACCCCACCGAGGTCGCCGCCAACCCGGTGCATCTGCTGTATATTTTGGAACAGCAAATAGAACAGGAGCAGTTCTCCGCAGAGACCAATGACCGCTATTTGGGTTTTATTAAAGAGCAGTTGGCCCCTCGCTATGTTGACTTTATCGGCAAGGAGATCCAAACCGCCTACCTCGAATCTTATTCTGAATACGGTCAAAATATTTTTGATCGCTATGTGACCTATGCTGACTTTTGGATTCAAGACCAGGAATACCGCGACCCGGAAACTGGCGAAATCCTCGATCGACCCGCCCTCAACGAAGAACTGGAAAAGACGGAAAAACCCGCTGGAATTTCCAACCCAAAAGATTTTCGCAACGAAATTGTCAATTTTGTATTGCGCGCTCGGGCCAACAACGATGGCAAGAATCCGGTATGGAGCAGCTATGAAAAACTGCGCACTGTTATCGAGAAAAAGATGTTCTCCAGCACCGAGGATTTACTGCCGGTCATTTCCTTTAACGCCAAAGCCTCCACAGATGATCAAAGCAAACATACCGACTTTGTAGTGCGTATGGTAGAACGTGGCTACACCGAAAAACAAGTACGCTTGTTGTCGGAGTGGTATCTGCGAGTCCGCAAATCGCAATAGCCGGCATTCACAAGCAACAGGGAGACCTGCTTTGAGCTATCTGATTGACCGACGTCTCAATGGAAAAAACAAGAGCACTGTCAATCGACAGCGCTTTTTGCGCCGTTATAAAAAACATATTAAACAGGCGGTAGCTGACGCGATTAACAAGCGTTCCATAACCGATATAGACAGCGGCGAAAATATCACCATCCCCGACCGCGACGTAAAAGAGCCTATTTTCAGTCATGGCACGGGCGGTGATCGCAGCACTATACACCCGGGTAACAAAGAGTTTGTCCCCGGCGACCAATTGCCCAGGAATGGTAGCGACTCCCAAAGTGGTCGCCAGGCCAGCGACAGCGGTGAGGGCCTAGACGACTTTATATTTCAGATCAGTCACAGTGAATTTCTGGATTTTATGTTTGAGGACCTAGAATTGCCCAATTTGATCAAGCGAGATCTGATGGGTTCCAAGAGCTTTGTCTATCGACGCGCAGGTTATACCACCACCGGCACACCCAACCAAATAAATATTGTTCGCACACTGAAAACAGCCAATGCTAGGCGTATCGCCCTGGGGGGGGGCTCCAGAAAAAAGTTAGAAAAACTTAAAGCAGAACTACTGGAATTGCACGGCCAACTCAGCCCAGACACTGAGAAAATAAGCGTATTGGAAGAGAAGATAGCAGCCATCGCAAAAAAATTAAAACGCATACCGTTTATCGATTCCTTTGACATTAAATACAATTTGAGCATCAAACAGCCGCTACCCAGTTCCAAGGCGGTTATGTTTTGTATTATGGACGTCTCCGGATCGATGGATCAAGCAACTAAAGAACTGGCAAAACGGTTTTTTATACTCTTATACTTATTTTTGCAACGTAATTACGACCACACCGATGTCGTTTTTATTCGCCACCACACCAGCGCCAAGGAAGTCGATGAAGAGGAGTTTTTTTACTCACGGGAGACCGGCGGCACCATCGTATCCAGTGCGTTGAAGTTGATGAAGACGATAATGGAGCAACGCTACCCGGTGGCTGAGTGGAACATTTATGGTGCTCAGGCCTCCGACGGCGACAATTGGAATGACGATTCCTCGACCTGTACAACATTGTTGCAGCATAACATTTTGCCACAGCTACAGTACTTTTCCTATATTGAAATCACCAACCAAGACCCGCAAAATCTTTGGCACCAATACCAGCTATTGGCGCAGCAATTTCCCGACGTATTTGCCATTCAAAAAATCGCCGATGCCAGTGATATTTACCCGGTATTTCGCCAACTCTTTGCCCGGCGCCAATCATGAAACCAGCAAAACAGAAGCCTCGCTACATCTCCACCGGTTCAGACTGGAGCTTTAGCCTGATAGAACAATACGAAGAAGCCATCGACACCATAGCCAAGGACTTTGGCCTAGACACCTATCCCAATCAAATCGAAATCATCAGCGCCGAACAAATGATGGATGCCTACTCCTCTTCGGGAATGCCGATGTTGTACCACCACTGGTCATACGGCAAGCACTTTGCCGCTATCGACCACAGTTATCGCCGCGGTCAAATGGGGCTAGCCTACGAAATCGTTATCAATTCAAGCCCCTGTATCGCCTATTTGATGGAAGAAAACACCATGACGATGCAGGCACTGGTCATGGCCCATGCCTGCTACGGCCACAACTCCTTTTTTAAAGGCAATTATTTGTTTCGAACCTGGACCGAGGCCGACTCCATTATCGACTATTTACTGTTTGCGCGGAACTATATCCATCGATGCGAACAGCGCTATGGTGAGACCGAAGTCGAAACACTGCTCGATTCCTGTCACGCACTGATGAACTATGGCGTCGACCGCTATAAGCGCCCGCACCCCATATCCGCCGAGAAGGAGGCATTGCAGCAGCAGCAGCGCGAAGATCAGTTGCAGCGTCAGGTCAATGATCTGTGGCGTACTATTCCCGGCGGTAAGAGCGATAGTGAAAATAGCACACCTGCCCCCTTTCCACTGGAACCTCAGGAAAACCTGCTGTACTTTATCGAGAAAAATGCGCCGCTATTGGAACCCTGGCAGCGGGAAGTCATCCGCATCGTGCGCAAAATTGCACAGTACTTTTACCCCCAGCGACAAACACAAATGATGAATGAGGGTTGGGCCTGTTTCTGGCACTATACCATTCTCAATGAAATGTATGATCGCGGCTTAGTTAATGATGCGTTTATCTTAGAATTCCTTCAATCCCATACCAGTGTTATTGCCCAACCGCCCTTCGACAGCCCCCACTATAGCGGTATCAACCCCTATTGCTTGGGTTTTGCCATGATGACGGACCTGCGCCGAATGTGCGAGCACCCAACCGAGGAGGACCGCGAGTGGTTCCCCGATATAGCCGGTTTGCCCTGGCAGCAAACGCTACAATTTGCCATGCGCAATTTTAAGGACGAGAGTTTTGTACTGCAGTTTCTGTCGCCGAAAGTCATTCGCGATTTAAAACTATTTTGCGCTCATGATGACGACCGTCTTCCGCATATTGAAATTACTGCCATCCACAACAACGCAGGCTACCAGCGCATTCGAGAACAATTGGCGGGACAGTACAACTTGGGAGACCGAGAGCCCAACCTACAGGTCCATGCCATCGACGTTCGCGGCAATCGCTCCATGCACCTACACCACTATCAATACAACCGAAAACCACTGGGCAAGGATACGATGCAGGTGTTAAAACACCTGCACCACCTGTGGGGCTTTGATATACACCTGTTGTCGCTACAAGATGACGAAGTGACGGAAAGTTACCACTACCCAGAAATAGTAGCGGCCGACCATCCTCAATACTAACAGCACAGCAACAAATGTTGCTGTCCATCCAAGGCCTAGTACAACAGTAGTACAACCGTAGCCCAACAATAGCCCAACAATAGCGGCACATACCCGAACACATCCCCAAGCCAGTGATCTACCCCCATAAGACATTGTTTTATATAAATAAAATTGAGTTGTATCACTCAACGTGCAAAATATTCAACACAATTTAAGAAAATATCTCCGCTTTCACTTGCACAAACAACAAAACCCACTAAGCTGTATTTACATACAGTACTGATTATAAATACAGACCTGTTTATTAATACAGATCTAATGGCAAGCAATATGGCCAATCAACATAGCCAAACAACATAGCCAAACAACATTAGCTATTGACAACCAATAACACAGCGGAGAGTTACACGATGCGTTTTCCAACACTAAAATCAGATCTAGACAGCTATATCAATATGCCTCGCGGCAGTGAAAAGAATGGCGTAAAACGCGTTTTTACACCGGTTGACTATCGTCAATTTCGTCAGCATTTAGCCTGCCTGCCAACTACAAGCGTTGAGGGCAAGGGCTTCGAAACCGCTATTTATGACCCATCAGGAGAGATACAGGCCATTGTGCACGCAGCTTCGATCGACAGCACCGGCCGCTGCTTCCCCGCCGAATATTTTATCCGCAGCAGCGCCCTAGCTCAGCACTGGGACCAAGCGGCCTGAGTTACTGCACTATATTGCACTACCGCCACACTAAACCGTGCAATACCGTGCAATACCGTGCAATACCGTGCAATACCGTACTACAGCACAACACTACGCTCCTATTGGGGCTGGAGGGCCTCCCAAACCACCTTGCTCTCTAGCCCCCTTTTTCACAAATACACTGTTTCTGTTACGTGCTATAATCGCCCTGTTCTATTTACCCATCTGACAAGGCAAGGCATAGATGTACGTATTTTCAGCAAACGCTAACACCGAAAAAGCGCTGGGCGATTTTAAAGCCGGTGAAGAAATTCCATTTATCGTCTATATCAACTTCAAGGATCTATTTGGCGCCGAGCAACTGTGTCGGCTCTATTTGTTACAGCAGGGTTTTATTAACCCCAAAATCGAGAAACGTAAGCTAATCGATGCCCAATTTTTGCAGAATCAAAAGCTTATTGATGCCGATCCAGCGCTAAAAGATGCCTTGGACAGTGGTTATTCCATCCAAATATTCAATGCCCACTAATACTCCACAATCGACAACTGCCATCGGGCGGTTCGGTTCACTTTTTGCAATTGGCACACTATGACCTTAAAACACTGCATCATTCACCAGATAGAACGCAGCGCACCAGGCACCCAAATCAGCGTATCCAACCGGGAGCAGGTAAACTCTAACACTGGGCCCATCCACTCGCTTATCGAACAACTCAAACAGACCTACCAACGCAGTAGCCAGAAGCAATACGGCCACTTTGATCGAGATAGCGATGACAACCCCCTGCCCCAGTGGTTAAAAGAGCAGCAACAGGGCAAGACCACCTTCGCCAGTATTAGTCTGCGTTTGCTGGAACACTTTCAGCAATTGTATGCAGCCAATGACGAGGTTTTTTCTGCACACCTACTTATCGCCTTAGAAACGGTACTGGAACAAGATTTGTTCTACGTATTTTGGGTGAATCACATCGATGCCAATCACATCGACAGCAACCTCGACGTGGCCGGTGCCCGTTTTGTCGATACCACTAAATTACAGTACGCGGCTAAGATTTATCTACAGGAGTGGCTGGAACTCGATTCGCAAAAGTATTTATCGCTAATGGCGACCAAGGGTAATAAACATCTCAGCGAAGCCTTTACCGCCGCCATTGGCTTTGCTAACGGTGTCGATCTGGCAGAAGACACTGGAGAGTTTCTGGCTATCGTCGACCAATACAGCGAATCTATCGACAAGGACAAGGTCAGTGAGTACCGAGGCAAGATCCTAGACTACTGTATAGAACAGGATAAACAGGGGCGACCCGTAGTATTCGAAGAAATATCCAACCAGCTCGACGAGTCCTCTCCCACCGAGTTTTCAAACTTCGTTAGCACCCGACAGCAAACACCCAAAGCAGAAATTTATACCGACCGCAGCAGCCTCAAACGCTATGTTCGCTACTTCGGCCGCGACAACAATATGAGCATCAGCTTTTCCTCTGAAATGTTTGGCGAAGACATTGTGTATGACCCTCAGTCGGGCTCTCTCACCTTGAAACGTATTCCACAATCCCTAAAACAACAGTTGCAGCGCTCTGTAAGCTCCCCCGTCGAGGCCAGCGATAAACCAGGCAGCGAGTAGGGCTATACAACAAAACGGGCAAATGGGAGCTGACGGTGTTTGAGCAACAAGATCTAGTAAAAATTGCAACCACGGCAATGCCCTTCGGAAAATACCGCGGCAAGCTACTGATCGACCTGCCGGAGGAATACTTACTATGGTTTGCGAAACGGGAATTCCCCCAAGGCAAGTTGGGAATGCTGCTGCAGCTGTGTCTGGAAATACGCATTAACGGCCTAGAATCCATTATCGACCCGCTCAGATCCGCCAACTCAGCAGCAGAAGGAGCGGAACAGCCCTGAGCGCTTCAAGAAAACAGCCCTGAGTATTTCAACGCTGCAGTCGCTAGCGTTGGCGATAACAACTGGCCCAAAAAAGATGATGATTTGCTCGCAATCCGGGGAAATCGTTCGTAGCCTGAGAGCGAAAAGTCCTAATTTAGGCGGTGGGGTGCGAGTTCAATTGACTCGATATGGCGCCCAATAACAACAATTTGACCACCGTAGCGCTCATCGCCAGTGGCAGTAAATTCAAAATTGTAAGAGCGCCACAATTGCAGTGCGCCGCGCTGATTACGCTTAAACCAAAAACCGCGCAGCGATACCACATCGTCGAGTAACTGCACCTCCATTTTTTTACAATAGCGTCTCGTTGCCACCAGCGCAGTTTGTTTTACCCCCTGAGCATTCCACCACAGCAGGCAAAAAGGCACAAACACCATGGCAATGGCGATATCACTTAAATTGATCATCGTTGACCCTGATTACACAAATTATGGTATGGGAGGGCATAACCCAGCCCAAAATCGCTATCATAGTCCTTACCACATCAAGTCATCCGGTATTTGGAAGTCTGCATAGGGATCGTCTTCGTCGACAGCGTCGGCTTCACGCTCGTTGCAAACTATTACCTTATCCGGTTCCCGCAACGCAATTTTCTCGGCCACCGCCACCGGCACTAGCTCATACTTCTGTGCCAGTAAGACGATGGCCAACCGCCCCCTACTTAACTGATCTAACATGGTTTTATCGACCAAAATCTTCTTGATCTTGTTGCCATCGCTAAAATTGTAGTCAAGCTCTGCCCCAGATCGAGACAGTCTGTTGACCTTGATCAGCTGTTGGACCTGGGCCGCTATGGCCTTTTGCTGCTGTTCGGCATTTTTTTGTTCATTTAGCTGGCGATCGCGTTGAATCTTTTCCTGCCTGGCCTGCTGTAGCTGCACCTTGGTCTCGTCGACCTGCTCTTCTTTGGAACGACGCTGTACCTTGGCCTGCTTGCGCTTGTCTTTGTCAATTTTTTTGGCCTTCTTCTTATCGGCCAAGCCAGCCTGTAATAGTTGATCTTGCAGTGAACCTGCCATTGACTGAGCGCTCCTTTATTAAATAATGGTATTGATAGAGCATTTTACTGCCAGCGGCACAATATTGCTATTGTCCACTGCAATCGCGATGACCATGGGTCTGTGTTAAGCTAGTCGGCAGAAAGGGCTGTTGCAAACTCGCCAATGACAACATCAATGGCAAACTGCGGTCACTATGTTAGCGTCTACATAGCTAACAGTGGACAGGCGCTGCAGTGCTGAGGCTGACAGCTTTATAAATCTGTCGAAGCCAAATATTCAACTGGCAGAATTTATGGAACGGCAGCACAATCGCTAGATAGGCTACAATTTACTAACCCTAGACAAGCGATCAGTAAAGCGCTGGGCAAAGACCGCAAGGCAAGCTGTAAAAAACCTTTTGACTACTATACTGACCGCAGACACCGCAACAACTGACAGCTATGTTAATAATCACCAACACCATCACCATACCTAGTGCAGAGCTGGATTATAACGCCATTAGGGCGCAGGGACCCGGCGGCCAGAACGTCAACAAAGTGTCCTCGGCTATACATCTTCGTTTTGATATAAACGCCTCTGCTTTGCCTGAATTTTACAAGAGTCGATTACTGTCTTTTCGCGATCAGCGCATCAACAAGGATGGGATTATAGTGATTAAGGCTCAACAACACCGAACACAGGAAAAAAACCGCGAGGACGCTTTGCAACGCCTGCGACAGCTAATTTTGACAGCCACTACGGTCAAGCCTACCCGGCGAGCCACCAAACCAAGCCGATCCTCTCAGCGGCGGCGCATGGATAGTAAAAATCAACGGGGGAAAACCAAAACACTGCGTGGCCGGGTGGCGCTCGACTAACTACACCGATACATTGTGAAGCGGGTGAATAACGATGTACTATAGGCTAGCGCCTCATATTCAACGTTGGCCCGGCATTCTAATTCAGCGGCGGCAGTCAACTTCGCCCTGAAGAGCACCATGCGAAAACACACCTCTATTCTCGAACTATGGATCAGTAATGAGTAAATCCGAAGCCACATTTTTAATGGAGTTATTGCCAAAATACTCCCCCTTCGACGCAATTGACAGCGCGCTGTTGCAAACATTAGCAACGGATATTCAAATAAAAACGGCTGCCAAAGGCTTTTGCCTGTTTGAACACGGAGACTACGACTCCGATGAATATTTTCTGGTTAGCGGCTCGGTTCATTTAGTAGCTCGAGACGGCCGGGAAAAAATATTCAATATGAATGATAACAATGCCCACTTCCCCATCGCCCGACTCCGGCCTCGCATGTACAGCGCGGTTGCAGCTACCCCTATTCACTATTTTGTTATCGCAGCCTCGGTATTAGACGAGTTACAACGCAGCTCACGGGGCTCCGAGAGCACCCTATTGATGCAGGAAACGCAGCAAAATGCCGGTAGCGAAGGCAGCTCACTGCTATATGAGTTTAAGCAGGAACTCAATTCAGGCCGTTTTGTACTACCCAGCCTACCAGAAGTTGCACTGCGTATTCGCGAGCTGATCGAGCAACCCGACTTCCACATGGCTGACTTAGCCAAACTGGTCAATTCTGATCCAGCCATCGCCGCCAAGCTTATCAAATCCGCCAATAGTGCCATGTATCGCGGCGTCAATCAGTGCGACGACACACTGGCGGCTATCGCCAGACTGGGTCTCATTACCACCAAGCAAATGGTTACTAGCTTCGCTGTATTGGCCTTATTCAAAACCAATTCCAGCGCCTTTCAACAGCGTATGCAAACGTCCTGGCGACGCAGCATGATGGCCTCCTCTTACTGTTATATTTTGGCAAAACAGCTACCCGGTTTTAATGAAGAAGAGGCCTTACTGGCTGGACTGCTTCACAATATCGGCGAGGTAGTGTTACTGGCCTACGCCGAACGATTCTCTGATCTGAGTAGCGATGAAGAGCAACTGGATCAGCTATTACAGAGCCTCAGTGGTCAGCTGGGGGAGATGGTGTTAACCCAGTGGGGCTTTGCCCAGGAACTAATCACCACCGCCAGAGAATCACATAACTGGCAACGGGGACTGGAAAGCAGCGGTCAGCAGGAGAGCCCAGCATTTGACTACTGCGATCTGGTTCAGGTCTCGCTGTTATTCGCCGCTAATAACGAGCCAGACTTCTCCCTTGAAGTACCGCCAATGACACAGGTGCCAGCTTTTAACAAACTCGAAAACCGCCAATTAAGTGGCGAACAGCTACAGCATATTATTCAGCAGGCCCAGGAACAACTCGGCGATTTGAAACAGTTATTGAGCTGATTTAGGGCTGGCTTTCACCAAACTATGACGCGCGAGATGCTATCAACAAAACATCTACAATCGCAGTATTGAATGCTAGGCAGCGGTCCAGCGACCGTCACTACACCGATAAGCCCGCCGTAAGCAATAACAAAACCTAAGTCAGCAAAGCCACTCTTATCGCATCCAACTTGAGCTGCGCCCCCTGCATATACCGCGCCGAACGACTGCTCACAGCAGCGAGAAACTCCACCTCCTCGCTGCGAATATTGGGATTCACCAGGGCCAGTGCCTGCAAGCGCTGCAGCTCTGTGTGCTGCTCTGCCTCCATACTGGCCTGGGCCGAGTCGATAATGGCGCCCTTCTTGGCGTCAGCTAAAATTTCCGCCTGTTCTATCATGGTGCTAAGTTGAACTCTTGCATGCGCCACAAGCTCTTGGGCGCTGCGCCGGTGAACTTTTTGTCCCAGTCGATTTAAATGACCCGCTGTCAATATATGGCTGAGGTCGGTGCCATTGCTGTCGACCACTATACGCAGGGTTGTCAGTGGTAAGTGCCGCTGTAGCTGCAACTCAGCCGGGGCGCTACAATGCAGCACATAAATCGCCTCCAAAAGTACCGTACCCGCTTTTAGCGGCGGTAACTTTAAGGTGCAAAACGCAGTATTGCCGTATTCGCCACTGAGCACCAGATCCATGGCCCCACTAACCATGGGGTGTTCCCAATTAATAAACTGCAAATCCTCTCTGGACAGCGCCACCTCACGCGAATAGGTAGCACTGATACCATCCTCGGACAGTGAAGGAAAAGAGTGAGTTAACATGTGATCACCGGGTCTAACGGCAAAGCTTGAGGCACTAAGCTGTTCCTGCTCTACACCAAATTGATCAAATATCTGCTCCATATAGGAAGAGAGTTCCTGGCGACGTTCCTGCTCAATCATATCACCCACAATTTCATCTGCTAGCGCGGCGTTGCAGGAATTGAGTTCCAGCAGGCGATCCCGGCCCTGCTGCAATTCAACTAACATCTGTTGACTGCGCTGCTGAGCCTGCGCTATTAAAGCATTTTGTGCATCGAGATCTGTCGGTTGCGCTAGGCAATAATCCAACTGGGTTTTAAACTGTTGATAGAGTGAAAGTCCGACGGCGCAGGTACGTTCGAAAGCACCAAGACCCTCTTGGTACCAGCGCATCAATACCTGCTGGGCACTGTGTTCATAATAAGGTACATGAATGGCCACTGCGTGGCGTTGCCCAATGCGATCCAGACGCCCGATACGCTGCTCAAGCAAGTCGGGATTAAGTGGCAGGTCAAACAGCACAAGATGGTGTGCAAACTGGAAATTGCGTCCCTCACTGCCGATTTCGGAACAGATTAACAACTGAGCACCCTCCTCGTCGTCGGCAAAAAAAGCAGCAGAACGGTCTCTAGCGATCAGTGACAAACCCTCGTGAAATACTGAGGACGCAATGCCACGGCGCAAACGTAAATGCTCCTCTAGCTCTAGCGCAGTCTGAGCACTGGCGCAAATAAGCAGCACCTTATCTTCACGATGCTGCTTTAGCCAATCGACTAACCAGGGCACTCGAGGGTCCTCAGCAAGCCATTGATCACCTAATAACAATTCCGGTGCCAGTAACTGCGCTTGCGGTAGCGGGGTCTGGGCCGTCGTCGCGTTGATATAGGCCACGGGACTTTCCAGCGGATAGCGGTGACAGTGTCGCTCTAAAAAGCCCGCCACCGATGATCGAGTATTGCGAAACAACACTCGCCCAGTACCGTGACGATCTAGCAGGGCCTTTACCAGTTGATCGAGTGTAGCCGTCAGCCGCTCTTGCGCCTCCGGCTCTGCTAGCGGCTCTGCCAGATTCTTTTTTAAGTCAGACACCGCGGCCTCGCCCAGGTAAGCTTGCAAACGATCGAGCAGCGCTGTGTGCTGTTGCAATTGCTGTATGACATCTGCGGCCAACAAGCTCTGCACCAAATCATTAACGGGCTTCAGTTGCTGCTGTTCGGCGACGAAGTTCGGCAGACTGAAATAGCGATCGGGGTCTAACAAGCGCAGCCTGGCAAAATGACTCTCGACACCCAACTGCTCAGGTGTGGCGGTAAGCAATAACAACCCTCTCGCTTGCGCTGCGAGCTGATCGATAACACGATATTCGGCACTGACTTCATCTTCGCGCCACTGCAGGTGATGAGCCTCGTCGACAATCAGTAAATCCCACTGCGCCGCTAGCGCTTGAGCATGCCTGGCGGGGTTTTTAGTTAAGAACGACAAGGTACACAGCACCAATTGTGCACTTTCAAAAGGATTAATCGCTTCTTCGTCGCGCGAGGTCACCAGTGCTAGCGGATCTTCGTCCTCCTCATACTCTGCATCGGAACCTTGCAATCCCTGACATCGAGCCTCGTCCAAAATGGTGAAGAACAAATTGAAGCGGCGCAACATCTCCACCAGCCACTGGTGCAATAAACTGTCGGGGACCACAATCAATGCCCGCTTACTGCGACCGCTAATCAGTTGCTGGTGAAGAATAAGTCCCGCCTCGATAGTCTTTCCTAACCCCACCTCGTCGGCCAGCAACACCCTCGGCGCGTAGCGGTTGGCCGCCTCCTGAGCGATATACAACTGGTGAGGTAGTAACTGCACTCGGGGGCCTAACAGGCCGCGCACCGGTGATTGTTGTTGCTGTCGAATATGCTCGAGCGTTCGGCAGCGAAGTTGAAACGCACGATTTTTATCGATTTGCCCGGCAAATAGTCGCTCCTGGGGCTGGCTAAATTGTACAAAACTATCTAAGTCCAACTCTGCCAATATTTGCGGCTCACCTAACTCGTCAACACCGCTATAAATAAGTAGACCGCCATTGTCGACCACGTCGTTAATGTCTAGTGCCAAACCGGTGTCACTGCGAACCTGTTGCCCAATTTCATAGCGTACCCGACTCAGTGGCGCATTTAACATCGCATAGGTACGCCGCTCACCGCAGGCCGGGAAGCTAATTTCAACCCGCCTATTTGCCACTTCTACGACAATGCCCAACCCCAGTTCCGACTCGGTATTGCTAATCCAGCGCTGGCCGGGCACAAATAACAGTTCTGACACAAATAATACTCTTTTAGTCGATAAAACCCGGATGGCTGTTACTCATCGCGCCGGGATAGTAGCGCAAACAATGTTCGCCTTGAATGCATTTCCACCGTAAAATATCGCAGCGGCAACGTGAAGGCGCGGATTTTAATGGGTAATGGCCAAGGTAACAAGAGAGCTGCGCCATCAACTGAGTATTTCCACTAAAGCGACGCCACAGTACTAAATAGTAGCCTGAACAGTTAATAGGGACATGCCATGTCACACAATATTGCCGAACAAATGCAAGACCTCTACCGCCAATTTGGTGAATTGCCAGGCATCCATATCGAATTGCACCGAGATCTGTTGGCGGTGAGAGTGGAAAACCGACAGGCCGAGGCTACGGTATTTTTACAGGGCGCTCAGCTGAGCCACTACCAACGCCGCCGACAACAGCCCACCATCTGGTGCAGCGAACTAAACGACTATAGCGAGGGCCAGACCCTGCGCGGCGGCAACCCTATTTGCTGGCCTTGGTTTGGCCCGCTGTCACACAATTCTGACAATATTCAACAGTCTGTTGGGCATAACAAGGGTCCAGCTCATGGTTTTGTTCGCAGCTTGCCCTGGCAATTACTAGCAATCGAAACCGGTAATGGCGAACGCACTGAGCTGACATTTTCACTGGCAATAACAGCTGACACACTGGTTTTGTGGCCCTATGCCTGCGAACTACAACTGCAGATTTCCGTTGGAGTTGAATTGAGTTACAGCTTGAGCATTGAAAACCGCGATCACAGGCACTTTAGTTTTAGCGGCGCCTTTCACAGCTACTTCGCGGTCGGCGATATTGAAAAAGTCGCGATCATGGGCCTCGATCAACACAACTATATAGACTGCCTTAAACAGTGGTCGCAACACCGGCAGCTTGGTGAAGTAGTGGTCAATGCAGAAATCGACCGTATTTACAGTATCAATACTGACCGCAGTGCTGCGGCTAACAGAACTACCATCGATATTGTCGAT
>Ga0105356_10000677_pt1 | contig 32706 bp, 20 predicted proteins | sample GOMGulsemesocosm_3_FD_83502 | JGI IMG/M metagenome (GOLD analysis project Ga0105356, IMG submission 83502) | Methane-oxidizing microbial communities from mesocosms in the Gulf of Mexico - GOM9D Gulf of Mexico | ecosystem: Environmental > Aquatic > Marine > Cold seeps | place: Gulf of Mexico...
GGCTTTCTTCTTAATATCTTAAGAAGTTCATTCGGACGCGGGATGGAGCAGCCTGGTAGCTCGTCGGGCTCATAACCCGAAGGTCGTCAGTTCAAATCTGGCTCCCGCAACCAATATCACTTAGTAAAAATTTTAAATAAAGACATTACACATACTAATCCACTCTATTTTTATCAAAATAGGATTAACGTGCCATACAATTGTGTCACGAAAAATTGATTATTATCTAAACTTGTTGCTTAACATATTTAATTCGTCTTAATTTTCCTTATCTTTGCAAAAATCCGCTAAAAGATCGTTTGTAACCTCAGCGATCGTTTTCCTTTCGTTTTACCCTTTTTTACCTTTGCATAAATCAATGATCAGATTTAATGGCATTGGACACCTTGATATAGGATAAGATCCTAATTACTTGAGGTGGTTTATCAATCAAAAACGTCAAATAGTTTGAAGATAATCAATCAGGTGCCGATTTAGTCGATGATGAGCTTTCGTGAGTTAATGTTGTATCGACTCACGATAGCTGTACTTAAAGAAAGTCGTCAACGCCTAGGCTATCCGACAGTTAATGAAATAACTGCGTAAGAAGGCTTTAAGATTGGACGTGACAAGTAACTCTGTTAATGAACAAGCTAAATTTGAAGCTCAAACAACGATTGCGCTCCAATTGAGTTTAGGCAGTCCACAATTAATGTGCCTTCTGCGGCTTAACCAGAATATTTTCTATGCCTAACGCCCAAAAGTATAACGTCATTCTCTTTTTAAATATTAAGGTAAAAAATAGTCATTTTCTATTTGAAATTCCGCTAATACGTCAATCACAAACATACCCGCTGATTTAGCTGCTTGAATGCCCGCTTGCGCATCTTCAAAAACAATACAGCGTTGTGGCGCTACGCCCATAAGTTCAGCACAACGCAAAAAGGTATCTGGTGACGGTTTATGATTTTCAACTTGATCAGCGCCAACAACATGGTCAATTAAGTGTGTTAAACCGCAGATATGTAAAATAATATTGGCTTCATCACTGTATGCTCCTGTACCCACCGCCATCGGGCGTTTACCTTTATTCGCTAAAGCAAACTCAGCTAATGCTGTTGGTTTAACGTAGTCTTTCATGGTGTCACGCACTATCGTTTCTTTAAATTCGTTCATTTGCTGTAAATCTACCTGTAGATCTAAAGAAAAGTGCTCGATAAGAAATTCAACGGTACCCATAGTAGGAACACCTGCCAAAGAGCGCATTAAAGCCGGATCAATGGGAATACCATATTTATTCAAGGTTAATGTCCATGCATTTTGATGTAAACGGCCACTGTCTACCAAAGTACCATCCATATCAAAAATAATGGCGTCGAAGTCTTTATACATAATGTTCTCTATCTAGTGAATAAGCGATTTGAACTTAATATATCTAATCACCACTGTAAAACCTATTGTTATCCCATAAAAAAACCGCCCGAAGGCGGTTATCATGTCGGGGAAGGACATAAAACTAGCTAATGCTATAGCCCTTGCGAAAACGCATAATAAGCGGAATTTTGACGTAACTCATTTTTAAACTGTCTGATGGTAGTGTCGGCATCAATAACCGTTAGCTCGACACCCGCCATTTCCGCATAATCACTAATCATCTCAGTGGTGACACCTTGACTATAAGCAGTATGATGCGCGCCACCTGCATGTATCCATGCGCCAGCGGCTACAGATAAACTTGGACGAGGCTCCCATAAAGCAGACGCTACAGGTAAGTTAGGTAATGCTGCTGGCGGTGTTACCGTATCAACTTCATTAACAATAATACGGAAACGATTGCCTAAATCTATCGGAGAAACATTAATGGCAGGGCCTGCTTTACCCGTAAATAATAAACGTGCCGTATCACATTTCACGCCGATAGTATGACGATGTACTTCTAATACTGGTTTGTCTGCAGCAATAGTAGGACATACTTCTAACATATGTGCACCTAGCGCTTGATCTGTGCTACCAAAGTTATACGTGTAATCTTCCATGAATGACGTTCCACCACTTCGACCTTGTGACATCACTTTCATGATGCGCACCATAGCGGCCGTTTTCCAATCACCTTCACCGCCGTAGCCATAACCGTTGGCCATCAAGCGTTGGGTTGCTAATCCTGGTAAACCCGTTAAACCCGTCAGGTTTTCAAAACAGTTAGTAAAAGCACCAATTTCTCCCTCGCTAAGGAACTTAGCCATACCTAATTCAAGGCGCGCTTCATTTTGTAACATTTTCAATTGATAAGCATCGCTAAACAAGCTATCTGCCACTTGATAATCAGTAGCGTAACAATCTATTTGTGCATTAACATCAGCATCTGAAACCTCGTTAACGAGCGCGGTTAAATCACCTAAGCCATACGCATGCACTTCATAACCAAATTGAAGTTGTGCCGATACTTTATTCCCTTCCGTTACTGCAACATCACGCATGTTATCGCCAAAGCGAGCAACACGTAAATTTTGACCTTCATTCCAACCAACGGCTGCTCTACACCAATCATCAATTTGAATTTGTACCGCTGTTGTCGCCCAATGCCCCACGACTACTTTACGCTCTTTGCGCATGCGTGTAGCAATAAAGCCAAATTCACGACAACCATGCGCACTTTGATGGGTATTCATATAGTTCATATCAATGTCGCCCCACGGCAAGGCCGCATTAAATTGAGTGTGTAAGTGCATAAACGGCTTACGTAACTCAGTTAAGCCAGCAATCCACATTTTTGCGGGTGAAAAGGTATGCATCCATAAAATAACACCGACACAATTTTCATCAACATTAGCCGCTTGACATACCGCATGAATTTCTTTTGATGATTTCACCGTAGGTTTGTAAACAACATCAATACCGATATGCGCTGACTGTTGTAAACCCACGACAATCTCTTGACTATCTTTTGCAACTTGTTCAAGTACTTGAGGGCCGTATAAATCTTGAGAACCGGTGATAAACCAAACTTGCTTTTGACCAAATAATTTCATAATTTTATCTCTACTATCTTTATATAAATAACAGCTTAAGTAACGACTGGCGTTATTTAGCCTTTTTGTCCGTAATAGGCGTTTTTACCGTTTTTACGTAAATAATGTTTATCAACTAGCCCTTGTTTCAAAGGCGCAATAGTTGAGTTTAAGGTTTTTGTTAAATAAGCCATTTTAGCTATTTCTTCTAATAGCACCGCATGGTAAACCGACTTAGCCGCATCTTTTCCCCAAGTAAAAGGAGCATGTCCTGCGACGATAACCATAGGAGACTCGTTGGGATCTCGGCCGTCAAAACACTCAATAATTTGGCCACCGGTTTCATCTTCATAATCTTTATTAATCCGCTCATCACTCATCACGGGGGCACAGGGTATTTCACCGTAGACATAGTCTGCTTGCGTGGTTCCCAAACAAGGAATAGCTAGTTGCGCTTGTGCCCATGCCGTAGCATACGTTGAATGCGTATGAGTAATACCACCAATGTTTTGCCATTGGCGATATAAATAAGTATGGGTTTTAGTATCAGAAGATGGGTTAAATTTTCCGTCAACAATGTTGTTGTCTAAGTCAACAATAACAATATTGTCCACTTTTAAGTCTTCATAAGGCACGCCGCTAGGCTTAATAGCGACAACGCCTTTATTGCGATCAACTTGCGAGACATTACCAAAGGTATAAGTCACAAGTTTACGATGTGCTAACTCCATGTTAGCTTCGTAAACTTCACGTTTTAATTCAAGATAACTCATGACTATTTACCTCCATCAACGTAGTCAGCTAATGCTTGATACTGCTGATAAAGTGGTTCGTATTTAGCGGCATTGTCTGGTATTGCTTGATATGATTTTTCAACCGGAGAAGCCATCACCTGTTGAGCACTATTTACATCGGGATATATGCCCGCAGCAACCGCGGCATAAATAGCGGCACCTAAGGCACAGCTTTGCTCACTCTCTAAAACATCAATGGAACAGTTCCAGACATCTGCACAGGTTTGCATCACAAAATCAGACTTCTTAGAGATACCACCAATAGTGACTACATGCTCAATATTTACCCCTTCGTTTTTAAAACGTTCGATAATAGCGCGCGCACCATAAGCGGTTGCCTCAACTAAGCTTTTATATATTTGCGGGGCATGACTGCCCATTTTAAGGCCGGTAATAGCCATAGCAACAGACTGATCAGCATCAGGAGTACGGCGACCATTTACCCAATCAAGCGCCGTAATACCAGTACCACCAATAGGTATTATTGCCGCTGCATCACCCAATTTTATTAAGGTTTCGTTTTCTAGCTGCTCAATTAATTTATCTTTGGTTGCTTGGTCGAACAAATGTGACGTTTCTATTTGCGCTAATGGCCAGTTTATTAGATTCCTAAACCACGCATATAAATCGCCGAATGCCGATTGCCCGGCTTCAAGACCGACCAAGCCTGGCATAACAGAGCCATCAACCTGCCCACAAATACCTTTAATGCATTTATCGCCAATATCTTCATAGCTCGCAACGGTAATATCACACGTTGAGGTGCCTATTACTTTAGTCAATACACCTGGCTTTATGTTGGCGCCTACGGCTCCAGCATGACAATCAAAAGCACTAAAACTAACAATTACCTCTGTTGATAAACCAAGTTTATCTGCCCATTCAGGCGATAATGTTCCGCAAACTTTATCGGCAGTAAAAGTATCACGAGGTAGACGGTCGCGAAGTCCATCAAGTAATGGGTCGATACCCGTAAAAAAACTATTAGGTGGATAACCTTCCCAGCTTTCATGCCACATCACTTTATGTCCGGAAGCACAACGGCTTGCTCTAAACTTGTCTGGATGTGTTGTTCCCGTCACTAACGCAGACATCCAATCACAATGTTCAACCCAACTGTGAGCCGCGGTTTTTACGTTATTGTCTTGGCGTAAAATGAACAGTACTTTCGCCCAAAACCATTCTGAAGAGTATATTCCGCCTTCGTATTTTAAATAATTGATTGGTGCAGCATTAGCGGCAGCGGTAATTTGCTGTGCTTCTTCAATAGCGCAGTGGTCTTTCCACAAGATGAACATCGCATTGGGGTTTTGAGCAAACTCAGGTTTAAGTGCTAACGCGGTGCCCTCTTCATCAAGGGCAATAGGCGTAGAGCCTGTGGTATCGAAACTTATGCCATGAACATTGTTAGCAGCCCCCGCTGGCGCTTTATCCCATAAATCACCAATTACTTTTTCTAAACTTTCGATATAGTCGAGTGGATGCTGTCTAAACTGATCTTTTTCAGGCTGACAAAACAAGCCTTTTTTCCAACGAGGATAATATTCCACGCTAGTAGCAACCTCTACACCAGTAGCACTATCAACTAATAAAGCACGAACAGAATCAGAGCCATAATCTAATCCCAAAACATAAGAAACCATTTAAATACCCTTTCTAATAACTGAGTGTAGTAATGTGAAAAACTGCAATGGCATTCTCTCTACAACACCTTTCATACTACAATAATAACATTTATTTTGTGTTATTGTAGTATGAATAGAAATTAAATTCGATTTATTTATAAAAATGTTTACTCGATAAATCGTTAATGATTATCGAGTAAATAGAAACAAGTTATTCATTAAGTCGATAACATGACTCAGCTATGCCTTTAATACCGTGCAGTGGGTAACAAAAACATCTCCTGCAAGTGGCTCGTTATCTAAGATATCAGTTGCCAGCTTATGTTTAGCACTGGTCACAATTAACCTGTCCATATTAGGACCGCCAATGGCAATACACGTTGGTTGCTATACTGAGAGTTCAAGAACAAGGCTTTCTATACCATGGGCTGTATAACGAATAACTTTTCCCCCACCCTATTACGAAACCCAACCCCCTCCTTGCGCATCAACCGTTGCACCATCAGGTACACTGCCGGTCTTCGAGTTGGCAAATAATTTTTTGTTGGATATAAAGCCGTCCGTATTAAGGCAAAACTGCCTACCCGATAAGGCATTCGCAGTTTAGTGGTTTTTTATTTTTGATGTTATAACGTAATAACACAAATTTTTCGATGTCGGTCCACCAAATAGACTGACTGTCACTGCACACCGTCACCTAATTGATTGCCAACAGGTAAAGTAAAAAGTAATGACCCAATACTGATACTGATACTGCTCATAAAAATACAGCTAACTTTTATAAATGATAGAAATAAAAAGGTGCCTTAATTGGCACCTTTTTATTAGTAAATTTTTCTAACCTTATACTTTAATTAAAACGTATATCTAGCACCTAAAGCAAAGGTACGTGATAATACGACACTGCCAAAGTTAAATAGGTCATCGTTACCTTGTCCATAATGATTACTATATACATCATCTAGAATATTGGTTGCATCAAAACTAACTGCAAAATTTTCAGTAACATCATAATTAAACTGGAAGTCTAAGCTTTGCTCAGGACGACTCCAAAATTGTAATGGGTTAGCAAAAATAACGCCTTCATCATGAGTATAGAATTCATCACGCCATACATAAGACAAACGTATATCGAAGGTGTCTTTTTCATAAATACCAACTACGCTGTATGACGAATCAGAAACTTTGACCATGTTAGACTTAGAAGAACCGGCAACAGAACCATCGGCATTATAATCTAATACGATTTGCTCTGAATCAAGCTGAGTATAACTTGCTTGAATACCAAGGCCGTCTAAAGCTTCTGGTAAATCAGCTGGGAAATATAATAAACCTACTTCCACTCCTGACAATTCACCCGATGATGCGTTAACTGGCGCACTTAAAATATAGTCACGCTCAACTTCATCTTCACCAACACGGCGAACTACTTTAGAACCGTTAATCACTAAGCCTTCAATTTCACGTTTGAATATAGCACCGTAAAGTGAGCTACTTTCAGCAAAATACCATTCTAACGACACATCATAGTTTTGTGATTTAGTTGGTTTAAGCTCAGGGTTACCACCGGTACCTGTACCGTATTGAACACCATCAGTTAATGGGTCTTGCCAAAACTGTAAGGCATTTAACTGGTTAAACTCAGGCATACGTAATGTTTCGGTATAGGCAATCCGTCCAACTAAGTCACCGGTAATGTTCCAGTTTAATACAAAACTTGGCAATACTTCAGTGGCTTCACCTTCACCGGTATCATCGTTATCGTTTTTGTCCCAAAACTGCATATCTTGGGTATAGTCAACATAACGAACACCTATTTCGCCGCTAATATCTTCGCCCAAATTATAGTTAGCAGTAAGATACAATGCATAATAGGTTTCTTCAATATCATACACTTTATCTAACGTGCCAATATCATAGCCATAAATAGATTGAATAGCCGCGGCATTCTCAATCATATACAAACCGTCTGCGGTGATATAACTGTCAAATATTTCTGCTCGCCCACCCAAGTAATCATCAACTTGATAAATAAGACCGCTACCGTCTCCAGCTACGCCAGCGTCAACTAATGCTTGCGCCATTTCTTCAATCGACATTACACTAGTGGCATCATCCAAACGAGTAGCTTCTACTGCAGTGCGTTTTTCGTATTTACCACCAAATGAGAAACTTTCAAGATAACGATTGTCTATCATCCACTCAGCATCAAAAGTAGCGGTAACGGCATCACCACTAAAACTGCGGTCCTGATTCCAAGATTGCCCGGTATTCCAGTTAGCCGTGTCGGTCAAATCTGACTCATCAACCGCTGTTGATGGATCATCCCAAAAGGCAACAGCAGGTATGCCTGCATTATTATTAAAGTCAAGATCTAAGCCGTGTGCGGTTCTATCAAAGCGCATAGCAAAAAACTCAGTTTCAAACTTACTGTCTTGATATAAAAGTTCAGTTTCAATGGTTAAATTATCGGTAGCATTCCAGTTAGCACCTAATGCAAATAAATAACTATCTGTTTTACCTATTAAACCATCACCACTTTGCCAACCGGCTGGGTTAACCACTTGACGCTCTTTAATCACGTTAGTGCCGTCATATACTAATGGCGTATCAATATTAGCATTACCATCGTTACCATCTTGCTCAAAAGTATTGGTAAACCACATTGACGTTTGTTGATCTTGGCGATAGCCAGTATAAAAAACTTCAGCAAGTAACTCTAAATCATCAGTTGGTGCCCACTGCAATGATAAATTTAAGGCTGGACGTTTACGCTCAGCTTCAAATACGCGGCCAAAAATAGCATCTCGGCCTAACAAATACTCAACATTTTCGTCACCAACAGCTAATGTTGAACCTGCTTCGCTAGGCAAACCATTAGTTAAACCTGGCGCCCAATATCCTGAAGCCGCACCAAAGTTCATAATTTTATAGGGTTGATGATCTGAAATAGGATTAGCGGTAAAAAATGGAAATGCTGCACCAGCAATTATATCATCATCTCGGTAATTAGTTACCGCATAAGATATGTTAGCTAAGGCGCCAAATTCACCAAAATCGGTATCCCAACGGTCACTTACTAACAAGCTCAGGTTTGGATCAGTCGATTCAGATTGATCGGCATAAATACCACGCGCGGCCACTACAACTTTAGAACCATCAAAATTAAATGGACGATGGGTTTCAATATTAATTGAACCGGCAATACCACGCTCTACTTGTGAAGCTGAACGCGTTTTATAAACATTCACGGTAGATAGTAAACTCGCCGGAATATCTCGTAATGCTACAGCACGACCTGTACCTGTAAATACATCACGGCCATTCACTGTAGTATGAACATCATCTAAACCACGGATAGAAACTTCACTTACTTCACCGCCGCCACGGCCGGTAACTTGTACACCCGTTACACGTTGTAATGCTTCAACAACGTTATTATCTGGAAATTTACCAATATCTTCAGCAACAATAGAATCAACTATTTGCGTACTGAAACGCTTTATATTCATCGCTTTACTTAAGCTACCACGAATACCTACCACTTCTATTATTTCGGTTACTTCTTGAGCTTCTTCTTCAGCTACAATTTCTTCTGCTGCAATTGCTTGTTGGCCTGTTAATGCTAATGAGGCTGCAATGGCAGTATTTATTAAGGAACGTTTAAACATTATGTTCTCCAAACTATTTCGGTGTTAATTCCCGAAATTTTCAATTCGCTATTATTATTAGGTATATAGAGAGGAAGAAACCTTCCCCTCTATCGATAGAATTACTGAGCTACGTTATAAAGTTCTGTAACGGTAGCTGCGTCAATGGTTTCGTAGAAGAACTTAAGTTCATCCACAGCACCGTTGTACGGAGCATCCCAGTAGTTAACTCCTATACCCCATATAGTAGTTGCACCTAAATCAAATAAATTCGGGAATTCACTGTTTGTCATAGTTTCAACACCATTTAAGTATACTTTGGCGTTAACACCGTCAACAGTAACAGCGATATGAGTCCACTCGGTGGTGCTAAATACTTGCTCACCAAAGTTGAAATCATTCCACCAGCCACCGCTGCCTACCCAGATAGTAGATGAATTTAACGGACCTACATCGGTATTGTTATGTTGCGGTACAAAGCTGATCCACTCATTACTAGTACCACCAAAGAACGCAGTAGTATAATCAGTCATTACCGTTGGTTTTAACCAAACTGAGAATGAATATTGCTGAGACGTGATTAGGTTATCAGGTAAACGTACACCACTTGTACCATCAAGTAATAACGCTTGCCCTACAACACCTGTCGTATAGCTAACGGTACCACCAGTGTTACCAATACGGTCACCAGTAATTTTACCATCGCCGGCTACGCCTTCAAACGCTGACAAGTTACCTTCAAAGCTATATTCTGCTGGTGCTAATGATTTAACGATAACGTTAAATTCTTTAGTATCAGTTACATCTAAGTAGCGGATAGTTGCTGTTAAGGTAATGTATTGATCGCCTTCTGCAGGTGCGGGTTGCGATACAATGACTTGACCATTTTCAATTTTAAAGTAGTCATTAGCTGGAGCGCTCCAGCTAATGCCCGATACAAATGGACCTACGCGTGGTAGTTCAAAGCTTGATTTAATCGCTGAAGTATCACCTAAATCTAGGGCATCTTTGATAAATGTAGGGAAGTCATTTGGATCAGTTAAGTTATTAATTGCCGCAGCATTAATATCTAGACCGTTTAATTCATAATCATAAACGATAACTTCATCAATAAGACCTTTATATGATGGATCCCAACCATAACCCGTTCCAAATGCAAAATCACCACCTTTACCGCCGAAGAAATCAGGGCGAGGCATAGAACCAGCAAGTGCACCATCGATATATAATTTCATTGTACCTTCACCATATGAAATGGCGTAATGAGTCCAGTCATTATAAACAACGCTATCAGCTGCAACTATTTGATTCCAATCATCAACGGCATTATCGTCTAAATAACGACTCCAAAGGGATGTCGTTGTAGTAAACCAAAGGTTAGAGGGTGCAAAATTAATCCAACGCTCATAATGTCCGATTTCAGACATAAATAATGCAGGAGTATGTACCGCTAGTTCTGTTGGATTACTCCAAAAAGAAACTGTGTAGCTATCAGAGTTAATAATTTGACTATCTAATTTAACCCCTGTTCCACCATCAAAATCAAATGCTTTTCCGGTTTGACCTTCTGCATATTGCTCAGTGCCACCAGCAACTTCCATATTTGACGTTGTTACGGTTGCATCAGCAAAACCAGCTAAGCTATCGGTAACATTATCTTCAAATTGATAATGCGCAACAGCATTTACAAACTCAGGACGTTTGATTAATTTTACAGAGAAGTCTTTAGTAGAGCTTTCACCATTTAAGGTAATTACTGCCGCTAAAGTTAACTCTTGATCACCACGATCTGGTGTTGGAATAAATACTGAACCATTAGTTGGGTTAATGTAATACTCATCACTTACAGTCCAAGTAATTATTGCGCCGTCTTTAGCTAATAACGGTAAGGTATAATCAACATCATCAACGGTTAACTCAGCAGGTACTACTAATGCAGTATATATTTCAGCTAAAGTTGCCGTAGTATCGTCAATTTTACTAACTTTACTACCCCAAACTGTAGCGCCATCATTTTTTAATGCTGAGAAAGTGGTGACTAGTTCTGCTCTAGCATCATCCCATTGCCATTTAACAGCACCAACATAAGTACCTGTTGATAATTTAAGGTTGATATTTTCTGGGTCGACTAAAGACCAAGCGCCGGTAATTTCTTCACCGTTAATATCAGCTCCAGTAACAGTATGATCTGCATTTAAAGCAATATGAGAAGAACGAATCGGTGCTTTATTTACACCTACACCATGATCAATAAATTTGTAGTAACCCGCTACATCAGCCTCTGCAACAACATTATTACCCTCTAATGGTACATAACGCTGTGGCGATGCAACTAACCAACCTTCTTTAGTAACAAACATTTCGTGCGTACGTACTTGATGCGCTTCGGCAATGGTTGGAAATTCAGTTGAGGTAGATGGGAAACGGGTATGAGTTACTAATAAATGACGACCAGTCGCTTCATCATAATATGCAGAGTTATGCCCTGGTGCTTGATAGCCCCAAGATGCTTCTTCATCACCTACTTCTTGCGTAAATTCAAAACCACCCATTAATTTAGTACCAATGGCTAAACCTTCACCGTTAACGATATCGTTACCAGCGGCATCAAGGTATGGACCTTGTGGGCTTTTAGATCGAGCCATACGAATGTTATAACCATCAGCTGCAGCAAAACCTGCCACTGAGAACATTAAGTAGTAGTATTCACTTTCTGGGCTATAAAATGCATACGCACCTTCTATAGCACGGTAATCACCACCGACTAAGCGTGTACCATAACCTTGACCGGCTTCAGGTTTACCTGTTGTTTCATCAAGTGCTAGTACATAAATACCACCAGAATATGAACCGTAAACCATCCATAAATTGTCGTCTTTATCATAAAAGGCCGCGGGATCTATAGCATTTGGATCAACCGCAGCGTTGTATGTTGTTTGCTCGTTATCTAATGGATAAGCAGAAAATTCTTCGGCAGTACGGTAACCTGAACGTAAAAAGACTCCTTTATTAACAAAAGGACCTTCTACACTGTCAGACTCGGCTAAACCTAAGTATGAACGATTCCAACAAACTTCATCAACTTCATCTGGAGTATCTGGATTGTCTTGTGCACAATGGTTGTAATAGAACCAATATTTACCGTTCGGCGCTTGAATAACATTAGCTGCCCAGTTACCAGTAAAACCGTCTGTCCACGCAATACCTTCAGTAATCTCGGTCGTGTAGTTGAAATCAAACAATGAACTTTCATCAACAGCATTATTTGCTGTTAACGAAGAAACAGGTTCCCAACTTAGTAAATCTGTTGATTTAGCCGCAGCTAAATGTGAACCAAATATGTAATATTCACCATCGACCTTAAGTACCGACGGATCATGAACCGCTATATTTAGAAATTCAACACTACCATCAGCGCTATTCATTGGAACATCAGCATTAACACTTGGTTTTGCTGCATCTATTTTTATTACAGGTGCTTCTACCGCTACACCTACATCACTTCCACCGTTATCACAGCCAGCTAATGCCAACACACCGATGACAGCTAATGCTATCTTATTTTTATACATAAACCCCTCGCTTTCATAATTTCATATAGTGAATATTTCATAATCAATATTCTTATTATTCTCTATTGATTAATGATATCGTAATATAGTACTACAAATAAAACAAGGGAAATAAAAATGAATTAACGACACACTAAAAACATTATATTTATCAAGAAAATAAGCATTCACAACCTAACAATAAAAGAATATCTAATGAAAAAAATAATAATATTATTACTGATAATGGCGCTTTCAGCGTGCATGTCTGCAAAGTCACCACTGCTCACTAGTCCAAACGGAGAGCTTAGTGTTAATGTATTTATTAATGAGGAACATCATGTAAATTATCAAATTAATCGCTTTCAATCTCCAATAGTCCTAGATTCAAAATTAGGTCTAAATCTAAATGATAGAGACTTAACAAATAACCTAGCATTAGTATCAAAATCAGAAATTTCATCGGTTAACGAACAGTACCAACTATTTACTGGCAAACAATCAAAAGTAAACTACCAAGCTAACCAGCAATCTTACATTTTTCAAAACAAGGATAATCAACAGCTTAAAATTACTTTTAGAATATCCAATGATGGTGTCGCTTTTCAATATCAAGTTCTAGAAAACCCCACTTCAAAAAAGAGCTCTTTAGTTAATGTTATTGAAGAAAGTACTAGTTTCGCTTTTAGTCAAAACACTAAGGCTTGGTTACAACCTATTGCTGTAGCTCAAACAGGTTGGTCAAATACCAATCCATCATATGAAGAGCACTATCAAATGGGAATACCTGTTGGGCAAAAATCGCCTTCAGAAGCTGGATGGGTTTTCCCGGCACTATTTAACACTCAGTTAAATACAACCGAAGAAAATAAAGAAATTTGGCTTGCGATTACTGAAGCAGGCCTCAATAGAAACTTTAACGCTGCTCGCTTAAGAGCAGAGTCAGATAATGGTGAATATAAAATAGGCAAGCCGATGAAAGCAGAAGTGTTTACTAACGGCGCATTAATGGCAAATGGAAGTTTACCATTAACTTCACCTTGGCGAGTAATTGCTATTGGGGATTTAGCTACTGTTGCTAATAGTACTTTAGGCACTGATTTAGCTGAACCTCAAATTGAAATAGATACTAGTTTTATAAAGCCAGGTATAGCGTCATGGAGCTGGGGATTATTAAAAGATGATGCAACGATTTATTCTATTCAAAAAGATTTTATAGATCATGCTGCCGATATGAAATGGCAATATACTTTGATAGATGCTGATTGGGATAGAAAAATTGGCATTGAAAAAATGAAAGAGCTTGTTGCTTACGCCAACACTAAAAACGTTAGTATATTAGTTTGGTATAACTCTTCTGGTGATTGGAATATCACACCTTATACTCCAAAAGGACAGTTATTAACTAGTCAACAACGAGAGAAAGAGTTTGCTCAGCTAGCTAAAATTGGTGTCAAAGGAGTAAAGATAGATTTCTTTGCTGGTGATGGCCAATCCATGATTAATTATTATCATGATATTTTACAAGATGCGGCAAAGCATAAGTTGCTCGTAAATTTTCACGGAGCAACATTACCGCGAGGATGGCAACGAACTTACCCTCACTTGCTAACGGTAGAAGCTGTTAAAGGTTTTGAAATGATCACATTTTTCCAAGAAAATGCAGATTTAGAAGCAAGTCACAGCGCTGTACTACCTTTTACTCGTAACTTATTTGATCCAATGGATTTCACACCTACTACTTTTAATAATATTCCGAACATAGTCCGTAAAACCAGTAATGCATTTCAATTAGCACAAACTATTCTATTTACTTCTGGTATTCAACATATAGTAGAAACCCCTGATGGAATGAAAACTGTGCCTTCATTTATTAAAGCATTTTTACAAAAGTTACCACCACAATGGCATGAGTCTACATTTATTAAAGGCTATCCTGGAAAGCTTGCAGTATTTGCACGTAGATACGAAAACACCTGGTATATTTCTGGTATTAATGGAGAGAACATCAAAAAAACACTGATGTTAGATTTAGAATTCCTCAACGGAAGCTCTGGACAACTAATTTATAGTGGTAAGACAGATCGTGAAATGTTGAATCGTTCGATAACTCTATCAAGAAAAACGCGCATAGAATTAAATGGTAACGATGGTTTCGTCATTAAAGTTGACTAGCTGTGATTTATTAAAAAGCCAGTGGTGCTCAAAACCACTGGCTAAATTAATAGTAATCTTACTATCAGCCACTAATTATACCTATGCCCTCTATTAATATTTATCAAATTAAAATTCCCCATTGAATAGATTTAATATTATTGTATTATAATAACATCATGCAATAGTGTTATCGTATGACGAATGAGCTTTGATAATAACTATTCTAAAATTACACTAAGAAACTTAATGGAGAAAAGCATGTTTAAAAAAGCATTACTAAGCACTTCCATAGCCATGGTACTGTCAGGTACACAAGCCTATGCATTTGCAGAAAACGATAATAAAGAAGCCGAGTCAGTAGAAGTGATTGAAGTTCGTGGCGTCAAAGCCAGTCTAATTTCAGCGCGTAACTTTAAAATGTCTGCAAAGAACATTGTTGACTCTATTGTGGCTGAAGATATTGGTAAATTACCTGATAACAGTGTTGCCGCTGCTTTACAACGGGTAACCGGTGTACAAGTAAGTAGAACCAATGGTGAAGTAGATACAATATTAATTCGTGGTTTACCTGATGTAAGTACCACCATGAATGGTCGTAATATTTTCACTACTACTGGCCGTTCACTTTCTTTAGCCGATATTCCTGCTGACCTAGTTTATAAAGTAGAAGTGAAAAAATCACAAAGCGCCGCAGATCTTGATGGTGGTATTGCTGGCGGTATTGATATTCAGTTACGTCGTCCGTTTGACTTTGACGAGGGCTTCTCAGCAGCTGGCGGTTTACGCTATGAATATAGCGATAAAGCCGAATCATGGAACCCAATAGCCAGCTTAACGCTAAATAATAACTGGGAATCTGATGCCGGTAAATTTGGCGCTATGGTGAGTGTTTCTCATCAAGACCGAGACTTCATGGACCAAGTAAACTTTGTTACTGCACCTTATGCCTTACCCGATTCAGTAGTAAACCACCCTAATTCAGTAGCACCGAACAATGCAGATGACCCATCATTAGCACCGAATGTTATCGGTGGTTATTTCCGTTATGGCGATCGTCAACGTGATTCACTGAATGCCTCTTTTCAATGGCAGCCAAATGAAAACAGCCGCTATTATGTTGATATATTTTCAGTAGATTATGCACAAGATAATCAGTTAAATTTCTGGGTGCCCATTCCATCTTGGGGTGGTTGGGGCGAAGGTTATGTCACTAGTTATAAGCCCGGCAGCAATGTTGTACAAACGGCAACACGTGATGATAACCCAGGTACCATTACCAGTAATCAATCATTTCATAACGAGTCAGACACTAAACAATACGCTATTGGTGGTGAATGGGATTTTAATAACTTAACCGTTAAAAGTGACTTGTCTTACACCAAAAGTACTGCAGAGAGTAAAGGTTTCATCTTAGATTTAGCTTTTTTTGCTGACAGTATCACTTACGATTTTTCTAAAAATGACTCAGGTGTTTCTGATGTAGATATTCGTAATGCTGATGGCTCAAGCTATGATATGGAAGATCTTGACCTTTATGAGTTATGGGGATTCTTTGACCAACATAGCCGCCAAGAGGGGGAAGCGGTAGATTGGACACTTGATGCTAGCTACTCACTTGATAACTCATTTATTACTTCAGTTGATTTTGGTACGCGTTTAAGCCAACGTACTGCCTTTAACCAAGAAGCTGATACCGGTAATCAAGGTAATATTACTGGTGCCCGTGTAGCATTAACAGACTTCCCAGGTATGGAAAGCTTAACCCCTACCGGTTTTATGTCTGATGTAACTAATTTAAATAACACCCAATGGTTAACGCCAAATGCTGATTATTTATTAGCTAATCGCGCTGAAATACGTACTGCTATGGGTTATTCATCTGCAGATCCGGCTTATGATGAAGCAAAATATTACGATAATACCGAAAATAACTATGCTATTTATGCCCAAGCTAACTTTGAGCATGAATTTAATGACATGCTGTTAGATGGTGTTGCTGGTGTGCGTACAGTGCGTTTAGAGTCAGAATTAAATAGTAGTACCGCTACTGTTGATACCTCTAATACTCATGTATTACCGTCGGTAAGTTTACGTTTAGAAGCAATGGAAGATATTTATTTCAGAGCGAGTTACGGTAAAACAATTAAGGTACATGACTTTGCTGATTTAAACCCTGGAACAAGCTATTTCGTTTCTGGTGACACTTCAACTATCGGCAGTGGTAGTGGTGGTAACCCTGAGTTAAAAGCAACTGAATCAACTAACTATGATTTATCCGCTGAATGGTATTTTGATGAAGCTAGCTCAATCACCGCCGGTATCTTTTATCGTCAAATTGATGGTTATGTTCAACTTTATACAACTGAAGAAGTAGTTGATGGTATTACTTATGAAGTAACTCGCCCACAAAATACCACTGATGGTACCCTTGAAGGGGTTGAATTAACTTATACGCAATTCTTTGACAACTTACCAAGCTTTTTAGACGGTCTTGGCGTACAAGTAAACGCCACCTTTATGGATGGTGATACTGTAGGTCCAACGGGTGCAACTCAGAAGTTAATCAATGTTTCTGATGAATCTTATAACGCGGTACTTATCTATGAACGTGATGATATTTCAGCACGTTTAGCTTATAACTGGCGCAGTGACTGGCATGAAAGTTATACCGCATCAGGTGACCAACCGGGCAATTCATTAATACATGATCCTATTCAGTCATTAGACTTTTCATTAGCTTATGACATCAATGAAAATGTAACCATATCTATTGATGGGACTAACTTAACAAATGATACCGCAACCGATTATTTTGGTGGCGATTCAACTGCTGATACCAATTTATACCCTCGCGATACCTACATTCGTGACCGTACCTTTTCTATGGGCGTACGTGTTCGCCTTTAATGGTAATATCGCAGCGATAACATTAAGCTAAGGTTGCTTATTGTCAATGAGGAGAAACAGGTATACTAACCCGTTTCTCCTCATTTTTATTGGGTCTTTACGAAGTATTGGCGAAGTATTGGCGAAGTACTTATACCAAGTTAACTAAATAGCCCTCCCCCGGTAATCTCTTACAAAAATCTCTTACACAATTCACTGACACCAACGACTAAACAAGTTACAACCCTGCTCAAGTAAAAAAGCAATCAACACTTGGATTCGCCGTGCTTTATAAGCAGACTTCGAATACACAATAGACACTTTACTATCGGCGAGCGCCCAGTCTTTAAATAGCGCAATTAACCGCCCTTGCTCAAGATCGTCTTCAACATAAAATGCTGGCGCTCTAATAACACCCTGACCGAGTAATGCCGCCGTTCGACCAACATGACCATTGGCGCATGACAAACGGCTATTAACAGCCACTTCACACGACTTACCCTCATCAGCTTGGTGAACAAATCGCCACTTACGAATACTACCACTGATCACATCTAGCCGATTGAGTTCATTAGGATGCACAATTTCAGCCTGCCGGTTAAGATAAGCTGGCGCGGCACATACATAAGTTTTATAACGCGCTAAAGGTCTTGCAATTAAATTAGAGTCTGGCAGCTCTCCCATTCGAATCGCTAAATCATAGTTACTATCAATCAAGCCAATATGTTTACTGGAAAAATCTAACTCGATATCAATGCTAGGGTATCGGCTCATAAACTGACAAAGTAGTGGTGTTAATATTTGCTCGGCAAACATGCCACCGACAGAATTAATACGGATTTTTCCGCTGAGTTGCGCTTGATCTGCCTTCACTGAATCAAACGCTTGCTGTAGCAAGGTCATACCCGCTAATGCTTGATGATAAAAACGCTCACCCGCGTCGGTTAAACTCATCGCTCTGGTCGAACGTTGTAACAGTTGAATACCTAATTGGTGTTCAAGCTCTGCGATGATCTGACTAACCCGTGCCCGACTTATATTCAGCTCAACCGCTGCCGCAGCAAAACTTCCCGCCTCAACCACCTTAATGTATTCAGTGATTCCTGTTAATTTAGTAATCTGCATTCAAACCTTCATTACACCTTTATTTATATCTGCACTCATCGTTGAATTTAAGCCTTTTGTTAAATAAAACTAAACAATGCAGTTAGTATTTCAATATTTATTAACAATAGCAATTAGTATACTGTTAGCTGCAATGACCACTACTGTGATAACAACAATGAAAACACGAATATTAGGTAAAACAGGCTTTAAGGTTTCCGAAATTGGCTTAGGCTGCTGGCAACTTGGCAATGATTTTGGCGAGCTTTCAACGTCACAAGCAAACAATATCTTAGCCGCCGCAACTGAGAGTAATATCACCTTATGGGATACTGCTGATGTTTATGGTGCAGGCCTCAGTGAGGAACGCATTGGTCACTGGTTGAAGCATAATAGCGCCAAGCCAACAGTGATCACTAAGGTTGGCCGTGATGGTGCGCTCTTTCCAAATGGTTATAGTAAAGAAAAAGTGAAGCAAAACTTAACGGCCTCGATCAAACGCTTACAAGTAGAAGCATTAGACTTAGTACAGCTTCACTGTGTGCCACCAGCAGTACTAAAAGATGGCGAAATATTTTCGTGGCTCGAAGACTTCCAGCAACAGGGATTAATTAAACATTTTGGTGCTAGTGTCGAAAGTTTAGCTGAAGCTGAGCTGTGCCTAACTCAGCCTAACTTAGCGAGCTTACAAATGATCGTAAATATTTTTCGACAAGATGCTTGTGAGAAAATATTTACGCAGGCCGCCGACAATAACGTTGGCATTATTGTTCGATTGCCATTAGCGAGCGGTTTATTATCCGGAAAAATGACCCTTGATCGCCAATTCAGCCAAAATGATCACCGGAATTACAATAAAGATGGTGAACATTTTCACGTCGGTGAAACGTTTAATGGTCTGCCTTTAGCAACGGGGATAAATCTTGCTGACACCCTACAAGCTAAACTTGATCCCGGGTTATCTTTACATCAAGCAGCTATGCGTTGGCTGTTAGATCAACCAGCCGTGAGTACGATTATTGCCGGAGCAACTAAAGCAGAGCAAGTTACCGCCAATGCCGCAACCTCGGCGTTACCTAACTTATCTGAAGAGGTACATAGTTTACTCAAGGATTATTATTATAAAGAAGTAAAACAGCATATTAGAGGCGGCATTTAAGACCCGTTATTTACTCAAAGCCAGCTAATATTTACTTAACAATATTTACTGCCAGCTAATACTTACTTAACAATATTAGCTGGCAGTAACTTCGCGGCTCTACAGTCGCGTGATTGTACTCTTCTCGAACATCAACATGCTGATGTCAATACTGTTGTTACCCGTGCCACGCTCCCTTTCAAAGTTGACTCGCTATCAAATAGAACAAAATAATTATTAGATTAACTTACTCGTTGCTTTTTATTAAAGCCATTATTGTTGTATTATTTTTTATCTATATCATATAGATGTATGAAATACAGGGTATATAAATTAAAACGATTACTCCCTTAGGTTTCATTGATAATTCAATAATAAATGGCACTATTAACTCAACTAAACAAGGAACGAACAATAATGAAAAAAACGCGTAATAATTTATTAACAATAACCGCAATGTCTATACCGACATTATTATTCTCAGCCATGCTAGTAGCTGAAGAATTCACCCTAAAGGTGGTTCAGCCTCAGCACGGCAGCATAAAATTTAGTCCTGCTATTCCAAAAGATGGACGTATTACCAAAGGGGAAAAAATCACCCTCACTGCAACCGCAGATCAAGGCTACCAACTTGATACTCTCTATCAATCAATGCCGGGAAGATGGGGAAAGATGTACTATGAATCGATGAGCTCAACTTATACGGTGATCATGGATAAAGATAAAACCGTATCGGCTTTGTTTTTACCTGATACTGAGTTTGACGGTTTTAGTGTTAAACAAAATATTGTCTATGCTCAACCGGGCGTGAAACCGTTAAAGTATGATATTTATAGTCCTGATGGCGCCAAAAACTTACCAATAATCACTATAGTTCACGGTGGCGGCTGGGTCAGTAATACTGAAGATATTATGCGTGGTATGGCGCGTCAAATAGTGAAAACTGGCCGTTATGTTGTTGCCAGTGTTGATTACCGCTGGGCTGGTCAAGCAGATGGAGATACGAGTCATAATAGTATGTCAGATATTATTTCAGATGTATTTGGTGCATTAGCCCATATTCAAGAACATGCTAGCGCTTATGGTGGTGACCCTACTCGTATTGCAGTTACTGGTGATAGTGCTGGCGGGCATTTATCCGCAACGGTTGCCTCTATGCCTCATATGATTGGTGAAGGTGGTTTTGGCATCACCCCCGGGGTATTTGAATTTATGCCAAGCTATTTACCGCCTAATAAAAAGTCTAGCCAAGTAAAAGCAAGTTTAACCGCGGCTATTTTAGTGGCTGCGCCAAGTTACGGTGTTTTCTCAGATAAAAAATACGGCATGGCGGCATTACAACACTTTTCTCAAGACCCTAATGCGAATGCAAGCTGGAGCAAAGCAATTGCTCCCATTTATCATATTCCGTCGGCTGCTGTTCGAGAAATACCGCAATATTTAATCAGAGGAACCACCGACCCTATTATTCAAAAAGAAATGCTGGTTGATTATGCTAAGGCACTAACGGCTAAAGGCCAACAAGTTAAACATGTTGAAGTTGAAGGTGCCAACCATGCCTTTTTTGATTGGAAACCAGATAAAACCACGATTGATACTTACCATAAATATGGCGTACCTCATGTTAACGATATGCTAGCTTTTTTTGACAGCGTTATTTATAAGTCTAAATAACGCTGTCTTTTCTTAGCGCTTAATATGCCCTAGCCTGATTCACCGCCGGCACAATGTCACCTGAAAAATATCATCTGAAAAATATCATCTGAACATTGTGAGAATTGGATACTAGGGCTGAGTTATTCCTTCTGACGTCATAACAATACGCTTAATAGTACCGTCACTATTATACGTTAGCTTATCAACCGCAACAGAACGACGATAACGACCACCAGCACCTATAGTGGAGTTATGCTGAATAGCAGCATTATGGTAAATAAAGTAATCTTTACCTTTAAACTCGATAATGGATTGATGGTTAGTTTCGCTGTTACCCGCCAATTCATTTAATAAGCCTTGATATTGCCACGGGCCGTTAATGCTTTTGCTCATGGCATAATGAATGGTTTCAGGGAAACCGCTAGCATAGGAAACATAGTAATACTCGCCCTTTTTATGTACCCAAAGGGCTTCGGTAAAATTAGGTAAGTCTAATACTTTTATCTCGCCATCAAGCTCAATCATATTGTCTTTTAACTTAACCACTTTTGGCACCTTGTTACCAAAAAACATGTAAGCATCGCCATTATCTTCAATATAAATCGCCGGATCGATATCATCCCAATCGTTTGGCGTATGCGTAGTCATGTCGTTAGTTAAAAGTGCTGTTCCGCGGGCATCTTTAAAAGGTCCATAAGGGGTATCAGCTACGCCAACACCAATGGCAAAACCTTCTTTATCTTTTTGATAAACCGAGGTATAAAAATAGAATTTACCGTCACGCGCTATCATATGCGCTGCCCAAGCATGCTCTTTGGCCCATTTAAAATCGGTTACCTTCATAATGGGCTTTTGTTCTTGCCAATTAACCATATCGGTAGAGGTAAACAATAACCAGTCATTCATTTTATAAAATTTATTGTCGGTATCTTCATCGTGACCTGTATATAAATAAACCGTGCCGTCGTGCACCATAGCGGCAGGATCGGCAGTAAACATTTTGTCGGTAATTGGGTTTTTAGCAACAGCGGCGCTACCGCATGTTAAGCCCGCGAATAAGAGGCTAGTTATTAATTTTTTCATGATCAGTTCCTTGTTCTTTCGTTCTAGTTTTTGTTCTTGTTATGGTTATTTTACTGACATGTGAGGCGCTTCAGTACGAATACCTTGAGTGGTCATAATAATGGGCTTTAACGTGCCATCAGCGTTGTACTCTAATTTATCAACCGCTACCGCACGACGGAACTCACCACCAATACCAATAGGAGAGTTATGTTGAGTTGCGCCAGTATGGTAGATAAAATAATCTTGCCCTTTAAACGTAATAATCGCTTGATGGTTAGTATTACTATTACCCGCGACTTCATTTAATAAACCTTTATATTCCCACGGCCCATCTATGCTTTTACTCATGGCATAGTGAATAGTTTCAGGTAACCCACTGGCATAAGTTAAATAGTAATTATCCGCTTTTTTATGCACCCAAAGTGCTTCAGTAAAATGTGGAATATCAAGTACTTTAATATCTCCGTCAAGCTCAATCATATTGTCTTTTAACTTAACGTATTTAGGGACTGAGTTACCAAAAAACATATAAGCATCACCATTGTCTTCAATGTAAATCGCCGGATCAATATCATCCCAATTGTTTGGGCTATGGTGAGTCATATCATTGGTTAATAACGGGGCACCAATGGCGTCTTTGAATGGGCCTGTTGGGCTGTCAGCCACGGCAACGCCTATAGCAAAGCCGGGGTTTTCTTTGGCGTCATAATATACTGAAGTATAAAAATAGAACTTATCATCACGCTCTATCATATGCGCTGCCCAAGCGGAATGTTGCGCCCATTTAAAGTCAGACACTTTTAAAATAGCGCCATGCTCTTGCCAGTTAACCATGTCGGTTGATGAAAAAAGTAACCAATCATTCATGATAAAGCCGACTTTACCCGGTACTTGCTCGTCGTGTCCGGTATATAAATATACGGTATCGTTATGCACGATAGCAGCAGGATCTGCCGTAAATACTGAGTTAATTATAGGATTGTTAGGATTAACTTTAGTTGTTAAAGCCGCGTTTGAAGCCTTACTGTCGTTTATTGCAGTATTGACGTTAGTGTCGTTACAACCAACACAAGCCATTAATATGCTCGTACATAGAAAGCTTTTTACTGTTCTTTTCATTATGGTTTTCGTTATGTGTTTCATAAATCACCTGGTACTAAAAAAAACTGAGCCATTATCGGCTCAGTTTTATTATTAAGTTTATTTAGTAAGCTTTTTTATTCAGCTACTCTTAAATAAAAGTGTTGATCGATCGTGTCTTTCCAAACTAATACAAAAGCATTGGCACCATTATTCATTAGTTCTTTATTTACTAAGGTCAAAGCGCCAGCACCACGGTCAACTAACCGCACTGTTCCTAGTGGTAAAAATTCAACGCGCCATTCACTTTGCATTGTGTCGCATGAACTTTGTACGATATTACCTTTATCTATTGCTAAACAAAGTTTGCTGTCATTAAGAGATTGAAAACGGTGATAACCATCAGTAGTTGCTTGTGCCTGCCACTTTTGACAAGCCGCATCAGTGTAAGACTGCTGACTAACATTGGCATTATTTTCTACACTACAACCATCAACCGTAAGTACTTTAGCACTATAAGCATTAACAATAGCTAAGCTAGATACGGGTTCGATGCGCCAATCGGTACAACTGTCAATACGGTTTTTACCGGTTACAACTGCAGCTCCGTTTGTTACAGCACAATCTTTAACTTGTAAATTATTAATTGATTGCTCATTAGCAAAACGGAACCAGCCGTCATGCGAAGCATCAATACTGAAACGTTGACAGGTTGATGAAGTCCACGCGCCGGCAGTAACTTCATTACTGTTGTTTGCTAAACAGTTTTCTTCTGTTAAAAATGAACCAAATTCAGCATTGGCAAAACGGTATAAACCGTCATTGGCAGGATCTACTACCCACTGACTGGCATTAGATTCACAAGCACCTACAGACACGTCACCGGCTTTATTAGTCGTTAAACAAGCATTGCTATCTTTATTTACAATTTTATATTTAACACCTTGCACGTCAGCAAATAAAGGACCTTGCTCACCACTTGGTACTGGTAATTGTTGTTTATCAGCCATAGGCTCACCAAAGTTAGGTAAACCTTTTTTATCCCCTTCGGTATGCCAAGTAAAAGGTTGCGCGCGTGCTGCACGTGTACCGCTACAGCCATCAGATGGTGAAGAGTTACCGTGATAAATTAACCACTCTTCAGTGCCATCGGGTGAAGTAAAGAAGCCGTGATGACCTGGGCCAAATACACCATTACCTTTCTCAAAAAAGGGCTCATCGTATTTTGTCCAAGATTCAGCTTTGAGTGGATCTTTACCGGTTAACTCAACCACCGCTAACTTATAATCTTCGGTATTACAAAAGGCAGCAGAATGAACAAGAAAAGTTCGGCCGTTATGGGTAATCATTTCAGGACCTTCATTTACGCGGTAACCCGGAGAAACTTCCCAATCATGCACTGGCTTAGTAATAACCGTACGCTCGCCTTCTAAGGTCCACGGGTTAGTCATTTTAGAAATCAAGTTAACTTGATTTAGCTCACCGTCAATCTCATGCCACTCTGACCATAAAAAGAATAACTCGCCTTGATGTTTGAAGTAACTCCCATCAATATTCCAATGATCTTTCATCGGCGTATCTTTATATTGGTATGGCCCCATCGGGTCGCTACCTTCACTTTCTAGGATGTGAGTTCTTTGCTCACCCCAACCGGCTTCAACACCTGCGGTATAAATAACATACCAGCGTGTGCCTTGTGGTGTTTCAAAGGGGAAAAACTCAAACGCCCAAAAGTTACAACAACGTGATGGATCATCACCGGTCCAAATATTATGCGCGGGGGCATCAGCGAGGCCTGCAATAGTTGGCGATTTACGCATTACTAATTCAGACGCCCACGTTGTGGTAGTTAAGTAATAATTACCTTGGTAATAGTGCATCCATGGATCGGCACCATTGCGAAATAGTGGGTTAGCAAAAGTTTCATCCGCTATTTGCGTTAATTGGCTCACCTCTTTTGTGGCCATCGCTTTAGCGCCATCAACAGTGTGTGAATTTTGCTGACAAGCCGCCAAAGTTAATAAACCAGCGGCTATACATAGTAAGCCTGATTTTTTAATTAGGTTATTAATTGTTTTATTCATTATTGTTACTCATATTTTATAGACTGTTTACGTATTTTATTTGCTGATAGTACTTACAAAACTATCTAAAGTTTTAGCATCTACACTTGGCCATTGGCTTTCATCCCAAATAAGCTCTGACAATTTTAATTTTTGTAAGCCGTTATCTGCTGATTCATAAGCGTGATAAACCAAATAGTCCTTACTATTAAATTCATAAGCACTGTTATGCCCTAAGCCCGGCCAAGCTTTAGTACCTTTGAGTAAAATACTGCCGCCACCTTGTGCCATGTCTTTACCTGCTTTATCGAGATAAGGACCAGTCACTGATTTGGAACGCCCCATGGCTAAATGGTAAGTACTGTCATCAGCACGACAACATAAACCGTAAGAAACAAATAAGTAGTAATAGTCATTTTTCTTAAAAATAAACGGTGCTTCTATTTGTGCAGCCCCCGGCTGCGCTTCATTGGTAAAGGCAGCTCGATCTAATTTAGCGATGGTTGACCATACTTGTGGCTCCGCCAGTGACGTTAAGCTATCCGCTAATTTAACGATTTTTAATCCACCCCAAAACGAACCAAAGCTCATCCAAGGAGTACCTTCTTCATCAAAAATAACAGCAGGATCGATGGCATTAAATGAATCACGGTGCGGAATAGACTGTAAAACAATGCCTTTGTCTTGCCACTTATAATCAGGAGAGCTTGGATTTAAAGTTTTATTAACGGTAACTCCCATTGCAGAGGTATTTTTACCAAAAGCTGATACCGAATAATAAAGGTAGAACAAACCGTTATGTTCAATAATGTCGGGCGCCCATAAATGCCCATCAAAAGTAGCTGAAACGTTTTTTGCCCAAGTAGGCTCAGTAGCGAATGCACGGTCTGAATAATGCCAGTTAGTTAAATCTGACGATTTATAAATGGTAATTCCTGGACCAGTACTAAATAAATAGTAGCTATCCCCTTCCTTAATAATCACAGGATCATGAATATCCAACTGCGGTAACTTTTCCGCTTGGCAACCAAAAGTTAATGTTGACAACAATAAAGCGCATAGACCACGCTTAACCTTATCTCTCCACCAAGTTAATAACGACAAAACTAAACTCCCGATAATGTATTTATGTTAATAATTTTTGTTAAAGTACTATTGTATGATGAATGATACTAGCATACTATTATCATCAAAAGGTACACTCTATATTAAGAAATTTCACAAATAAGCACCTAGTATGCCTATTTGAGTTGATAAAAAAGGCGAGTAAATGAGTTCACACAAACTTTCACTATTAGAAAAAGTTGGCTACGGCTCCGGCGATATGGCGGTAAACGTGGTTATCTCTTCGATGATGTTAATCATCACGTTTTTTTATACCGATGTCTTTGGCTTAAAACCTGAAGATTTAGCGGTACTATTTTTAGCGGTACGTTTAATTGACGCGGTTACTGATCCGCTAATGGGGGTGATTACCGATAAATACACTACCCGCTGGGGTCGTTATCGTCCTTACTTTTTAATAATGGCTATTCCCTTTGGTATTTCGGTTTTTTTAACCTTTAGTACCCCCGATTGGGACTATAACAGTAAATTAGTGTGGGCATATTCAACTTATATCTTAGTAACTATTATGTTTACTATCGTGACTATTCCTTATATCTCCATTATTGGCGTAATGACCGATAATCCGAAAGAAAAGTTATCCGCTAATGGTTATCGTTTATTTTTTGCTAAAGTAGCAGCGTTATTAGTAACTTCTATTGTGCCTATTTTAGCAAGCTATTGGGGCGGTGAAGATATTGCCGCTGGCTATCAGTTTGCTATGGGGTTAATGGCAGTTATGGCAGCCCTACTGTTCATCTTTTGTTTTTTTACCACTACTGAGCGAATCGAACATAAAGTTGAAACTAAACCGTTCTTGTCCCAAGTCAAATTGTTGTTGAAAAATGACCAATGGTTAATCCTGTGCTCTATCTGTGTTGTAGGTACTATTGGCTACGTGATTCGCGGTTCAGTGGCTTTATATTACGCTAAATACTATTTAGGCGGCGATGCCGCTATGTCATCAGCCTTTCTCTCGACCGGTGTGGCTGCCGCCATTATTGCTATGGTTGCTTCAACCTGGATCACTAAACATTATTGTAAGGTAAAATTATTCCGCTATAGCCAACTACTAGTAGGTTTATTAAGCGTTATTATGTTTATATTTGTTGCCCCTGGCGATATGGTTTTAGCTTTTATCTTGTATTTCACCTTGTCGTTTGTTGTTGATTTACATGCACCGGTGTTCTGGTCAATTATTTCTGAGGCGATTGATTACGGTACAGTAAAAACCGGTGAACGTGTTTCTGGTTTAGCTTACGGTGGCATTTCCTTCGCACAAAAATCAGGTATGGGCTTAGCGGGCTTTATTGTTGGTATGTTATTAGCCTACTTTAACTATCAACCAGGAGTAGAACAAACTGCATTTACCCTCACTGGCATTGCCTTAATGCTCTCTATTATCCCCGGCGTTTTCCACACTATTATGGGCTTGTTAATGTTCAAATATAAAATTAACAATGAAAAATATGAACAGCTTAAAAACGAGTTGGCCGCTAACCAGATAAAAACTAGCAAGCAAGAAACCACTCAAATGAACGCTAATGGTCCAACACCAGCAGCAACTGTATAATCTAAAACTGGAGTCACAAGTGACTAGACTTACCCCATTAATTGAACAACGTGCCGATCCGTATATTTATAAGCACACTGATGGCTATTATTATTTTACCGCGTCAGTGCCCGCTTACGATCGTCTTGAATTACGCCGCGCTAAAACCATTGAAGGTTTAGCGACTGCTGAAACCTTTGATGTTTGGCATAAGCCTGATACCGGCCCATACTCTGATTTAGTTTGGGCGCCCGAAATTCACTTTAACTTTTCTAATGGCGAGGGCGCTTGGTACATATATGTTGCCATAGCACCAAGTCGTGAAATTAAAGACGATTTATTTCAGCACAGAATGTATGTATTACGTTGTAATGATGACAACCCACTAACCGGTGACTGGGAATTCTTAGGGCAACTTGATACCGGCATAGATACTTTCTGCTTAGATGCCACGACTTTCACTCATAACGATCAGCTCTATTATTTATGGGCACAGAAAGAAAATGGTATTCGCGGTAACAGTAACCTGTACATTGCTAAAATGGATAGCCCTGAAAAAATTAGCTCAACACCGGTAATGTTAGCTAAACCTGAGTTTGATTGGGAAACGGTCGGCTTTTGGGTTAATGAAGGTCCTGCAGTGTTAAAGCGTAACGGTAAAATATTTATCGCCTACTCTGCCAGTGCTACCGATGAAAACTACTGCATGGGCTTATTAACTGCCGATGACAGTGCCGATTTACTTGACCCTGATAGTTGGTCAAAAGCACAACAACCGGTATTTGCCAGTTGTTTTGAGCACGGCGTTTACGGCGCTGGCCACAACAGCTTCACTAAAGGTGAAGACGACGATACTGATATTTTAGTGTATCACGCGCGTACATATACCGAAATTGTTGGTGACCCATTATGGGATCCAAACCGTCACACTTACGTAAAAGAAGTGCGTTGGAATGACGACGGTTTACCCGTTTTTGGTAAACCTTCAATTCAAGAATAAACAAGAATGTTTGAAGCTTCTAAATTTACAATGATTTAGGGGCTTTTTTATGTGAAGATAAAATACAACCATAAGAATAATATTATGAAAAAAATAGTCTTATTGCTTAGCTTTATAATCGTAAGTTTAGCTCAACAGTCATGTACCAGTAATACTGTTAACGACAAACCCACTTCCACACTTAATGATCTAATCACTCCTATTGCACTGAAACAAGTAAGAATAACCGACGGCCCCTTCTTTCACGCCCAGCAAACTAACCTAAATTATTTACTGGCGATGGATCCTGAACGTTTATTAGCGCCCTACCGCCGTGAAGCAGGTTTAGTATCAACGGTTGATAGCTACCCTAATTGGGAAAATACTGGTTTAGACGGTCATATTGGTGGCCATTATTTAACCGCACTGTCGTTAATGTATGCTTCTACCGGTAATAAAGAAGTACTGCGCCGGCTAACTTACATGATTAACGAATTAAATAAATGCCAAGAAGCACACGGTAACGGGTATTTAGGCGCGGTACCCGGTGGAGCACGCGTGTGGAAAGAAATTGCTAGCGGTAAAATTGAGGCAGATTTATTTACGCTAAATAAAAGTTGGGTTCCTTGGTATAACATTCATAAAGTTTTTTCAGGTATGCGTGATGCTTACCTCTATACGGACAACAAACAAGCAAAAGCTATGTTAATTAACTTTAGTGATTGGATGTTAACACTTAGTAATAACCTTACCGACGAACAATTACAAACCATGTTACGTACCGAGTATGGTGGTTTAAATGAAACTTTAGCTGATGTTTATGACATTACCGGAGAACAAAAATATTTAACACTCGCTAAACGTTACACTGAAATAAAACTACTCAACCCATTACTTGCTAAAGAAGATAAATTGACTGGCCTACACGCCAATACTCAAATACCTAAAATTGTTGGTGTTGCCCGTATTGCTGTCTTAAATAATGATAAATCATGGCTTGATAGTGCTGATTACTTTTTCCAACAAGTAGTGGGTGAAAGAACTGTTTCTATCGGCGGTAATAGCGTGCGGGAACATTTTCACCCCAGTGAAGACTTTTCAAGCATGGTTAAAGATGTTGAAGGCCCTGAAACCTGTAATACCTACAACATGTTAAAACTATCGAAACTTTTGTATCAAAACAAAAAAGATTTAAGCTATATAGATTATTACGAACGTGCTTTGTATAACCATATTTTATCTTCTCAGCACCCTGTTCACGGTGGTTTAGTTTACTTTACGCCAATGCGACCTAATCATTACCGTATGTATTCAGCCCCGTCTGAAGGTATGTGGTGTTGCGTAGGTTCAGGTATTGAAAATCATGCTAAATATGGTGAGCTAATTTATGCACGTAGTAGCAATAATTTCTTTGTAAATTTATTTGTAGATTCCGAAGTAACCTGGTCAGAAAAAAACATTAAGTTTTCTCAAAAAACACAATTCCCTGATCAAGATACCACTGCAATTACAGTACACAACAACGGTAAGTTTACACTTAATATTCGTAACCCTATTTGGTCAAACAACCTAAGTGTTAAGGTGAACAATAAAGCGATAAAAGTTAATGGAAAAGCTGGCGAGTATGTAAAAATAACCCGCGATTGGCAACAAGACGATGTGGTATCGGTACACTTACCAATGCAAACTACCTTAGAGCAATTACCTGATCAGTCTAACTACTATTCAGTTGTTCATGGCCCTATCGTACTAGCAGCCAAAACTAATCCATTTAAGGATGAAAAACTTAACTTTATTGCTGACAGTAGTCGTATGGGACATATTGCCCAAGGGCCTATGTGTGAACTAACAGAAGCGCCACTATTTATTAGTAACGGCACTGAGTTTTTACAACACATTAAAGCACTAGATGGTGATGAACTACGCTTCTCTACTACTGACGCAACAATGAATCAGGAAGCTTCATTAGAGTTGATTCCATTTTTCCGGTTACATGACAGTCGCTATACAGTTTATTTTCCGCAATCTAGCGCTGAAAATTGGCAACAGAAAAAGCAAGATTTAGCAGCTGAATCACAGCGTGAAAAAGCATTGGCAGAACAAACCTTAGATTTAATTATTCCCGGTGAGCAACAACCAGAAGCGGATCATTTCTTTAAAGGCGATAACAGTGAAGCAGGTTTAAATGGTATTCGTCATTGGCGCCACGCCCGTGGTTGGTTTAGTTATCGCTTAAATGCCAAAGGCGAGCAAAAGCCAATATTACGTTTAACCTACTTTGGAATAGATAGCGATAGAACATTCGATATTTTAATTGATGATAAACACCTAACAACCGTGAGTTTAACTGGCGGAAAAGGTCCTAATTATTATTCGGTTGACTACCCTATTCCCGCAAAGTTATTACCACAAGACGGGCAATACTTTAGAGTGAAATTTAAAGCGCATACAGGCTCTATTGCGGGTGGATTATATGAAGTTCGTTTAATGAAAAATTAACCCTAAAACATGTATTAATAAGCCAGCTGGTAACCTTTTAACGAGAATTTATCAACTGGCTTAACCATTTCACACGTTAACTCCCTAAGCATCTATTATTTTTACCTACTAAAAACCCTTTCACACAACTACAGTGATATTCGTAGACACTTGAAATATAAAGAATAAAACAAAAATAATAGCTAAATCACTAATAAAATCAAACTGGTATGACAAGACAGTAAAAAAGCCCTTTCTTTATTTGTATTACCATAATACTATTGGTTATATTGACTGCAAAAACAAGGCATTTTTGCTCAACAAATAAGACCAAACTATAACGAAATAACATACTAATAAATTATAACTATAGAGAAAATCATATGAAAAGTTCGACATTGAAAAATACATGGAAGGCAACAGCGTTAGTGGGCATGTCATTACTAACAACAGTAGGTTTTGCTCAACAAATTGACAATGGAACTTATGTCATAAAAAATAAATTCAGCGGTAAAGTGTTAGATGTCCTTAATGCCTCATCTGATGAAGGTACTAGTATTATTCAGTACACTAATACCGGTGCAAGCAATCAGCTATGGAATGTTAATTATGTAGGCAGTGGTAGATATTCTATAACTTCAGCAGCTACAGGTAAGGCGATAGAAGTTTATAATTGGGATACTAACGATGGGGCTGATATTGCACAATTTAGCTATTGGGGTGGTGAATCTCAAAAATGGGCACTAGCCGACCAAGGTAGTGGTCATTTTAGCATGATCAATGCATTCTCAGGAAAAAGCGCTGAAGTATATGACTAGAGTACAGCAAATAACGCTA
>Ga0105356_10000679_pt1 | contig 32675 bp, 34 predicted proteins | sample GOMGulsemesocosm_3_FD_83502 | JGI IMG/M metagenome (GOLD analysis project Ga0105356, IMG submission 83502) | Methane-oxidizing microbial communities from mesocosms in the Gulf of Mexico - GOM9D Gulf of Mexico | ecosystem: Environmental > Aquatic > Marine > Cold seeps | place: Gulf of Mexico...
CGTAAAGCTAATGCTTGAACACATGTCACAAGTCCTCGCCGTAGGCGAGCGAATCGAGATAAGAGGCTTCGGAAGCTTCTCCCTTCACTACCGAGCGCCACGCGTTGGGCGCAACCCAAAGACTGGAGATTCAGTTGAATTGACAGGTAAGTATGTTCCGCATTTTAAACCTGGAAAGGAGATGCGAGATCGAGTAAATGATAGCATAGGCTTAAGTCATTAGCTTGAGTGGGGCAAGGTGCCATAATTCGTTAGTTTTGCGCTTACAATATTAGCCTTAAGGTATTAAAAGTGACTAGTCAGGGCTAGATTGGAGTGGGTATTCAGGGTGGGGGCTCGGACGCTGCTCTTTGGCGATCCTTAGTATGACGGTGTTATTTGCGGGTACGTACAAAACCGGCAGTATCAAGATGGCGGAAGCTGTCAAGGTCATAGGCTTCACCCTGCGTGATGACAATGTCGCCTTGATTAACGAGTTGTTTATGATTGTCAATGAAATGAAATCGACGCGGAAGGGGGGGGTAAAGGTAGCCGGTACCTTAAGATGGAGTTTCTTTTCATTCCGTCCTTGTTTGGTTGGTGCTCGTTGCATCGGTGTTGATCCCTATTACTTAACCCGAACTGAAGGAATGGGCTACCACCCAGAAGTGATCTTGGTTGGTGGTCGTGTTAGCGATGGAATAGGTTGTTATATTTCAGTCAGTTGGAGAAAGCTCAATTACAAAAAAGTTCAGGTCGAGGGTGCACGTATATCAATGATGGGGCTGGTTATTAAGGAGGATTACCTTGATCTACGCAACGCCAAGGTTGTCGATATTATCTTGAGCCTAAAGACTATAAAATTGAGGTCGAGGTTTACGATCCTTGGATCGATGCGGGTAGAAGCGCAGTATGAATATGGTATTAGACCAGTTGCTAGTGTGTAAGCGAATAGCTATGGCGCTGGCAGTTACACACAAGCATTCTGAAGTGGTGGGTGGTCGGGAAATGCGTGCTGCAGGTAAGTCAAATCAAGTGTTGTTTGATCTAAGGTATGTGTCGGGTGCTACCAAATCTGATGTTCGTTTATAAGCCCAGTAAAGTGGAAGGGCTTTCGTGTAGTGGATTTTAACTGGTTCAAAGAGCAGCTTAATGCCCTAGTAGTTGTCGATGGTCGTAATCTCCATGAACCTCAGCAGGTTCGAGACACAGGTCTTCTTCAATTTGCAGTAGGCCGTGATGATTCAGTGATTAGTAAATAGCTTGTTACAAAATGGCGAGGAGTGGGTTTGAAAAAAGTACTGGTAACAGGTGGTGCTGGTTTTATCGGCAGTCATCTATGCGAAGAGTTGGTAAAAGACTCTGCCTGTGAAGTATATTCTCTTGATAATTACTCCACGGGAAGTGAAAGCAATCACATCCCGTGTGTTGAGTATATTAGAGGGGATACAAAAGACATAGAAAAGCTAATAAGGTTTGTCCCGGATGTTGTCTACCATTTGGGTGAGTACTCAAGGGTTGAGCAGAGCTTTGATGATCTGGAGTCAGTCTGGGCTTATAATAAAACCGGAACTTTTGCAGTGCTTCAGTTTTGCAGGAAGCACGCCTGCAAGATTGTTTATGCAGGTAGTAGCACGAAATTTGGTGATGGGGGGTTGGGTAGGTCGCAGAGTCCATATGGTTGGACCAAAGCCAGTAATACTGAGCTGGTTGAAAATTTTGGAAGTTGGTTTAATCTTCCGTACGCAATTGTCTATTTCTACAATGCCTATGGGCCGCGAGAAATTCGCGAGGGGAAATACGCCACTTTAATTGCGCTTTTTGCTGAAAAAATGAGGAAAGGGGAGGCCCTGACTGTTGTGAGCCCGGGAGAGCAACAAAGAAACTTCACATACGTGAAAGATATTGTTGATGGGCTGCGTCTTGTTGGTGAGAGCGGTTTTGGTGATGAGTTTGGAATAGGGAACTCTGTGTCTTACTCTGTGCTACAAGTTGCAAATCTGTTTGGAGGGAGTGTCGAGATGCTTCCCGAGCGCCGTGGAAATAGAATGGTTGCAGATGTGATTTCAGAAAAGACTCGGGCGCTGGGTTGGCAGCCTCGGTTCGGCTTGGAAAATTATATTGACGATCTAAAACAAAATGATTGGGTATAGTAGGCAAAAATTTATGTTTAATGATGCAACGATACTAGTAACCGGTGGAACAGGTTCATTCGGCAATACTTTTGTCCCTATGACGTTGGAAAAATACAATCCCAGAAAGATTATTGTTTTTTCTCGTGACGAAATGAAGCAGTGGGATATGGCCAAAAAATATCAGAACGATCCACGTGTTCGATTTTTTATAGGTGATGTTCGGGATAAGGATAGGCTCTATCGGGCTTTAGATGGGGTTGATTACGTTGTGCATGCAGCAGCAACAAAAATTGTTCCAACCGCAGAATATAATCCATTTGAATGTGTTAAAACGAATATTAATGGAGCTATTAATTTGATTGATGCCTGTATTGATAAAGGAGTCAAACGAGTTGTAGCACTATCTACCGATAAGGCCAGTAGCCCAGCTAATTTGTATGGCGCGACCAAGCTGGCTTCAGACAAGCTCTTTGTAGCGGGCAACTCATACTCAGGTGATCATGATACTCGTTTTGGGGTTGTGCGTTATGGCAACGTTATGGGCTCACGAGGTTCAGTGATTCCGTTTTTTTTATCGTTGAAGGATAAAGGCGTACTGCCGATTACTGATGATAGAATGACCCGATTCATGATTTCCCTCGAGGAGGGTGTCGAGTTGGTTTGGCACACCTTTGACGATATGGAAGGCGGTGAGATCTATGTCAAGAAAATTCCTTCTATAAGGGTGACAGACCTTGCTCGAGTTGTTGTCCCCGACGCGAAGCACGAAATTATCGGAATTCGTCCAGGTGAGAAATTACACGAACAAATGATAAGCGCAGAGGATGCTTATTACACCTATGAATACCCAGAACACTATAAAATTCTGCCGACAATCAATGACTGGGCCAGTTCACAAGAGCGTATTAAAGACGGTAAAAAGGTCCCGGAAGGATTTGTCTATTCAAGTGATAACAACACTGAATGGATGGCTGATGAAGATCTTCAGAGGTGGATTGATATCAATCGTGAGAGAATTGGCAGCATCTGATGGCAGATATGATTCCATATGGTCGACAAGACATCTCGCAGGCGGATATTGATGCTGTTATTGAGGTTTTGAAATCCGATTTTCTTACTCAGGGGCCAAAGGTTCCTGAGTTTGAGAGTGCTCTGGCAGCACGTTGCGATGCGAAGCACGCATTGGCAGTCAATAGTGCTACCTCGGCACTACATATCGCTTGTCTTGCTCTGGAGCTGGGGCCAGGCGATCACCTGTGGACTACCCCTATCACCTTCGTAGCTTCCGCAAACTGCGGACTGTACTGTGGTGCATCTGTAGACTTTGTTGATATTGATCCACATACCTACAATCTATGCCCTGAGGCCTTAGAGAATAAACTCGTGGATGCTGAACAGCGGGGGTGCTTGCCTAAACTGGTGGTCCTAGTTCACATGTGTGGACAGCCATGTAATATGGAACGTATCGCAGATCTTTCTAAGCGCTTCGGATTTAGAATTATAGAAGATGCTTCTCATGCTATAGGCGGGCGCTATAAGGGGGGCGCGATAGGAAGCGGTGAGTATAGTGACATTACTGTATTCAGTTTTCATCCAGTGAAGATCATAACTACAGCGGAAGGTGGAGCGGCTTTAACTAATAGCGATGAACTGGCTGCCAAAATGAATAGCTTTCGGAGCCACGGCGTTACCAGAGATGACAAGTTGATGACTTGTAAATCGGATGGCCCTTGGTATTACCAGCAGCTGGAGCTAGGATACAACTACCGTATGACGGAGCTGCAGGCGGCTCTGGGAGTCAGCCAGTTGGAGCGGCTAGGCAAATACGTTGCTCTCCGCCACAATCTGGCTGATCGCTATGATCAGTTGTTAAAGGATCTGCCACTGACAATTCCGTGGCAACACCCTGATTCCTATTCTGGTCGGCACCTATATGTTATCCGTCTGAATACCTGTGCTATAACCATTTCTCACAAAGACTGTTTTGAGCAATTACGCGCGGAAGGTGTAGGTGTAAATCTTCATTATATTCCGGTACACCTACAGCCGTATTACAGTCAGTTTGGCTTCGGTACTGGAGATTTCCCTGAAGCAGAGAATTACTATTCTCAAGCTATTAGTCTCCCTCTGTATCCGGATTTATCAGAAGCGGATCAAGACCGAGTGGTTGAAGCTTTGAAAAAGGCATTAAGCGTATGAGAATAGCTGTTATCCCTGCCCGAGGTGGCAGCAAACGAATTCCGCGTAAGAACATCAAGCCTTTTGCCGGAAAACCCATGATTGCATATGCTATAGAAGCTGCACTGGGTTCGGGGTTGTTTGACCGTGTGTTAGTGTCGACAGATGATGTTGAAATTACGGACATTGCTAGGCAGTATGGCGCGGAAGCTCCTTTTGTGAGACCGGCGGATCTTGCCGATGATCACACTCCAACTGTTCCGGTCATTGCTCATGCAATTGAAGCCTACGAAGCCTTGGGGTGGGAAGTTGTTGCCGCTTGTTGTATATACCCGGGTGTTCCATTTATTCAGATAAACGATTTGCGTGAGACATGGAATCTATTGGAGCAAGGTAAAGCTGGTTATACGTTTCCAGTAAGCGAATTTCCGTCTGCTATTCAACGTGCACTCAAATGCGACAATGACGGCGTTATTCATCCTTTCTTTCCGGAGTGCGAGCTGGTCCGGACCCAGGATTTGGAGACTGCTTATCATGATGCCGGGCAGTTTTACTGGGGATGGCGCGATTCGTGGCTCAAACTTTCTCGGATTCACAGTCATGGCATAGGGTTGCCGATTCCCAACTGGCGTGTTGTCGATATTGATACACCTGACGACTGGACTCGAGCAGAGCTTTTTCACAAGGCTATTAGTACCCAATGATAGTTGTTTTTCGCGTAGATGCTTCACACTTGATCGGAATTGGGCATGTAATGCGTTGTCTTACATTGGCCTCTGCGTTGTTCGATCAAGGAGCAGATTGCCGATTTATCTGTCGCGAACAGCCGGGAAATTTAATCGATTTTATTCGCTCCAAGGGTTTTTATGTAGACGTTTTGCCGGGAACGGAGAGGTTTAGTGGATCGGCAGATGCTACGATTCATGCCCACTTTCTTAGCTGCTCCCAAGCGCAGGATGCGCGGGAATGTTCGGCAATCCTAAAAACAACTTTCGCAGATTGGCTAATAGTTGACCACTATGGTTTGGATTGTCGATGGGAAGAAGCAATGTTGCCATGTTACGAAATGTTAATGGTAATTGATGACCTAGCGGATCGTTCCCATCAGTGTAATGTCCTTCTAGATCAAACGTTCGGCAGGTCGAAACGGGATTATGCCAATCTGGTTCCTGCCGGCTGTCGTCTGATGTGCGGTTCTCAATTCTCTCTGTTGCGCCCTGAATTCGCGACGATACGAGAATACAGCCTGCAAAGGCGAGCAAGCAATCCGACTCTCCAAAGGTTATTGGTGACCATGGGCGGAGTCGATAAGGATAATGCTACAAACCAAGTTCTACAGTCCCTGCAACAGACGGGACTTCCGGAGAGAACTGAAATAGTTGTAGTCATGGGTCCTCATGCTCCGTGGTTGCAAGCAGTTCAGGCCCAGGCGGCTAAGATGCCCTGGCCAACTTCGGTGCTCGTCAATGTGGACAATATGGCAGAGCTAATGGCTGAGAGTGACCTTGCTATTGGGGCTGCCGGAACAACGGCCTGGGAACGCTGTTGCTTGGGGCTGCCTTGCATAATGGTGGTTTTGGCTGATAATCAACTTTTAATTGCCGATCAGCTGAGTCAGGTTGGTGCAGCACATTTATTAGAGCTTTCCCTTAATGGTGAATCTATAACTCCAATTGCCCCTATGCTATTTGCGCCAGATGCGCTCACTCGGATGAGCCAAAATGCTTCTACTGTTACCAATGGGCGAGGCGTACAGTATACTCTCGACTTATTGAGTAGGTCGCAGGTACCATGAAAATAACTCTGCTGTGTACTGACGAAAAACATCCGGTCAATAACTATCTCCACCAATGGATGGAGCTCAGCCAAGATTTTCATGAAATTTCTTTGGTACGAAGAAAGCAAGATCTCCTTGGTGGCGACATTCTTTTTTTGATTTCCTGTTCGGAAATTGTAGGTGCCGAAGAACGTGCGCTGTATCGAGTTAGTTTAGTTATACATGCCAGTAAATTGCCGCAAGGCAGAGGTTGGAGTCCGCACATCTGGAGGATTATAGAAGGGGCGGAAGAGGTCACTCTAAGTTTGCTGGAAGCTGAAGATAAGGTCGATAGCGGTCGAATTTGGCAACAGATTTGCTTTTCTGTACCTGCTGATGCGCTATGGGACGATATTAACGCCAGCCTTTTTTCAGCAGAAATTGAATTGATTAATTTTGCGGTTAAGCACTTTAACAGCATTGAGCCGCAGGAACAGGACTCTAGCATAGAGCCTACTTATTATCCGCGCCGTACGCCGGTCGATAGTCGTATTGATCCTGATCAGAGTATTGCCAGTCAGTTCAATCAAGTACGGGTATGCGATCCGGGGCGTTTTCCTGCATATTTCGACCTCCACGGTCATCGCTATAAAATTACTCTAGAGAAGATCAATGGCTAAACACATACAAATCGACGGGCGCCTTATTGGCGCGGATCAGCCTCCCTACGTGATTGCCGAAATGTCTGCCAATCATAATGGGGACAAGAATGCTGCGTTTCGCCTAATTGAAGAGGCTAAGCACGCTGGTGCGGATGCAATAAAGCTGCAGACTTACCGTCCAGACACCATCACCATTAAATCAGATCTTCCAGATTTTCAGCTAACCGAGGGGCCGTGGGCAGGTCGTACACTCTATGATTTGTACGAGTGGGCACACACGCCTTGGGAGTGGCATAAATCACTGTTTGAATATGCTCGCGCTCAAGAGATCACAGTTTTTAGTTCACCTTTTGACAATACTGCAATCGATCTTCTCGAAGATCTCAATGCGCCAGCTTACAAAATTGCATCGTTTGAAGCGGTGGACTTACCTTTAATCAAATATGCCGCGTCAACTGGAAAGCCGATGATTATTTCCACTGGCATTGCCAATACTGAGGAAATTCACGAGGCAATTGATGCCGCACGAGAAGGGGGTTGTAAGGAGCTTGCGATTCTACACTGTGTTAGCGGCTACCCTGCGCCTGCGGAAGACTACAATCTACTTACTTTAGCTGATATGAGGGAACGCTATGGCCTTCCTACTGGACTGTCTGATCATACATTGGACAATACCACGGCTATCGCAAGTGTTGCATTGGGAGCGTGTATCATTGAAAAGCACTTCACGCTGGACCGTTCTGGCGGTGGTCCCGACGACAGCTTCTCGCTAGAGCCTGCTGGTTTACGGGAGCTCTGTAGCGGAGCGTTAACAGCTTGGAGAGCGCTTGGGCGTGTACATTACGAGCGCAAACCCAGTGAAATGGTCAACTCTCAGTTCCGACGTTCCTTGTATTTCGTTAAGGAAATAAGAGGAGGTGAAATAATCACCGCCGAACATGTGAAGAGTATTCGACCTGGTTTCGGGATGGAGCCTAAACAGCTACCTAATGTCATCGGAAAAACAGCGGCAACTGATGTGATTCCAGGTGTTCCTGTAAGTCCCGAGTTGCTTTTAGACTAAGCTAGGGGCTTGCGATGTTCAAAACAGTCATTATAGGCTGCGGCAATATTGCCGGCGGCTACGATGCCAATTTGGCGTCAGGTGATTGGCCTCTTACTCATGCCGGTGCTTATTCTGCTCACGACGGATTTGAGATGATAGCCTGTTGCGATCCAGATTCAGAAAAACGAAAAGCGTTTCAAGAGAAGTGGAATATCCCGTTAGGGGTTTCACATCCAGAGATGCTGGGTGAAATTGCTCTGAAAGCAGATGTGGTAAGTCTCTGCTCTCCTACGGCTGTGCACGCTAAACACCTTAAGACGGTATTAGATTGGCGTCCGAAGCTTTTGTTCTGTGAAAAACCTCTGGCCCCTGACGCCCAAGAGGCGGGCTGTTGGGTACGGCGCTATGAGGCCGCAGGTATTCCCTTTGTCGTAAATTATAATCGGCGGTGGGCCCCGGACATATGCTCATTCAAAGTAGATCTCGCCAAGCGAAAATGGGGAAGGCTCCACAGTGTCTCAGGCACATATAATAAAGGTATTCTCAATAATGGCGGGCATCTGGTGGATCTTATCCACTACCTGTTAGGCCCTATGAAGGTGATCGCAGCCGGCCAAGAACTCTATGATTTTTGGCCAAATGACCCTTCCGTGCCGGCTTTATTAGAAACAACTGACGGAGTCCCTATTACGCTAAATATTGCTAATGCACAGCACTACGCCATTTTCGAAGTACAGTTTGTAACAGAGTACGGTGTATTACGTATGGAATCTGGAGGGATGAACTGGTCAATACGCTCCGTCATTGATAGCTCGGATTTTCCAGGCTACCGAAGCCTTGATAGCGATACTTCTAATGAAGGCCGTTACCGAGAAGCAATGGCCTGTGCCGTTGATAATATTTATAAGGCGCTTACCGAAGGGGCAGATGTGCTAAGTACGGGAGCGACAGCACTACAAACGCAGAAAATTTGTCAACAAATTAGACGTTGCGCGCAACGAAGTTTTTTTATTCAGGAACCTGGCAATGATTGAGCAATTGGCTATACAGGGTGGCTCTCCAGTCATCTCTTACGACCTTGAACCATTTAACAGTGTTGGAGAAGAAGAGGTAGATGCAGCCAGCCGGGTCATTCGTAGTGGAGTTCTATCCGCCTATATTGGTGCTCCTGGTGAGGAATTTATGGGGGGGCAAGAGGTGCGGGCTTTCGAAAAGCAAGCCGCCGATTACTTTGGTGTAAAGTATGCCGTTGTCGTGAACTCTTGGACTTCTGGATTGATCGCGTCTATAGGAGCCATCGGTATCGAACCTGGTGACGAGGTTATCACCACCCCGTGGACAATGGCTGCAACTGCGACAGCAATTTTACATTTTAACGGCATCCCGATTTTCGCTGATATTGACCCAGACACCTTCAATATTGATCCAAGTTCAGTCGAGAAGTTAATCACGCCTCGAACGCGGGCTATCATGGCTGTTGATATCTTCGGTCAATCGGCAGATATGAAAAGACTACGTGAAATTTGTGACAAGTATAATCTCAAATTACTTTGCGATACTGCTCAAGCTCCGGGAGCGAAATACGGCGACGCCTTTGCTGGTACGCTAGCCGATATTGGCGGATACAGTTTGAACTACCACAAGCACATACATTGTGGCGAAGGGGGCATTTTAGTCACTAATGATGGCAATTACGCCAAGCGTCTGCAGCTGCTTCGAAATCATGCTGAAGTGGTAATCCAGTCCGAAAAGCCCGGAGAACTCAATAATATGCTGGGATATAACTTCCGCATGTGTGAGATTGAAGCGGCAATTGGATCTATACAGCTTACTAAGCTGAAGAAGCGTATTTTATCCCGTCAGCAAGCGGCTGAGCGGCTTACCGAAGGCTTATCTAGGTTAGAAGGCCTGAGTACTCCCAAGCTGGCTGAGGGTTGTACGCACGTATATTACGTTTACGGATTCAAGCTTGATGTCGAAGCACTGGGTATCCCTCGTAGCTTGTTGATTGAAGCATTACGTAAGGAGGGTGTCCCTGGAATAATACCAGGCTATCAAAACATCCACCTTCTGCCTATGTTCCGCAATAAAATTGCTTATGGGACCCAAGGTTTCCCTTGGAGCTCCCCATATAATGAAAGTACCGTCGAATATAAGCCTGGTTTATGTCCTGTCGCGGAAGAGTTGCACAATAAAACATTTTTCGGTTTGAATTGGTGCATGTATCAGTACCCTCCTAAGGATGTAGACAGAATCATTGAAGCCTTCCATAAGGTTTGGCGAAATCTAGAACAGCTTAGGGACGATAGTGAAGTCTAGGCTGAACATCCATCAATGGATAGGAACTCTGCCTCTTCGGGGGGAGAAGGTTTTAGTTCGTCCATTTTTTGAAGGCGACCTGTCGAACGAATATGTTTCCTGGCTGAATGATCAGGAAATTGTGCGCTTCAGTAATCAGCGTTTTTTGGATCATGATATTGCAAGTGTGCATCGATACTTCAAGAGTTTTTCGGGTAGCGCGAATGGCTTTTTTGCTATCGAAGATCTCCAGACTAAGCGCCACGTCGGTACGATGACTCTCTATGTGCAGCCATACCATGACACGGTCGATGTCGGTATTCTCTTGGGTAGAAGAGGCAATGGGTATGGCAAAGATGCGTGGTGTTTGGTAATCGATTGGTTGCTTAATACCTGCGAAGTGCGAAAAGTAACAGCAGGAACCTTGTCATGCAATCATGGTATGATTAGCCTGATGGAGAAGGCGGGGATGCACCTCGAGGCAACCCGCGAGGGTCAGGAGCTTATCGAAGGAGAGCCACAGGATATAGTTTACTTTGCTAAATTTCACGCTGCTTGATCTACCAAAGCCTTTAGTTGTGGTCGCTCACGATGCCGGAGGCGCTAATCAGCTTATTGCAATGCTCCAAGCGAATGGGGGTACTGCTGGTATTCAGGCTTACATGGAGGGCCCGGCCAAAAAGTTGTGGCAAAGGGCATTCCCTTCCCATTCTTTGTGTGGATCTTTGGAGAGCGCGATAGAAGGCGGTCGATCACTACTTGCAGGTACTGGATGGGCAAGCGACCTAGAGTTTACCGCCATTGATAAATCCATCAATTTGGGGCTTCATACGGTGGCACTGCTGGATCATTGGGCGAATTATGAACAGCGTTTTGTCCGTCAGAGGCGCACTGTTTGGCCTGATGAATTTTGGGTGGTCGACCGGTATGCATTTACAATCGCAACACAAGCCTTTCTTGGAAAACTTGTAAGGCAGGTGCCTGATTATTACCTGCAAGCTCAAGTTGAACAAATTGCTGAGCCTACGGGTGATGAACAAACACTGCTTTATATATTGGAGCCTGCACGAAGCAGCTGGGGGCAAAATCGGGCGGGAGAATTTCAAGCTCTGGATTATATGCTGGAAAGTCTTTCTTCGATGTCCCTACCGGAAGGGGTTCGTATCTTGCTTCGTCCTCACCCTTCAGAAGCTCAAGATAAATACAATGAGTGGTTGGCACGACACGCTGATTTCAAGGTGGTTCTGGACAGTTCATCAACACTTTCCGACGCGGTCTCTCAAGCCCGGTGGGTAGCGGGCTGTGAATCCTACGCGCTGGTCGTGGCCCTTGCTTCTGGCCGAACCGTATATTGCACATTACCGCCCTGGGCCCCTGCGTGCCGCCTCCCGCACGAAGGGATGATTCAGGTTAAGAGCCTTTAAACTATGAAATACTGTAAAAACTGTTTGCAACCAGATACCCGACCAAATACGAAATTCACGTCCGATGGAGTCTGTCCGGCATGTAATTATTTTGAGAAGCTTTCGACTGTCGATTGGCAGGAGCGTTATGAGATACTTGAAGAGTTGCTGGAGAGTTTTCCACGTAACCCTAAGCAGAAGTTTGATTGCATTATTGGTGTCAGCGGTGGTAAAGATAGTACCCGTCAAGCGCTTTGGGTACGTGATAAACTGGGCCTCAAACCGTTGTTGGCTTGCTTAACATATCCTCCCGAGCAGGTGACTGAGCGAGGGGTAAATAATATCTCTACTCTTATTGAGCAAGGTTTCGATGTGGTTATGGTAGCCCCAGCTCCAGACACTTGGAAGCGCTTGATGCATGAGTCCTTTATGAAGTTCACCAACTGGGCCCGTTCAACCGAAATGGCACTGTTCAGCTCTGTTCCGCAGTTGGCCATTCGTTATGAAATTCCTCTTATTTTGTGGGGAGAGAACCCCGGCTTGCAGCTTGGAGATCTCAAAACTCTAGGTAGAACCGGATATGACGGTAATAACCTTCGATACATGAATACACTATCCGGAGGGGCGCTGGATTGGATGCGCGAAGCAGACATAGATCATCGTAATCTCTTGGCGTACAAATATCCTGCACCTGAAGAGTTCGATGAACATGAATTACAAATTGTCTATCTGGGGTGGTTTCTAGGTGACTGGTCGTTGCTCAATAATGGTATGTACTCTGCTGTAAGTGGGCTTGAAATTCGTGAGGATACTGTTGAAAATACCGGCGACTTATACGGCTTGACTTCTCTGGATGAAGATTGGGTTACGTTGAACCAGATGATCAAATACTACAAGTTTGGATTTGGTCGGGTCACGGATTATGTCAATGAGGAAATCCGACACCGTCGAATGAGTCGAGAAAGTGGTATTGAGCTGGTATCGAGCTACGATGACGCCTGCTCTGATGACTATATCGCTAGTTTCTGTGAATACATAGACATCACTACCGATCAATTTTGGAAACAAGTACACCAATCTGTCAATCGTGAATTGTTCGATGTGGACGACAATGGAAAAATAGCCCGTAAATTCCAGGTCGGGGTGGGACTATGAAGCGATTGACCATAGGAATTGTAGATTTTGGTGCTGGCAACCTAGCGTCAGTAAAGCAATCTTTACAGGGTATGGGCTATCGCTCTCGAATTTCCAGTCAACGAGATGTACTGGATCAGGCAGATTTACTTCTCTTGCCTGGTGTTGGGGCTTTTCCTTCAGCGATGGAGTCCTTACATTCTAGGGGTTTAGCTGAGTATGTCATTGAAAAAGCTCATCAGGGAACTCCGCTCATCGGTATCTGCTTGGGTATGCAGTTGTTGTTAGATTGTTCTTACGAAATCGAGCAGACAAGTGGGCTTGGACTTATCCCAGGGGAGGTTATACCACTACCTCAAGCGGACTGGCATATCGGCTGGAACAACGTAGAAATGTTGAGCGAAGATACTATGTTTTTGAGCGGAGACGGCAGTGCAGTTTATTTCAATCACTCTTACGTGGTAAGTACGGATAACGAATACTGTATGGGGGTCTCTAGAATCAATCATTCTTCTGATCCATTCACAGTTGCCATTCGCCGCAATAATGTTGTAGGTCTTCAGTTTCATCCAGAAAAAAGCCAAGAAGCTGGTCGATTGATTTTGTCTTCTATTATTAAAAGGTTAGCCCCTGCAAAATGATCAACTTCCAGCCAAAAGCAGCGATTTTCGGTGAGCCAATATGGTTGCTGTTATCCTTCGTGGTGTGCGTTATAGGGTGGATTCAATACTCGATTTTAAGAGAGTACGACTCCACTCACAGTTACCCTGAGAGCCTTACACTACTCTTGGTTCAAATGACAGCTGTTACCACTATCATGGGCGTGTCCCCTGTAGCTCATGGAGCCGTACTTGCTTTATGGGCACTTCTCGGGTTTGCCTCCTTGCTCAGGAAGAAACAAGGCATCATCAATCTACGTCGTTATGGGTGTACAGTAAATTATTCTGTAGTTGCCATCTTAGTGTTGAGTGTTTTTTGTATTGCATTTACGTCGTCCCAGGTGCATTACGACTATTTTCATGGTGCAGTTCCGTCAATTGACTTAGCTGTTCATGGCAAATCCCCTTCGGAATGGCTAAGTAAATTTGATGCTACCTATTGGCCGATACTTACTCAGACTTTGTTGCCAACATATGATGCACTGGAGATTTATTACACCGGTGGTGTGTTAACAAACTCGCTTTCTCTTGTGTTTCTGGTTTTCCTAATAATCTCGATTCTTATTCGTCTAGAAACAGACTCCATGACACAATTGATAATCACTGTCATGTGTGGAATTTACATTTTGGACTTTTCGGTTACCCCTAGATCTCACGTTCTTGTGGGGTTCTCTTGCGCGTTGCTATTACTTTCCGCAAAACCAAAATGGTTAGCGATTACAATCGCTATTGCCATTTTAATTCTTGCCAAAAGGGATGGGACTTTTATATTAATGATATCGACATCACTAGTATTCATTCATTATCAGTTAAAGCTCCTCATTCATAATTCCAGTAAGGCAAAGCAAGTTTCTTTCCTTTTGGTGTATACAGTTTTATTAACGCTCTTTATATATCTTTCAGGAAATTGGGTCGTGATTAAGGGGCTTACTGTAGTAGAGGTTACCGGCATAATTATCAATACCGATAGTTTTGGTGTGGTCATGAGGCGTGAGATTATAATAACGCTACTAATGCTTTGTGCTGTGATCTATACCTTGGCACAAGACATCAAAGGAAAAGAAAACCCTATACCGGCTTTCATTGTGATTGCAGTGTGTATACACGTTGTTCTTTCTGCATTGCTATTAGAGAATCTTAGTCAATATAACGAGGGAACAATAACAAGAAAGCTCAAATACATGTTGATCCCCGCTGCTGCAATATTTTTCGCTTCAAGAATCAGGCTGGTCAAAAATGCTAATGCATAGGGTGTTCTTTGCGTTCACTATCGCTGTCTCAGTCTACTTTATTGTGCTCGGGCGTAATGTTTACATATCACCGTTCGATCATCCGCAAAGTAATCCATACGTTTATTCACACACACTACTTTCGGAAATCGCAGAGCTGCATAGTGGAAAGATCTATTTAGTTGTAAAAAATCAAGAAAAAGCGATAAATAAAAACCAAGAAATTGCGAGGCTGCCAGGCTATATGGGGGGGAGCGGATACATATTCCCTTTTTTGACATCAATGAATGGATATGATTTTTCTATTATATCCTCAGAAAATTACTGTTCCCTCAGTGAGGGTTCTGTACATCTTTCAGTTCTTTCACCAGAAGTATTTTCTGAATTGAAAACAAATTCAAGTTGTTATAAAAATACCACAACTGAACTCGCATCTGGCTATGGAATTGATGCTCCTTTGGCCATTCAAGACACTATTTTTAGACGTTTTCCTGCGGAATTCGTGCTTTCAAGCTATTTTGAATCAATTAATGGCGGTTTCCAGGATCTATTTATAAATGATGAAGCTTGGAGGATTAGTGGGCGACCTTGGGGTTCAGTTACACAAGGGATATTAGTCAGTCAAACCATAGACTTAACGCTTAATATTAACACGAGTAAAATAACGGACAGGCAAAGCTGGCTAGTGTTTGGCGATCACCCTAGCAGGGTTGCAAAAGCGATAGACCGACTAACAGACACGTTGCCAGAAATTTCAGTGTTTAGGGCCGGCACCACTACGAGTATCCCGGCCACTAATAACACGTATTTTGTCCCGTTAAACACCGGGTCGATTAGCATCCGATTTTCGGAAGATGATTTTATTCCTGCCTTCAATGGCTATGTATTGTTTTTACACAATCCAAGAAACAGACAACAGAAACGATACCTTAACTAATGTAGGACAAAATTTTGCTAAAAAAACGAATTGTAGGAATCATTACTGTTAAAAACGGTCTGGCCATACAATCTTTTGGTTATGATCGTTATTTGCCAATGGGTAAGCCCGAAGTATTAGCTGAAAATCTGGATCGATGGGGGGTCGATGAAATCGTCCTGCAGTGCATAGATAGAAGCGCTAACAACTTAGGGCCAGATTACGACACGTTGTCGAAAGTTTCCAAAAAAGGTCTTGGCACCCCAGTTATTTACTCCGGCGGAGTGCAGTCAGCTGAGGAGGGTATGCAGGTTATCCAGTCTGGAGCCGATCGTATTGCTTTGGATTCCATCCTTCATGACGCACCCTCAAGGGTTATAGAGTTAACCCGCCGGCTTGGCGCACAGGCCTTGATTGGTAGCTTACCGGTTTCCTGTGTTGAAGGTGAACTTTTTTGGTACGACTACCGTTCAAAAGAACACAAATCTTTCAGTGATGAACTGATGGTCCTCCTGAGCCAGAAAGCAATCTCAGAAGTTATGTTGATAGATTGGGAAAGGGAAGGTCATAAAGAAGGGTTTCAGTTAGATTTAATTCGTAAATTCCCATTGTTAGACGTTCCCATTATCGCATTTGGTGGACTGAGCTCACCCGCTAAAGTTAGCGATGTACTTTCCATTCCGTCGGTCAGCGCCGCAGCCATAGGTAACTTTCTAAGTTACAAAGAGCATGCGGTTGCAGCCTACAAAAAACCGCTCTGCGGGCTTCCTATCCGCATCCCCTATACAGGCGAAGTTTAAACGTGAAATTTAGTTCTATAAATCATTGTATCCGCTGTTTGTACCCGGCAACGCATCCTTTGGGGCTTGTGTTGGATGAAGAAGGGGTGTGCTCAGGTTGCCGCATTCATGAAGAAAAAGATAAACTTGACTGGAATTCCCGTTGGAAAATTCTCGAGGAACAGGTTGCTCCGTATCGCGTTGCCGACAACTCCACATATGATTGCATTGTTCCCGTTACTGGCGGTAATGATTCCTACTACATTGTGCACCTAGTCAAAGAAAAGTTGGGATTAAATCCATTGTTGGTTACCTACAATAAGTATTTCAACACCCCGCTAGGCATTCGCAATCTCGCCAACTTACGCATTCAGTTTGACTGCGATATTCTGATTCAGAACGTGAACCCTTTTGCTGTCAAGAACATTACTCGCACCACGCTGCGTGAGTTCGGTAGCATTTATTGGCACTGCTTGGCTGGTCAAACGGTATTCCCTGTGCAGACCGCAGTCCGTTACGGTGTGCCATTGATTATCTGGGGAGCACATCAAGGGCTTGAACAAGTTGGGATGTTCTCTCATGAGCACGAAGTGGAGATGACTCGCCGATACCGGAAAGATCATGATTTAATGGGGTATGAAGCTGATGATTTGTTGAGTATCTTCGATACGCTAAGCGAAGATGATATTTGGCAGTATCGTTACCCTGATGATGCAGATCTGCAAAGAGTCGGTGTGCGAGGTATCTATCTCGGAAACTATGTCCGCTGGGATCCCAAAGCCCAGCACGAGCAAATGATAATGACTCATGGTTATCAGACAAGTAGCTTTGCTCGCACGTTTGATGCCTATGACCACGTAGATTGCTACAATTTTCTGGGCCTTCATGACCATATTAAGCAATGCAAACATGGTTACGGAAAAGTGACTGATCATGCCTGTCGAGAAATTCGACACAAGCGGTTGACTCGCTCTCAGGGCAGTGCGCTGGTCCAGAAGCACTTCACCCAAAATACTCCTTACGTAGAGCTCTTTTGTGATTGGTTGGGCGTCGACAAAAATGCGTTGCAGTTTATTATCGACCAGCACCGGAATCCACTATACTGGGAGCAACAAAAACCGGGTATATGGAAGTATCGGGGAGATGCGGTAGATGAGGTTTCCCTAGCTCCTGTTACTTCAGTAGCAGCATTTACAGCCTCGCACAGCTTAGACCTAGATAAGGCCAACGCTTACATTACGATAGGAAAGGGTTACCCATAAGTACATGTTTATGAAATCAGAAAAACCAAAAATTATCTGCTTATCACGTTCCTATCTCTCGCAATTATTGCCAACGCTGAGCCAAAATGACGATGAGTTTGAGTATTTGCACATTGTGCAAACAGACAAGGAGGAGCAGGTAGTCAGAGCTTTGGGAGGGCTGGTTGTTCTCAATATGCAAAGCACTATACGCAAGGCGCTGGCAGATTCTGACTCTGCATTCTGGAGCGAGCCCGATGATATGCGGAGTGTTACTGGATTTGATTGGTCAGCGGTCTACTCAGATCGTTACTTAATCCATTTCAAAGAGCCTCAGCGGCTGCGTATAGCAGGCGCATTGCAGCATGCGGTTGAAACCCTATTTAGTGAACACAAGTTCGAGGGATTTCTCAGTGAGCCAGTAGCGCTTTTTATTACGCACTTGATTTTTTATCATTGTCGTAAAAACGAGGTAAAGCCTTTGTTGTGGTGCAATACTTATTTTTCTGATCATTTTTATTTTTCTGCTGAATTGGAAATTTCTACTCCGATACGCCATCAATCTTTGAGTGAGGAAAATACCGGACTTCTTCATGAAAAGGTCGACGAATATGTAAATGGTATCATTGGTGATAGGGCTGGTCCTGTTTACCACCACTCTTTCTCGGGCGCCAAGCAAAATCGTCTCGGCTACTTTAAGCAGCGTAAAGGGGAATCTCCTTTAGTATTGCGTCCCGGTTGGACAAGCAGGTTTATTCAATTAGCTCGATTAATGCGTGCGTCATGGCATCGTATAAATTTTAGCAAGAATGGTGACTTTATGACTGCCGGCGCAGTAACGGAGCACAAATTCTACTTGAGATGCCTGTTCGCACGCAGCTCTATTTACGATCCAATGCCAGAAGGCCCAGTAGATAAAGGCGTAGTCTTTCCGCTTCAGTATGAACCAGAAGCTTCTCTGCTCTATTTTGCACCGCACATAGTTAACCAAGTGTCATTTGTGGAGACAGTACTGAAAGCGCTTCCCTATGGCCGTGTTCTTTGGGTGAAAGAGCATCCGAATCAGTTCGGAGCCCTAGACACCTCAGCTTGGCGTCAACTTAAATCACGTTATGGCAATCTCCGGTTTATTCATGGGCGGCAAAATGGCCGAGAGCTTATAAAAAGATGCTCCCTAGCTGTAACTATTTCCAGCAGCATGGGAATGGATGCCTTACTGTTGGGGCGGACGTTGTTGGTAGCAGGAAATGTGTTTTATGACCAATTTACTGGTTCCATTCATACTCGTTCGTACGAAGAGTTGTCCCAGGAGTTAAACAAGCCGCACAATTACGAACCACGGGAAAATGCCGCGGAGAATACCAGAGAATTGGTTGAATTTGGGCGCCACGTGTATCCGGGCGATCCGCAGCCATCTCATTATCTGTATGACAAGAAAAATCTGGGGCTGCTAGTGCAGGCGATTCAGATGGAACTATATCCTAAGTTGAAGTTGGAGTAATTTTTAGTGGAGGTATCATCAGCAAGCTTAAAGGTTTTCAGACCTCTTGCAGTAATAAACGAGTTAGTGTTTTAATAAAGCGGATGGCTCTATAAATCACTTATATAGACATTCACATAACAACTGTGTAATCCAATATTGTTAATGATAGATATATGTATTCCGATGATTAAGATAAGAAAAATTGCGAGCTTTTTACGTTGGCGTTTGGTTCCCGTTCGTTATCTGACAATGTTACTTGATATGAAGTGGAGTTATCTGCTGAAATCACATCCAGTAATATCATCTGTCTGTAAGGAAGTTGAGCTGCATGGGTATCACGTGGCACCTCCGCTGGACAACGAAAGCATCAAGGAAATCCAAGCAGTTTATCGCCCTCGCGCAGTGTCAGTTGTTCCCCAAGAGCATGGACATCCGTTTGTAAATTTATTTACTGAGGAAGACCTCCGTCCGGATAATCCTGTCGTTCGTTTGGCCTTTTCTTCTAAAATACTAGAAGTTGCAGCTGACTACTTTGGCAATAAGTTGGTTTTAGATAGTATTCAGGTTTTGCATTCTTACTCTACAAGTGGGGATGTTAGGGAAAGTCAATTCTGGCATTTGGATTATGGTGATCGAAAATCATTTCACGCCATCGTTTATTTAAATGATGTAACTGATAGCGATGATGGTCCGTTTGTATTTGTAAACAAAGACACAAGCAGAGAAATAGGACGCTCATTAGTTGTTAGGAGAATTGGCGATGCTCAGTTTGATAAAGAACTTGGCAAGGGGCAGTCACAGCAATTTTTAGGGCCTTCAGGGGCAATGGTTTATGTTGATCCAGCGTCATGCTATCACTATGGAAGTCGTTGTCGAGACTCTAGGCTTGCTGTTTTCGTAACATTCAATTCGTGGTTTCCGTACGCTAAGCCTGCGCCGCTTATCCAAAAAAATCGAGAAGTAATTTATGATTTGGCGCTGAAAATTCGACCAGACTTAAATAGAGATTTCTTGAAATCACTACTAAAAATGTAATATCAATTTTTGCACTGTATCTCGGATGTATTAGGAATGAAAAAGTTAAAGAAATTGCTTCTTAAACTATGGCTTTTAGATTCACAAGTTAGAATCCATATTTTGATTACGAAGAAGGCCTATCGGGTACCTATCATTGGACGATTATTAGGGCTCATGTTGGACAGGGCTATATTCATAGTTTATGGTCTGTACGTGTATTCGGATACTATAAATGTTAAATATTTGGCCGTTGGTCAACCTGCTGCTGTTCAATTGGCGGGGTACGGAATATATTCCCCCGGGCGAGTTAGAATTCTGGCTGGAGTTCGCTTAACAGCAAAGAAGCCCGATGATCCAGAGTACATACGGCTATATAATGAAAATAAAGTGTTTCAATTTGGGGATAATGTTGTCATAGGTGTTGGCAGTATCGTTTTAGGTCCTATTTCGATTTGCGACAATGTTATGATTGGCGCCGGGTCATTCGTTAATAAATCTATTACTGAACCAGGCGTATACGTTGGTAACCCGTTGAGAAAGATATCGGATAAGATTGATAATAGTTGGTTTAAGTAATTAATGAAGTCATATTTGTGTTTATTTATATAGTAGTAATGGTTTTTGCCGCTAGTTTGGGCTTTTTGAAGATGGTTGTTCTTTCAATAACCCTAGATGCTGCAGATTACGGTTTCTATATTGCTATATTTGGCTTGTCAACATTATCGAGTGTTATTATTAGTTTCGGATTGCTAGAACGAACAACTAAACTGTATCCAAGGTTGTGGGTGGATAATATGCGTGATGATATCTTGTCAGACGCTAAGCACACTGCCCTAAAGTTATTGATACGTTTTTTTCTTGTCGCATTAGCGGGTTTGTTGATAGCGTATGTAGGCGTCTTGTCCATTGCCTTGTCCGAAGTTATTTTTTTCTCTCTGTTAGGGCTTGGTTCTGTGTGGTTGGCCCTAATTGCTTCCTTGTATCGAGCGACAGGTTCAAGTCGGACCTTAGGGTATTTCACTTTTTGGCGAAGTGGCATTGCTCTGCTTTTTGCTCTTGTAGGCGGATTGTACTGGGGGTGGACGGGTGCATTGGCGGGAGAAATCTTGGCAGCAGTGTGCACCTGCATATATGCAGGAATAGTTTTAAAAAGGCTGTTTGGAAACTCCTTGGATGAAGAGCCTTTGATGAAAAGCTCAACCACAGTTCTAAAGAGAAATAGTGGCCATCACGGTTTGTATGTTGCGAATACCGTTACCGCTTCTACGCTTATGGCTGACAAAGTTATGGTTGGTAATGCGCTAGGCGCTGTAGCAGCAGGCTCTTACGGCGTTGTGATGTTGATTTCACAAATGTTTCAGGTCTTTGTCAACATAGTATCGCAACATGTCGGTCCACGTATAATCAAAATTGTGTATTTGCGACGTGAAGAGGCCTCGATAATTGGGGCCATAGGTCTGCAGTTGATTTTTTGTTCACTACTAGCGGTGATAACTGTAGCGGTGGTTCTTTTTGGTAAGGATTTTCAAGCTCTAGAGCCGTTCTTCACAAAGTTTAATATCTCGGATGCTTCTGTTGTTCTTGCCGGGGTTGCTGCAGCTGGACAGATATATAGTTTAATTTCATTTCATCTGGTCGCCCGAAATGGCGAACGTTTTGTTCTTTTTGCGAGTTTATTTTCTGGAGGGCTCTTTTTTCTGCTGTTTTTTGTGGCAAGCTACCAAGCCCTAGCGCTTGAGTATTTTGTTGCGGCTGCGGCTGTTACTCGCTGGGTACAGGCTTCGATCTTAATGTGGGGGCTCATACGCTTAAAGGGTAGGGTATGAGTGTTCGAGTACTATCATTCACGACGTTCTCAAATTTGATTGCTTCAGCTTTCCTGCTTGCTGCTGCTTTCCCTTACGTGCAAATTATCTCGAATGATTCCTATACCCAGCCTTATGCTCATATTTTGGGAATGGTATTGTTCGTTTCCAGTGTGGGCGCTTTCTTTAGTATGAGGCATTCCGATCTGGTATCCATATTGAGTTTGGCCGGTGTGGGGCTTACATTATTCGTATTCACATGTAGCCCTTGGGGTAATTCCCAAGAGTATCGTTATCTCATGGTATATCTAAGCCCCTTCTTGATGGTACCCGTCTTTCTCAATATTATTCAGAAAATGCCGAGGCAAACAGTAGGAATTCTACGATATTCTATTGCTATATGGCTGCTAGTGGCTACAGTCCAAGTGCTGGTTGATGCAAAATTTTCTGCGTCATTATTGGGCCGTTGGGGGCTACATGCAGTGGATATTGTTTCGTCTGGTAGGGGAGTGCTAGGACTAGCTCCCGAACCAACTCATCATGGGTTTCATATTCTAGTTTTGGGGGCGGTTCTTTCATTGCTGGATGATAGCAAGGTTAGCCGTATCCTGATTTTTGGTTGTATTGTTTCTGCGGTGTTTTTTGCGGCCTCAAGTAGTGCGGTCCTAGCATTATTATTTTCTATAGGTATTTGGTTTATTAGATACAAAACCTTTTCGGGCTTGGTTGTAGCTCTGATAGGGGGGACAATTCTTAGCTATTCATCCATGATGCCATCGGATTTGACTGGCGTGGATAGTCGAGTGATCAGATTGGTTAGAATTTTTCTCGATGATCCGAGTTTGTTTTTAGTCTCAGACTACAGTGTGAATGTAAGATTAGGGGGGCTCTGGGTTGTATTAAGCGAAGTTATTCGCTCGGGCTTTTTTCCAAGCGGGCTTTCACATGATGCTTGGTTGCTAGCCAGAGTAGGTATGCTTGCAAAATACGACTGGCTTCTCGCGCTGAGCTTTGTAGGCCCGCCATCCGGCTTCGGTTTGTTGCTTTTTCAGGGAGGACTTTTGACGCTTCCCTTTTTAATCGTGTTCATGCGAAGACTTTTCAATAATTTACCTAGTACTTTGTTGGGGCAAATTTTAGTTATGGCAGTACCGTTTATTTTTCTAAGCCAGTACTATATATCGTCTCCTTTGTTTTCGATGATTTATGCTTGTGTTATTTATAAGCACAGGCTGAAGAGAACTTTGGACGTAAGGCGTGCTCCTTAAGCCGCTTCTATCCTTCGTAATCCTTAAATATTGGAGTTTCTTTGGAGTTAACATTAAAATCCTGTCTAGATGCAGATTGGGCGCGCCTAACAGAACTCGCTGGCAGGTCTGATTCAAAGCGGAAATGGTACTCCCATTTTAGTCCGCGTTTTGCGCCCCTAACTCTGATACGGCTTGCGTATTATTCTGAGTTAAAAGGATGTCGAGTCATTGCGAAACTATTTAGCCTGCTCAATTTTTTGATTTTTAAGATCGAAGTACCGTCTCGTTTGAAAATAGGCCCTGGTCTTGTGATTCCTCATCCTCAAGGCACAGTGCTGGGAGCAAATGAAATTGGCTCCAATGTTACTATATTTCATCAGGTTACGCTCGGCGGTAAGATTGCAGACTTCGGCTACGACCTGTCACAGCGCCCTAAAGTCCGCGACGGCGTGACTTTGTCCGTCGGGGCAAAAGTACTAGGTCCTTTAACGCTCGGTGAAGGGTGTATTATTGGCGCCAATGCCGTTGTAGTGGGGGATATCCCCGCAGGGGTTACTGCGGTGGGGATTCCAGCGAAAGTTATGGAGTTCCATTCGGGTGGGTAGGTTGAATTATTCAGACTCTTCGAATAATGAGGGGCGCCAGATCATTTTGGGGCGTAATTCTCGTATATGGTCAGTACTCTCTCAGTCCGAATTGATAAAAAAGTATGAATTTCAGGCGATTGGGCACTTCGAGCTTAGAGACTTTCAGTTCATGCCTCAGGACACTGTATGGGTTTTCTCGTATTCTCGTGACCCTGCGGACAATGAAGCGATCCTGCAGCATCTAAAGACCGTAGGTGTGTCCGCAGTTAATTACATCACGTCAGCATCCACAAATGTATCAGCGATCACGAATTGCTATGAATATCCACGGGTCAAACAGCAAGCTCATAAGGCCGCCATAGAGGTCTGTGGGGCTAGGGTCCTATCAATTGGATTGTTCTATACGAATGAAACTGAGCTTCCCTGCGGAACAACCGCCGCGACTTCAGCGGTGGAGTTGGCTGCATTCATGAAACAGCCTGTATGGGATGATCACGCAGAGTTTACTCATTTATTTCAGCCAATTACGCGCCCTTTCCAAAACCTACTGGAAAAAATGCTCTACAGTTCATACGGTAGGCTACAAGATCTGTGTGGTTCCTATCCCTGCTTAATGCGGCCATTAGACTTCATACTTCGCATGTTTAAGATGCGTTGGTACGGTTATCTTTATTTGAGTAACAAGCTTTGGTTTACGACGACATCATAATTGGGTCTGGGCTTACCGCCCTAGCGACAGCATACGGCCTCCCATTAGGCAGGCAAATTTTAGTGTTGACTGGTGGCAAAGAGGATACCATCAACCACTATGACACCAGTTCCAAAATCCCATGTCAAAACTTGGGATTTGGAGGTCTTGGTAGCTATTGGCACGGTGTTATTCCAATGCACAGTTCCGACACCTTGCCAGCTGTATCAGAAGCCCTTATAGCTGACCTTTTTCGGATTTTTTACCCGCGAGAAGAGTTGGGTAATCTTACTAATTCGTCCTGGCTATTCGTTCCTTACAGGCCTATCAGGCCAAAGCCTCATTGGATCAAATTGGAAGATTCATTGTCAGGAAATCTTCGTCTAGCCCATACAGTAGCTCAGAAAATCTATATCGATAATGGCAAATGGGTGGTCGTGGCTGATGGCCAGTATCTGAGAACTCACCGCCTTTGGCTTGCAGCTGGTGCGCTCGGTTCGCCTGCGATACTCGAACAATCCGAAGAGTATTCATCCGCTACTTTAACGGGAGTCTCAGACCATTTGATTCTGTATGCCGGTCAAGTAAATCGGAAAGTACATTCGCATATAGCTTCGCCTCAGGTTAAGCATACAGCTAGTGGATACTGGATGAGGTCTAGTGCGGACTTTGGTGATTTAGGCTTAATTACAACCAAACCAGCTCGGTTTGCCTATAAAACGTTGGATCAGGGGATTGAGCAGCGAAGTGCTTTTGGTCTCCCTACATCTGGGATAATAAAGAAAGTGATCAGTGCTGGATCTCTTGGTTTTATTGCCGAATCGGTCTTCAATAAATTCGGCTTGTTTCCGAATTCAGAGATACTCAGTGTGTATGCTCAAATCAGAGTCGAGAGTGGATTCCGACGTTTACCGGGCGGAAGAGGAGTTCAAGCTGATGAAGCGCGGATTCTCTCATGTATTCAGAACTTTAGAGAAAATCTGAATCAATTGGAATTGACGTTAAGTCGTCGCTCAGATCTTTACATTCGTGGTATTCATATGCACGGTACAATTGATGCTCGTATACTGCGTAGCTTTGAAATCAATACAGACGCGTCTAATTGCGTTATAGTGGACTCTTCTGTGATTGACGATATTGGCCCTGAGCATCATAGCTTTCGCTTGATGGTTAGAGCGTTTGAACGTGCAAGGAATTCCTAGAAGTATTATGAATATGACCCCTGTAGTATCTATTGTGATGCCAGCTTACAATGCCGCGCCGTATATCGAGCAAACTATAGAGTCTGTTATTAAGCAGACTTTTAAGAATTGGGAGCTGCTCGTGATTAATGATTGCTCTACAGACAACACTGTAGAGGTGGTTGAACGCTGTCAGAGTGTTGATTCACGGATAAAGTTGTTTAATTTAGATAAGAATAGGGGGGCTCCGGCAGGCCCTAGAAATATAGGTGTTCAATATGCGCTGGGCAATTGGATTGCCTTGCTGGATTCTGATGATATATGGCATCAAGACAAGTTGGCGTTGCAGATGGATGTTTTAAAGAAAAGTAATGCTAAGTTTTGCAGTACTATGATACGTGATTTTTGCGGAGACGAACCCCCTAAGTTAGACTGTCGTTCTGCAGGTCGATTGACGTGGGTAACCTTTAGGCAACAGTTGGTTAGGTATCGCACGCCTACGTCTAGCGTTGTGGCGGAAAAGAGCTTGCTTCTTAAACACCCTTTTAACGAAGATATTACATATAAAGCGAGAGAGGATCTCGACTGTTGGCTTCATTGTCACGACACACTTAAGAGGAGTATTAAGATTCTCTCTCCCCTGGTTGGCTATAGAGTTATTGAGGGACAGATTTCCGGTAATAAATGGGTGATGGTTAAAAGGCATTTCAATGTTTTGCGGAAGTTCAAGTATGAATCTGGCAGGAGTATGAATTACGTAGAGGCGTTAGCCTATACATTTACGCATTTTCTCTCGGCACTACTACTGAGGCGCCTTTCTAAAGGGCTTTAATAATACGGTTTCTGGGCCCCCTTGAGCGTGGTTTGAGGGGATACAATAACTGTCATCTAATCTTCCGCTATAGAAATTGTTAGCGTGTTAGCCACTATAGCGGATTTTATTGATCGAACGACTAATGTACAGAAAAAATCAAGAAAAAGTACTCCTTACTGGAGCCACTGGCTTTGTCGGTGGCGCACTGTTAAGTCATTTACCGGACGCTGCAGTTATTGGGCGATCAAAACCATTTGGCTTCAAAGGCTCTTTTTGGAAGCGTGAATTATCTGCGGAGTCTGATTACTCTGACTGTTTTAACGGAGTAGGTGTTGTGATTCATTGCGCGGCTCGAGTGCATGTCATGGATGAAAAATCTGATGATCCACTGGATGAATTTCGTCAAGTTAACACCTATGGTACGGTTAATCTAGCGAAGCAGGCAGCCCAAAATGGTGTAAAGCGCTTTATTTTTGTTAGTAGTATTAAGGTTAATGGTGAGGTCACGTCAGAGGAGGAATCTTTCAGGAACACTGGCGAGCGGCAGCCTGAAGACGACTATGGTGTTTCAAAAGCTGAAGCTGAAGTTTTGTTGGAAGATCTTGCCGGTAAAAAGGATATGGAGGTTGTTATTATTAGGCCTCCGCTGGTATACGGTTCCGGGGTACAAGGTAACTTTGCATCGTTGCTTGGTTTGGTTAATCGAGGGCTTCCGCTCCCTTTTGGTTGTGTCAAAGACAATCAGCGAAGTTTGGTTTTTGTCGATAATTTGGTTGATCTAATTATGACTTGTATCGATCATCCAAAAGCGGCTAATCAAGTTTTCCTGGTATCTGACGACAATGATGTTTCTACCTTTCAGATAGTTAAATATTTGGGTGAAGCATTAGGAGAATCCAGCCGAATGATTCCTGTTCCGCAATGGTGCTATAGATTGGCTGGAATACTTCTAGGTAAAAAGCAGGTTGTTAGGCGTTTACTTGGATCTTTACGGGTGGATATCGAGCATACCAAAACCACTTTAGGTTGGACTCCTCCATATTCCTTAGAGTATGGATTCCATAAATCAGCCCAATCATTTTTAAGAAACAGTCAGAGCGTAATTCTTAATGACCCGAACACTTGATTTCTTAGCGGCCTTTTTTGGCTTACTATTTTTGTGGCCCATTTTATTCGTTGTTGTAGTTATTGGATATTTCGATACTGGTTCTCCAATATTTGTTCAGGTAAGGGTGGGAAAAGACAAGAAACCATTTAAGCTCATTAAGTTTCGAACTATGAGTGTGGATACAGAATCGGTAGCTAGTCATTTGGTCGGAAATGCAACGATTACAAAGTTGGGAGCTTTTTTACGTAGAACGAAAATTGATGAGCTTCCCCAGTTGATGAACGTGCTAAAAGGGGAGATGAGCCTGGTTGGGCCTCGTCCCAATTTGTTTAGTCAGGAAGAGCTAATTAGTGAGCGTTCTGCTCTTGGAGTATACAGTGCCTTACCGGGAATAACTGGATTGTCTCAGATTCAGAACATCGATATGTCTACTCCTCGGTTGCTGGCAATGACTGATGCTCGTATGATAGAAACACTATCGTTTGTAAATTATTTCAAATATATAGTTATGACAGTAACAGGAAGCGGAGCGGGTGATGCGGTAAAATAGTTTGTAGTTGTCTCGTTTCTTATCTTGCCGCTTTCGCTATACCCATCAAGTTTTGAGGCTCAGTGGCTTCTTTGTTCCAGATATTGTCCTCTATCTTACCGCTACCTTGGTAGTCCGTAGGTGCCGAAAGCAATGTGTTATAGGTCTTCAGGTATTCGTTGGCCTTACAATGACGCTCAAGTGATTCCAGCAGTTTTAGTGTTTCTTCCCAGGGCAAACGCTTCTCTTCTGCTCGCATAATCAGTTGATGTTCTGTACCGCTAACATTATCTCCGACTAGGAGTTCTTCATAGAGTTTTTCCCCAGGCCTCAGGCCGGTGAATTTGATCTCGATATCTTCTGTGCCATTCGGTTGCTCACTTATGCTAAGGCCTGAAAGATGAATCATTTGCTTGGCTAAGTCTACGATTCTTACTGGTTCTCCCATATCCAGTACGAATACGTCACCACCTTGCCCCATTGAGCCGGCTTGGATAACTAGCTCGGAAGCCTCTGGAATGGTCATAAAGTATCGAGTAATGTCAGGGTGAGTTACGGTAATTGGACCGCCTTGTGCAATTTGTTTTCTGAACAGCGGCACAACCGATCCAGAGGAGCCTAGGACATTGCCGAAGCGGACCATCGTAAACCGAGTAGTTTTTTGGTGTTCGGTGAGCGCCTGTAATATCAGTTCTGCAGTTCGCTTGGTGACACCCATTACATTTGTTGGGCGAACCGCTTTGTCGGTAGAGATCAGTACAAAGGACTCTACCTTTGTGGCTATTGCAGCTTTAGCGCAATGCCATGTTCCAAGCACGTTATTCTGTACCCCTTCAACAACATTGTGCTCAACCAGGGGTACGTGCTTGTATGCGGCTGCATGATAAATAGTGTTTATCTGGAAGGTTTTCATTACCCTTTCTAGACGTTTCCTGTCTTGTATGCTTCCAAGTATTGGGGAAACCTCAACTTTGTTGTCAGTATTTAGTCCTTTCAGATTTTGCTCGATTGCATAAAGATTGTATTCACTTATTTCAAACAGGACTAATCTTTTGGGGCGTTGTTGAATTATTTTTCGACATAGTTCGCTGCCGATTGATCCGCCTGCCCCGGTGACCATTACGTTCTTGTTGTTGATACAGGCGTGCATAAGTTCTGGTTTTGGGGGAACTGGATCTCTCCCAAGAAGCTCTTCGACGGCTACGGGCCTGATGTCGCTGATGGCTGATTTTCCGCTAATAATGTCCCCTATGGCAGGAATGGTCAGGGTTTTCAGGTGTAGCTTTTCCAGGCGTTGGATAATCTGAGACTTTTGACTGCGGGTGATTTCGCCCGTCGCGAGCAAGACGGTGTTGACGTTATGCTCTTTGGCAAGTTGTTCTAATTTGTTCGCCGGATGAATATCTATACCACGTAACTTGTTTCTCGTAAGCTTTTTGTTGTCGTCGACAAAAGCGATCGTTTTGTATAAAGAGTTTTCGTTATCTAGTCCGATGGAAAGTTGATGGCCGCTGTAGCCGGCTCCGTAGATAATAATTGGAATTTGCTGCAGTGAAGATCTGTTTTTGCTATTTAAGAGACTAATAAGGCTTCTGAAAAATAGTCTGGGACCACCTAGAAGTACTAGTGCGGATAAAAAGAAAATAACAGGAGAGGATCTGGGAATGCCTGCGCTTAGAAAGAAACTGCTACTGGATAGAGTGATTGCAGAAATACCAGTGCCGGTGAATATCGCGAGGACTGCGTCGCTGGCAGCGTAGCGAAGAATGGCTCGGTAGAGCCCTAGCTTGATAAAGCATAGTAAAGATACACCAAGGGTTATGGTAAAGCTGGCTATAACTTTTTCATCGATATCGATAGCGAAGATTCCGAGACGAAGGCTTATGGCTAAATAGAGGGCGAGAGTAATGGCCAGTGTATCGTATGCGATAGAGATCGTTCGTTTCTGGGATCTTTTTGCTGCCAAAATACTCCGTAACATCTAATTTTCCTTTTTGATTGTATCATCCAGCTGAATTCTTCGGCATTTTATACCAAATCGAGAAGGTGTCGGTATTTTAGTTGGTTTTTTGCTTGGTGTTGATGTGGAATGCGTGCTGGTATGTTGGGCCTTGCTGCGCTCTGCGGCAGCCTCTAGGTTTTGCTGGATTGAATTCCCATAAAAAAAGGGCTGCCTAATAATAGGCAGCCCTTCTCTAATATGGCTCCGACACGTGGGATCGAACCACGGACCAATTGATTAACAGTCAACTGCTCTACCGCTGAGCTATGTCGGAATTATCTGGGCGGGTTTCCCCTCTCTCAAGATGGCGCGTATAATATAGTTGGGCTTGATCGTCGTCAAGTCTTAATTCTCAAATATCTTGTCATTATTAACTGGTTGATTATTAACAGCTTTTTCAGCCGTAGGACGAGGTTGTTATTGTTGGTCGGCGTGATTAGTATTCAGTGTATTAAATGTCTGGTGTTGGGTGGAGTAGTATAGATGGGGACGGAATTAAAAGAGCAAAATCTACGAGATTACGATGATGAGATCGATTTGATTGAAATAGTTGCGCTTTTGTGGAAGGGACGCGTTCAGGTGCTGGTGGTCATGCTCGTGGCGCTATTAGCTGCTGCGGGATACCTGTTAGCAAAGCCAGCAGAATATATAGTTGAGGCTCAGGTCTCTCATCCGAATAGTTTAGAGTTGGCAGAATTGGTTGTTCTGACTCTAGAGCCGAGTGACGATTTATCTGCATCATCGAAGAGCTTTTATTCTCCTAAGGAGGTTTTTGTTACGGCTCAGCGAGAGTTGTTATCAAGGGCCACTCAGAGGGAGTTTGTGTTATCCGTAAATAAATCCATGGAGGGAGCGAGTGGGCCGCTGGAGTTTGGCTCATTTTCGGGAGGGTTGGAGGTTGTCCCTCAGAAGGTTGGAAAGGCAGTGACAGGGCTTTTTCTTGTCCGGTTGCGCTGTCAAGATGAAGGGCGTTGCGCTGGGTTGGTTAACGATTATGTCGATTTCGTACATGATAAGGTGAGGGGGGCGCTTGTCGCCGATATGCTCTCACTGCTCTCTTCTGAGGCTCAGCGAGTTGACGAGTCGATATTCCATATAAGAGAAAATCATAGCCAATCAGTTGAGGATCGACTCAAAAACTTGGATGCCATGATTAAGGTTGCTCGAGAGATGGGGTGGGTCGAGCCAAACTCTTCGGTACTGGCTAGCGATAAGGTCATGCCGCGTTACTACGAAGGCTATAGGGTGTTGGAGGGCGATAGGGCTAGGTTAGCGGCGCAGCTGGATGATGAAGCTTTTGTTGCTGGCTTGAGGTCGAAGCAGCGAAGCTTGCGGTTAATTGAGTCTGGTGTTTCAAGAATTGCTGAAGTAAAAACCAAGGTATCTGTACTTGATGTGGTTGATTATGCTTATCCAACAGGTAAGCCGGTAGCTCCAAATAAGAAGTTAGTTGTTATATTGGCTTTGATGTTGGGTGGCTTGGTTGGAGTTGTGTCGGTGTTTGTTCGGTACGGTATTGAGTCGTATCGATCTAAAAAGACAGTCGTTGGTTAGGGCTTGTCAACCACCCGAACCGCTGGTAGAGTACGCGCCTCCTTGAAGAGGGTAAACCTTTTGCAAATCAAGGGGCTGGCTACGGCGGATTGCCGAATCGCTAGTGCTCCTCGCAATGATGAGGTGAATAGGACTATAGCTCAGTTGGTTAGAGCGCTACCTTGACATGGTAGAGGTCGGCAGTTCGAATCTGCCTAGTCCTACCAAATATTTACAAAAGGCCCACAGTGCAAGCTGTGGGCCTTTTGTTTTTCTGGGGTACTATTTTTGGCGGTCAAGATCTCGTGGGGTTGCGAGGTATTAATCGCCTATGCCTTGAGTTGCTCTAATTCAAGTTAGGACAAAATCACTTTTGCCAGCCCTGATACCTGTCGGACTATTTCCTCTGGGGCTTGCTCGATAAGCTCGATCTGGCGCGCTTTATAATCTAAAGATCTTATCTGGTGGATTAGCACCGCTCCTGTTGTTTCCATTCCGTCAAGCACTACCTCAAGCTTCATTCCCCGAACGGTGCTGGTAATGGGGGCCGCTACAACAAATCCTGTATGGTCATTAAAGGCTTGCCTAGAAAGTACAAATGCCGGTCGGCGTTTTCGGATTTCCTTGCCCGTACTTGGCTCAAAATTCAGCCAAACCACATCTCCCTGATCAGGTATGTACATTACAGCTCCTTGCCGTTTGGTGTCATGTTGAGCCACTCGCTGTCTTCTTCAGTTACCGAAAAGCACTTTTTGGGGCTGCCATCCAGTAACTCTTTAAGGCTCAATTCCCCTTCACGAATGGGGGTTAGGACGATGCTGTCTCCCTCAAGGCTTAATCCCAGCTGGGAACCCACGGTAAGCCCCAGAGTTTTAACAATTGCCTTGGGGATGCTAATTATATTCGCCCCTCCAGACTGTCTTACTACTACCGAAGTCATCTCGACACCTCAATAAAAGATTAGAGTATTACCCTGCAGTATAGGCTTTGTTATACAAATGTATAACTAAATCGATCTTTATCTGTGTTTCGATATGTTTCAATGTGCAGTAGTTCATTGAATTAACGCCTATAGCTCCACTTCATATCTGTCACACTTAATCCATTCTGCTTTACCGGTGTTCAGGTATTTTTCCTCTGTCAATTTGAAGTCCTGGTGGCCTGCGATGACTTGAAGGTAGTCGTTCGTAGCTCCGGCAGTGCGCATCATTTGCAGGCTAAGTTTTCTGATCCCGTGAAAAGCGGGCATCTCTTCAGGCTTGAG
>Ga0105356_10000683_pt1 | contig 32580 bp, 21 predicted proteins | sample GOMGulsemesocosm_3_FD_83502 | JGI IMG/M metagenome (GOLD analysis project Ga0105356, IMG submission 83502) | Methane-oxidizing microbial communities from mesocosms in the Gulf of Mexico - GOM9D Gulf of Mexico | ecosystem: Environmental > Aquatic > Marine > Cold seeps | place: Gulf of Mexico...
ATGTAGGTAAAGAACCTGCAGGTGCTGGTATTGAAGAGCAAAGTAAAGGTTGGAAAAATTCATTTGGAACTGGTCATGGAGATGATACAATAACGAGTGGTATAGAAGGGGCATGGACTCCTAACCCAGCACAATGGGATCATGACTATTTTGATGTACTTTTAAATTATGATTGGGAATTGACTAAAAGTCCTGCTGGAGCACACCAATGGACGCCAACAGAAGCGTCTAACGCTAGAAAAGCACCAAAGGCAGGTGATGCATCTAAAACACAAGCGTTAATGATGACTACTGCTGATATGGCGCTTAAAAAGGATGCTACTTATTTAGCTATCTCAAAACGTTTTTTTGAGAACCCAACTGAGTTTGAAGATGCATTTGCCAGAGCATGGTTTAAATTAACACATCGTGATATGGGGCCTATTGCTAGGTATCTAGGTTCTGAGGTTCCTAAAGAGATATTAGTTTGGCAGGATCCAATTCCTGTAGTTACACATACAGTCATTAATGAAGCAGATATTTCATTCTTGAAAAAGAATATTCTTGATTCAGGATTATCTATCACTCAGTTAGTATCTACTGCATGGGCTTCAGCATCTACTTTCCGTGGGTCTGATATGCGTGGAGGAGCAAATGGTGCACGTATTCGTTTAGCACCACAAAACGAATGGGAAGTTAATAACCCTGTAGGTTTATCTAAAGTATTACGTGTTTTTGAAGGTATTCAAAAAGAATTTAACTCTGCTCAAGCTGATAATAAATCGGTTTCTATGGCTGATTTAATTATATTAGGAGGATCTGTAGGTGTAGAGCAAGCTGCAAAGAATACAGGTGTTACTATTAAAGTAGGTTTTATACCTGGTAGAGCTGATGCTTCCCAAGCAGAAACGGATATCGAGTCGTTTGGTTATCTTGAGTCACAAGCAGATGGTTTTAGAAATTTTATAAAGAAAAATCACATTGCATCAGCAGAAGAATTATTAGTGGATAAGGCGCAATTATTAACCTTGACTATTCCTGAAATGACAGTTCTTATAGGAGGTATGCGTGTGTTGAGTACTAATTTTGATAGTTCTAATCATGGTGTATTTACGAATAAGACTAATACTTTAAGTAATGATTTTTTTGTCAACCTTCTTGATTTAGAAACAAGCTGGAAAGCAATTTCTTCTGATGATAATATATTTGAAGGAAGAAATAGAGCAACAGGTAATATTAAATGGACAGGTACACGAGCTGATTTAATATTTGGTTCAAACTCTGAGTTAAGAGCAATAGCTGAGGTGTATGCATGTGAAGATTCTAAAGAGCAATTTATGCAAGATTTCATATCTGCTTGGACTAAAGTAATGAATCTGGATCGTTTTGATTTAGCATAATACATTACATTTAATCATTTAAAAAGGCAGTCTATAATTATAGGCTGCCTTTTTAATTCTAATAAGAAATACAATTCTTGAAATTATAATTAGGGATTTATTATTTGTCCCTTGGAATAATTAATCATGTCAAGTAACATATCAATAATGTTTTCCGATTTACCTTTTATTAGTTTTTGGTATTTACAAACGGAAACGATTCCTGTTTCAACTCGGTATACAATAACCCCAATATTGTTATTCTTGGGAAGACTAATGATTTTTATCTGATTCATAGTTGTGCCTTTACCATCAGAGTATAAACATTTCATTTTCCAAGAAATATTTTTATGTTTAGTGGTAAAGTTATTTAATAAATTTAAAATTGTACTTCTTTCTGTCATTTAGAAAAGGCATCGTGCTATTCTAAAGATACAAAAAATCGTTGGAATTTATATTTTATTTTGCTTCTACAGAAACTCTCACACCTTTACTATGACTTGAAAATTCTGGGGCATACATACTTTGTATCGTAGAAATTCCGTTAGAGAAATCTCCAGCATTGTTTATGCGTACATTATATTCTAATACATAAGTTCCTTTATTTAATCGATCAAAAAAGAAATGAGTTGCAACATCTTTAGTGCTTTGATAATAGCCAGTTCCGTTTTGCCATTTGTAACTAGAAATAACATCAACAGGTTCAAAAGCACTTGCTCGCATGTCTTTTAAATGTACAAATTCAAAATTGTCTTTTACTTGTAGTTCAATACGTACAGTAATCAAATCACCTATGTGTAGTTTAGTATCTTCAATTTTAGTTAAGGTAGGTCCATTGTCAGTATTTTTTTTTATAAACAGTTCTTTATGCAATTTAATATCATTTGTATGCTCTTCATTGGTGATTTTATCCAATTGCTCAAAATACTGCCAATAGTAGCCTCCAAACTGTGTTAATTCTGAAGTGTTTTTAATTGATATGTCTGCAATTTTAGGGGTGATCTCATTATTATCCCAAGAAGTTTTAAAATATCCAGTTCCAGCTTCTAACTTAGTTTGTTCTAATTTTTTAGTATTGATTTTTTCATTACCAATTTTAATTTTCGCAGTACCTTCTACCGATAGCCAATCATTTCCTTGTAATAATAAAGCATAGGTAGCTTCTGTAGTAGCTTTGGTAGTATTCCAATCTTGTTTTCGTTTGTTGTTTAGCAACCAAATTTGCAATTCTTCAATGGTGTTTTTATCATCAGTGATTTCTGAAAAAGCTTCAATAATTAACGCTTGTGTTTCTATAGGAGCTTCATGCCAATACCAACCTGAGGTATTACTTTTCCAGTACATTCCTTTTTCTTTGTCAGTAATGGAAGTTTCTTTTAAGTGTTTTAGGATTAACTTAGGTAGTTGTCTGTCGTTAAAACGATGTAATACCATACTCAACATTGTTTTTTGTAATAAGCTTCTGTTTAACCAATCTTTCTTGGCTTTATTGATATAAGTATTTACTGTTGATTTTACCGATTTGTTAAACGGCACAGCATTTTTAAAGAAACTACGTACATACAGATAATGCAATTCGTAATTACCTACAGTGATCTTTTCAATAGTTTGGTGTTTTAATTTTCTATTGTGATTTTCGATAAACTTTGCGTCTAAAAAAGCAACTGCTTTCTCAATAATCGCGTTCTTTTTATCAGAAGGGTCTACGACCCCTAATTGTTGAAGGTGTCCAAATCCTGCAACAATATATCGCGTGATGTATTCATTTGCTCTTCCGCCACTAAACCATGGGAATCCACCAGAAGATAATTGCATTTGTTTCAACTTCTTCAAAATACTTTTTTCTTCGGAGGCTAATTTTTCAATATCGAATAATAAACCTAATCGTTTTTTCTTTTCAGCATCCGATTGTGCATCTCGTAACCAAGGGGTTTCTGAAATCAAAATTTGTTTTAACTCCTCATTCTGTTCTAATTTAGAATTCAGTTTTCCGTTAGCTTTCCAAGAATCAAATACGGTTTTAATTTTCGGATTGCTATTTAAAATATGACTTCCAATACTATTTGCATAATATCTGCTAAATGTTTGTTCGGCACATTCGTGTGGGAATTCCATTAAATAAGGCAAACTTTGTATGGCGTACCAAGCTGGATTAGAAGTATATTCTAATGTAAGTTGATGATTACGTAATGTAGTTGAAGTATTGTTTTTTAGTTTATTGAAACTATAGGTTTTACTATTGTTTGAACGTACAGTAATTGGAATACTTTCAGTAACTAACATGCTATTAGTTACTACAGGTAATACATTTGATTCTCCGTCAGTGAAGTTCCCTGCTTTTGCCAAGACTTTATATTCTACAGCTTGGATTCCTTCAGGAATTGTCAATTTCCACGATAAAGAAGTGTTTCCTTTTTTATCTATAGAGAAGTTTTGAATAGCATTGTTATTATTTAATTCTGTGTCAATTATTTTTCCAGAGATTGCATTGTATAGTTCTAGTTTTGCAAAACCATTTAATGATTTGTCAACAAGATTAGCAATTTTAGTTTGAAAAATGATAGTATCATTCTCGCGTAAAAAACGTGGTGGATTTGGGATAACCATTAATTCTTTTTGAGTGACCACATTTTGAGTAAACTTTCCTGATACTCCATCTTTTGTATGTCCGAATAATTGTACTTTCCAACGAGTTAAGGCTTCGGGTGTTTCAAATTCAAAAGAAACGTCTCCTATTGAATTCGTTTTTAAATGTGGATAAAAGAAGGCTGTTTCGTTGAGGTTTTTTCTAGGTTTAACATTTTTAAATGAAATTTTATCTCCTGTAGTGACTAGTAATACTCCATTTGCTCCTTGTGAACCATATAACGCAGCTCCTTTTGAACCTTTTAATATTTCAGTGCTTAGAATAAAATTTGGATCTAAGCTAGATAATTGTTCAGCTGTTGCTATTTTTCCATCAATAACGATAAGTACGCCTTTATTCCCTGAAAGGGAACTAATACCTTTTAAGACTATTTGTGTGCCTGTATCACCATGTTTGAAATTAGCATTAAAACTTGATGTATTTGACCTGATAGCAACCTCTTCTAGTTCCATATCTTCAATTTCTATACCGGGAGCTTCACGGCGCATCATCATTCGATTATTACGCAATGCAAATCCAAAATTATTTAAGAATGAGTATTGTTTGTTGAAACTATAGTTAACTTTATTTTGAAGATTGATTAATCGAAAACTATTAGTGTTAAAACTTCTACTACTTTTTCTTGCATAATTATTATAGTAATAATCATGTAAGTCAATTGTGTTTGTCCAATTGTGAGGTTTAAACTGATCTAAGGAGGCATCGTACATACTTGCCAATACTTCCGCTTGGATACCTTTTTTATTCTTAACTGTAAAGCTCCATGTCTCTTTAGTTCCTGGTTGTAGTTTATCTCTAAAAGTTTTTGTTTCAATAGTTAATTGTTCTTTTGACTCTGCTAATGAAACTATAGTTGTTTTAGTTGTATGTTGATTAAAACGAACTAAAGAAAATTGAAGTAATACAGAACTACTTGGATTAATAACTTCTTTTTTATGTATAAATGATAATGGAATATTAAATATTTTATTCCCATTAACTTGTACGTTTTTTTTATAGATGTTATTGTTATTAAAATATGCTTCGGTAAGTACATGCAGGTTTTTATCCGCAGTAAGCAATTTTACGCTTATAAAGCCATCTTTTTTTGCGGAACTAGGATTTATAATCTTAAAATCAAATAATTTATGATCTGATAAATAGGAGTCTTTTGAATTCGTGAGTAAAAAACGTTTTTCTTGTTCAATAGCAATATCAAAGGCATCTTTTCCTTTAACAAAAATCACATAATTACCCGACTTCCAATCTAAAGTATTAAATTCAAGAGTAGTTTTGTTTTTTGTATCAATCGTTTCTTCAAATTCTAATGTGCCTTTTTTCCATTTGGAAATATTATCTTCATTTGTATATGCTTCATGAGGAAATAAAGTTTTGAATTCTTGCTTAGAAAGTAGGGGGGTATCTGGAGCTTTCCATTTTCGTGTTCTTAAAATATAATTAGGAGCTTGTAATTTGTATACTTGAACAGTAATAGTTGCTGGCGTGAACTCATTATTCAAATTTGTAGTATTGATGTTAATTGAATTTTTAGTGTTAGCGTCCCATTTACTAGAAGTAGTAATGCCTAAATTCATGGAGTGATACCCAACTTTTACGTTTGTGGTAGCCGATCTTGTTTCGCCATTTATATCAGTTACATCTGCAATGATTTGATAATTAAATATTGGTAAGCCTTCTTTGTTGCTCGCTAAATCTGGTACGGCATTGAAGTTTATTTCAAACTCACCATTTTCATTTGTGATAACTTCCCCTTGTACAATTTCTTGTGCTTCAGTATGAGCATATCTGCTCCAGTATCTCCAGTGGGAATATTGTGTTTTTCTAACAACTCGGTAAGTTACTTTAGCATCTGTTATATTTGAACCTGCTAAAGGGTTTGCATTTCCTTTTACGCAAATATTCTGATCTACGATATAACTTTCAGTAATTGGGCTAAAGGTAACTTCAAATTTTGGACGCTTATATTCTTCAACTGAAAAACTAGTATGTCCTCCGTTAAAATTTGTTGAATGCTCTTTTTTTATCGATTCAATTACAATACTAAAGTTGCCAGTTAAAACATTTTTAGGGAGTTTGAACTTTTCAGAGAAAGAACCATATTCATTGGTTGTTAATTCGAATGTTTTGAAATCCTTATAATTGGCATCTCTAACTAGAACTTTAAAAGTTTCTTTGGGAACTATATTCGTCTTATAGTTTTTTCGAGCTAAAACAATACCTTTAAAATGAACCTCTTGTCCAGGACGATAAATACTTCTGTCTAAAAACAAGAATCCTTGAATTTTAGTTCTCTTACTTTCATTATTAGGTCTTTTATAATAATTATTGGCATAAATATTATCTAATCGTAATTCATCATTTAGGTGTGTGATAACTACATTATGTCTGTTCTTTTTTGAATAGGTAGCCTCTCCAATAGTATTGGTGTATTTCGTTTTTCCTGCTATTTTAATTTTTGCATTTTCAATTGGTTTCCCGCTTATACGATTTAAAACCTGTAATACTTTTTTGCCATGATAGTTCGACTCGATACAAACTAAATTAGATACAGCTTGGTAATTGTAAGCGAATAATTTGCTTGTGTTTTTTGTTTCGTCTTTAGTGGCTAGAATTAGATATCGTCCACTTGGTAATTTGGGGATTACAATTTCAGTAGAGTGGTTGAAGTAATCCTTTTTTTTAGGTAGTTGAGTTATAAACTCCTTTATTGGTTGTTCGGTTTTGAAGAATTTGTTAATTATAGAATCTCGATTTTTATAATTATACTGATTAAAATTATGTTCTTGATTTACTTTATATATGGAAATGTGTATTTGTTTAATATTCTGAAAATCAACTAAAATTTTAGAAGATTGATCAATAGGAATTATCTCTTCATTTTGTAACTGAATACTTTTATGAAGTACCGTGTTTTTTAAATTGCTAGCAATAGTAAATCCCTCTGATTTTGGGTAATTAGTAATAACTCCATTACAAATAGATAATGCTATAGCTCTGTTTTCAGGATTCTTTTCTAAAGTAGCACTATCATAAATAGCTTTTGCATAGTATGCTTTTACTGTAGCATATCCGTTTCCTTTTGAAAGAGCTGCATAAGTTTGTTGTAGTGATTTGGTATATAATTCTGTGCTATTTTGATGGTTAGTGCTATTGTTTTTTACAAATTTTAATCGGTTGATATAGACGTCAACCAAAGCATCGGTATTATTTGCTTTTAGATGGAACTGCTCTAATTTCTGATAGGTTTTTAATACTTCATATTGTGAGAATATAGTGTCAGTTGTTTTAATATTCAATTTGGTGAATTCAGTGCTTCTTAAAAAATAAGAATTATTATCAATATGAAAACGCTCTTTTGGTTTTGTAATATGTGACTCATTTGTTTTAAAAAAATCTAAAGCTCTATTTGCTAATAAATCATATAAAGTAGGACGTAATTTTTCAGTTTCCGTTTCACTAATTAAAATGTAATTAAACTTAGAAATAGGAAATACTTGTAAAGCATTATTATTAGCTATAGAGTTTTTAAAATCAGTATGAATGGATGTAAATAATGTGTTTATATCCCAAGTTCTTAAATCGGTATTTATAATTTTAGTAGTTTTTGTTCTATTGTAAATCTGCCAACGGTGTTGTTGTAAATATTGCCATTTAAAATCCGCTAAAATTGATTGTAATATTGCATTAGTTGGAAAAGTAGCTTCTAAAATTTCTTTTTCTAACTTCCGAACGATCAATAGTTCGGCATCTTCTTGTAACTCTAAAGCAAACTTTGATTTATATAACAATGATTTAATTAACTGATTGCTATTGTTTTTCTTTTTAGCCTTCTTATAGATTGTAGTAACTATCTCGTTTGCTGATTTTGTTTTTCCCTCCAATTCAAAAGTTTCTACTTTTGTCCAGTATTTTTCAAAACTATTCTGTGCTTGTGTTGTTGTAATTAGAATAATACTTAATATAGTTAGTAGTTGTTTCATGTACTTGTTTTTATACCTTTAAGAAGTAAAGTAAAGGTAAAACAAAAAGTGTTCCAATCGTAAATGAGTGAAGTGTCCTTTTATAGTGGTAAAGTATCAATACTATTTAGGGATAGATAAGTATCCTTCTTTTTTTTCGTCTATTATGAGTATGTTTACACGATCAATATTATTTATGCGATTTATATATATATTCATATTTATTTCAACTTCAATCTTTTCACAATCAACCGATTTTGATAGAGGGGTGAATCACTATGAAAAAAAGGAATGGAATAAGGCGAAACCGTATTTTTTATCTGCACTAAAAATAAATTCTAATAATAAAAAGACTCAAGAATATTTGGGAGATATAGCTGCATATGCTAAAAACTGGAATGAAGCTTTAAAATATTATAAACCATTGGTATTGCGTGATGATTTAAATGCGAATTATCATTTTAAATATGGAGGGGTTTTGGCATACAAAGCACAATCTTCAAATAAACTAAAAGCATTAACTTTAGTTGGAGATATCAAAAAACATTTACATCGCGCTACAGAACTTGACTCAATGCATATAGAAGCACGTTGGGCATTAGTGGAAATATATATTAGCCTTCCTAAAATAGTGGGAGGGAGTGAAGAGAAAGCAAAACAGTTTGCAAATGAGTTATTACAACTTTCAGAGGTTGATGGATATTTAGCTTTGGGATATGTGGCTGAATATAATGACAGACCTAAAGATGCAGAACATCATTATAAAAAAGCAATAGAAATAGGCGGTTCTGTACATACTTACGATAAGTTATCTGGGTTGTATGAAAAAACGAATCAGCCTAAAAAAGCAATATCTAATTATGAAGTTGCATCAGAAAAATTACAACGCAATCATTTAAATTATTTGATAGGTAAAGTTGCAGCACAGTATAATGTGTCTTTAGATAAAGGTTTACAGTGTTTACAAATTTATATCAAAAATCATTCTGAAAAAGACGGAGTACCTAAGTCATGGGCTAATTATAGAATTGCTCAAATTTATCGTTATAAATTAGATAAGCGTAATGCCTATAATTATATTCAAAAAACTTTAGAAGAAAAGCCTGATTTGGAAGCTGCTCAAAAAGAAAGAAAAAAGATTTTGTTGATGAAAAATTAGTGATACTCAGTCGCTTTAAAATCATTTAAAAAATCACTATTCAAAAATAAATTAATAGTAATTCAATTTATTATCTTTACCCATATAAGTAAGGATAACTATGCAAATACATTTTATAGCTATTGGCGGTAGTGCAATGCACAATTTAGCCATGGCGTTACATACCAAAGGATATCAAATAACAGGAAGTGACGATACAATTTTTGAACCTTCAAAATCACGCTTAGAAGTTAAAGGATTATTACCAAATAAGTTTGGATGGTTTCCAGAAAAAATAACAGCTGAATTAGATGCCGTTGTTTTAGGAATGCATGCGAAAGAAGATAATCCCGAACTATTAAAAGCGCAGGAGCTTGGGTTAAAAATATATTCATACCCAGAATTTTTATACGAACAATCAAAAAATAAGACAAGAGTTGTTATTGGTGGCTCACATGGTAAAACTACTATTACTTCAATGATATTGCATGTAATGCATTACCATGAAAAGGAAGTGGATTATATGGTTGGTGCTCAGTTAGAGGGATTTGATACAATGGTACACCTTACTGAGAAAAATGATTTTATAGTATTGGAAGGAGATGAGTATTTATCTTCACCTATTGACAGACGTCCAAAATTTCATTTATACAAACCAAATATTGCTTTGTTAAGCGGTATTGCATGGGATCATATAAATGTTTTTCCAACTATGGAGAATTATGTAGAGCAGTTTGAAACATTTTTAAACTGTATGTCAAATGCAGCTATAATGGTGTATAATGAAGAGGATCTTACGGTAAAGAAAGTTGTAGAAGAATCGGATAAGCATATGAAACGTTATCCGTATCAATTGCCTAAACATGAAATTATCGACGGACAAACATATTTAGAAACAAATGAAGGTCCAATGCCAATTGAAATATTTGGGGATCATAATCTGAGTAATTTAGCAGGGGCAAAATGGATTTGCCAGCATATGGGAGTTGATGAAGATGAATTTTATGAGGCAATAGCTACTTTTAAAGGAGCAAGTAAGCGTTTAGAGAAAATAGCAGAAAGTAAAGGAAAGGTTGCTTATAAAGATTTTGCACATTCACCAAGTAAAGTAAAAGCAACGACTACTGCAGTAGCAGAACAATATAGTACACGTAAAACAATTGCTTGTTTGGAATTGCATACCTATAGTAGTTTGAATGCTGAATTTTTAAAAGAATATGAAAATGCATTAGATGCAGCCGATGAGGCAATTGTATTTTATTCACCAAGCGCTGTAGCTATTAAAAAATTAGAAAAAGTTTCTGAGCAACAAATATTTGATGCTTTTAAGCGAAATGATTTAAAAGTATTTACAAACCCTGAAAGTTTTAAAAAACATTTGTTCAATATGAATTTAGATAACTCTGCATTACTTTTAATGAGTTCTGGGAATTATGGGGGATTAGATTTTGATGAGGTAAAAAAAATAATTAATTAAAATACTAATATAACATTTAACGCGTTTAACTAGTGTAACTATTAAAAGAGTCAGATATATAGCATAATTACGTTTATTAACTAATCAATATAAATTAAAATATGAAACGTATTATCTTGTCATTGTGCATCAGTGCATTACTTTTTTCATGTTCATCAGATAATGATGCTCCAACTCCAATAACACAAGTGGATAATTATTATGCTCTAAATGAAGGAAATTCATGGGTGTATAAGAATTATAAGAGAAATAATCAAACACAAAATTATGATGATACAGGTGTAGTTGACTCTGTTTTGATAATTGCTATAGAGGAAATTAATCAAAAAAAATATTATAAATTCCGAACTAGGACAACAGGAAATGAAAATAATATTACGTATTGTAATCCTAATGGAGAGAAATTTGAATTGTTAAGAGATTCGATAGGATACTTGGTAACGGATTCAGGTAGTATTAAATATGTAAATAATGATTATACTGAACGTACAATATCGATAAATTCTTGGGGCGTAATTTATGCGAAGCTAGTATCAAATTTAGTAAATATATCTACTGAATCTGGAGCTTTTAATTGCTCTGATATGGAAGTTTATGCTCGTGACTCTAATCATTTATCAACACCAGGTTTAGATCATTATTATTATGCAGACGGCGTAGGTTTAGTTTTTGATACATCTTCTTTTGTTTCTGATGATAAGCATATGATTGAGAGGAGATTAGATTCACATGTTATTCAATAACAGTAGCTTTTAAGAGTTTGAAAAATCATGGCTTAATAGATATATTAAGCCTTTTTTTAGTAAATAAGTCTTTTGTTCTAGTAAGTTTTATATCTTTAATTTATGCAAAAAATGAAATCATTTTCCATAAAAGATTGGTCTGAAGAAGATAGACCACGCGAGAAACTCCTCGATAAAGGAAAAGTATCATTAACAGATTCTGAATTATTGGCTATATTAATAGGTTCAGGAAACAGAAATGAAAGTGCTGTTGCACTATGTAAACGAATACTAGCTTCAGTAGATAATAACTTAAATGCATTAGGGAAATTATCAGTTTCACAATTAAAAGAATTTAAAGGAATTGGTGAAGCAAAGGCAATTGGTATTGTTGCTGGATTAGAACTGGGAAGACGTAAGAGGGAAGGAGATGTGCTAATTCCCGACAAGATTAAATCTAGTAAATCAGTGTTTGATATCATGCAACCCATTTTGGGGGACTTACAACATGAGGAATTTTGGGTATTGTTTTTAAATAATTCTAATACAGTTTTATCAAAACAGCAATTAAGTAAAGGAGGTATTACTGGTACTTTAGTTGATGTTAGACTACTAATGAAAAAGGCATTGGAAATTGGAGCAGTAGCTTTAGTCGTTTGTCATAATCACCCTTCTGGAACTTTGAAAATTAGTGAAGCAGATAAACTGATTACTACTAAAATAAAATCAGCAGTAAGGGCATTAGATATAAAGTTATTAGATCATTTAATAATCACTGAACATGCTTATGCGAGTTTTGCTGATGAAGAATTGTTGTGATGAAATTATTAATATATACACATAAAATTACTCCGAGAGTCAAATATGTATTTAAGCATATTTGTACAAGAATACTTGGTGTAAAAATTGATTTTACTACAGTTGTAGAAGAATTCATAGCGCATGAAAGCTTAAAAATATCTTATACTAAGCAACCTTTAGGAAAAGAATTATTTATTCAATCTCATTATTTATTGTTTGAGGAAGGAGTATCTGACGTAGATATTTCAATAAAAAATTGGAATAATACAAAATGTTTTTTTCCATGTGGATCTAGGAGTAGTTTAGCATTTGATATTTTTGCTGCTAGTTTCTATTTGCTAAGTAGGTATGAGGAATATTTGCCATATGTTGCTGATAGTTTCGGAAGGTTTCCTCCGGAAGAGAGTATTGCCTATAGATATAATTTTTTAAAATCACCAGTTGTCGATGTTTGGGCATACGAGTTTAAAGCTATAATACAAGAGCAATTTCCCGATTATACCTTTCCTGAAAAAGAGTTTGAATTAAAACCGATTATAGATGTTCCAGTAGCGTATAAATATTTGCATAAGGGTGTAGTTAGAGCAATTGGAGGTACATTTAAAGATGTTGTTAGCTTGGGCTTTTCTGAAATATATAATAGATATTTAGTGTTGTTTAAATTACGAAAAGATCCCTATGATACTTTTAAATGGTTGGTAAATAATCATAAAAAAAGACAATTGAAACCAGTATTTTTCTTTTTATTAGGAGATTATACAGTTTATGATAAAAGTATTAATTTTCAAAACAAACACTTTGTATCCTTAATAAAATCAATTTCTGATTATTTTGAAGTAGGATTAAAAGGCTCATATTTGGCTTTAGACGATAAAGAGGTTTTGAAGGAGGAAAAGCAACGCTTTGAAGCTATATTTAATAAACCTTTGAAGCATAACAAAAATTCATTTTCTAAATTGAAATTACCTTTAGTATATAGGAGCTTAATCGATTTAGATATCACATCAGATTATACTATGGGCTATGCTTCCGAAGCAGGGTTTAGAGCAGGAACATGTACTCCATTTTATTTTTACGATTTAGATTTTGAAATGCAAACACCTTTAAAAATTAATTCTTTTTGTGTTTTAGATTATGTATTTAGAAAAAAACCAAGTGAAATTAAAAGTTTGATTGACGCAGTAAAAAATGTTAATGGAGTATTTAACTTGGTAGTTCATAATTATACATTTAGTGAAGATGATTATTGGAAAGGTTGGAGAAAGGCCTATGTTGATTTGTTAGATTATTCAACCAAATAATTAAAAAGCATAAAATTAAACTTTATATGAAACACATAACAGATATATTTTTTGATTTAGACCATACGCTTTGGGATTTTGATAAAAACTCAGAAATCACTTATAAAATAATTTTTAAGGAATTAAAAATAGAAGCTTCATTAGCTGAATTCCTTGGAGCATATACTAATATCAATAAAAGTTTGTGGAAACTTTTTCGAGAGGGAAAAATTGATAAAGAAACACTACGTTACAAAAGGTTAAAGGATACATTTACTGAAATTAGTGTAGAAGTTTCAGATGTGGTTCTTTTTAAAATAGCAGATCAATATGTGTATTATTTATCAAAGCAAACTCATTTACTAGAAGGTGCAATTAAGTTATTAAATTACTTAAAGCCCAAATATAAACTTCATATTATTACTAATGGATTTGCTGAGGTTCAAGAAGGGAAATTGAATAATACAAATCTAGCTTCGTATTTTGATGTTATTGTGAATTCAGAAATGGCAGGGGTGAAAAAACCAAATCCGATTATTTTTGAAAAAGCACTTAATTTAGCAAATGTTTCAAAAGAAGCATCCATAATGATAGGAGATAGCTTGGAAGCTGATGTTTTTGGAGCATTGGACTATGGTATTGATGCAATTTGCTATAATTACCATAAAGAATATTTGCCCAGCCATATTAAACATGTAAATCATTTAGAAGAGTTAATGCATATATTGTAACTTAAATCGGTTATTTTTGAAATTGATTAAATATTACCTGAACAAAATATTATGAAAAAATACGTTTTATTATTTGTCTTATTTATAGGAGTAACTGCTTTAGCGCAAAAAGAATTAAATGCATATAAATATATAGTAATTCCAACAAGGTTTGACTTTCAAAAAGAAGCTAACCAATATGGGGTTAATTTATTATTGAAATATAAGCTTGAACAATTGGGGTTTGAAACATACTTAGATACTGACGTTTTACCTGAAATATTACGTACAAATACGTGTTTATACGTTTATCCGGTATTGTATACCAAAAGCACAATGTTTAAAACAACAACAAGTATTGAGTTGTTTAATTGTTATAATAAATCATTGTTTAAAACTCAGAATGGAACGAGTAATTCTAAGAATTATAAAACTTCATATAATGAGGCTATTAGAAAGTCGTTAAAGTCTTTTGGGGATTATAAATTAGAGTATTCGCCTAAAAAGAAAGAGTTAATTGTTAAAGAGGATAACCAATTAATAACGAATGATGTTGTAACGAAAGATAATGATTTAAATATTTTAGATAATAAATTGAATAAAGGAAGTTTTAATTATAAAGGTGAAGAGTTTCTGTTTGTTAAAAAAGGACTAATGTTTTTTGAAATACAGAATAAAAAAACAAGTGTTATTATAGGAAAAATGATTGCATCAGGTTTTAAAAAAGGAATTTACCATGTTGAATTTAATGGGAAATTAGGGTTTGGTTATTATGGAGAAAATGAAAATATGATAATGGAATTTATGTCTTCAGATAACTTTGTTGAGTACGTTAATCTACCAAGAATAGATTAAATATTTAATATCCATATTTGTCTTTCCATCTGTTTTTTAAGAAATCTCGTTGTGAATTTTCTCTTGAATTATTACCTGGGTCATAGAATTTTATTCCACTCATTTCATCAGGCATAAATTCTTGTGCAGCAAAATTATTGGTGTAACTATGCGAATATTTATATTCATCACCATATCCCAATTCCTTCATTAGTTTAGTTGGTGCATTACGTAAAGCTAAGGGGATACTTAAATTCCCAGATTGTTTTACAGCTTGTTGTGCGGCATTTATTGCCATATATGACGCATTGCTTTTAGCTGATGTAGCTAAGTATATTACGCACTGACTCAGAATAAGTCTTGACTCAGGAAATCCGATAATAGTTACTGCTTGAAAAGTATTGTTAGCCATAATTAATGCAGTAGGATTTGCATTCCCAATGTCTTCACTAGCTAATACTATTAAACGTCTAGCAATGAATTTTACATCTTCACCACCTTCAATCATTCTTGCTAACCAATATACTGCTGCATTAGGATCGCTACCACGAATCGATTTGATAAATGCAGAAACTATATCATAATGTTGTTCTCCAGTTTTATCGTATTGTATGGTGTTTTTCTGAACAGATTTTAAAACCAATTCATTAGTTATTTCTATTGTATTACTGTTAGTATTATTAACTATTAATTCAAAAGTGTTTAATAGTTTTCTTCCATCACCTCCGGAAATTCGTAAAAGAGCCTCTGCTTCTTTTATTCTTATCTCTTTCGAGGCAAATACCTTGTCATCTGAGATTGCTTTATCTAATAAAGCAAGTAAATCATCTTTTGAAAAATGATTTAATATATATACCTGACACCTTGACAATAAGGCAGGGATTACTTCAAAACTTGGATTTTCAGTGGTTGCTCCAATTAATGTGATTATTCCTTTTTCTACTGCTCCTAGTAATGAGTCCTGTTGTGATTTACTAAACCGATGTATTTCATCGATAAATAAGATAGGGTTTTTTGTAGTAAATAGGCCGCTATTCTTTTTAGCAGATTCGATAACTTCTCTAATATCCTTTACTCCAGAATTAATAGCGCTAAGGCTATAAAATGGTCTTTTAGATTCGGTAGCAATTATGTTTGCTAAAGTAGTTTTCCCTGTTCCTGGTGGTCCCCAAAGAATTAATGATGGAATTATTCCTTGATTTATTTGATGGGTTAACGATCCGTTTTTTCCAACTAAATGTTCTTGACTAATATAGTCTTTTAGTGTTTTTGGTCTTAATCGTTCCGCTAATGGTTTATTCATGAGGTAAAAATACTAATTTGTAAGCTATTGACAATTTTACCGATTATCAAATTTGGTAAACTTATTGTATTTTTATTAGCATCAAGATTGTAAAACAAATATTAGATATTTTAGTTTTTCCATTATTAATAATATTAATAATGTGGATTGTTTTTTTGTACGAAATAAAGTATGGATTTAACTTTAATCATTTCAGTATTTATCCAAGAAGGTTAGATTCTCTTTTAGGAATATTAGCCTCTCCTTTTTTACATTCAGACCTTTCACATATAACCAACAACACACTTTCTTTTTTTGTGTTAATGTTAATGATTAGATTTTTTTATTCAAAAAGTTACTTACAAGTTTTTCTTTTTGGATTGCTTATTTCTGGTTTGTTTACTTGGTTAATTGCTCGTCCAGCTTATCATTTAGGTATGAGTGGAGTTATATATGTTTTGGCTAGTTTTATTATTTCAAAAAGTTTTTTCTCCAAACAATATAGCCTCATTGCTATTTCATTTGCAGTAATATTTGTTTATGGAAGTATGATTTGGTATGTGTTCCCTATTGATAGTTCTATTTCTTGGGAAGGACATTTATCAGGTTTAATTACAGGAGTATTATTAAGTTTTTTCTTTAAAAATGAATTGATAAAACAAGCTCCTTTACCATTAACAATGCAGCAAAATTTATTTTTAGATCACTTTGATGATAGAGGTAAATTTGTTGCGAACTTACCTTTTTTGGATGAAGAAGGTAAGTTAATAATAGATGAAGAAGAGTAGTTACAAGTATATAAATAATAAAAGCGATTCAAATGAATCGCTTTTATTATTTATAGTTGAAGTTAATTAACTTAATTTTTGCCTCATAGATTCGTATAAGAACGCACCACAAGCTACAGAAACATTTAATGAAGCTATTTCACCTTCCATAGGGAGTTTTGCTTTATGATCACATATTTTCAATGTAGAGGGATTAATTCCTCTTTCTTCAGAGCCCATTATTATTGCGGTAGGTTTCTTTAAATCTACATCATAAATTAAATCATCTGTTTTTTCTGTGGCAGCTACTATTTGAAACCCTGAACCTTGTAGGTAATAAATTGCATCTTTTAAATGATTTACTTTACAAACAGGTATTTTAAACAAAGCTCCAGCAGAAGTTTTTATAGCATCAGCGCTAATTGGTGCACTACCTTTATCAAGAATAACAATTCCTTTTACTCCAGTACAAGATGCAGTACGTGCAATTGCTCCAAAATTTCTAACATCTGTTACTTGATCAAGTAACAGTACAGTTGGGTTTTCTTCTAAACTTAGTTGCTCAGTTAATTCTTCAATTGTTATTGTTCTAACTAATGCAACCTTTGCAAATACACCTTGATGATTTCTATCTTCAAACTTCCTAAACTTTTGAATAGGTACATATTGATGAGCTATCCTGTTTGATTTAATTAAAGAAAAAAGTTCTTTAGATAATTCGTTTTCAGCTTCCTTAAGTATATATACTTTTTCTATTTGAGTGTCAGAATTAATTGCTTCAATAATGGCTCTTGATCCAAATATTTCGTTTGTTTTCATGTGATAAAATTATGTGTGCAAATGTAGTAATTAATATGCATAAAAAAACCACCTCGTTAAAGGTGGTTTTAATAAAATATTTAAAAAGGTCTTACTATAATGTAGTAACATCTCCTGTAACTAAGTTTGTGATAATGTAACTATTACCAGCAATTTCAAGTTTAGCAGCTATTTTTAAACCTTCTGTTCCAGCACCACCATTACTCTGAACTTGATCAGTCTTGAATAATGCAGGTAAAGGTATTGTGATATCTGTACTTACCCCATTAATTACTTTTGTGAATACTAAGTCTAATGGATTATCTACGTGTGCAGTAATTGCAGGTGCAGCAGAAGAGTCCCATAAATCAATCCAGATATAATAGTCAGTTCCATCATTCCAATCAGCAGGATTATTGTTAATCAACCCATTTTCAGATCCTGGAGTATCAGCATCATCTAGCCCTAAAGAAAATAATTCATTACAATCTCCTACTGGTCCTAACCAACTATGTCCAACATTTGAATTTGCTGTACTACTGTCAGAAACATAAAGATCAAAGTCAAAATTACATTTATCTACAGTATTACCATCAATAGTAATATCACCATCAATATCTAACAATATATCTAAAGTCGTAGGTATAAAGTCACCAATGTTGATAGTAAATGTTTCATCAATTATTGCACCAGCTTTTACTGATGAAAACAATCTCAACTCAATTGTTTCATTACCTTCAGTTACTCCATCATCTACTGTAGAGATAAAGTTACTTAATGTATATTGAGTTTGGTATCCTGGTAATTGAGCATAATATCCTTCACCACCATAAAAACCACCACCTGCATTAAACATAGTAGATAAATTGAAAGTGTAATCCACACCTTCTTCTGCAGTTCCTCCAATAACTTCAATACGTAAATCAGATGCATCTTTAATTGCAAAATCAAAATTAAAAGTCATTGATGCACCTTGAGTTTCATCTATAGATATAGATTTGTTTTCTAGTGTAAGATTAGGTTTCCCTTTTCGATCTAATGTTTCGTCTTCGTTACACGATACCGTAAATAAACTTGCAACCACAAAAGTGGTTATTGCAAATTTGTTATATAAATTATATATTTTCATTTTATCTCTTTTTTTAATTTATGGATTTGGAACTAAGTCAAAGTCATAGTTTTCTAAGGCAGGTATTTGTGGATCACCAGCTATTAGTGTAAATCCTACAAAACGTAAAGTACCATTAGCTAATTTTACACCAGATGTAAGAGTATAGCTATTTGTAAATCCTATGCTTGTAATTTCTAAAGAATCATCAGCATTATGTTTGAATTCAAAATTAACAACTTGGTTAAAACCATCAGCTAAAGGCAAATATGTTGCTCTGTAAGTGTCACAGCCTAATGAAGCAACATTACTAGCATCTCCATCATTATAGCCAGGAGAAGCAACATTATAGTTCCCTACTAAAGGTGGATCACATTTAGTAATATTAACTGTTAAAGGAGCATATTGCGCAGCTGCGAATACATTATTGTTAGCAGATTCTAAATTAACAATAATAGTAAAGCTTTCACCAGCATTGATACCACCAATTAAAACTTCATACATGAAATCTTCTGGTGCAAAATCACGACCAGCAGGGATAGTGATTTCATTAGTTGTATTTGTAATATTATAGTGAGTTCCTTGAACAGCTGTACTAGAAGGATCAATTGAATAATTAAGGACAATGTCAGAAGATGAATTAACAGCTCCGTTTCCTCCAATTAAATTAACTTTTACACTTTCTGATATGTTTTCAGTTTGTGATGGAGTAATTATATGGCTTATTGTTCCTCTTGAAAATCCAGCAGCAAAACCTGATTCTGCTTGGTTTTGTGAATCAACATCTTCATCTACTAGACAAGAGTTCATTGACAAAGCACTTATTAAAGCTATAGCTAAAATTTTTATCTTTTTCATAATTTTTTTTTTTAATATTAATTTACGTCCCAAAAAATCTTAGATGTAAATGCATCTGATGTAGATTGAGAAGGTACGTTAGCAGAGTTACCTGATAATTCAGAAACTGGGTAAAGTAATTTAACAGGTCTTGTAGCAGTCGTTGCAGTTAAAGAAAGAGGCAAGTTAGAAGGGAAACCAGTTCTTGAGTACTCAATCCATCCTTCAATACCATTAATGTTAGTTAATGCAACATATTTTTGATAGATAATAGCTTCAATTTTATTTCCTGATGCAGTATATCCTATTCCATTTGTAGCATTTGCAGCAACTAAATAACCACCATCTGTAGCACCTAATAATGCCATAGAAGCATTTACTCCATTGTCAAATGAACCTTGAGCAGAACCAGTAATATAACCTCTTTCAATAGCTTCAGCCTGTAAAAAGTAACTTTCAGCTGCAGTCATGATATAAGCAGCTTGAGTTGCTCCTGCATCAGAAGGAACATCTACTCCTAAACCAGCACCTAAACGAGATAAGATAGTACTACCTCCTAATGGTAAGTTACCTAGTAAGTCACCCTGTGCAATACCTTGAAAAGCATTTGGGTTACCATCATTAGTCCATAATCTAGTTAATCTTGGGTCATTAACACCATTCAAGGTTCCATCTAAAAGCTCAACTGCATATGTAGTTGGAGCAACAAGTGTATTGTTTGTGTTAGCGAATGATCCATTTGTTTCAAATCCAAAAGTTGCATAAAATGGATTTTGTCTACCATTTCCTGAATCATTAGAATAACCTGGGTTTAATGTAAGGTTATCTGATAAAAAGTCTGCAGTTGATAATCCATTTAATTCACTTGTAATATGAGCTTGTGTTGCAGCATCAGTCATTTCTGATTGACGTAGTAACACTCTTAATTTCACTGTGTTAGCAAAGGCTTTCCAGTCATTCATAGACATGTTTCCAAGAGTCCCATTTAATTGCATAACATTACTTGCTCCTAAAGCAAGTGCATCAGCATTAGCAGGGTCATTAATCATAGAAATAGCCATGTTTAAATCAGTAACAAGAGCTCTGTAAATATCTTGAGCATTATCATAAGATGGATTTAATCCAGCAGTACCTAAATGTCTTTCAGAATATGGTTGATCACCATATAAATCAACAAGATACTGAGTGTAAAAAGCTCTCATAATATAAGAAACAGCTTTATGATTATTATAGTTTACATCAGTTGAACTATAATTAATGATATTAGTATAGTTCGCTGTTCTTGCCATTAAGTTATTCCATACTCCGTCATAAAAACTACTTGTAACGTCGTATCTGAATTCACTATCAAAAGGACCTGAGAAGTTTATAACGTTACCACCCCAGTTACCTGTCATTAGGTTTCCTAGACGGTTCATTTGTGATACTAAAGTCGTTCCTGTAGTAGTCATCGCTCCTGGTAAAATAATATCAGGAGTAGTTGTGCTTACTAATGGATTGTTTGGGTCTGTATTTACATCAAAATAACTTTCACAAGAGATTATAGATGCAGCAATAAAAAATACAGAAGCAATTTTATATATTGTTTTCATTTTCTTTTTTATTTATGTATTAAAATGCTAAGTTTAAACTTACAGTATAAGATCTAGTAGGAGGAGTTTGACCATAGTTACCTAAACCAGTACCTAATTCTGGGTCATTATATCCTCTGTTTTCTCTTGGTAACCAAGTGTATAAATTTCTACCAGAAACTCCTACTTCTAATTTGTTAATAAATGTTTTTTCTAATAATTTAGAAGATACATTATAAGTTAAAGATAATTCTCTTAATTTAACTGCAGTAGCGTCTAATACAAAATTTTCATCAAAGTATCCGTAATTTGACTGTACGTAAGATTGGAAATCTGCAGCTGTAGCTCCACCAGTTAATACATTTGTGTTAGTCACATTTGAACCTTGAACTGTTGAGTTAGGGAATAAAAATGAATTTCTTCCGTTTTGAGCAGATTCAACTGTACCACCAATTTCATTTAAGTTACTAGCAACGTTAGAGAAGAAGCTATGACCAGTTCTGTAATCTAATACTGCATTTAATTTAAAATTTTTGTAAGTTAGATTAGTCCCGAAATTAAGAATATAATCAGGGTTTAATTTACCAATAATAGATAAATCAGAAGATCTAATTGGATTACCATTCGCATCAAGAACTATTCGTCCTGCATCATCTCTAGTGTAAGCAGTACCTTTAATTATTGGGTACTCTTCACCCTCAATGGCGTAAACACCTACAGTTCCAACTTGTGCTCCACTTCCTGATTGGTAAAATCTAGTTAATACTTCATCAGAAGTATCAGTAACTTTTTTCACCATTGTTTCAGCTGTTGAGTAACCAACATTTAAGTTCCACTCAATATTATCAGTTTTAACAGGAGTTAATCCTAAATCGATCTCAAAACCTTTTGTTTCTGTTTCCCCTACATTAATTGTAGCGTTAGTTAAACCAGAAGCGTAAGAAGGACTTGTACCTAATATTTGATCTTGGTTATTTTGAATGTAATAAGCGAAATCTAACGATATTCTTGATTTATTGTTGATTTTTAATAAATCAGCATTGATGTTAAATTCACTTGTGTATACAAATTCGTTTACTAGATCTGCATCAGTAGCATTAGTTGATTGTATAAAAGAGTTTAACCCGTTATAAGGAAATCCTCCAGCTTGTACAGCTCTACGGTTAATGTCATATGCACTTACACCATTAGCGTTTCCTGTAGTAGTATAAGAAGCACTAAGTTTTAATTTTTGAATAGCCTTACCTTTTATAGAAGGAAATGCTTTTGTTGGTACAAAAGATAAACCACCACTATAGTAAAAGAAACCTCTGTTATCTTCAGATAATGTACTTGTCCACTCATATCTACCTGTTAGGTTTAAGAATAAGTAGTTCTTGTAATCAAGAGATGGTGCTGCGTATACTGCTGCAGTTCTTTCAAGACCTTCATTTTGAAATTTGTTATCTGGTTCTCCAGAGATATTATCTATTGAGTAAATTCCAGGAATAGTTAAATCTTGACCACCTAGTCTTAAATCATCAAAAGAAATTTCACCTAAGTTACCTCCAACTGTTGTTTTTAAGTTTAAGTCATCTGTCAAATCATAGTCAAAATTCACTAATAAATCTGAATATAATCTTCTAGAAGAGAATTTACTTTTGTCAAATCTAGAAAGAATAGTTCTGTCAGTTCCTAAAATCACTTCACTATCAACAAATCCATTATTATGACTTAGTGTATTACTTTCATATATGTTCGCAGAACTACGTAATACAATATCAATATTGTCATTTAAGAAATATTGAATATTACCTTGAACTTCAGCTCTATTGCTCTCTGTAACAGCTCTTTGGTTTTTTAAAGACCAGTAAGGACTTGTTGCGTAAAGTGTCCAGTTATCTCTGTTATCTCCAGAGCTATAGTCTTGAACTCTGATATTGGTTGCACCTTGAGATAATCTTTGGTATGTACCATTTGCAGCTCTGTCAGTTTTATCAGTAATATATCTTACTACTCCACCAACCTGAAATTTCCCTGCTTTCTTACTAGCATTTAAATTGAAAAATTCTTTATGATATGTATTCCCAGGAACTAAACCTTCAACGTCTTGTTTGTTAGCGCTAAGATTTATGTATCCGTCTTTATCTCCAGAAGCTAAAGATACAGAATTTTGGTAAGTTACACCTGTATCAAAAAATGGTTTGATGTTATCTTCAATATGTTCGTAAGCTCCGAATCTCCAGTCAGTAATACCTGGATAAGGCATACCTACTACTTGAGTAGACCCATCAAATTCTGGTCCCCATGCACCTTGATCAGTCCAGTCTAATTCACCTTCCCAACCTTGACCAAAACGATCTTGACGTTGTGGTAAAAAAGCAACTTCTTCAAAAGTAGTCGAAGAATTAAGATCTATAGTGAACTTTGAACCATCTTTTGTCCCTTGTTTTGTAGTAACAATAATTACACCATTACCTCCTTGAGAACCATAAAGTGCAGCACCACTGGCACCTTTCATAACGTTAACACTCTCGATACTGTTAGGATCTAAAGAACTTAATGTTCCTGAAGTAGAAATAACATTATCAATTACAATTAATGCATTGTTACCTCCACTAATAGAAGAAGTACCTCTAAGAATGATATCAGTATTCGGAGTTAATCCAGTTGAAGTTGTGTTTATTTGTAAACCAGATACTTTACCTGCTAAACCTTGAACAACGTCAGGATTGTTTGCTTGAGTTAATGTTTCTGCTTTAACTACTTGGTTAGAAGAAGTAACAGCATCTACTTTACGTTTAATACCTAAAGCAGTAATAACAACCTCTTCAAGAGAATCTGGTTCCAAAGCGATATCTATTGTGTTTGATTCAGCAATAGTAGCTTCTTGGCTTAGATAACCTGCATAAGAGAACGATAGCACATCTCCTTTATTTGCGCTGATAGAGTATTTTCCATCAATATCTGTTGCGGCACCTGTTGTTGTACCTTTAATTACGACAGTTGCTCCTGGTAACGGTAAATTGGTTTCATCTACCACCGTACCCGAAATTGTCTTCTCTTGTGCAAACGTAAGTTGCACAACAAACGCTAGTAATAGCGTTAAAATTCCATTAAACTTTGTTTTCATGTTATAATTTATTTGAATTAGCCAATGCCAAAAATCATAATAAAAAGTTAATTAAACAAACTTTAACTGGTTTTTTTACTGTTTTAACATTTGAGTCATTGGTTGTTGAACAAAAAAAGCTGCACCAATTGGTGCAGCTTTTTTAAACTAAAATTTAGTTATTGGCTAATGTTCATCACCTAAAAAACCGGTTCTTTTGTATCCTTTTAAAGTGTAAACTGTTCCAGGGTCATCTGAAAATTCTACATCAAAAGAAATACTATCAGTCACACTACCTATTTCAGTAGTATGAGTGTTTTTGGTAATTACTCCGTTTGTAATAGTTACACTTACAGTGTATCCATCAACATCACTAGGTAAATCAGCACCTGAAAATGTCAAATTAGACATATCAATAGGTGTGTTTACTTTAAATTCCCAAAAGTTTTTTAAATCAAATATCTGTAATTCTGCAGGTCCATTTGCATTAGTATTTGATGTTGTTATCTTTAAGAATGCTCCAACTTGAGTTGCTCCAACAAATGGTTCAACGAACCAATCTCCTGATGCTTCTACAACTGGTGAATTTACTTGAGTATATTCTTCATATCCATCCTCATCACAAGAAGTGAATGTACCGATGCATAAAAATAATACTACGTATATATATATGTTTTTCATATCTGGTGTATTATGGTGTTACTTTAGTTAATTGACAAGGGAAACCAAAACTAAAAGCAGGAATGGTACTTGTCCATGTTAGTGTTTGTAAATCTGCAGATACATTACCGCCAGAAAGTTGCCAGTTTCCAAAAGCATTGTTTCCTCCAGTAGATGTGATGCTAGATCCAGCAACATTTAATACTGCAGGTGTAGCGTATGCGCTACCTAAACCACGATCAAATTCGTAATGTCCAGCAGTTATGTCGCTACAGTTATAGACATCTGGTGTTCCTGTAGAAGAAAGCAGTATTGGACCACCGCTTCTGCCAATTCTAATTCCGTCATAAATACCTGCTAATGTACCATTGTTTTCATATACAATAACCGTTCTTGTAGCTGTAGCAGCAAAACCATCACTGTTTATTACTTGGTATGTTAATGTGTAAAATCCAGGAGTACTAGAGTCTACGGTACCTAAAGTGTCAAAAGGTACTGATTCACCTGCAATTGTAGCATTAACACCAGGTTCTACATATGCATTACCAGTTTCTAAGTACATTGGGTTTGCTCCAATGGTTTCTAGAATGGCATAATTTGTTACTGTAGAAGTAATTGGATCTTCGTGAGAACAAGATACTAACATAATCAATGATAGGAATAACATTGAAGCTAGTTTTGTTATGTTTTTTGTTATTTTCATAATCTATAATGTTTTTATGTGATATATTATTTTTGGTCCCACCAAACTTTTTCAATTAGAGAAGCTCTCTGGCTAAGATTTGCATTTCTAGTTACTTCATTAGAAGGGTAGAAAACTGTATTAGGAGTTTCTCCAGCAGGAAGAACAGAACCAACTGATATTACAAAGTTACCGATAGTGTAGTTTTGAGATCCTAAAGTCGTCATTTCTGGGAATTGAGTTCTGTTAGTTTCAAAAAAGGCTTCAATGTTGTTTACATATGCTAAAGCTGCCCACTTTTGAATGATTACTTGTCTTAAAGCAGTTTCAACATCTGCATTTACTACATATTCGTATGCTCCAGCAGCACCAGTTAAAGTTGTTGCTCCTGCTGGGTCTAATCCATAAGTTAGGAATGAATTCATAACTCCTGAATTATAAGCTGCAGCTGCTCCAGCACCAGCTGAATATCTAATTAAAGCTTCTGCTTGTAAGAAGTTACTTTCTGAAACTGTCATTAAATACGAAGGCGTAATAGGTGTAATGTTCGGTCTACTGAAGTTTTTAGCTTCTTCTGAAGCTACACTACCTCTGTCTCCTTGGTCTAATGATCTGAAAATGGCAGCATCATTCAGTCTAAATGTTGCAGCTAGTCTTGGGTCGTTGTTGTTGTCATAAAAAGAAACTAATGAGCTACTTCCTATATTGTTAACATCCCCTAATCTGTCAATTTGAACATCGTAAAAAGGGTTTGAGTGATCTTCAACTCCCGCAATAGCTGTACCATCATATGCAGTCCAGCGAGCGTCTTCAGTTAAGAAATTGTTTGTAGCAAGTAAATTTTGCACTGCTACTGGATTTGCATCAGCAGTATATGCTAGCCTTAAGTGTAGTTTTAGTAATAGAGTGTTTGAAAACTGCACCCATTTGTCCATGTCGGAACCATAAATTACATCTTGAGTACCAATAGTTGAAGCTACTGGGTTTGTATTGTAAACTGTCATGGCGTTATTTAAGTTGCTTATTAAACTAGCATAAATATCTTTCTGACTGTCTACTACTGGATTTATATTGTCTGCTCCCTGTAATGCTTCTGAGTAAGGTATATCACCAAACAAGTCTGTAAGAACTTGAAATGTATACACTTCTAAAGCAGTGGCCATTAGTAATGATCCGGTTTCACCTTCAGCATCAGCTTTGCTTTTAACAGCTCTTAAATCGTTTAAGCAACCAGCATACAATTCTGCCCATAATCTATCGGCATAATCAGTAGTCATGTTGTAAGTGTCAATATTTAGGTATTGACTAGCACTTGGTGGTTGTGTATGGTATTGTGCAAAAAAGCCTCCTAAATTTGTTAATTCTCCTCCCATAACTGTAACAAGTGAAGCTTCAGCGGCAGTGAATAAATATTTTTTGTCAACTTCAACAGGGGTGTTAGGGTTGTCGTTGATGTCAAGGTCTTCACCACATGAACTTAAAATAAGTACAAGTAGCAGTGATTTTAATATATTTTTCATCGTTTATTTTTTTTTAATTAAAAGCTTGCTTTTAAGTTTAAACCAACACTTCTTGTAGAAGGTGTTGCGCTAAACTCTCCAAATTGACCTCTTAAATCTGTTCCGAAAGTTGAAGTTTCAGGGTCAATATATTGATTTGATTCTGGAGTAAATAATAGTAAATTTCTTCCTACTAAAGTGAATGACAATTGGTCAAAAGGTAATTTACTAATTGCTTTGTCTGAGAAGTTGTATCCTAAAGTAACCTCTCTTAGTTTTACGTATGACTTATCAATTACATTATCTCTTTCATTAGCAGTTGCTCTATAGTAGTCATCCCAATGTTCAGAATCAATAGCAGTTGTGTTTGCTGCATATGTTAGCCCTCCACTACCATCAGGTACTTGTTGTACTGATCCAGGGATAATATATGGTTGTCTGTTGTTTATAGTTGTAGTTACTGAGTTACCAGTGAATCTTGTGATACTTGCAGTACGTGAGAACATTAAACCACCTTTTCTGAAGTCAAAAGAAAAACCTAAAGAAAGATTTTTGTATCTGAATTTGTTTGTAACTCCTAGAGTGTAGTCATATTCTGTATCTCCATATGTTTCAGTGTTAGGTGATGCTATAGGAACTCCGTTGTTGTCTACTACGATGTTTCCATTTGGATCTTTTAACGGAACACTACCTTCTATAAGTCCAATAGGTTGACCTTCTTGTAAAAGTAAACTGATAGTTCCTACTCCAGTAAGTTCTATTTGCTCTATTCTTGGATCTAATTCTTTTAGTAAACTTTCGTTTTTACTATAATTAACTGCTATATCCCAGTTGAAACCATCCTTTTTCTTGAAGACTCCAAGGTTAATTAAGGCTTCAATACCTTTGTTGGTTATTGTACCTATGTTGGCAAACTGAGTTGTGTATCCAGATGAAGCAGCTAAGTTTAATGGGCTTAATTGGTTTTCAACTTCTTGGTTGTAGTATGTAAAATCTACTTTAACCCTATTTTTTAAGAATGATAATTCTGTACCGATTTCAAATTCTTTCTTTGTTTCTGGTTTTAAATCTAAATTTTCAGCTCTGTTACCTACTTCAAACGCATTGAAATTTGCTACAGGAAATGTTAGGTTTCTGAATCCTTGGTTGTCGATGTTACCAGGTACGTTTACAGAATTAACTCGATATGCTGGTGGTTCACCACCAGAAGTACCGTATCCTATACGTAGTTTACCGTTGCTAACAATGTTTTTAATACTTGGGAAAGTTTTAGTGAATATCCAAGATGCATTAACGCCTCCGTAAAGTAGACTCCTTGTTTCTTTTGGTAATGTTGAATACCAGTCATTTCTTATAGAGGTATTTAGGTACAACATGTCTTTGTAATTAAAAGTAGTACCATTAAAAATACTGTAAGATCTTTGTTTTTCAATTGCACTAGCTGTAATTGTCGGATCAGCTGAATTTGCTAAACTGTAGTACCCAGGAATGTCTAAGCTGCTTATAGCAGAGCTTGTTGAGTATTCAGAACGATCATTGTAATTAGCTCCAAAATTAGAATCAATACTTAGATTTTCTGTAAGGCTTATGTTTATGTTGTAAAATAAATCATGATTTATTTGCTTTAACGTATTCACTCCTTCAGAATATGACCCTCTTTCTTCTGTAGTAGATCCATCATTAGGGCTTCCAGGATCAGCATCAATTATAGCGGTCCATATTTTTATTACGTTTGTTGATTGGTCTATACCTAAACGATATGATAGATTAGACCAGGAGTTTAAATCGTATTTTAAGTTGAATGATCCGTAAAAACGTTCTTTGTTGTATGTGCTTCCGTTTTCGTTTAATGTAAAGTATGGGTTTGTAACTCCAAAGTTGGTGTAGTAATTAGATACATTATTAAAAGGATCTGTAGTGTAATTACTGAACTCAGTAATATCAATATCAGTAGGGATCTGCATCAAATTGTTCATTACAGTAATACCTTGCCCTGTAGAAACTGCTTTACCGGTAGTATTTACGTAATTAAGGTTTGCGCCAAAAGTAAGTTTATCTGCTTTTGTTTGAAATGAAGCAGATAAGATGTTTCTTTCGTTTGAGTCTGCTCGTGTTGGGTAAATCCCATCAGAGTTAGTGTTGTTGTAAGACATTCTTGCAACAGTAGTGTCGTTACCTCCAGATACTGCAACGCTATTTGAAAAAGATACTCCAGTATCAAAAAAGTTTTCTAACTGATCCTCCTGAAAAGCATAACGTTTTATTTTTTGAGAGTTATCTACGGTATTTCCCCAAACAATTAAACTATTGTCAAAAGCTGGTCCCCATGAACCGTTTTCGTTTAAAAAATGTGCTCCATCCCAACCTTGTCCAAACTTGTTTTGGTAGTTTGGTGTGCGTAATACTTCGCTAAAAGTAGCGCTTGAAGATACATCAACATTTAATTCGTTTCTTTTTCCTTTTTTTGTAGTAATAATAATAACACCATTTATACCTCTTGAACCATATAATGCAGTTCCAGAAGCTCCTTTAAGTACAGTGATAGATTCTATGTCATCTGGGTTAATGTCATTAGCTCCGTTACCAAAATCATACGCACCGTTTAAGCTGTTTGAGAAGTTTGATTCGTTTTCTACTGGTATCCCATCTACAACATAAAGAGCTTGGTTAGATCCGCTTAAAGAACTAAAACCTCTAATGATTACTCCTGATGATGCACCAGGGTTTGTTGATGCGCTACTGATAACAACACCTGCAACTTTACCTTTTAAGGCATCTGAAACATTTGTTTGTGCTGCCTCTGTAAGCTCTTCTGACTTGATTGTTGTAGTAGTAGAACCAAGAGATGCTTTTTCTTTTCTAATACCTAGTGCAGTAACAACTATTTCGTCAAGCGAACTATCAGGAAGTAAAGAAATGTTAATTGTGTTTGATGTTGAAATTACAGCGCTATTATCAGCGTAACCAACATATGAGAACATTAAAGTGTCTCCTGTGTTTGCTTCGATGGTGTATTTTCCATCAATGTCAGTTGAAGCACCTGTAGTGGTACCTTTAATTTGGACAGTTGCTCCAGGTAGCGGCATATTGGTTTCGTCAACCACGGTACCTGAAATTGTCATCTCTTGTGCAAATGTTAATTGCACAACAAACGCTAGTAATAGCGTAAGAATTCCATTAAACTTTGTTTTCATGTTATAATTTATTTGAATTAGCTTGGCCAAAAATCCTAATTAAATGTTAATAAAACAATAAAAAAAGTTAAAAATCCTACATATTCGATAGGTTTTTGCGGTTTATCGGTAAAAATAGCATTTTAACTATAAACAAATGTTAAAAAATATTAACAATAGGTGTTTCTCTTTGTGTTCTGTTGTTGGTTTTTTATTAAAAAAGTTCCTTTTGCTTATTGTGTTTGTGTGAGTGGGTGATACTTAAAATCTTGTGCTCAGGCTTAGGTGAATTTTGGAGTTCGAGAATTTTATTTGCTCGTTTTTTATTTTGCTATTGGCAAAAACAAAACGTAAAAGATTGTTATTTGTTTTTAGTCCGAAGCCAATACCAAAACCAAATATGTTGTCAAAATTATCGTTGGAATTGTTTTTTGTTATTGCATAGTCAATAACGGTATGTGTGTAGAGTGTTTTGTTGAGTTCTATTCTGTATTCGCTATTTATTATGGAGTATTGTGCGCTTGGGATGCTGTTTTCTTTCAGTCCTCTAATGGAGTTTATTCCGCCAATATAATGAAGTTCGTTTTCTAAAGTTGTTTTGCTGAATAGATAGTAGTTTTCGCTTTTTAGAAAGAAAGAGTTTTTTCTGTTTAGTTTAAAAATGTATTCTGAGGAGATGTAAGCGTTTTGTTGTGGTGTTTTTTGTAGTTCTGTTTTTCTAGTAGCTAAGGCTAGTTTTAGTGTGGTTCTGGTTTTGTAAGGGAATAAATTGTTGTGTCTGTTTGGTTTTTGGTGATTGAAGCTAAATGTGTATGCTTTTTTTTTAAAATCCTCGGAGTTAACTGTGTTTTTTATGAGAGAATTTGAGGAATTGAATTCCAAACCAACTCCTGTTTTGATGTTTCTTGATATAGTGTATTTGGTGTTTATTGCTTGTGTGTTGTTTGTGAAGCTTGAATCTTTTTTGAAGATGTCTAGTTCGCTTTCTATACTAAATGGTGAATTGAATAGATAGGGTAGTTTTAATTTTATGTTCGTGTGTTTTTGTTCGTTCTCTGTGGATTGGTATTTTAGGTGTAGTTCTTCACCGGAATTTAGGTTGTTAATTAGTTTGAGGTCTATGTTTCCGTTTAATTCTATTTTGTTAGACTGTTGGTTGGTTGAGAATCCAAGAAACCCTTCAAATGAATTACTTTTTTGTTTTTTTAGGTATAAATAAACAATGGTCGAGTCTTTGGTGAATAAAATCTCTGGTTTCTTTAGTTCGCTTGCGAATAGTAGATTGTTGATTCCTTCAGATTTTTCTTCTAAATCTTTGAGATTTAGTTTTTTTTGTCGTTTTATTCGCAAGTAGTGCTTGATGAATTTTTTAGGGAATTTTTCATATCCTTTTATTTTTATGTCAGAAATATAGTTGGTTTCTGAGATATCCATGAGTAGGTTTGCAGACACTTTGCCAGTATTTATATTTACATTGGAGAGTTGGATGTTGCTGAAAACTTTTCCTTTGTGACTTAGGTATTTTATGATGCTGTTAAGATTGTTCTCTAGTTCTGCTGTGTTTGTTATGAAATAGTTTGGTTTGATTTCAGAGTTTTCGTTTAAGAGATTGTTTAGTTCTGTTTCTGAAATTTGTTTTTTATCGTAATTGATAGTGATTTTCTTGTACCTGAAATTTAAAGTGATTATTTGTAGGTATGTGCTGTCGTTTATTTTATTTTTTGAAGGGTATTCTGCATTGAAAAAGCCGTTATTGAATGCTGTTTTTTGTGTTTTTAGAATTTCGTTTTGAAGAGACTTTAGGTCTTCGAAACTTTTTTTTGGTTCAATTTTATTTATAAATGATTTCGAAACGCTGTCGGTTCCTTTGAGTTTTAAGTGGATGTTTTGGGAAAATGATGTGCTAAAAAAAAGAGTGTATATTATATGGTATAGTAAAATATTTTTTTTCATTGCTTATTTGTCTAAAAACTACTTGTTTTCGGGGTTGTTTCTTGTGTGTAAAGCTACTTAGAAAAGATTGATTTGCTGTATTTTGGGTTTGGTTTTTTAATCTTATTGAGAATTAGTGGATTAGCGTTTGATAAGTGGATTTTTATTTTTACATTTGCAGACCCTTAGAAAAGGGGATTTATAACAAAAAGAAATTTAAGTAAAAATTTAGTATGCCAACAATTTCACAATTA
>Ga0105356_10000687_pt1 | contig 32460 bp, 23 predicted proteins | sample GOMGulsemesocosm_3_FD_83502 | JGI IMG/M metagenome (GOLD analysis project Ga0105356, IMG submission 83502) | Methane-oxidizing microbial communities from mesocosms in the Gulf of Mexico - GOM9D Gulf of Mexico | ecosystem: Environmental > Aquatic > Marine > Cold seeps | place: Gulf of Mexico...
TATTTGGTTGATGTAGTAACTCCAGCAGAATTACCAGTTGCAATCAGTGCTGCTAGGACACAACAATTTAGGTGGAATAAAGGTGGAGCTGAAAATTTTCAAAAGATGATAAAAAGAATCATAAAAGCAAAAGATCTTTCATTGAAAACAAAATTACATGCTACCTTACATTTGCTAAATAGTACCATGTTTTTAAATGTGTTTATTGTTGGTGTATTAAGTGTGCCTATGTTGTATCTTAAAAATTCATTTGAAGATTTGAGATTGTATTTTATAGCAATGAGTTTCTTTGTAATAAGTACTTTTATCTTTTTTATCTGCTATTGGTTTATGTACAAACAGGTAAGAGGTGGTGGTTTGAAAGGCTTTACCAATTATTTTGTAATGTTTTTTAAGTTTTTCTCTGTCGCTATGGGCTTTTCTCTACACAATACAACAGCAGTTATGGAAGGTCATATAGGTAAGAAAAGTGAATTTGTAAGAACTCCAAAATTCAATATGTTAACGAATAAAGACTCTTGGAAGAAAAATAAATACATTCAAAAAAAGCGAAGTAAAAGTGTTGTGTTAGAAGGTGTTTTAACTGTTTATTTCCTGTTTGGTTTGGCCAGTTCGATGATTGTTGCTTATGTAGGAGAAAGTAAAAGTATCCCTTCAGAGCATTATGATTTTGGAATGTTTCCTTTTCATTTAATGTTGTTTTTTGGTTTTGGATATGTATTTGTCAAATCAATGAAATCTTATAAATGCTAAACTCAATTCAAACAATTTCGAAAAACACCCTCTTTTGGATAGCTTTTAGCATTCTTTTTTATATTTTTTTTGCTTACGGTATAGAAAGAACAGAATTTTCTAAATTATTGCTGCTTTATAGTGGATTGTTTGTTGCTTTTTTTAAAATTATTTCTGACAATAAAAATAACATGCAATTGTTAGTTACTTTGGCTATTGTATTTCGACTGGTGTTAATTGTTGCGACTCCAAATTTATCGGATGATTTTTATAGATTTGTATGGGATGGCAGAATGTTATGGGAAGGTATGAATCCCTATTTGTCATTGCCAGAAACCAATCCTACTATTCTTGCAGAAGGAGAAGAATTATACAAAGGTATGGGGAGTATGAATGGCAGTCACTATACCTGTTATCCTCCTATAAACCAATTGACATTTTTAATTCCTGCAATTTTCTTTTCTAAAAATTTATTAGGGAGTACCATTGTGATGCGTTTGTTAATCATAGCTGCCGATATTGGAACTATTTATTTCGGAAAGAAACTTTTAGAATATTTGAAAATACCTGTGTATAATTTGTTTTTTTATATTTTGAACCCTTTTATTATATTGGAATTGTCAGGGAATTTACACTTTGAAGGTGTCATGATTTTCTTTTTAGCTGGAGCTATATATTATTTATGGACAAATAAATGGTTGTTTTCGGCCTTGTTATTTTCAATATCGGTTTCTGTAAAATTGATTCCTCTTTTGTTTTTACCACTTTTTATAAAAAGACTTGGGATAAAAAAAAGTGCTTTTTATTTTAGCATTGTTGGAGTTTTAAATATACTCTTCTTTTTACCATTTGTAAGCGAGGCTTTGATTGCCAATTTTATGACAAGTATTCATCTTTACTTTCAGAACTTTGAATTCAATGCAAGTATATATTATATTGTAAGAGAAATTGGTTTCCAAGTAAAAGGGTATAATATCATTCATACCGTTGGTAAAGTTACACCTTGGCTTGTGTTGATAAGTGTCTTATTGATTGCTTTATTAAAAAGAAATTCAACCCCAGAAACATTACTTAAATCCATGCTCTTTTCTATTCTTATTTATTATTCATTGGCATCGATTGTACATCCTTGGTATATTGCAATACCACTTTTTTTGAGTGTATTTACAAAGTATAAATTTCCATTGGTATGGAGCTTTTTTATTATTTTAAGTTATTCAGCATATAAAAATGAAGCCTATAATGAAAACCTTTATTTGGTTGCAATTGAATATTTGACTGTATATGGTTTTATGATTTATGAATGTTTTTTCAATAAGAAAGAGGGTTTTAAGGAGGTTAAAAAAACATATAATTAAGGTAATTTTATCGATATATATGTTGGTATTGTGTGTTTTTTGAAGAAAATAAAGCTATTTTTGTATTTTTGGCACAGAAGCTGATTTTAAATTTTAAAGACTCTTTCATGAAAAAAATCACTATAAAGGATATCGCTGCAAAATTTGATGTTTCTATTTCTACTGTTTCCAAAGCTTTGAATGACAGTTATGAAATTAGTGATAAAACGAAAGAAAAAATTCAAAAATACGCAAAAAAGAAAAAGTACAAACCTAACTTCAATGCTTTAAGTCTTAAGAACAGAAGAACAAAAACAATTGGGATAGTAATACCTAATATGTTAAATTTCTTTTTTGCACAAGTATTTAATGGTGTAGAAAAGGCCGCTAATGAGAATGGCTATAAAATTATTACCTGTATTTCTAACGAGTCATATACCAAAGAGGTAGAAACGATGGAGATGCTTTCTAATGGAAGTATTGATGGGTTTATAGTTTCGATGTCTAAAGAAACAGGTTTGAAAAATTCTTTTGATCATTTTGAAACGATGATTGAAGAAGGAACTCCAATCGTAATGTTTGATCGTGTAGCCAAAAGCGTGAATTGTGATAAGGTAATTGCAGATGATTTTGAAGCAGCTGTAAATACAGTGAAGCATTTGAAAAATACAGGGTGCAAAAAAATAGCATTTATTTCTACGATTAGTGATTTAATTGTAGGTAAGGATAGGTTCAAAGGTTATGTAAAGGGATTGGAAAATGAAGGCATTACTCTGAATGAAAATATCATTTTAAACATTCAAGAAAATGATTATAAAAAATACGAAGAGTTGATTACACCCTTGTTTGATAGCAATGAGATTGATAGCGTAATTGCTACAAGTGAACAATCTGCTATTGCGGCAATGAAAATTGCGCAGAGTAAAGGATATAAAATTCCTGAAAATTTTTCTGTAATTGGTTTTGCAAATGGCTTGTTATCTCGGCATTCAAGTCCTAAGTTAACAACCGTAAGTCAGCATGGTGAATTAATGGGGGCAACAGCTGCACAAATGCTGATTGATAAACTAGAGAAAAAAGAAGGTACAGAAACAGCAATAACTAAAGTTATTCAAACAGATTTGGTAGAACGTAATTCTACAAAAACATATTTGAATTTGTCTAAAAGTTAAGGTAGAACTTCAAGAGATTATTTCTTGTTTTAGAAATGAAAAAAGAAACGAATGCAATAAAAAAGGTTTAAAAGAAATATTTATTTTTAACCCTTTTTAGATTTTTTTTTAGTTAAAGTACTTTTAAGAAATATATTCCTTAGCTCTCATAATAGCTTCTGGAATTCCAGCAGGGTTTTTACCTCCGGCAGTTGCAAAGAATTTTTGACCACCGCCACCACCTTGGATTAATTTTCCAAGTTCACGAACAATTTTACCAGCATCCAACCCTTTTTCTTCAACCAAGTTTTTAGAAATATAAGAAGTAAGCAAAGCTTTGCCGTTTAAAGAAGTTCCAGCAAAGAAAAACAAATTGTCAATTTCATTTCCCAATTCATGTGCCAAATCTTTTAAAGCAGCTGCATCCAAATCAATTTGTGTAGACAAAAAGTTAATGCCATTTACTTCAGTAACTTCATTTTTTAGTTGTGCTTTTAAATTTTTAGCTTTTTCTTTAACCAATGCTTCAATTTGCTTTTTTAAAGCTGTGTTTTCATCTTGAATCGAAAGAATCGCTTTAGACGGATCTTTAGGGTTTTTTAACAATTGTTTTATAACGTTGTAGTCTTTATCAACAGCTTCGAAATAAGAACCTACAGCCTGGTTTGTAATGGCTTCAATTCTTCTAATACCAGCAGCAACTGCTCCTTCAGATTTTATTTTAAAATGCCAAATATCACTTGTGTTTTGTACATGTATTCCACCACACAATTCCATAGATTTTCCAAAACGGATAGCTCTTACAGAATCTTCGTATTTTTCTCCAAACAAAGCTATTGCTCCTTCATCAATTGCTTGTTGCATAGGAATACTTCTATGTTCTTGCAAAGGCAAGCTTTCGCGAACACGAGCATTTACAAAATCTTCTATTTCTTGCAATTGATCACTGTCAACTTTAGAGAAATGGGAAAAATCAAAACGCAAATGTTTTGGACTCACCAAGGAACCTTTTTGCTCAACATGAGTCCCAAGAATGGTACGCAGTGCTTGGTGTAATAAATGTGTTGCAGAGTGATTGCTTGCAGACAATTGCCTTGCTTCATTACTTACAACTGCTTCGAAATTTTCGTTGATGTGTTTGGGCAATGTTTTAGAAAAATGAATGATTACATTGTTCTCTTTTTTTGTGTCTAAGATATAAATCACATCACCATGAACATCCTCTAAAAAACCTTTGTCACCAACTTGCCCTCCTCCTTCTGGGTAGAAAGGAGTTTGATTGAATGCCAGTTGATACAAATCTCCATCTTTTTTTGTTGTAACTTTTCTATATCTAGTAATGTGTACTTCTGCGGATAAATCGTCGTAACCGATAAACCCAACAGATTCATCAGTTGCTAAAATAGTCCAATCACTAGTTTCAGATGCAGAAGCAGAACGTGAACGTTCTTTTTGCTTTTTCATTTCTATATTGAAACCTTTTTCATCAACAGAATAGCCTCTTTCTTTTGCTATCAGTTGCGTTAAATCTAAAGGAAAGCCATAAGTGTCATAAAGAATGAAAGCTGTTTTTCCTTCAATTTCTTTTGTCAAGGCATTTGCATTACCAGATGTGATTAAAGCGTCATTAGTGTTTAGATAAGAATCAATTTGTGAAATCCCATTTTCGATAGTTCTTAAAAACGAATTTTCTTCCTCTTTGATAACATTATGAATCAAATTAGATTGACTTCTTATTTCGGGAAATGCATCTCCCATTTGCTGACTTAATGCATCTGCCAATTTATAAATAAATGGTTCTTTTTTATCCAAGAAGGTAAATCCATAACGGATAGCTCTTCGTAAAATTCTACGAATTACGTAACCTGCACCTGTATTACTTGGCAATTGACCATCAGCAATAGAAAAAGCAACCGCCCTTACATGATCTACGATTACGCGTATAGCAATATCTGTTTTTTCATCTTTGCCATAAGTAGCATTGGTAATGGTTTCAAGTTCTCTAATCAAAGGGGTAAAAACATCTGTGTCGTAATTAGATTTTACATCTTGTAAAACCATACACAAACGTTCAAAGCCCATTCCTGTATCAATATGTTTAGAAGGCAAATCTTCTAAAGAACCATTTGCTTTTCTGTTGTATTGCATGAAAACCAAGTTCCAAATCTCTACCACTTGGGGATGATCCATATTCACCAAAGATTTTCCGTCAACTTTAGCTTTTTCTTCTGGAGTTCGGATGTCAACATGAATTTCAGAACAGGGACCACAAGGACCTTGTTCTCCCATTTCCCAAAAATTATCTTTTTTGTTTCCCTTTAAAATTCTATCTTCTGGGATAATTTGCTTCCAGTAATCGTAAGCCTCTTGGTCTAAAGACAAGTTGTCTTTATCGTCACTTCCCTCGAATATGGTTACATATAAAATGTCTTTGTCTATTTTAAAAACGTCTACTAGCAATTCCCATGCCCAAGCAATGGCTTCTTTCTTAAAATAATCACCAAAACTCCAATTTCCTAACATTTCAAACATGGTGTGATGGTAAGTATCATACCCAACTTCTTCCAAGTCGTTGTGCTTCCCAGAAACACGCAAGCATTTTTGTGAATCAGAAATACGATTGTTTTTTGGAATGCTATTGCCTAAGAAATATTCTTTAAACGGTGCCATACCAGCATTGGTGAACATCAAAGTGGGGTCATTTTTTAAAACCATTGGTGCAGAGGGCACAATATCGTGTTGTTTTTCTTTAAAAAAATTTAAATATTGTTCTCTTATTTCTTGTGATTTCATGTGCTAAAATTCTTTACTTAGACTATTAAAAAAATGCTAAAACTTTTAGATTTTCCATCAGTTCTAAAACATTTTGTAAATTTGCTTTCATAAACAGCATTCAAGACCGAATTTGAGTGCTTGTAAATGAGCATACAAAAGTACTACATTTAGCAATATGGCGAAAGTAAAATTTTATTACGATTCTGAGACCCTTTCCTATCAAAGAATTAAGGTGAAGAAGAGCACTAAAGTAAAGAATACATTGCTTCTTTTTACAGCGGCATTTTTGTTTATGATAATTGGCTTTGTGAGTTTTAGTCTTGTTATTAAGTCTCCAAGTGATATTGCTCAAGAGCGCGAATTGGAAAATTTAAAATTGCATTTTGAATTGTTGTCTAAACGTATTGATGGAGCTACTGAAGTTTTAAAAGAAGTGCAAGATCGTGATGATAATATTTACCGTGTTTATTTTGAAGCAGAACCGATTTCTAAGGAGCAACGCATGGCTGGTTTTGGAGGGGTAAATCGTTACAAATCATTAGATGGATTTAAAAATTCTTCGATAATTAAAGAAGTAACGAAAAGCATAGATATTTTGTCTAAACAGTTGGTTGTTCAGTCCAAGTCTTTGGATGATATTGTTGAGATGGCCAAAAACAAAAAGGAAATGCTGGCGTCGATACCAGCAATTCAACCTGTTGCAAACAAGGAGCTGAAGCGAATGGCATCTGGGTATGGATATCGGATCCATCCGATTTATAAAACAAGGAAATTTCATTGGGGAATGGATTTTTCGGCACCTAAAGGAACACCTGTCTATGCAACAGGAAATGGAAAAGTAGAATTTGTAAAGGTATCTCGTAGAGGTTATGGAAATCAGGTAAAAATTGATCATGGCTTTGGATACAAAACTTTTTATGCACATCTGGACAGTTATACAGTTCGAAGAAGACAAAATGTTAAAAGAGGTGATTTGATTGGTTACGTAGGGTCTTCAGGAACTTCTACAGCACCCCATTTGCATTATGAAGTTGTGAAAGGAAATCGAAAAGTAAATCCAGTTTATTATTATTTTAATGATTTGACTCCAGAAGAATACGATACCATGTTGGAAATGTCATCACAAGAAAATCAATCACTAGACTAATGAATGTAGAGTTGCCTTCAAAAAGATATTATAGAATTGGTGAGTTGGCAAAAGCATTTGATGTAAATGCTTCTCTAATCCGCTTTTGGGAAAAGGAATTTGAGGTAATTAAACCCAAAAAAAATGCAAAGGGAGATCGAATGTTTACTCAGGAAGATGTGAAAAATTTTCAACTAATTTTTCATTTGGTGAAGGAAAAAGGATTTACTTTGGAAGGAGCAAAAAATAAATTAAAAACTCAAGGAAAAAAAACAATTAGTAATCACGATATTATTGCCAGTTTGGAATTGGTGAAAGCAGAATTGATAAAAATTAAAAATGAATTATAAAGAAATAATTCGAATTAAGTTTTTTGAAATTAGTATGTAATTTGAATATACTTTGATTAAAAAACACAATTTTAAATCATCGAATCACGAACAAATAAAAATGAATACAATATGAATACAGATTTATCATTAGAACAAGAACAACAAGTTGTGCAAGCAGCATTCATCTCTAAAGTGTATGGATGGATGAGTTGTGCATTGGTAATAACGGCAGCTGTTGCGATGTGGGCGGTTTCGACCCCAGCAGTTTTTAACCTGATATTTGGAGGTACAAGTAATTTGCCTTTTTATGCATTGATAGCAGCAGAATTTGGTACGGTAATTTATATTTCAGCACGAATTAATAGAATGACAGCTGAGCGAGCAGGCGTTTTATTTTTAATTTATTCTATTTTGAACGGATTGACCTTGTCCATGATTTTTATGGTATATACCAATGAATCGATAGCGTCAACATTTTTAATTACGGCTGCGACTTTTGGAATCATGAGTTTTTATGGATACACAACCAAAAAAGATTTGACTTCTATTGGTAAACTGGCAATGATGGCTTTGATAGGGTTGATAATAGCAACCGTAGTAAATTACTTTATGCAAATTCAAGGAATGGCAATATTAATCAATTATGCGGGAGTTTTAATTTTTGTTGGCTTGACAGCTTATGATACACAAAAAATTAAAAGAATGGCTGCATTTGATGATTCTGCTGAAGATTCTAAGAAAAAATCTATTATGGGAGCTTTGACATTGTATTTAGATTTTATCAATATGTTTTTGTTTCTACTACGTATTTTGGGGGATAGAAGATAATTTACGATGTATTAATCAACTACTTCGATGCAAGTATTGGAGAATTATACCCACTGGTGGGATTAAAAAAAAAATCACATGATTCCTTAGTGAATCATGTGATTTTTTTTGTGCTCTTTTTAAAATTAATTGGTATGCTTTATATTGAAGATTGTTTAAAATTTCACAACTATTTTTTTAGCATTTTTTTCGATAGGTAACAACCCGTTGATACTCTTTTCTGTATTGTTTTCAGTATTTTTTAAAGTGATTTTGTAACTGCTTTTTTTGAATATTTTTGGAGCATACTCATTTCCTTTTATTCTTACAGAGTAGATCAATTCGCCTGATTTTTCATCATGTACTTGAATAACCGGATTTTGAATTCCTTCTACTGAAATAGTCGGTAAATACGCCAATGCTTTTCGTCCATAATTGTCGAATTGACTGATCGTTTTTGGCCAACCTTTGTATTGTTGTTCCTCTTTTAAAGGATCTGCATAACGAGGCCAGCACTCCATACGGATGGTTCTATTTGTTTTGTTCATTTTAACAATTCCGTAGCCAGGCATTTTATCATGTATGGCAAGAGGTTTTTGATTGGTGGATATTTTTGTGAATCCAGTAGGATTTGTAACTCCGTATACAGTAACTAAGTTTCCAAAACCATCTTTGTGTTTTCCTAGATTCTGTGGAGCTCCTTCAGATCTGTCCAATCCAATACTTTCTGGCCACCAAGCACGTGGATAAAAATTGGCAATGGATGGAACACAAAAGGAATACATAGCATCATCCCATTCATCAACTCCATGATGTACAATAGAAGCCAAATGTTGGTCGCCAGCTAAGTGAAATACAAATGATTTTCTAAGTGCATCAACCGCTTTATTCCTTCCTGTTTGAGGCCATCCATTAGAATCTAGATCTGCCATTAAGCGAAACAATCCAGCCCCATGATGGGTTGCCATATTGGCGAAAATTGTTTGTGACAATGCAATTTTCATATCCTGACCTTTCCAGTTTGTTCCCCAATCATTCATAAAAGTCAATTGACGGTCTCCCATAAGTTTTTTTCCAGGCAAGTCAATTTTCCTTACATCAAACTTGGGGTCAATAACATGGTCTACTCTTCCCTTGGTAATAAATGGGTTGTCAGCACATCCCGATTTGAATTTTCGATCTTCTAAAACAGCAAATCCGATTCCACCATAAGTCAATGAAGTATAATAAACCCCAATTCCTTGATCAATTAAAGTAGGATCATAAGGATCAGGTAAATTACTACATTGTGTACGTTCTACCATTTTTACAAACCATGCTGGGTGTACATAACCTCCTTTGTCGTCTTTATTTGTAGCTCGACCATTTTGGCCCCACAAATTTCCTTGAAAAACATCGTGATCATCTGGAATTGATATTGTAGGTATGTCTTTGGTTAAATTACGGTAAGCAATACAGTAGAGGTACCATTTGTATAGATAATCCAATTCGTAATTTTCCTTGTCTGGGTAGGTTTGGCTGTTGCCTACATAAATTTGATCACCACTAAAAAACAGCACATCAGGTTGATGTATATTCATACTTTTTATAATTTCTTCATGTGGGTACCAAATCCCACGAGGATCAAAATTAAAATTCCCTTTTGTTCCTGATAGACCAGGGTGTGCAATGTTATGGTTTCCAGTAAAACCAGCAATTACAATCTCTTCTTTTTCTTTTGGATCGTGTTTTATGGTTCCTTTCCAGTAATCCACTTCTTTTTCTTTTTTAGAAGATTTGTAGATATATTTTATTCGGTATGAAATATCTGAGGAAGAATTCCAGTTAGGGATTCTAAAAGTAGCCGTATAACCAGGAGTAATAATAGAAGTTTGTGAAAGTTTTTGCCAAACACCTTCTTTTTCAATCTCAAAACTTACTTTTTGAGAATCTGTTTTGGCAATAGGAGCCATTTGAGCGGTTATTTTTAATATGTCATTACTCAAAGTATATTGAGAACTGATTATTGGACCAGCAGTTTCTGTAAAATATTCTAATTTGTTTCCTGAAATTTCAAGGTTGTTGAACCAGAATGAGCCTGGATTTTTACCTTTACCGGGATGTGAAACCATAGCGATATTTCCAGTCAATCGGTTTTTGTGTATGTTTTTTAGAAGTAATTTTGCATCTCCATAGTTCAACAGCAATTCATAGTTAGAATTGGAATAAGTTGCTGAGATGGTTAAAGGGATGTTTTCAGAGAATTTTGTTTTGAATATTTTTAAATTTATTCCGGTTTCCATGTCTTTTACAAACAAATTTCCCGCATTCGTTATTCCTGCAAAAAGACCAGCACCGGGACCTGTTTTTTGTTGAATTAAGGAAGCTCCCCAGACGTCAAGTTGAGCACCGGCTCCTAATAAAAAACCACAAGAAGCATCTTCATTTTGCGTTTTTTGAAGAGAACCCATGGTAATTTTTCCAATGAAATTTCCTGAGTTGTCTGCTAAACGGCAGTTGATCAAATGCGTTGTTCTCATTTTTAATTTTGCCTTGTTTTGGATACATTCCAATCGTCCGTTTTGAATTTTCCAGTCTTGTAGTCGATTAGACCAAAACTCACTACCTACCCATACACGATCACTGATGGTAGTCCAAGATTTTTTGAATTGATTTTCACTCGTGTTACAAGAAACGAGCAGTAAAATAATAATTAGTAATGGTGATAAATGTTTCATTTTGATTTTTATTTGTTAAGTTAAAAATTTTACAATGATGCCAGTTTTAATTTATAATTTCTTTGAAATGTGTTTTGAAATTAAAATTGGCGATGGTAAATATACTTTAACTTTTTTTAAATAAAAATAACCTACTTATAATGAGATGTTTCTACGAAAAGGATTGCGTAAAGAAATACGCATTGTTTGTTTTTGATTGAAACAGAAATGTGTAGCTTAGTGGCTTGAAAATTTTATAATTACAAGTATATGTTTAAATATTTTTTAGGGAACAGCCCTAAGTGGTTTAAATCCACAATGATCTTTTTTTTGATCATTAATATTCCAGTTTATTTTATCAATCCTACAATATGCTCATGGTTGTTTATAGGTGAATTTATTTTCACATTGGCCATGGCTTTAAAATGCTATCCTCTTCAATCTGGAGGTCTATTAGCAATTCAAGTGTTGGCTTTGGGATTGACGAGTCCAAAAAATGCATATCATGAAGTAGATCAGAATTTGGAAGTTGTCTTACTATTGGTATTCATGGTAGCAGGAATTTATTTTATGAAGCCTTTGTTAATGTTTATTTTTAGTAAAATTTTTACAAAAATAAAATCAAAGGTTGTACTATCTCTTTTATTTGTTTTCTTATCAGCAGTACTGTCTGCTTTTTTAGATGCTTTGACAGTAACAGCTGTATTGATTAGTGTCGCTGTAGGTTTTTATGGAGTATATCATAAAATACATTCTAGTTCAGAAGACTATGATCATGATGGTGTATTGGATAGAGAAGAATTAAGTGGAGAAACTTTAGAGCAATTTAGAAGTTTTTTGAGAAGCTTGATAATGCACGGTGTTGTAGGTACAGCATTAGGTGGGGTTTGTACACTAGTAGGTGAACCTCAAAATTTATTGATAGGTGAAAGAATGGGTTGGGATTTTATTCAGTTTTTCTTAAAAATGGCACCTATTACATTGGTTGTTTTTGGTTGTGGTTTGGTAACAACAGTAGTTTTGGAGTTGACAGGTTGGTTTGGTTTCGGTGCCAAGCGACCAGAAGTAGTGAATAGAATTATCAAGGGATATACAGAGAAAGAAGATGCTGAAAGAACAGCAAAAGAAAAGTATGCACTAATTGTACAGGGGGTAGCCGCAGTGTTGTTAATTGCTGGGCTGGCTTTGCACGTTGCGCCGGTAGGCCTTATTGGGTTGGGATTGATTATTTTCCAAACCGCATTTATGGGGATTATTGAAGAACATGCTTTGGGACATTCTTTTGAAGAAGCGCTGCCTTTTACAGGTTTGATTGTTGTTTTCTTTGTAATTGTGGCCATGATACATGATCAGCATTTGTTTTCTCCAATAATTGATTGGGCTTTACAACAAGATTTAGAATCTCAACCAGGTTTGTTTTATCTGGCAAATGGAGTTTTGTCTGCAATTAGTGACAATGTATTTGTAGCTACTGTGTATATTGGAGAAGTACAACAAGCCTTTTTAGATGGAACGATTGATAGAGAGCACTTCGAAAAATTAGCAATTGCAATTAATACGGGGACAAATTTACCTAGTGTAGCAACTCCAAATGGACAAGCTGCATTTTTATTTTTGTTGACATCTTCTTTGGCACCACTTATCAATTTATCTTATGGTAAAATGGTGAAAATGGCATTGCCTTATACAATTGTATTGGGTGGTGTTGGATATATTATGGTTAAAATAATGTTGTAAACAAGATTTTATATTTCTATAAAGAGAGCTGCTTGGAAGAGTAGCTCTTTTTTTTGTTTAAAATTAATGAGTTTTAGGTATTTCTATCTTTTAGAAGAAACACTTTCTTTAAATTGTTTGTGTTCTTTAAATTAGATTATTAAGTTTGCGACTTAAAAAAACGAAAAAGAAATGAAAAAGAATTTAAAAGTGATTATTATTACAATCGTGTTTTTTGTTATACTACCTTTTAGTGTAAATTCTCAAAAAAGTATTATTACAACAATCTCTTCAAAGTTAGTAGATGTATTGGTTCACGAAAATAATTTTTATATTTCAACGATGGATGGTGAAGTAGTGAAAATTGATTTGATGGAAGGTTCTCCTACTCCCAAAAATATTATTACTGGATTGTCAATACCTGCTGGAATGGCAATAAAAGAAGGAGAATTATATATATCTGACTTTAATGATGGGAAAATTTTAAAGATAAATTTAAATGAAGAGTTTCCTAATCCAGTAGATGTATTAACCAATTTAAATAATCCATTTGGATTGGCTTTTGAAGGTAATGTATTATATTTTACCGAAGCAGGTGATTCATCAGAGAAAAATGGGAAAATTTCAAAAATTGACCTTTCTAAAGATAATCCATTGAAAGTTAACTTGTTTTCGGATGTTGCACGTCCCTTTAATATCTTGATAAATAACAATAATTTATATGTAGTTGAAGCTAGCGGACAAAGAGTTTATAAGATTGATATTACTTCTTTATCTCCTGAAATTATAGAATTATATAACACGGATTCAGGACTATTAACAGGTCTGGCAATAAAAAATGATTATTTGTATTTTTCAAATTTGCATACAGGGAAAATTTTTAAAATTAATGTAAAAGAGGAAAACCCTTTGCCAATCATTGTAGATGAAACTTCAACAACTTACGGTCTTGCTTTTTATGAAAGTAATTTGATTGTTGCCGAGCACGAGAGTGGTAAAATAGTAAAGTTTGGTAAACAAAGTCTAAGAATTAAAGATATCTTGAGTCAAAAAAAATTGAATGTAATAAACAATTATTTAAAACACGAAATTGAAATTAACGGAATTAATGAATCAATTTCTTTGAAAATATTTGATTTAAATGGTAAAAAGGTGGCTGATTTTATTATTGCAGATAATGTTTATAAAATTAATACCGAAGAATATAGACCAGGAGTTTACTTTATAATAATAGATGAAAATTATTCATATAAATTTATAAGATAAAGAGATCTTGTAAAGAGTAAGGAAAAAATTGAGATATTTTCGTAAAACTATTTTTTTAAATTCATGTTTTTTTTGATTTTAATCAAACCAAAACAATTTACTATTCGTATTTTCGTTTCTTAAAAACAACTCTTTAAAATAAAAGCATTTATGTTAGCAATGTTTCAGCAAACAATAGTCGATACAGAAGCAATAGCTTCGGAAGAAAAAACACTTTCTATCTATAAATTAGTTATGGAAGGTGGTCTTGGTGGACAAATTATCATTGCAATATTATTGGTGCTTTTGGCCGTTTCATTGTATATTTATTTTGAACGCTTTTTTGCAATCAAAGTAGCAAGTAAAGTAGACAAAGATTTTATGAATCAAATTAAAGATGCGATTGCAAATGGAAATTTAGATGCAGCCAAATCTTTATGCAATTCAAAAGAAACTCCGGTTTCAAATTTGATAGGTACAGGTATTTCTAGAATAGGGAAACCATTGGAAGATATCAATACTGCCATTGAAAATGCAGGGAAATTGGAAATTTATAAATTAGAAACAAATGTCAGTGTAGTTGCAACTATTGCTGGAGCTGCTCCGATGATTGGGTTTTTAGGAACTGTAATAGGAATGATTATTTCTATCCATGAGATTGCAAATGCAGGTGGGCAAATTGATATAAAATTGTTAGCTGATGGTTTGTATACAGCAATGACAACGACAGTAGGAGGATTGATAGTGGGAATTATTTCTTACATATCCTACAATCATTTGGTAGTGAAAACAGATAAAGTAGTATACCAAATGGAAGCAAAGTCGGTAGAGTTTTTAGATTTATTAAACGAGCCGGTTTAGGAATCTGCAATAGATACAATTCAAAGATTTGTTTGTCAATAAATCAGGTTTAACAATTCAACAAAAGAGATGAATATAAGAGGTAGAAATAAAGTAGATCCAAATTTCAATATGTCGTCTATGACGGACATTGTGTTTTTGTTACTGATTTTTTTCATGTTGTCATCTACTTTGGTAACTGTAAATGCAATTGATGTATTGTTACCAAAAGCAGGAGGAAAGACAGAAAATAAAGGAACGGTTGCAGTGTCAATTACAAAAGATGCAAAATTTTATATTGACAGTGAAGAAATTGCAAGTTCAAATTTAGAGTCGGTTTTAATGAAACAGTTTTCAGATGAAACTTCAAAAACATTGGTCATTAGAGGAGATCAAGAGGTGTCCTATAAGAATATCATGTATGTAATTGATATTGCCAATAGAAACAAAATTAAAATGATTTTGGCTGTCAAAGGGATGTAGGAGAGTCAAAGTGAAAGGCCAAAAGTCTAAAGGATGAAAGTCAAAAAAGAATAATGAAATATTTAGAAACGAAACATCAGAAAAAATCAGCAATAATAACAGTATGTCTTATGGGCTTGTTATTGTTAGTGATGTTCTTTTTTGGAATGCAATATCTTGATCCTCCTGAAGAGTATGGAATAGCTATTAATTTTGGTACATCAGAAGTGGGGAATGGACGACCTAAAGTACAAGAAACTATAAAATCGTCACCAGAGCCAGCGCAGCCAAAACAAGAAGTTGTTAAAGAGCTGGTAACACCAGTTAAAGAGGTAAAGGAAGATGTATTGACACAGAAAGAAGTTGAAGCTCCAGTTGTTCAAAAAGAAATACCAAAGAAAAAAACAGTTGTTGCTAAAACAACTCCAAAAGAAGTTGTAAAGAAAGTGGTGAAAAAGGAGGCTCCAAAGCCATCTAAGGAAACACAGAATGCGTTGTCAAATTTACTCAACGGTAAAAAATCAGATGGAGATCCTTCAAAAGGAGAAGGAGATGATGCCGTATCAGGATTGAAAGGGAAAATCGATGGAGACCCTACCTCGTCAAAATATTATGGCAATGGAGGTAGTGGAGGTGATGGTAATTACAATTTATCAGGTAGAAATCCTTTATCTCGTCCAATAATAAAGCCCAACTGCAATGAAGAAGGAACTGTATATGTGAGTATAGAGGTAGATAAAAGCGGAAAGGTTATCAAAGCAGTCCCAGGAGTAAAAGGGACAACGAATACTGCTCCATGTTTGTTGAAGCCAGCAAAAGAAGCTGCTTTGAAAACGAAATGGAATGCAGATGGAGAAGCACCTGTAAAACAAGTAGGGATTATTATTTATAAATTCTCTCTCTCAGAATAAAAAGCAGTAATTTCATCTTAGAAATTGAAGCTAGCAATAGTATCCCAAAATTAAAAATTAAAATACTAAATGACCTATCAAGAAACTTTAGATTGGATGTTTGTTCAGTTGCCCATGTATCAACGACAAGGTGCTGCTGCTTATAAAAAGGATTTATCAAATACATGGTTGTTGACTAAGGAACTGGGGAGCCCTGAAAGAAATTTTAAAAGTATCCATGTGGCTGGAACGAATGGAAAAGGATCTACAAGTCATATGTTGGCTTCTATATTACAAGAAGCGGGGTATCGAGTAGGTTTGTATACTTCACCGCATCTGAAAGATTTTAGGGAACGGATTAAAATCAACGGTGAAATGATTTCAGAAATAAACGTGGTGGATTTTATCACGTTAAATAAAATTTTTTTCGAAAAGAATTATTTGTCTTTTTTTGAGATGACCGTCGGTTTGGCATTCCAGTATTTCAGTGATCAAAAAGTCGATTTTGCCGTTGTTGAAGTAGGATTGGGTGGACGTTTGGATTCAACAAATATATTGAACCCTGAAGTTTCAGTAATTACCAATATTGGTTTGGATCATACACAGTTTTTAGGGGGGACTTTAGAAAAAATAGCTTTCGAAAAAGGGGGCATAATAAAAAGTAATATTCCCGTTGTAATTGGTGAAAACCAAGAAGAAACCCTTCCCGTTTTTAAAAAATTGGCCAACGAGAAAAATTCACCTTTGTCAATAGCATCAGAGATTGTCTTAAAAAATTACACATCAGATTTAAAAGGAAGTTACCAACAACATAACATTAAAACTGTCGCACAAACTGTTTCTGTTTTGAGAGCAAAAGGATTTGAAATTGAAGAAAATAGTGTAGAAGACGGATTGAATAAAGTTGTTGCGAATACTGGTTTGTTAGGCAGATGGCAAGTATTGAATAAAGAACCAAAAGTTATTTGCGATACTGCACATAATAAAGAAGGGTTGTTTTATACAATGCAGCAATTAAAAAATGAAACTTTTGAAAATTTACATATTGTTTTGGGGGTCGTAGATGATAAAGATTTAAAATCTGTATTGCCTTTATTTCCAAAAATGGCACGTTATTATTTTTGTAAGCCTAATTTAGGAAGAGGGTTGAAAGTTGAAGAATTGGAAAAGGAGGCAAGATTTTATGGACTTATAGGAGAATGCTACGCTTCGGTTAGAGAGGCTTATGATTGTGCAAAAGAGCAAGCTGCTAAAAAGGATTTTATATATATTGGAGGGAGTACTTTTGTTGTTGCTGAAGTTTTAGTATAAATAAGTATTAAGATAGAGAGATGCGAAAAAAACAAGGTTTTACAGGGAATGTGTGATGTTTTTTTTTGTTTATCAATGGTTTTAGATTGTTGCAGATAATTTAATTGATTTTCATGAAAAGTTAATGCCTTGTTCCTGAGTGTTTTTGTGTCTGGGGTGATTTTTGGTAATAAAAAAAGAGATTTTTTTGAAAAAAAATGTTGGTGAATCTAAATATCTGTCTTATATTTGCAACCGCTAAGGGCAATTAGCTCAGTTGGTTCAGAGCACCTCGTTTACACCGAGGGGGTCGGGGGTTCGAATCCCTCATTGCCCACCAAAAGTAAGGTCCCGATAAAAGAAATTTTATCGGGATTTTTTTATTTGATAAATTATTGCATCCTTGGAGTAAGATTTGATATTAGGATTATGGATTTAAATGAATACTTCTGTAGTTTTGACGGTATTTAGAAGGTGGCATGTGCATAAACTTATTAAATTGTCTATGGAAGAAAGTCAAGTTATTGTACCCAGTTTTGTATGCAATTTCTGAGACAGATAGATCTGTATCAATAAGTAGTTTGCTTGCAAGGCTGATTTTGTACTCATTAACAAAAGTAAAAAAGGATTTGTTAAAAGTTCGTTTGAAAAAACGACAGAAGGCTACTTCACTCATAGACACTTTTTCAGAAACTTGCTGTAATGTTATCTTTTGTAAATAGTTATTTCTAACATAATCATACATATAATTGATGCGTTCACTTTCTTTATGCTTTAGGCTATTGGTAAACCCAACTCCAGCAAGAAGGTCAAATTTATTTGTAGAAGCTAATTTTTGTAGTATTCCAATAAAGGATAGCAATCTTTCTAATGGAGGTAAATGAATTAATTCTATCAGTTTGTCTTCCATTTCTATAGCTTTATTTTTATTGAATTTTATTCCTCTGGCTGATAATTGGAGCAAATCTTTAATAGGTTGTAACTCTTTTTTTTCTAGCCAGTTTCCAAAAAAAGAATCATCCCATTGTATGATAACACAGCGGACATCTTCTGTTTGTTCTCCAATTGTTTTCCAGCTGTGAGGTAAATTTGCCCCCACTAGAACGAGGTCACCATGTTGAAAATCTCCAATACTATCTCCTATATATCTAATTCCAGTACTATTTAGCATATAAGTAAGCTCATATTGCGGATGGAAATGCCAAGCAGCTGAAAAAGATTTTTCTTCAAACAGTTTGACAGTAAAAGAGCTTCCAGGGGAACTATTTATAGTATGATATTTGGCTTTCATGTTTGTTAATAATTATTTTTAGAACCTTAAAAGTATAGTAATTTGTTGTTTGTGGTTTTAAAAGTACTAAAATATGTCAATATAGTGTATGATATGTGTGGAATTGTTCAATTTATAAAATAAGTATTTCGTTATTTTTGTAAGGCACTCAAGGTGATTTTTAAAATTTGCAGGGCTCAAAATAACCAATACATCTATGGGAGGTATTGGAAGAAGGTGAGGTTCAAGTAAATTTGAGTGTATAAATAATAATAGTAAAAATAGGTAATTGATCTAATGAGGAGAATAATGAAATCTTCTTATAAGAGAAAATCAAATTCAAATAAATAATGAAAGATATAAGAATTAGAGATGCCAAAATATTCAAGGCAAAATCGATATTAAAAAAACCAATTTCAGATGCTACGCATACGCTTACAGAAATATCTTTTGTGATTCTGCGCATACAGTTAGAAAATGGTGTTATTGGTGAATCTTATTTATTGTCTTTTCAATACTCACCCAATGCTATTATTGGAGCGTTAAAAGATGCACTTCCTGTAATAATAGGGCATGGGACGAATGAAACAGGAGTTGTTTGTACTAAATTAGATGCGCTAGGAGAGTATTTTGGCAATCAAGGATTGCTTCGTTGGGCGCAATCGGCGGTGAACATTGCTATGTGGGATGCTTGGGGGAAAACTTTGGGACAACCAATTTATAAAATGTTGGGAGCTTATAAAGAAAAAGTATCCATATATGGAAGTGGAGGTTGGCTTTCTTATACGATTGATGAATTGATAGAAGAGGTAACAGATTATGCTGAAAGAGGTTTTAAAGCCGTTAAAATAAAAGTAGGTTCTCCTAAGGTGAGTACTGATATTGAGCGTTTGAAATTGGTTAGAGAAGCGGTAGGGAATTCCGTTGACATTATGATGGATGCGAATCAAGGAATGGATTTGCCTTCTGCAATAAAGTTAGCTGCAGCTGCCAAAGATATAAACATAAATTGGTTTGAAGAACCTGTAAATCATCAAGATTTTCAAGCATATGAGATTTTAAAAAAACAAACAGGTATTTCTTTGGCAATGGGTGAGCGTGAATACGATAGCTTACCGTTGAGGGAATTAGTGACACGAAATGCATTAGATATTTGGCAACCAGATATATTACGTATTGGTGGTGTTGAAGCTTGGAGAGAGAGTGCCGCTTTGGCAAAAAGTTTTCATTTACCAGTGTTGCCACATTATTATAAAGATTATGATGTGCCGTTGCTGTGTACGATTTCTAATGGTGTAGGAGCAGAATCTTTTGATTGGGTAGATCCACTGATTGACAATCCAATGGTATTAAAAGAAGGGTATGCAAAACCTCATGATTTACCAGGATGGGGATTTAATTTTATTGATGATAAACTAACGGAGATTAAATTGTAAATAAATAGAATATATGGGTTTAGATGTGTTTTCATTGAAAGGAAAAATAGCATTGGTAACTGGTGGTGGAACAGGGATTGGATTTGGAATTTCAAAAGCTTTTATTGAAGCAGGAGCCAGAGTTGTAATTACGGGGAGAAGAGTATCTGTTTTGAAAGAAGCAGCATTGAAGCTTGGTGAAAGTTGTGAGTATAGGGTCAATGACATAACGATAAAAGAAAATATTCCTCAATTAATCAAAGACATCGAGGTTTCTGTGGGAGCAATTGATATTTTGGTAAACAATGCCGGAGTTCATTATAAAGCATGGGCGCAGAAGACTTCTGATGAAGATTTTGAACGTGTCATACAAACGAATTTGATGAGTGTGTTTAGTTTGACAAGAGAATGTGCTAAAGGAATGTTAGCGCGTAGCTCAGGTTCTATAATAATGATAGGCTCAATGGCAGGCTTGTTTGGGATAGATAGAGTAGTTGCATACGGAGTCTCAAAAACGGCTTTAATTGGTTTGGTAAATTCATTAGTTACAGAATACTCTAAAAGCAATGTTCGCGTAAATACAATTGCCCCCGGGTGGATTGAGTCGAATATGTTTTTAAATGCCATAAATAAAGACGAAGCAAGAAAACAGCAAATAACCAATAGAATTGCTATGGATCGTTTTGGAAAGACAGAAGATATTGGGAACGCAGCAGTGTTTTTAAGTTCTGAGGCAGCAAAGTATATTACCGGAGTTACATTGCCTGTAGATGGGGGGGCGACTGTGAATTTTTAAAGAAAAATAAAACCAATTGCATACAACGATAAGATGAAAGTAATTAGACTGAATAAACCTGGAGAGTGGGAAGTTTTGAATCATCCTAAGCCAGATACGAATTTGAAACCAGGGGAAGCTTTATTAAAAGTCAAAAAAATGGGGGTATGTGGTACCGATTTACATGCTTTTAAAGGGACACAACCTTTTTTTGATTACCCGCGTATTTTAGGACATGAACTGGCTGTTGAGGTAGTGGGAATTGCTGATGACGTTACGAAAGTGAAAGTTGGAGATTTGTGTTCTGTAGAGCCTTATTACAATGATATTGTAGGTCAGGCTGTGAAGCAGGGAAAAACGAATTGCGGAGAGCATTTAAAAGTACTAGGAGTTCATGTAGATGGAGGGATGCAAGAATATTTCAAATACCCTGCTAAGTTTTTACACGCTTCGAATACATTGTCTGAAGATCAATTAGTCATGATAGAGCCATTAGCTATAGGGTGTCATGCAATAGATAGAGCAAATATTACACAAGACGATACGGTACTTGTTATCGGTGTTGGTCCCATAGGTCTGGGAACAATTCAGTTTGCTCAATTAAAAGGAGCACATGTTTTAGCTATGGATATTGATGTTGAAAAATTGGAAAAATGCAAAAAGATAACGAAGATTCAAGAACTTGTTGACGCAACTAAAGATGTAGAAGGTCAACTACAGGACCTATTGGACGGAAATTTACCTACTGTTATACTCGATGCTACAGGTAATGCGACATCTATGATGAATACATTTAAATATGCAGCTGCAGGCGGGACTATAGTTTTTATAGGATTGTTTATGGGAGATATTACTTTTAATGACCCTTATTTTCATAAAAAAGAATTAACCCTAAAAGCTAGCAGAGCTGCCTTAGGAAGTGATTTTAGTAGAATTATTAGGTTGATAGAAGCAGGTAAAATAGATCCCGTGCCATTTATTACACATAGAATGAAACTTGATGAGGTTCCTGATAAGTTTGAAAAATTAGAGACTTATCAAGGAGGTTTAATCAAAGCGGTTATAGAATTATGAAATTGTATTCAAAGAAACTAGCCATTATGAAGGTACAAGAAAATCAATATTTAAGAAGAATGTTTAGGTGTGTCGTTTTTTCTGTTTTGGTACTCTGTTTTTATTCTTGTCAAACAGAAGTTAAGCAAGAAAGAAAAGCTGTAAAAGAATTTAATGTTGAAAGAAAGAAAGCATCTAAGCCATTATATGAATTACAACAAGATTTTCTTGACCTTAGGTTTGGAATGTTTATTCATTTTAATACGGCTACCTATATTGGAGATGGTTGGGGGAATCCAATTATCCATGGACCTGAAATTTTTAATCCAGAGAAATTGGATTGCTCTCAATGGGCAAGAGCTGCCAAGTCTGCTGGTATGAAATATGGATGCTTAACTACTAAACATCACAATGGGTTTTGTCTTTGGCCAAGCAAAACAACAGGGTATTCTGTGAAAAATAGCCCGGTAAAAATTGATGTTGTTAAATCATATACAGAAGCTTTTAGGAAGGAAGGGTTAAAAGTAGCGCTCTATTATTCTATATTAGATTTTCATGCAGGGATTCAATCCAATAATGTAAAACCTAAGCATATCAAATTTATAAAAGACCAATTAACAGAACTACTAACAAATTATGGAAAAATAGAAATGCTTGTTGTTGATGGGTGGAATGCAAGTTGGAGTAGGATTTCTTATAATGAGGTGAATTTTAAAGAAATATATGACCATGTAAAATCATTACAACCAGATTGTTTGATATCAGAACACAATGCTCAGTATTTCCCTCAGTCTGGGTTGTTTTATACTGATGTCAAACATTTTGAACAACAATCAGGTCAAAAAATGGATTTAAGTAATACAGCACCTTCACAATCAGGTCCCTGTTTACAGTCGAAATGGTTTTGGCTGGAAGGTTTTCCGAAAGAAAAAATGAAATCTCCTACAAGAATAGTAGATGAATGGTTGATTCCTTTTAACAAATCATATGCAAACCTGATTTTAAATGTTGCCATAAATCCGTATGGACTAATAGACGATAATGCTGTAGAAGTATTAAAGGAAATAGGTAAAAAAGTCAAATCATTACCACAATTAACAAAATTACCCAAGTATCAAGTTCAAGTGATTTCTGAAAATTTAGCTTTAGATAAAGAAATATACAGTGATGTATTCTCAAGAACACTTGGACCTGATAAGGCAAATGATGGCAGTTTTCAATCTTATTGGCAACCACATACTGATGAAAAAAAAGTAGCTTTAGAAGTAAGATTTCAAGAATTTACCAAAGTAAACAAGGTTGTTTTTACCGAAATGATTGGGACTAAAAGATATGGAGATAAAAGTAAAGTTGAATCATTTGAAATAGAATGTTATCAGAATGATGAATGGGTTGTGGTGTCATCAGGAAACAGTACACATAAAGTACAAAAAGCTGTGTTTAAAGAAATGAATACAAAAAGAGTTCGTTTAAAATTGAATTGTTTTGAACCTTATGTCCAAATAGCTGAATTTGGGATTTATAATGAATAAAGTTGCTTCATTTTTATGGGTAGTAGGCATGTATCAAGAATAGTAATTTTGTTAATTTTTTATTAAAAACAGATAATTAAGTTATGAATATTTCATTTATTGATTTAGCGATTATAGCCATTTACCTCATAGGAATTGTTATTGTTGGAATTTGGGTCGGTGGTGGCTTTAAAAAACAGAGTTCCAATAGTTATTTCCTTGCTGGGCGTTCATTAGGTTGGGGGGTAGTAGGTGCTTCTCTTTTTGCATCTAATATTTCTACAGTACATATTGTAGGATTTGCGGAATCAGGTTTTGTTTCCGGACTCTCAGATGGTATTTTTGAATGGATGGCCATTCCTTGTTTAGTTTTCTTGGGGATTTTTATTGCTCCTTTTTATTTTAGAAAAAAAATAAGCACAATACCAGAATATTTTGAAAAACGATTTGATGGAGCTTCTAGAACCTTTATGGTCATTTTTGCAATTCTTACAGCGTTGTTAATGCATATTGGTATCAGCCTATATGCAGGTGCTACAATTATGAAAGAGTTTTTTGGATTGGATCAATTATGGGGAGTGTTATTGATTTCTTGTTTGACAGCATTGTATACCATATTAGGTGGGTTGAAGGCGGTAGCAGTTACCGAATCTATTCAGTCGGTTTTGCTGCTTGGTGGAAGTATTTTGATAACAGTTTTTGGAATATGCATGTTACCTGAAGCTGGCATAAATTCTTTTGCCGATTTCAAAGGGCAGATTCAAACAGGTAGTTTGTCGATGTTAAGATCAGATGCTGTGGTAGCTGAAACTGGAGGGATACCTTGGTATGCAGTAGTTTTAGGATATCCTGTTTTAGGAATTTGGTATTGGTTTACCGATCAAACCATTGTACAGAGAGTTTTAGGAGCTAAGTCTGAAAGAGATGCACGTATTGGTCCTATGTTTACGGCTTTGTTAAAATTGGCTCCAGTATTTTTTATGTTGTTACCCGGATTACTTGCTTATGTGTTATTTAAAGATACAATAGATGGTTCTGGTTCAGGACAAACTTATTCGATACTGGTACGTGAATTGTTACCAACAGGGCTTATAGGTTTAGTCATTGCTTCGTTGTTGGCTGCACTTATGAGTTCAGTGGCTGCGGCATTGAATAGCTGTTCTACTTTGGTGTCTATTGATATTGTAAAACGTTTTAACCCAGAAATAAATGATGGGAAACTTGTAAATATTGGTAAAATAGCTGCGTTTGTAGTTATGGTGATTGCAATTCTTTTTTCATTGATTGCTGGTTCTAAAGGAGGCTCGATAATTACTATAGTAAATTCTATAGGAACAAGTATCGCTCCTTCCATAGCTGCTGTTTTTATTTTGGGTTATTTCTGGAAAAGAGGTACACAAGAAGCTGCTAAAGTTACTTTCTTTTTTGGGATGATTATAGGTGTTTTAATGTTTAGCTTGGATTTTCCAGATGAAAAAGGCGTAAAGCTTATATCCGATACTTGGGGGATTATTTTTATGATGCAGGCATGGTGGGCATTTGTATTGTGTTGTGTAATTTTTGTGAGTGTTAGTTATGCAACCAAACCGCCTACAGAAAAACAAAAAGAATATGTGTTTTCTAAATCAGAATATTTTACAAAAAGTAAAAAAATTACTGATTATCGGATAGTAGGTTTGGGAATTGTTATTTTATTATTGCTGTTGTGGGGGACAATAGAAATGATTGCCTAATGAAAGAAATGGAAATATTAAATAAAAAATTATGAATAAATATGTAATGATTTCAATTTTGGTTTTGGTGTTTTGTGAATGCAAACAACAAGATAAAAAAATACAAATTTCAAAAGAGATGAATATTGAAAAAAAACATTCAGAAGAGGAGTTCAGAAGATTTACTTTTTTTGTAGAGTTTGAGGATTTTGACGCGGTTGAATTGGTCAAAGCTATGAATTGGGAAGGATTATCAAGAAATAACAAAGACATATATGAATCAAATATTTATCAAAAGGAAACTGGATTTTTTATAGTTTTTGACACAGATTCAAATTATGATAGTAAAAAACTTATTTCAGATTTGAATGTGAATAAGGATTTTTTAAAACTGGTTTCAGAATTGAAAATAAAAAATGTTCATTTAAAAAAATACATGAAGCCTTTGGAACGCATTTTTAAGATGGAACAAAAGAAAATGTATAGTCCGGAAGAAGGGCAATTAAAAACGAAACTGGGAAAATACAAGCGTTTTGTATGGACACTTTTGTTACAAGAAGATCCAGAATTGATGAAAGAATATAAAAAAGTGCACAGTATAGGAAAGGCATGGCCAGAAATTACAAATAATATGAAGACTATAGGTATTAAAGATATGGAGTTGTATTTGTATGGAACACGCGCTGTACTAATAATGGATACGAAACCCGATTTTGATTTGAAAGTAGTAGGGCCTAAATGGCAAAAATTACCTAGAGAAAAGGAGTGGCAAGAGTATGTAGCGAAATTTCAGCGTACCGAACTAGGAAGTGAAATTCAAGAAAAGTGGCTAGATATGATAAAATTATAAAAAGTATGGCTAAAGTAAAATTTATAAATCTATTATTTGGGGTATGTCTGTTAGTTAATTTCATTGCATGTAAAAATGAGAGATCAAATAAAGAAGAAAAAGAAATAGTTCAGAAAGAGAAATTTAAAGAAAATTGGGAATCCTTAAAAAAGTATACGATTCCTAAATGGATGGAAGATGCTAAATTTGGAATTTTTGTTCATTGGGGACCTAGTGCAGTACCAGCAAAGTATTCTGATTGGTACCCGATGAGAATGTATATGGATGGAAAAATGGCTTCCAAATCAAAACATCCAGCTTTTGATTATCATAAAAAAACTTTTGGAGATCAGTCTAAGTTTGGGTTTAAAGACTTTATTCCCATGTTTAAAGCAGAAAAGTTTAAAGCCAAAGAATGGGTAACTCTTTTTAAAAAGGCAGGTGCAAAATATGTGATTCCTGTAGCGGAACATCATGACGGATATGCCTTGTATAATTCTTCAAAAACAAGATGGAATTCTGTAGATATGCAGCCCCATATTGATATTTTACAAGAATTAAAAAAAGAAATACATGCGCAAGGACTTATTTTTGGAGCTTCTTCTCATTTGGCTTATAATTATAATTTTTATCCTAAAAAACCAGAATTCGATACTTGGAATTCAGCGAATGCAGATTTGTATTCACCAAGTAAAAAAATAGACGAGCCAATTAGTGATAAATGGATATCAGAAGTGTGGTGGCCTCGGACTAAGGAAATTATTGATTTATATGAACCAGATATTCTTTGGTTTGATTTTTATTTAGACAAACCAGAGTTTATTCCATATCATAAAAAACTAGCGGCATATTATTACAACAAGGGGTTGAGTAAAAACAAAACGGTTGTTTTACAAACGAAAAACATGAAACAAAAATCCTACCTTAAAGGAACTCATATGTTAGATATAGAACGAGGGAAGTTGGCAGGGATTCGTGATGAAGCCTGGCAAACAGACACTTCAATTGGTGCAAATTCATGGTATTATGATAGCAGATGGATATCACAAACGCCCAATTATATAGTTGATGAATTGATAGATATTGTAAGTAAGAACGGAGCGCTGCTGTTAAATGTTGGCCCCAAAGCTGATGGTACAATTCCAGAAATACAAAAAAAGACATTGTTAGATATTGGTGCATGGTTGGATGTGAATGGAGAGGCAATTTATGGTACTCGTCCATGGAAAATATTTGGAGAAGGAAATACGGAAATGATTGAAGGTCATTTGAATGAAGGGAAAAATACTAAGTTTTCCAATAAGGATATAAGATTTACTACAAAGGAAAATGCATTATATGCTATTGTCATGGACAGACCAGTAAACGATGTTGTTATCAAAGCTTTAGGGGGTGATAGTATGTATTTCGATAAGGAAATAAAGAATATAAGACTAATTGGTAGCGGAGAAAGTATAAAATGGAAGCAGCGTAAGAGTGGTCTTCATCTCTCTTTTCCAAAAGAAACGGAAGGAAGTATGGCTTTTGTGTATAAGATTATTTTTGAATACTAATGCCAAAGTTTATTAAGTATGATTTTTTGAAAAGAGCTGAGTAGGTACAGGAGAGTTAGGGTAATAATAAGTAAAGTCTAAAAATATAACAATAGTTTAATGCGAAATAATTATGAATATGTTTAAAATAGCAATAGCTTTTGTATTGGCGGTTACAGTAGGAGGTTGTAAAACGAATATTGAACAAAAAGTGGAAAAAAGGATTAATTCGAAGCCCAATATTGTAATTATTTATGCAGATGATATGGGGTACGGTGATTTAAATCGTCAAAACCCGAATTCTAAAATTCCTACTCCTAATTTGGATCAATTGTCAAAAGAAGGAATGCGATTTACAGATGCTCATAGTGTTTCTACAGTTTGCACACCAAGTAGGTATTCATTGTTGACAGGTAGGTATCATTGGAGGGGACATTTAAAAAAAGGAATTGTAAGAGCTTGGGGAGATCCTGTTATTGAAGAAGGTAGATTGACTTTGGCTTCTATGCTGAAAAATAAAGGATATGCTACTGCAGCAATTGGAAAATGGCATTTGGGTATGATGTATCCTTTTAAGAAAGGAATTGGTCAAAACGATCCTACAAAAGTTGGATGGAGAGACGGGGAGAAAACCTTATACAAACCAAATGATTTCAATTGGGACAAACCTGTAAAAAGAGGGCCTACTTCTGTTGGTTTTGATTATTATTTTGGAGATGGGACAATAAATTTCCCGCCATATGTATGGATGGAGAATGATACTTTTATAGGAGTTCCTTCCGCAACACTCGAAAAGAATAGAGAAGAAACGAAAGAAGGTTCTTGGGAATGCCGTCCAGGTCCAGCAATGGAGAATTGGGATATTCCCGAGGTGCCGATGAAATTAACAGAAAAGGCTGTTGATTGGATTGGAAAACAGCATAATAAAACTCCTTTTTTCTTGTATTTTGCTATGCCATCACCTCACGCTCCAATTGTGCCTGCCAAACGATTTCAAGGGAAATCCAAAGCCGGTGGCTATGGAGATTATATGGTGCAAACTGATTGGATGGTTGGGCAGGTATTAAAAAGCCTGAAAGCAAAAGGTTTGGATAAAAATACCTTGGTCATATTTACCAGCGATAATGGACCAGAATTGTATGCTTATAACAGAATTCAAAATTATGAGCACCATAGTATGGGGAATTGGAGAGGAGTAAAAAGAGATTTGTGGGAAGGAGGACATCGTGTGCCTTTTATTATGAAATATCCAGGGAAGATTGAAAAGAACTCTGTAAACAACAATTTAGTATCTCAAGTTGATATCATGGCTACGATAGCAGCAATTGTTGGCAGTAATCTTCCTGGTGACAATGCGGAAGATAGTAAAAGTTTTCTGTTAGGAATTTTTAAAAAAGAAAAACCAGTATATAGAGATGCTTTGGTCTATCATGCGGTAAATGGAGAGTTTGCTGTGAGAAAAGGTGATTGGGTGCTGATTGAAGGGAATTCAGGGAGTGTCACAAAGGAACCTAAATGGATAAAAGAAAGGCACAATAGTGAGTCGAATAGTAGGCCGAAAGTACTTTATAATATAAAAGAAGATCCAACGGAACAAATCAATCTTTATGATAGATATCCAGAAAAAGTAAAAGAACTTCAACAAAAGTTAGACGATATACGGGAAGAATTTTAAGAAAAGGGTTATGAGGTATAAGAGCTATTCAACAATATATTTATTCGCTGTTTTATTATTTAATAGTTGTGAGAAAAAAGTAAGAGAAAGTGTTGGGCAAAAACCGAATGTTATTGTAATAATGACGGATGACCAAGGGTATGGTGATGTTGCGGCTCACGGTAACCTCGTGATTAAAACTCCAAATCTTGACAGGTTATATAATGAGAGTGTTCGGTTTACGGACTTCCATGTGAACCCTTTTTGTGCGCCTACAAGAGCAGCTTTAATGACAGGTAGAATGTCCGATAGGACACATGTGAGGTCAACAGTGTATGCTCGAAATTATTTGAATAAGGAAGAAACCACAATGGCTGATTTTTTCAAGGTATCTGGATACCGTACAGGACATTTTGGAAAATGGCATCTTGGGCAAAATTATCCCTACAGGCCAATGGATAGAGGTTTCGAAAGTTGGGTAGGTCATGGAGATGGAGGAACAGGTTCTTCTAGTGATTATTGGGGGAATGATAAAATGAATGATCATTATTATAAAAATGGAAAATGGTCTCAGTTTAATGGATATGGTAACGATGTGTTTTTTAATGAGACTCTAAAATTTATTGAAAAGAATAAAAAAACACCGTTTTTTGTGTATTTGGCTACCAATATACCTCATGCTCCATGGAATGTTTTGGAGGAGTATTATGAGGAATATAATGAGGTTGATGGAACAAAATATAAAGATTGGAATAAAAAAAAGGATTTTTTATCTACCATAACTCATTTCGACCAAAACTTGGGTAAGTTGAGAGCTTATTTAAGAAAAAATGGTTTGGAAAAAAATACAATATTAATTTTTTTAACAGATAATGGTACTTCTGGAGGAAGCACTATTTTTAATGCAGGAATGAAAGGTCGTAAAGGTTCTATGTATGAAGGAGGACATCGTGTGCCTTTCTATTTGCATTGGCAAGATGGAGGGCTCGATAAAGGTATAGATATTAAAGAATTTACTGCTCATATAGATCTTTTACCAACACTGATCAATTTGTGTGATTTAAAAACCCCAAAGCGAGGTCATTTTAAATTTGATGGACAAGATCTTACACCTTTATTATTTAAAAAGAAAGATGTTTTAAAAGAGCGTTATTTGATAATGCATCAACAAAATGCATTAGAGATTCCGGTCAAAGGAAAAAATAGTCTTGTAGCTACAAAAAAATGGAGATTTATAAATGGCAAAGAATTGTATGATATTAAGGCAGATCCTAGTCAAAAAAACAATCTAATCGATGAGTATCCAAATGTTGTAAAGAATTTAAATAAAGAATACAATGCTTTTTGGAAGAGTATAGCTATGGAGCAAAATCCATATCCGTTGCCAATTATAGGTTCTGGTTATGATGATGAAACCTGGTTGACACCAGATTCTTGGATTCGTGACAATGAAAAACTCAGCACTTGGGATCAATCTCAAGTTGTGGTTGGTGTCAATGGGGCTGGTTTTTGGTCCGTTGAAATAAGTAAAAAAGAGAGGTATCAATTTGATGTAAGAAGATGGCCAAAAGAACTAAATTGTTCTTTGAATTCTTCTCTATTAGAATCTAAAATTAGTGATGTCCTTAGAAGAGGAGAAAAAGTAGATGATTATGGGTACGGGAAGAGGTTTGCTAAGGGTGGGAATTCTATAAAAAGGCCTTTAATAACTAAAGTAGGCTTAAAAGTAGGTGATGTTTATATTGAAAAGGAAGTGAAAATAGATGCTGTGAACGCTTTATTTGAAATGGAATTAAATACAAGTTCTACACATATACAGGCATGGCTAATTGATAGCAATAATGAAAAACAAGGTGCTTATTATGTATATGCAAAATTAAAAAAGAAAATTTCGATTAAAAAAGAAATTTAGATTTTGTTTCAAATGTACAATTATTGATATATTATTATTATTATGTCAAAGAACAAGTATATTTAAAGATGGTGTGTAGTATTAAACTTTTTTTTGAAAAGGAATATTTAGATAATTATTTACTTCCTACTTGTAACAAAATCATACAAAACAGGTGTTAAAACTGATGATATTGGAAAAAAGATAAATTAGATTTAGGAAGAAAATAAATGTTTTAAACCTATTTGGTTATAATATATTCGATTAGGAGTTGTTTTAGATGTTTTTATTTAATGTACTGTTGATGAATTACTTAAAGGGGTGGGGTTTCATTGCCTAGCAAATACAAAATTCTTGTTTTTTTTATCTCCTTATCTTGGTACATATTTTGATATTTACTAAATTCAAAAAAAAAGCAAAACAAAATGAAAAGAATTACTACCATCTTAAGAAGGTCCAAACAAGTATTTTTGAAGTTGTCTGTCGGATTACTTCTTTTAGTGATATTCGCGTTTACTGGAACCAATGAGAAATTATTTCAAAAAATACAAAAGGGATTGGCTGTATGGAACACGGACTTTCAAAATGAAAAAGTATACTTGCATTTAGATAAGCCTTATTATACGATTGGAGAGAACATATGGTACAAAGCTTATTTGGTCAATGCGAATAGTTTAAAGGGCGATACAAAAAGTAAGGTTTTATATGTTGATTTGATTGATTCTCAGAATACTATAGTGAACTCAGAAAAATTGAAAATAACCGAAGGAGGTGGAATAGGAGATTTTAGGTTGACTGAGGAATTTACTCCAGGAGAATATACTATACGAGCTTATACGAATCATATGAAGAATTTTGAAAATAGGTTTTTCTTTAGGAAAAAAATCACAATAAATTCGGTGAAAATTGAAGAAAACTACCCGAAATTAAAAAAAATAAAGTTGTTTAAAAATACAAAGCCCGATGTTCAGTTTTTCCCAGAAGGTGGTAATATGGTTGCTGGTATAAGAAATGGTATCGGTATAAAGGCAATAGGAGTAGATGGTAAAGGAATTGATGTCAAAGGGGTGGTTGTTGATAATTCTGGTGAAAAATGCATAAGTTTTAAAACTCTTAAGTTCGGTTTGGGAGCTATTGTATTTCGCCCCGAAAAAGGAATGAAATACAAAGCAGAGGTTCGTTTTAACGGGAAGTCTTATTCATACAAGCTTCCAGAAGTTTTAGAAAAAGGTATTGCGTTGAATGTAGAGAACACTACTGATAGTTATATGTTAACGGTAAAATCTTCAACAAATGAGGGTATTGATGGCTTGCTAATAATAGGAGTACAGAAAGGAGAAGTGGTTTGCAGAGCCAGTTTTGAGGGTAATAAGAAAAAAGGAAAAGTTATCGTTTCTAAATCATTATTGAAAAGTGGAA
>Ga0105356_10000691_pt1 | contig 32426 bp, 24 predicted proteins | sample GOMGulsemesocosm_3_FD_83502 | JGI IMG/M metagenome (GOLD analysis project Ga0105356, IMG submission 83502) | Methane-oxidizing microbial communities from mesocosms in the Gulf of Mexico - GOM9D Gulf of Mexico | ecosystem: Environmental > Aquatic > Marine > Cold seeps | place: Gulf of Mexico...
CGAAATTCATATTGTGGAACCTGAATTGGATATGATTGTTCATGCTGCCGTAACAGAAGGTTACTTAAAAGCGGTAACATCACCAGAACCTGCTGACGCCTTTTTAATCGCAGTACCAACGCCCTTTAAGCCTTGCACCAAAGGCGAGGTACCTGAGCCTGATTTACGTTATATTGAAACTGCAAGTAAAGCTATTGCCCTCGTATTGAAAAAAGGTGATCTAGTTATTCTTGAGTCAACGTCACCTGTAGGCGCTACTGAACAGATGGCTGAGTGGCTTGCTGAAATTCGTCCTGATTTATCATTTCCACAACAAAGTGGTGAAAATGCGGATGTTAATATAGCTCATTGCCCTGAACGTGTTTTACCTGGTCATGTTGTACGTGAACTTGTAGAAAATGATCGCGTTATTGGTGGTATGTCTAAACGTTGTTCGGAACGTTCAGTTGAGCTTTATAAGCTATTTGTACAAGGCAACTGTATTATTACTAACGCTCGTACAGCTGAAATGGCAAAATTAACAGAAAACAGTTGCCGGGATGTACAAATTGCGTTTGCAAATGAACTCTCTATGATTTGTGATAAATTAGATATAGATGTTTGGGAGTTGATCGCTTTAGCAAATCGCCATCCTCGTATTAACATTCTCCAACCAGGCCCTGGTGTTGGCGGACATTGTATTGCAGTGGACCCTTGGTTTATAGTATCGGAAACACCGGAAGAAGCTCAACTTATTCATACTGCACGTAAAGTAAATGATAGTAAACCTGAGTGGGTTATTAATAAAGTTAAAATTTTGATCGCAGACTTTTTACAAGCCAATCCTGGAAAAACAGCCAAAGATGTGACTATTGCTTGTTATGGTTTGGCCTTTAAGCCTGATATTGATGATCTACGTGAAAGTCCAGCTTTAAATATTACAAAAGTCATTGTATCGATGCATGCTGGCCAAGTTTTAGCTATTGAACCTAATATCGAATCAATTAATATTGAAAAATTGAAACTGGTTACAATTGAAGAGTCACTGACGAAAGCAAATATTCATGTCATGTTGGTTGATCATAAAGAATTTAAAGAGATTAAGTTAAATGATCAATTTGTTATAGATACTAAAGGAATTTGGAAATAATAATGAATATTAGTGACGTAAAAATAGGAATTATTGGTTTAGGTTATGTTGGTTTACCCTTAGCTGTAGAGTTTGGTAAAAGGTTTGATACGATTGGGTTTGATATAAACCAACCGCGTATTAAAGAGTTAACTACTGGTCATGATTCAACATTAGAGTGTTCTAAAGACGAATTACTGGAAGTAACTAAGTTAACATATACCGCTACATTAGAAGATTTGAGCAACTGTAATGTGTATATAGTGACAGTACCTACGCCAATTGATGAGCATAAACAACCAGACCTAACACCATTAATTAAAGCTTCTGAAGCTATAGGCTCAATCGTTTCAAAAAATGATGTTATTATTTACGAGTCGACAGTTTATCCCGGTGCGACAGAAGAAACTTGCATACCTGTGGTCGAAAAGGTTTCTGGACTTAAGTTTAATCAAGATTTTTTTGCTGGTTACTCACCAGAGCGAATTAACCCTGGCGATAAAGAACACCGAGTTACTAATATATTGAAGGTAACTTCCGGTTCTAATGATGAGATAGCTGAATTTGTCGACCAATTATACCAAAGTATTATTACTGCAGGAACGTATAAAGCGGCAAGCATCAAAGTGGCAGAGGCCTCAAAGGTAATTGAAAATGTGCAGCGCGATGTGAACATTGCTTTAGTAAATGAACTCCATCAAATATTTTCGGTAATGGGGATAAATACTAAAGAAGTTATTGAAGCAGCAGCAACCAAGTGGAACTTTATGAAACTGTTCCCTGGGCTGGTAGGAGGACATTGTATTGGTGTTGATCCTTATTACCTCCTACACAAATCCACTTCGTTTGGCTATATACCGGATCTAATTCGTACTGCAAGGGACATTAATGATGGCATGCCAGAATACATAAAAAATGAATTTATTAGCTCATTGATTAAAAATAAAATTAACCCGGTTGACTGTAAAGTTTTAATCATGGGATTCACTTTTAAAGAAAACTGCCCTGATTTACGAAATACCAAGGTGTATGACTTATATATGAAGATAGTCGATGCAGGTTTTGATGTTGAAATTTATGATCCTTGGGTTAATGAAAAAGAAGTTATGATAGAGTATGGTGTCAAAGTGACAACAGATGCTACTTCTGTAAGGAAGAATGATGTAGGTATATTAACTGTGGGACATTCAAATATAATCAAAGAGATTAAAAGTGGCAAGATTATTTTTGAATCAAACTATATTATGGATTTTAAGGGGATACTAGAGTAGCCCCCTAAAATCGTATGTTTAAGGGGCTACCATATATTTCGCGTAGATACATATATAGCAATAAATTTGGAAGGATGTGGCGAGCAATTATGGTTGTGATCATATACTGACGTTTACAGTAATAATACCAATAACACGAACGGATTAAGCCTTTTGGATGTATTTTATTGTCAAAACTCCATGGTAGTTATAGAAGGAGGTGCAGAAGCTTTCAGATATAATGTTATGGCTGTATCTGCGGTAATCACTTGTTAGCAAGGGGGGGACCTAGACTGGCTTAAGCAATATGGTGATTTTTAAAATGGTATTTCAGTTCATAATACCATTTCTAGAGTCATCAATATGACAACACCCAAGCGTTTACAAACATACTTTCTGCATAGATGAAAAATTGTCTCGAGGCTAGCAAGGTCGATGGGATAGCTATTGATGATAAAGTATCACGGGGTCTTATGACAAGGATAAACGTAAAGCTGCGCTCCATATGGTGAGAGCATTCAGTGCGGCGAACCAAGTGGTTTCAGGGTAAGTTAAAATAGCAGTAAAGTCGAAAGAGATTAAGCGAACCCTAAATTATTAAAGTTACTTGAACTTCGTGGATACCTTGTTATCGGGCATCAGAGATAGATGGAAAAACAGATTGTAACTACTTTTTAGCTTAATCTAAAACGATTTGGTATTCAGCATCTTTACGCCAAGAAGGTACTTAAGAAGTGGAATCTCTGAGTATTCAATACTATATCAGTTAAGTAACATTGAGTTCTCAAGAACTTTTAGAAAGTCTCGAGTACATGGAGTATAGAGGTGCTGTTATGCTTGGATGTAGGTATGAGTAAATATAGCTAGGGAAGTGGGTCCGAAATTCGATTTTCCTATCGCTAGTCCTTACAGGGCAAAATATTTCGTAATTTTGTTTGAGTAAGGTATTCGGATTATTGCGATCAATTTACTAAATGGAAAACAAAGTTTTACGGTAGGAGTCAATCGTAAGCAGAATTAGCTAACCCTTGTGAAGATTACTTTTCTCATTTTTCAGTTCAAAGGACTTCGTCATCTTTACATGAGATTTTAAGTATGAAAATCTTCAAAAAATTTATTAATGGAGAGTTTTGACTTTGTCATAATAGCGTTTTATTTATTAGTTATTCATTAAAGTCAGAAACATAAATGGCAATGGAAATAAAATAAGATATGCAGTTTAAATTTATTTATAAGTTAAAGAAAAGAGTTCTGTTTGAGGGGGGGAAGATAATCAAAAAAGTAAAATTCTTCTTACTCAGAGAGTGGATTACAAATAAGAAGCATGGACTTTATGTTGAAAATAGAATAATCGAAAATAGAGTCGTTGAAATACATACATTTTATGAAAAGAATGAAATGTATAAATTGACGGAAGTGCATGATGCGGAGAGAATTATAAAAGGAGAATTAAATTTAGTATATTTTGAAAATAATAAATCAATAGAAAATTGGAATATGGATTATGAGTCTGGATTTATTTATCCCTTAAAGTATCATGGGGATATAAAATATATAATAAATGATAAAAAAACTGATGTTAAAAATGTTTGGGAATTATCAAGACTACATCATTTGGTATTAATTTCTAAGGCCTATATTATAACATCGGATGAGAAGTACTATAATCACTTTAAAAAAAGTATAAATTCATGGTTAGAGGCTAATCCAAATGGTCGTTCAGTAAACTGGACTTGTAATATGGAGGTGGCTATTAGAGTTACAAATATAATAATATGTTATGAGTTGTTAAGAGAGAAACTAAGTGAAGACCGAGATTTTGAGATTACGTTAAAATCAATGGTTTATTATCATAATAAACATATAGCAGTGAACTTGGAGAATTATTCTAATTTAAGGAATAATCATTACCTTGCTAATTTGATGGGGCTGCTAATTTCATCTAAGTTTCTAGAAAATAAAAACAATAGAAAATATAAAAGCTATCAAAAGTTTTCAAAGTTAGAAATACAAAAAGAAATTGAAAAACAAATATATAATGACGGAGTGACATACGAGATCTCGACCAGTTATCAAAAGTTAGTTTATGAAATATTACTGTTTTCTATGATGTTAGGGCAATCTAAAGATAATAGCTTCGATAAGAAATATATTAATAAACTGCATAGTATGTTTGTTTTTTTAAAGTCTATACGAAATGATGACGGGACAATTCCGTTAATAGGTGATAATGATAGTGGGAATGTATTGGTTTTAGATAACTACTTTAACGAAAAAAGGACAAATCTATCTTCAATAATTAATCTAAGTGAATATTTCTTTAATGCAACGAGTGAAATTAAAGATGATACAACTCTATACTTAGGCATAAAGAATGAAAACCAGTATCAGTATAATAATTCGGACTTAAAATATTGTTATCAGAATGCTGGTTATTATATACTGAAAAATAGATTTTTTAAAATGATACTGCTATGTGGGCCTTTATCTATGAAAGGTCAGGGTGGTCATAGTCATAATGACCAATTAAGTTTTGTTTTAAGTGTTGATGGAATACCTGTTTTTATAGACCCGGGGACTATAACATATACTGGAAATGATGAGTTAAGAAACCATTCAAGAAGAACATCTTCGCATAATACAGTACAAATCGGTGATGAAGAGCAAAATAGAATAGGCAGTGACTTATTTGCATTAAAGGAAAGAACATTTTCAAATTGTGTTAGCTACTCAGACGATAGCTTTGAGGGCGTTCATCAAGGCTTTAAAGATAGGTATAGTTGTTTGCATAAAAGAACTGTAAATATTAGACATGACAAGGTTTCGGTCGTTGATTCTTTGCTAGTAAATGAGAAAATAAGTTGTATACCAGCAAAAATTAATTTAGTTCTTTCTAGTGAGGTTACAATAAGCGATAACGATGGTTTTATTATTCTTGAGTTTGGTGAACGTAAGTTGATAACTAATTTGAAATCTAGTAGTTGCTCGATAAGTGATATGTTTATTTCTGAGAGATACGGCCATTTTCATGAAAGTAAAAAAATAACATGTGAATTTAATGGTGTCCACAAATTAATAATGAGTTTAAAATGAATATTCTGTATGTGTCATCTTTTGTATACCGAAAAAATAGTTCAGCAGCTATAAGAAATAATAAATTAATTGAAGGGCTCGTTTCTATAGGTAATAAAGTCGATGTTCTTACTATTGATTACAATAGCGAATGGACAGATAGTGCCCTTTTAGAAAATATTAAAAGATTAGGTGTCTCAGTTAATAGTTATGATATTTCCTCTGTGAATGAAATTACTACTGATAGCAATAAGAAAAAAATAAAAAAGTATTTACCAAAATTTATCTATACGCTTATTAAGAATATTATTGCATTTCCTGATGTAGATAAAAAATGGTTGTACAAAGACATATTGATTGATGATAAATACGATGTAGTAATAAGTTCATCCGACACCAAAACAAGCCACTATGTTGCAGAGAAACTTTTTAAGAAGCAAAAGCTGAAAGCTAAATGGATTCAAATATGGGGAGACCCATGGGCCTCTGATGTTAACCTAGACTTTTTTACAAAAAAAATAGTTAGTTTATTCGAATATAACTTGCTAAAAAAAGCGCATGAAGTTTTTTATGTTTCTGAGTTAACGACTCTTGAATATAAAAATAAATTCCCTAGCTTTGCACATAAAATTGGTTGTATCGGAAGATCTTACTATAAAAAGCTAATTGTAGACTCATCGATAAAGCGAGAAAATGAAGTTTCAATATTTTACCCTGGTTCGTTGAATGAAAATCGATCAATAATAAAGTTTTGTGAAAGTATTGAAAATTTCAATGCTAATAATGAAAAAAAAATCAAACTTAATATCTGCGGACATCAATCTGAAGACACTATTGAGCGGTATGAAAAATACACATTTGTTCGTCTTTTAGGAACGAAAAGTGTCGATGAAGTATATTCGCAATTTAGTGAATCAGATTTTTTATTATTTGTTGATAATGGTATTCGTTCAACACAAATCCCAGGGAAGCTATTTGATTATTATGGAACAAACTTGCCTATAATTGCTTTGGTTTCCAACGGCAATCTAAAAATGAAAGATTTTTTATCTAAGGATGGAAGAACAATAATAATTAACAAAGATGACGATGAGGATTTAAACATTATTTTCAAAGTAAATATAAATAATGAAGTTAATGAATACTACTCACCAGAATCAGTAGCTAGGAGACTTTTGAATGAGCTGTAGAATTTTATATTTAGAGAGTTCATATCCTATTAACACAAGATCGCAGAGAATAATTGACTCATTAAAAAAATTTGATGTGCACGTTTGTTCGTGGAATAGGTCTAATTCCAAAAAAGAAAATGTGGATAATTACTCTATTTATAACTCTCCAAGTGTTGGTTATGGTAATAAAGCATTAAAATTAATCTACTTAATAAGATACGCTATTTTTTTTAAGCGTGTTTTAAAAAAACAAAAACCTGATGTTATTTTTGCTTCGCATTGGGATATGTTAGTAATTTCTGCTCTTCTTAAGGGAAATGAAAAATTAGTTTATGATAATGTCGATATCCCTGAGTTTAGATTTAATGTGATAGAAAAATTAATTATACTATTTGAATATCTTTCTTTAAAGAAAGTAGATATGACCCTATTGGCATCTAGATTTTACTTACCATTGTATGAAAATGAAAAGTGTATCATTCTTGAAAATTTACCGGCAACAAAAAATAATACTCTAATTCAAAGGGGAATTGACAAGAAGAGAGTCAAGGTTGGTTTTGTAGGAAGTGTACGACATTTTGAATTGTTGAAAAATTTAATACTGGCAGTCAATCAAGGTGATAATTTAGAACTGCATGTTTATGGTGGCGGTATAGCTAATTCAAAGCTTAAGGACTATTGTAATTTAAATGCTTTTCATAATGTATTCTTTCATGGAAGCTTTGATTATAAAGAAATAAATAACATATATACTGAAATTGATATCTTGTGGGCTGCATACCCATATAAATCGAGGAATGTTAAATATGCAATCTCAAACAAGTTCTATGAATCTATTTACTATACTATTCCCTGTTTGTTTTCAATAAAAACAAAATTAGGTGAGTATGTACAATCTAAAAATATAGGTGTGACAGTTGATCCATACTGCGTAGATACTATTAAGGATAGTATCACGCACCTAATTAATAATTATGAGCAGCTTTATAGTCAGTTAGTCGAATTTAAAAAAACTGAGGATATTAGTTGGGATAGAAATAAACGTATTATTGTAGAGCTGCTGGGCGGGTTGGTTAAAAATGATTAGCACTATGAATCTTTATAAATTTTCTAAATGGCTTTTTAAAAATGATTATAAATATCTTTCTAATAAGATAGATACGTTAAATAAAGTAATGAATAAGTGTGTTTTGCATGGCGAAACTAAAATATGCGAAAATTTTAGTTTAGGGTATGGTGGAATAGGAATTGTAATTCATAGGCACGCCATTATTGGGGCGAATTGTACAATATCTCAAAATGTCACAATCGGAAGAAAGAGAGGTAAAAATGATGGGGTGCCAGTGTTAAGTGATAATGTTTATGTGGGAGCTAATTCAGTTATTTTTGGTAACATTGTCATTGGCGATAACTGTATAATAGGACCATGTACGTTAGTAAATAAATCAATTCCCCCCAATTCCGTTGTGGCAGGAAATCCTTTTAAAATAATAAAAAAAATAACAAAAGAGAATTTTACAGAGTACGAATCTTATAGTATTGATTATGAAAAATTATAAATTACTATTGCCTGGGGTAACTTTTGCATTAGGCCCTATATTATCTTATACTTTCTTGCCTTTCATAACAAATAATGTGAATGTATCTGAATATGGTGTGTATACATATTATTTGTCATTGTTAAGTATTATATCGTTTCTGTCTTTATTGCCCGCTTTAAATGCTACGGTGAATAGGTACGGAAGTAAAACCTCTGAATCTTACAGTCCTGATATATATTCAATAAAAATATTATATTATATTTCGTTTTCTATTTTCTTATTGTGTTTATTATATGTTAATTATGTTTACGAAGATGTAAAAGGCTTTGATTTTATTATTATAGCTGTCTCCATTTTAAGTGTGAATATATTTAATGTGGTTAAGTCTTATTTGCTAATTAATAATGATAAATTTAGATATTCATTATTTGTAATACTAATTAATGTTTTCCAATACACATATCTATTTTATGCAATCAGCAATGAAGGGTTTGATGTTACAGATATTCTATTTGGGAATCTGTTTCTTCTTTTACTAATTTGTTCATTTAAATGCAACAAAATAGTTAAATTAATTAAGGCCAAGCCAAATTTAGCAGTTAAAAATCCTAAAATTTTAAAGTTTGTTGCTATGAGCTTTGTTATTTCATTGTCTACTATTATTTATAATAATACCGATAAGATTATGATGGAGTATCTATTGGGTGAACCTCGTTCTTTGGCTATTTATCAAGTTAGTTATCAAATATTTTCATTTCCTATCGATTCTGTGTATACGCTGATATCTATATTTACACCTGCTTTTTTATATAGGGCGTTTGATAGAAACAGGGAACTATATTTGGGGAACTTGATAATTACGTTTAAAGTGGTTTTGTTTATATTATTTAATTTGGCTCAATTCTTATTTATAAATGATGGTTTATTGAAGGAACTGTTGTTAGACTCAGATTATATTGTTGATGATTCGCTACCTTTGTTTTTTTTAATTAGCCAGTCGTTATTTTTGATATATTTGGTTTCCGCCAATATATTTATTGTGTATGATAAGCGTATATATTTGATCGTTAGTTTAGCTGTTTCTTCTATGTTGAATGTTATACTTAATTATTTTTTGATATCAAGTTTTGGCTATATAGGCGCAGCATTATCTACACTTATTTCGTACGTGGTTTTGGTTGTGTCGATTTTGTTTTTATCTTATCGAATCTTTAAAGTTAAATTTTTTGACATGCAAGACGTTTTGTATTTGTCTTCCATCCCTGTTATGTACTATTTTTTTTATGATTATTATATTGTCTGGATGTCTGTACTTATTATTATTTCTGTCTTTTACTTTAAAACTAATATAAAAAAAACTTATTTAAATTTGTTGAGGGGTGCTTAGTGTTTTGGGTTTTTTATTACTTTATTTTTTTGTTTTTTTTGTTTTTAGCAAAAAAGTTTAGAAATATTCATAAACTTCTTTTGTTTGTTATGATTTTTTTTATGGGGCAAAGATGGATGACTGGTGAGGACTTTCCAGGATACTTGCTCTATTACCTTATAGATTTTAGTGGTGTAGATTTTGGTTTTTTCATGTTGCAAAAGTTTTTTATCTATAATGACTTTAGCTTTTCATTGTTTGTTCTCTTTACGTATTCAATAACATTAATATTGACATATAAATTTATAAATATATTTCAATATGCATCTTTGGTTTTTGTAATGTTTGCAATTACGGAACTTTCATTTATACAGCTATCTCAGATAAAACAATCATTAGCGATACCCTTTCTTTTATTTTCTTTTTATTTTTTTTATAATAAAAGAATCGTTATTGGGCTTGTTTTCATATTTCTATCATCATCTATTCACATAGCTTCTCTTTTTTTGTTACCATTCCTTTTTATAAGAGTGCCAGGACAAAAAAAATTCCTGAACTTGATGTTAATCGTAATATGTATTCTCCCGTTAGTAAATATTACAGCAATTGTTCCGCCTGCTTTGTATTTTAAGTTTGGTCATTATTTGGATAGTGAGTACAATCAATCTTTATCCTTCTTTCATTATTTTAAATTGTACGGTATTGTATTTCTGTTTTACTTTTTATACCAATCAAACCCAAGAGAATTATTACTAAATAGTAGATTCATGTTATCCGGAATTATGATTTACCTTTGTTTATACTCTTTAAGTTTTCAATTCGCACCGTTTATGCGTTTGTCATACTTTTTTAGGATTTTTGAAGTGATAGTGTTAGTTAATTTAGCTATGACCTCAAATTATAGGCGGTGTTTTAGTTACGTGATTGTCCCGTTTTATTCACTTTCTTTTTTGGTTATTTGTATATTAGATCCGTATAATGTGTCGCGTTATAGTTTTGAGCCTGTAAAAATTTATGAAAACAAAACAGAAGCTCAGTTGTATTTAGAAATTGACCAGTTTTATGAGGAGTAGTTATGAAAATCTGGATTTTTAACCATTATGCACAACCTTCAATGTATCCAGGCGGTACACGTCATTTTGACTTTGCTAAGTCGTTAAATAAATTAGGGTGTAAGGTCACGATTTTCTCATCTAGTTTTCACTACACTTTGCTAAAAGAACTTCTTCCCAAATTAAAGTTGTCTTTACATAAAAAATATGATGACGTTGATTTTGTTTTACTTAGAACCGTTGGTTATAAACGTAATGGTTTTTTCCGGTTTATGAATATACTCTCGTACCCTATATCATTGGCTTTACACTTAATTACTTCTAAATTTGAAAAACCAGATTTTATTATTGGTAGTACTGTTCATCCATTTGCTGGTTTGATTGGTTGTCTTGTGTCTAAAGTTTTAAATGTTCCTCATGTTTTTGAAATTAGAGATTTGTGGCCAGAAACATTTGTTGATATGAATGTATGGGACAAGAATTCGTTTATTTCTAGATTTTTTTACTCAATAGAAGCATTTACTGTCAAGAACTCTTCCCTATATATTGCTTTATCACCACTTACTATTGATTATTTGGTCAATAAGTTTGATATCGAACCTTCAAAGGTATTGGTATTGCCTAATGGTGTTAATGAATCATTTTGTATGAATAATGATTCGTTAGTTTCTAGTGATTTGAGTGATGAAATTACTATTAAATATGTTGGCGGACTTGATTCCGTTCATGGGCTCGACTTTTTACTTGAAATTGCTAATTTCTTACCAGAAAATTATAGAATAACCCTCATTGGTGACGGGAAAGATAAAAAAAGATTAATGGCGAGGGCTCAAAGTTTAAACCTTACAAATGTCACTTTTTTACCACCAGTACCTAAGCGCGATGTTCCTAATATAATTCAAAGTTCTGACCTTTTATTTCTTAGTACGGCTGATGTGTTTTATGGTAGTGAAAACAAGTTATATGAATATATGTCGGCTGCTAAACCTATCATAGTTGCTTCTAACGCTTCTCATAACAATCCCGTGATCGACTTGGGTTGTGGTGTAGCTTTAGATAGAAATGATGCCTCTGGTTCTTCAGTGAAACTTCAATCATATGTCACTGATAATTTTGATGATTTTAAGGCTATAGGTTCCCGTGGATATGATTATGTTATCAATAACAGAACAACTTCAATTCTTTCAAAAAAATTATTTGATTTTTTACAGGGAGCCGGCTCTTGAAATACTTTTTTGATTTGTTATTTTCATTTTTTCTGATGTTAATCTTATTACCACTTATTATTTTTATTGCGGCATTGGTTCGTACTAATTTGGGGGCGCCAATTTTATTTACTCAGAAACGTCCAGGTTTAGGTGGTAAAGTATTTAAGATGATGAAGTTTAGAACCATGCTTGATGGAACTGATAAAAATGGTAATATATTACCTGATGATCAGCGTATGACAAAATTCGGTGCTTTTTTACGTTCTGCTAGTTTAGATGAACTACCTGGTCTTTTAAATGTACTAAATGGTGATATGAGTTTAGTTGGGCCTCGCCCTTTACTAGTAGAATATTTACCTTTATATAACAAAGAACAAGCTACACGCCATAATGTTCGTCCTGGTATTACAGGTTGGGCACAAGTGAACGGTCGTAATGCTATTAGTTGGGATGATAAATTCAAATTAGATGTATGGTATGTTAATAATCAAAGCTTTTGGTTAGATATTAAAATATTGTTATTAACCGTAAAGAAGGTATTCGTACGTGAAGGTATCAGTGCTGATGGTCATGTAACAATTGAAAAATTCAAAGGTAGCCAATAATCATGTTTCATCTCGCTATTTTAGGCGCAAGTGGTCATGGTAAAGTAATTGCGGATATTGCGGAATTAAATGGTTATAAAAATATCAGTTTCTTTGATGATGCATGGCCGGAAAAGTCGCAATTAGATAGCTGGACAATATCAGGTAATAGCAGCCAATTGATTGAACGTTTATCTGAATTCTCAGCTTGTATTATCGCTATTGGTAATAATGCTATTCGTATACAAAAGCAAAATGAATTACAAAAGCACAACGCTCGAATGATCAGCTTAATTCATCCTAGTGCAGTAGTTAGCAAGTATTCTGACATTGCTTCTGGCACTGTTGTCATGGCAAATGCGGTTATCAATCCAGCTGTGAAAATTGGTCAAGGTTGTATTATTAATACAGCTGCTACGATTGATCATGATTGTATTATTGCCGATGGTGTACACGTTAGCCCTGGTGTGCACCTTGCTGGTAGTATTAAGGTCGGTGAATATAGTTGGTTAGGCATAGGTTGTAGTGTTAAGCAGGGGCTGACTATTGGCTGTAATGCGGTCGTTGGTGTCGGTGCTGCCGTTGTTACCAATATTGATGATGACTGTATCGCTGTTGGTGTACCTGCCAAACCTCATATTTAATATCATTTATTTCCATATAGAGTTAATTCACATGTTAAACACGTCTCTTTCTCCATGGCCTTCTTTTACACAAGAAGAGGTTGATAAAGTATCCGAAGTCATATTATCAAATAAAGTAAATTACTGGACTGGCACCGAAGGTCGTGAATTCGAAAAAGAATTTGCCACGTTTGCTGATTGCGAATATGCCGTAGCACTAGGTAATGGCACTTTAGCACTCGATCTTGCGTTGAAAGCGTTAAAAATAGGTGCTGGAGATGAAGTAATTACCACTTCTCGTACATTTTTAGCTTCTGCATCCTCTATAGTGACATGTGGGGCTGCGCCTGTTTTTGCTGATGTTGACTTAAACAGTCAGAATATTACCGCTGAATCTATTACTGCAGTGCTAACACCGCAAACTAAGGCAGTTATAGTGGTGCATTTAGCGGGTATGCCTGCAGAAATGGACGCTATTATGGCTTTAGCAGATAAACATGATTTTTATGTGATTGAAGATTGTGCTCAGGCGCATGGTGCAAAATACAAGGGTAAATCCGTCGGTTCAATTGGTCATATTGGCGCTTGGTCATTCTGTCAAGATAAGATCATGACTACTGGTGGCGAAGGCGGCATGGTAACGACTAATGACAAAGCACTGTGGTCAGCAATGTGGTCTTACAAAGATCACGGCAAGAGCTTTGAAGCCATTTATGAACGTCAACATCCACCTGGATTCCGTTGGTTGCATGAAAGTTTTGGAACTAATTGGCGCATGACAGAAATGCAAGCTGCTATTGGCCGTATTCAGTTAACTCGTATGTTGGATTGGACTGCAAAACGCCAAGCTAACGGTAATGCAATTGACAAGGCCGTTAATGATCTTGATGTTATTCGGGTAGTCGATGTACCTGAGCATAGCGAGCATGCTGAATACAAGCATTACCTTTTTGTGCGTCCTGAGAACTTAGCTGATGGTTGGACAAGAGATCGCATAGTTGAAGCTATCATGGCTAATGGCGTGCCAGCTTTTCAAGGTAGCTGCTCTGAGGTTTATTTAGAGAAAGCGTTTGATAATACGCCTTGGCGTCCTGAACAGCGCTTACCAAATGCAGTAGAGCTTGGTGGTCGCAGTCTGATGTTTTTAGTTCATCCCACGTTAACATCAGATGAAATGACAAAAACATGTCAAGTAATACGTGATGTATTAATTCAAGCATCGAATAAATAGCGTTATTATTTCACGTCGAATAAATGGTAATGACCTACTTGTACTCCACTTACTTTAGGTTATTACTATTTTTATAATCCAGCCGTAGCCTAGCTTTATTTAGAATCCTTTTCCTAACTAAATCTGTTGTAATCTATGTTTCAATTTGGAGTGAGAAATGATCCCTTTGCAATATCTATTTTCTTTAAATCGTAGTCAAAAACGTATTGTCAGCGTTGGTATCGATATTTTCTTTATCCTTGTTGCATTTTGGTCTGCGTTATTCGTCCGTTTAGACACTGTAGATATATTTCTAAACGATCGCTATTGGATATTAGTGGCATTCGTATGCCCAATCAGTATTTTAGCCTTCATTAAGTTTGGATTATACCGGGCGATATTACGTTATATGGGGGCTAAAGCTTTATCCGCAGTGGCGATGGGTATTGCTATATCTGTCATCAGTATCGTTGTGTTTGCTTATTTCTTTAATGTGAATATTCCCCGTACTGTACCCATTATCTATACAGCATTTGCACTTATTCTCATCGGTGGTAGCCGCGTTGTATTGCGTTCAATAGTAGGAATGGGTCTGACACGTATCGGTGACCCGGTGATCATTTACGGCGCAGGTGTGAGCGGCAGACAGTTACTCACTTCATTAATGCAAAGCCATGAATATTACCCTTGTGCATTTGTCGATGACGATAAAACATTGCGTGGTTCGAGTATCCAGGGCGTGCATGTCTACTCCCCTTCAATACTGGCTAAATTAGTCGAACAAAAAGAAGCGAAAAAAATATTATTGGCGCTGCCAAGTATCGGTCGAACGCGTCGCCAAGAAATATTGCAAACATTGGAGCCATTGGCTCTGCAAGTCATGACAATACCTGCCATGGTTGACTTAGTGAGTGGCGATAAGCTTTACAGCGACATTAAAGAAGTGGATATTGGCGATTTGTTGGGGCGCGAAGCTGTATCACCAAATGATGAGCTAATGATGGCAAACATCAAAGATAAAGTGGTCATGGTCACAGGGGCGGGCGGTTCGATTGGCGCTGAGTTATGCCGTCAAATCCTCAAGCAAGCACCAAAAAAACTGATCTTGTTCGAACTGTCTGAATTTGCCCTTTATGCGATTGATCGTGAACTGAGCTTAAGTGCACAAGCGCAAGGGTTAGATATCGAGATCTTGCCTATGATGGGCTCGGTACAACGTGAAAACCGCGTACAAGCGATTATGCAAACGTTCAAAGTGCAAACTGTGTACCATGCTGCGGCATACAAGCATGTACCTATGGTTGAACACAATGTTGTCGAGGGCGTACGCAATAATATTTTTGGTACCTTGTATACAGCCAGAGCCGCGATTGCAGCTAAAGTTGAAACCTTTGTGCTGATCTCTACAGATAAAGCGGTACGTCCAACCAATGTAATGGGGACGACCAAACGTATGGCAGAGCTGACTCTGCAAGCGTTAGCCAAAGAAGCGCATAATACCCGATTCTGTATGGTACGGTTTGGTAATGTACTCGGTTCATCAGGATCTGTCGTCCCGCTGTTTCGTAAACAGATCGCCAGTGGTGGTCCTGTTACGGTAACCCATCCAGATATCACGCGTTATTTCATGACCATACCCGAAGCATCACAATTGGTTATTCAAGCTGGAGCGATGGGTAAGGGCGGTGATGTATTTGTATTGGATATGGGGAAATCAGTTAAAATTGTCGACCTGGCCAGTAAAATGATCCACCTTAGTGGTTTTACCGTTAAAGATGAAAATAATCCAGATGGCGATGTCAGTATTGAATTTAGTGGTCTGCGTCCGGGTGAGAAACTCTATGAAGAACTACTGATTGGCGATAATGTCACAGGTACGGAGCATGAACGTATTATGACGGCTAACGAGGTCGATTTACCTTGGCATGCTCTACAGGTATTACTAGATAATCTTGATCATGCTTGCCATCATTTTCAGCATGAAAGCATCAGGGCGTTACTGCTTAATGCGCCAACTGGCTTTGCGCCTTCAGATGGTATTTGTGATCTGCTTTGGTTAGCTGGTAATAAAAATCAATTAACGATTGCTGAAGAAAGTAACATTGTTCCTTTAGTGAGCTAGCGCTTACAAGTCGTTACAATAATAAGCAGGCCAATATCGGTATTCGGTATTGGCCTGTTTTGCATTCAAACTAACCATGCTACTCGCTTCTTTTTTTGTCCGTGAGTATATATAACACCACCATTTTCTTAATTATTAATATCGGAACTGCTGTAATGAATAGCACTAATTATTTCTTTAGTTTATCGCGTGTAATTAAGCGCGGTATTGCATTAACATTTGATATCTGCGCGCTCGCATTAAGTTTTTTTATTGCGTTTGTTAGCCATCCTTCTATTAGCGATATTGGTATTGTGAGTACCGCCTTTATTGTTATTCCCTCAATATCACTTTCTATTGTTCTGTTTGTTAAATTCGGCATGTACCGCGCTATCTTTCGTTATTCAGGCGTCGAGGCTTATAAGATAACTTTCGGTTGTGTCATTATTTCAATTATCATCACTTATATAGTAGCTAAACTTGCCGGCATTCAATTTCCGTTTGGATTTTTCTTAAGTTATTTTGCTTATACGCTAATCTTAATTGGTGGCGCTCGTATGACCTTACGTAATATGGTGTTTTATAAAACTACCAAAAATGCAGGGATCCCCGTTCTTATTTACGGGGCGGGTAGTGCCGGTCGTCAGCTTAATTTAGCGTTAAAACATTCAAAAGAATATCGCCCGGTTTGTTATATCGATGATGACAGCACATTATACAATTCTACATTACAAGGGTTGAAAGTTAACGCTGTTGGTAATATCGATGCTGTGATCCGTGAATTTGGCATTCAAAAAGTATTACTCGCGATACCCAGTGCATCGGTGACGGTACGAAAGAAAATATTGCTTAACCTCGAGCATTTACATATTGAAGTACTGACCATTCCGGGGGCGCCAGATATTATTGATGGTAAATATAAAGTAGATCAACTTAAACAAGTGGATATTGCCGATCTGTTAGGCCGTGAAAGCGTCACGCCAGACTTAGCATTAATGCGTAGTAACATTAGCGCTAAAGTGGTGATGGTGACCGGTGCTGGCGGATCTATTGGATCTGAATTATGTCGTCAGATCATCAATCAAAAACCGACAAAACTGGTGTTGTTTGAGCATTCTGAATTTAATTTATATACCATTGAAAAAGAGCTGCGTGAATACATCACTGATAATAAATTGACCATCGAACTCATACCATTAATGGGCAGTGTGCAGTTTCAAGCTCGCTTAGTGTCTATTATGGAAACATTCAACGTTGAAACTGTTTATCATGCAGCAGCTTACAAACATGTCCCTTTAGTTGAGCATAACGTGGTGGATGGTGTACGTAATAATATTTTTGGTACCTTGTATACAGCCAGAGCGGCCATTGCTGCCAACGTCAGTAACTTTGTGTTGATCTCAACAGATAAAGCGGTTCGCCCAACTAACGTGATGGGGACGACTAAACGTATGGCTGAGTTAGTGTTACAAGCTCTCGCCAAGCAACCACATAATACCCGTTTCTGCATGGTGCGTTTTGGTAATGTGTTAGGTTCATCAGGCTCTGTTGTCCCGCTATTTAAAAAGCAAATCGAGCAAGGCGGTCCTGTAACGTTGACGGATAAGAATATCACCCGCTATTTCATGACGATACCAGAAGCGGCACAGCTAGTGATACAAGCGGGTGCCATGGGTAAAGGCGGTGATGTGTTTGTCCTAGATATGGGTAAGTCGATTAAAATTTATGATCTTGCTGCCAAAATGATTCATTTAAGTGGCTTCGATGTCAAAGGTGAACACAATCCTCATGGTGATATTGAAATCAAGATCACTGGGCTGCGTCCAGGTGAAAAGCTTTATGAAGAATTACTTATTGGGGACAATGTCGACAAAACTGACCACAGTCGCATCATGGCTGCAAATGAAATCTGTTTAACGTGGGAAGAGTTGGAACCAGTATTAGCAAAACTTGAAATAGCCTGTCAGGGTTTCGATAACCCGGTTATTCGTGAATTGTTATTAGCGGCGCCAACGGGATTTGCCCCGAAAGATGGTATTTGTGATCTGGTTTGGAATGAGACGGCGAAGTAAGTTATTTTATTTGATAAATTTAAATAATTAAAAAGCCTAATGTCACCATTAGGCTTTTTTGATCTTGAATCTATAGTTTTTAAGGTACTAACCTACTTTGATTCTTTTATAATTTACGGTGCACATGAGTAAGAAATAAATGCTGCTAAGCATAAAACCAAGCAGTGAACCTAGTACAATAATTAATGCGGTATTAGGATTGTCACTGTTTTTAGGTAAGTTAGGTTTATCCGTAAAACGGTAAAAATTAAAATCATCAAGCTTCATATTTTTATCAAATTCACGCCATTTTTTGACCAATAATGTATTACTGTCGATTATTTCTCCATTATTGTAATCTGTAAGCTTTTTAGCTAAAACAAATTTTTCTGCAGCTAAGATTTCATAACCTTTAGCATATTCAGGAGCGGATAGAAGCGATATTTTTTGAGTGACGAAGTTTTTAATATTTGCTTGTTTTGCAATTTTGATATTGTTATCAATATCATATATTTTTTTCTTGAGTAAGTACTTTTCAGCGTTGACTTTATTCTCACTAAAACTTTCCATCTGCTGAAGGCCAACTGATAACTCCGATACAATGAGTTCTCGAGTGCGTTCCATCATAATATGATTAATAAAATTAAGATAAGCGTTGTTGAGGGTTAATGCATCTTCAGACTTGGTAGCCGTGATAGTTATATTGGTGCCAATTTCGTTATTAAAGTTAACTCTGTTCTTATTTTCGGCTGTGAAAGAGATATTTTCATTCACCCATCTACGCGCATAGCTATTTTGCTCAACTAGGCCCAACTGCTCTTTTGCTACAGTCGTTTTAAATAATGACTGACTTTTAAAGAATTCAATTTGATTCGTCGTCATTCTTGCTTCGCTAATGAATTGACTATGTAAAGTCTCAATAGTTGGTAACTCGTTGTATTTTCTATTTTCAATTGTGAGTACTTGGTCTACCTTGTTTTTTAACTCAAGATTTCTATTTAAGGTTTTAATTCCTTCGTTAATCAATTCTCGATTAAGGTTATATTGCTTAACTTGTCCTGCTGTTGGGGTATCGATAATTGCACTTACAGACCAACTTGTAGTGGTGTTTAATGCATAAACAAAAGCAAGAAGCATAAATAGAAGTGTGACTAAAATGATCTTTATTTTTTTTTGCCACAGTGCAGACAGAAGTTCAAAAAGGCCAATTTCATCAGAAGTGTGGTGCTGTTGATTATTCATTTATATCTCATTTTAAGGGTGATTTACTACCTGAAGTAGATATTTAGCTTAGTGTAAAATATTGATTTACATAAATCAATTTTACTCTAATGGAAAGTGAGTTTTAACTTGGGTAACTTTCATCACATAATCATGTTCTCGTATATTCTATTTTAGTCGAATCGGATGATAAATAGAGGTGCTCGAGCCTTAATCACACTGCATTTAACACCATTAAATGCAGTGTGATAATCGGTGTTTTTATCCTGGCGTACAGTTGATAAAAATGCCAGATTGTGACAGAATTCCGCAACTTAAATTTACATAACGTATAAAATTAGCGTTAATTAGTCATTTTTTATAGTGATTAACATATTTTCGATATTTGTCTGTCTTGGGGATACTGTAACCCTAGGGCGGAAGCGTGCTGTTTTAATGCTAATCTTTATTCATTGACTGCCGAAATGGTGGCTTATAAAGTGCTTCATTTGAGAGTTCTGATTATAGAGTACAGGCTAATTTCAAATGCCTTGCTAATCTCAATGCTAAGAAGCAGTATTTCAGCTAAAACTGAGCAGTGAGGTGGGCGTTTTTAAACATCAACTTACTCCGAAGTTAAATGAATTTTAATGGATGCAATAATGACAAAGAAAAAAGTATTAACCATTTTTGGAACTCGCCCAGAAGCAATCAAAATGGCGCCATTAGTACATGCACTGGCAACGGATGAGCGTTTTGAAGCAAAGTGTTGTGTAACGGCACAGCATCGTGAAATGCTTGACCAAGTACTTGAACTTTTTGAAATTAAACCTGATTATGATCTGAACCTTATGAAGGCTGGTCAAACGCTTAATGATATTACTGCGCGTATTTTACTTGAATTAAAGCCTGTATTACAAGAGTTCAAACCTGATGTTGTTTTAGTCCATGGCGATACCGCAACCACTTTTGCTGCTAGCTTAGCTGCATACTACGAACAAATAGATGTTGGTCATGTGGAAGCTGGTCTACGGACTGGAAATATCTACTCACCTTGGCCCGAAGAAGGTAATCGTAAGTTAACAGGCGCATTAACGAAATATCATTTTGCACCAACGGAAACATCGAGAGAAAACCTGCTTAAGGAAAATTTTGATCCAGAGAATATTTCAGTGACGGGAAATACAGTTATTGATGCATTATTGATGGTTAAAGAGAAAATAGACAATGATTTGAATTTGAATTTGAATTTATCTCAACAGTTTCCATTCTTAGATGAAAGTAAAAAATTGATTTTAGTGACAGGGCATCGCCGAGAAAGCTTCGGTGGTGGTTTCGAGCGTATTTGTGATGCATTAGCTATAACAGCAAAAGCACATCCAGAAACGCAAATTCTATATCCGATGCATTTAAATCCAAATGTTCGCGAGCCAGTGAATCGGATCTTAGCTGGTATTGATAATATTTTTCTTATTGAACCACAGCAGTATTTACCCTTCATTTATTTAATGGGACGTGCCAATATTATTTTAACAGACTCGGGTGGTATTCAAGAAGAAGCGCCTTCATTGGGTAAACCTGTACTTGTTATGCGGGATACAACAGAGCGACCAGAAGCCGTTGATGCTGGGACTGTTAAATTAGTTGGCACCGAAGTCGATGCGTTGGTATCGAACTTAAATGAACTGCTGAGCAATCCTGATGCTTACAAAGCGATGAGCTATGCCCATAATCCGTATGGTGATGGTAAAGCGTGTGAACGAATTTTAAATGAATTAGCAAATAAATAAGGTTGTACAATGTCTTTTGAAACTATTTCAGTCGTAGGACTCGGTTATATTGGTTTACCAACAGCGGCAATGTTTGCATCTCGTAAAAAGCAAGTAATTGGTGTCGATGTCAATCAACATGCTGTTGATACAATTAACCGCGGTGAGATTCATATTGTAGAACCTGAACTTGATATGATAGTTCATGCTGCTGTTACAGAGGGTTACTTAAAAGCGGTTACAAGTCCCGAACCAGCAGATGCATTTTTAATTGCAGTGCCGACACCCTTTAAGTCATGTAATGAGGGTGACGTTCCTGAGCCTGATTTACGTTATATTGAAGCGGCGAGTAAAGCTATTGCACTAATATTGAAAAAAGGTGATTTAGTTATCCTTGAGTCGACATCACCTGTTGGTGCAACTGAACAAATGGCTGAATGGCTTGCTGAAATTCGTCCCGATTTGTCATTTCCTCAACATCAGGGGGAAAATGCCGATATAAATATAGCTCATTGTCCTGAGCGAGTCCTTCCTGGTCATGTTGTGCGTGAATTGGTAGAGAATGATCGTGTAATTGGAGGGATGTCACAGCGTTGCTCTGAACGTTCTGTTGAATTATACAAAACATTTGTGCAGGGCGATTGTGTTATTACTAATGCACGAACAGCTGAAATGGCAAAGTTAACAGAAAATAGTTGCCGCGATGTTCAAATTGCGTTTGCAAATGAATTATCAATGATTTGTGATAAATTAGATATTGACGTTTGGGAGTTAATATCTTTGGCAAACCGCCATCCGCGTATTAATATCCTGCAGCCAGGACCGGGTGTTGGTGGGCATTGTATTGCTGTAGACCCTTGGTTTATTGTTTCAAAAACACCTGAAGAAGCTCAAATTATTCATACTGCGCGTAAAGTAAATGATAGCAAGCCTGAATGGGTTGTTAATAAAGTTAAAATAGCGATTGCTGATTTTTTACAAGCAAATCCTGAGCGTACAGCTAAGGATGTAACAATTGCTTGTTATGGCTTGGCTTTCAAAGCTGATATTGATGATTTGAGAGAAAGCCCAGCATTAAAAATAACACAAAAAATAGCTGGTTTTCATTCTGGTGTTACACTCGGTATTGAACCTAATATTGACACGTTGTCTAATGATTTTTCATCAATAAAATTAACAGACTTAAATTTAGCAACTGAAAAAGCAGATATTCATTTAATGTTAGTAGACCATAAAGAGTTTAAAGAACACAGTATAAGCTCAGATTATGTCATAGATACTAAAGGTGTTTGGTGAACAATATAATCGCTAATATGAGAGATGTTAACTTCAAAGTTACATCTTTTATTATTTTATCAATTCTGTTATTTGATTTTTTAAGTGTATATAGCGGTATTCGGTTATCAATTATAACCCGTTTACTGCTTATCCTCTCGTGTGCTGTGGGGCTATGTCTTTTTGATATAAAAATAAAAAATCTAAGAATGATTGGCTTTTTATTTGTGGTTATTATTATTCAGCAATACATGTCATTTATCGTATTAAAGAATATCTCTCTGGTCGCAATGGTTGAAAATTTTGGGCTTATCCTTAAGGTTCTATCTTTTCCCATCGTACTATTTTGGTTCGAAAAGATGAATGATAAACAATTCTTTTATTTAAAGAAAATAATTTATTTTTCGTTTTCATGTTACTGCATTAGTATCGTTATATCACCTTTGTTGGGCTTGAGTAGCTTGCTGACTTATGGTGATACTGGGCGGTTTGGCTATAAGGGCTTGATTAATGCAGGAAATGAAACGGCAATGGTATTACTTATTGCATGCTTTTGGACTGGGCAAGTTTATCTTGTAAAGAAAACATTAGTCAGTTTACTGATGTTCTCGATCATGTTACTAGCAGCATTGATGTTAGGAACAAAGGCTGGGATTTTGATTGCGGCCGCTGCTTTATTTAGTGTTTTTGTTCTTAATTTCAATCAAGTGAAACGATTTCATAAAGTTGTGATTAGTGTTATTACACTTTCACTTGCTTTATATTCGGTTAGTTGGTTTTGGGATGTGTTGTATCCTATGTTGGAAACATCTTTTCAGTATTTTTCTAGCCAAATTGTAAGTATGGATCTGTATGGCTATTTTAGCCTGTTAATTTCAGGGCGAGACACTAAGCTAATCGAAGTGGTAAATCAGCTTGCCGTTGCCAATTATATGCATTTGATAGTGGGTGGTTGGCCTGTGTCTTTGTTTATGGTGGAAATGGACTATTTTGATATGGTGTTGTTGTTTGGTATGCCACTAGGAACTGGGTTTTTTTACTGTTATTTTCACTTGATTTTTAGTCGTTTAACTAAAAACTTGATGCAATATTTGTTTTTCATTGTAATGTTGACGATCACCTTTTTGGCTGGGCATGTTCTTTTTTCAATGGTTCATGTACCAATGCTTGCCGCTTATCTGATGTTATCTTCAGATGTAGCTAAAAGGTCAAATTTTTAATATGTTTCTCAATCAAATTAGAACTGCACAAATAAAAAATGCTGTGTTAGCTCTTTCTGCTGCCGCTTTCCCAGGGCTTCAGAAATTGATAATTATAACGTTAATGATAAAGTTATATGGTTCAAATTCAGTAGGGCAATATGCCACATTAACAGCATTACCTATATTTTTGACCCTGCTAACAGGTGTGGGTTTTGGAGGGAAGTTATTAAAGCTCATTCCTGGTGAAAAAGAATTAAAACAAAAGCAAAGTTTTGGTGATATAACGCTATCGAGTCTGATATACGTCATTATTGCTGGTCTATTACTTTATGTCTTAAATTTGTTCGAAGTAATTCAGAATCCGTTAGTGATGAGCTTTTATCTATTGAGTATTTCTTGTATTCAGTTGATAAGACATTATTATTTAGCAACGTTGAATTATGTACATTTGCTTTTTTTTGATATTGTCCAACTGTTTATATTAGTTTTACCTGTATTTTTTATCAGCGATACTGAAAGCTATGTTTTAATTAGTGCTTTAGCTTTATTTTGTTTTTGTATACTTTGGTACGTAAGTGTTATTTCTACATTTAAATTTGAAAAATCTTATTTTTATGATAAGGAAACACTGCAGTTTTCAGCAAATAACATACTGAGCGGTGGGGTGTTAGCTTTAATGCCTTTAGTTCTTGATAGCTTTTACGGTAAATCGGTGGCGGGTGAAGTCGTCGTTATTATTAATTTTTTCTCTTTATTTCTTTTATTATCTAGAGCATTTGCAAACTACAAAATTCCAGTTCTTGTTAAATTATTTAAACTTAAAACAACAGATTTTAATATTGGCGCTAGTTTGTTTCAAAAACACTATACAGCACTCACAATTGCGTGTTTATTTTTGTCTTTAATTGTAGGTTCTGGCGCTATATATTTTAAATTAACGAATATTCTTAATATATCTTTGATTAATGTTTTTGACTTGTTATCGATTGTTTTATTCATATTTAGTGGTAGTTTCGGCGTTGTACAAGGCGTGATATTGTTTGTTTTAGGGCAGCAAAAATATAATTTGTATTCGAATATAGGCTTTTTTATTGTTTACTTTGTTGTTGTTGGATTTGCTTTCTTACATGGCGCGTTTAGCTTAAGTGAATTCTTTATTCTTTCTAGCATTATTTCATTTGCTAGGTTGCCTTATTTATTTTTTTATTCAAAGAAAACGATGAATAAAACCAAGGAGTCAATATGTTAGTGTCGGTTGTAACAACGAAAGATGAGCTTCATGCTATCAAAGATGATTGGGAAGAATTATATGTTTCATCAGTAAGTCGAAATCCATTTTTATCTTATGCATGGGTTTCTTCTGCAATAGAGCACTTTTTTACAAGCACAAAAATTCACATCGTTCTAATTCGAAGTAACCAAAAGAAGTTACTTGCAGTTTGTCCTTTTATTATTAGTCAGAAAAAAATTGGCATTTTTAATGTTAATGTACTACAGCATTTCTGCAGTCGAGCAGCTGATTTTTCAGATTTATTAGTTCGTGATGGTCATTCACAGCGAGATTTGATCAAGAAAATGGCTGACTCATTATCAAAAGTGGACTTTGATCTTATCCATATCGATAATTTGAGTTCAGGCTCCAGACAAGCAAAGTTATTATTGAAATTTATTCGCGAGGGTGACTTTTTTTCGGGTAGTTACATAAATGTTGTGAATCCTATTCTTGAGTATGATACTCATCCATATGAAAACAAAAAAGATGTTAAAGACATTGAACGTCGTCTTCGAAAGTTGAAAAATGATTCTGAAGTTGAATTTTTTATAGACCAAGATATTACAAAAGAAAAGTGGGATGAATTAGTTAAGTTTCATAACTACGCACACCCAAACTATGGATTTAATAATCAATTATATCAAGAATTTTATAACCAGTTACTTTCAAACGATAACTTTACAACTGAAAATGTCGATTTTTCTTATATGTTAATCGACCATAAAATGGTCGCTGGACATTTTGGTTTCAAAGATGCAACGAATGGCACGCTTTATTATTATGTTCCAAGTTATGATCACGAGTATATCAAGCTTGGCGTTGGAAAAATGTTATTGAATGAACTGATTAATAATTATAAAGATAAAGGATTTAAGACATTTGATTTCCTAAGGGGTGCTGAGTCATACAAGAAAACTTGGATGACGGATGAATTGCTTAATATATCTTTAATGGGCTGTAAAAAGAAAGGTACATTGAAGGCTAAAGCTATCGCATTTACATGGTTGTTAGCAAAACAATGTAAAGCGTTCCTAGGGCGTTAATAATGATTCCGTATAAAATCAAGCTGTTAATTGTAAAGTTTATGCGATTTGTTTATACGAATAATCACCTTGTGATATTTGGAATTTCTTCTACGAAAGAAAACAATGCTGTTGAAGATGATCATATTATTAAGGTATTTCCAGATAATCGTGAACCGATGTCCTCATTGACATTTTTATATGAAGAAACGAAAAATGCCATTGTTAATGAATTAGATAAAGGTTCGATAGTTTATATTTTTTCATCTGAGACTCATTGTGTTATGCATTATAGTTGCTTGGCTGACTCTATTGCTATTGGTGAAATAAAGAAGAATATATCGATGCCTGAAAAAAGTGGCTATATCTATAATTGTTTTACAGAAAAGCAACATAGGGGCAAAGGGCTGTATAGACAGATGCTCTCTCATATAATTAAAACCTCGGGACTCAGTGATTATTATATTGCCTGTATTTATTCGAATAATCCCTCGATGAAAGTGATTAAAAGAATAGGCTTTATTCCTCAAACAGATATTCATTATTATTGTTTTTTTGGCATGGTTTTTAGGACTGTGACAAACACTGATTTTTATAAAAAATATTTCCCATAATATGGACAACACTTTGAATAGTATCACTAAAGCATTTTGGTTTCGTAATAAAAAATCTCCCGTTATATTTATGATAGATGATTTAGCTAACATCTACTTTCACAAACATGGGCGTTATAACGAAGGTGATTGGGGCGGACTATTAAATAGCAATAATTCGCTGTACTGTTATTTGAGGGATACATTTGTACAAAAAATTCCTGATCTAAAATTTACATTTTTTCTGGTTACTGGAAAACGTGAAATTCAAAGTGTTGGGCAATATGATTTCGTTTCAACTTGCGACTCTGTTGAATTTGGTACTTTCTTAGATTGTCTCTCTAATGATGGGCATGAAATAGCCTATCACGGTAATAAACACGGTGTGATTGATGATAAAGGGTGTTTCATACAGGAGTGGAGTTCTTTCGAGTCTATTCATGAGGCAAATTCGAGTATTCAACAAGGACTTGAGTATATATCTAGCTCATCTAACGTTAAAATTAGCGGTGGTAAATATTGTGGTTATGAAGATGGTCAGTTTGGTCATCAGTCCATAGTCGATTCAAAGTTCAGTTGGTGGTTTGATTTTTGGGATAGCGATATAACGAAAAGACCATATGGTGAATTAAAAGACGGCGTGTTTTATTTACCTTCTAATATTGATTGTTCAGTTTATTCTTTTCGTTTATTTCAGTATTTAGGCCAGAAAAAGTATTACCGTTCTGTTTTACGTCAAATAAAAGATGGGGTCATCGAACGTAAAATTAGTCAATTATTAAAGATAAAAGGTATCATTAGTTTACAAGAGCATTCCTCACCAACGAGAACTGATGGGAAAACGCAGTATCCCAATGTTTTTGATGATTTACATTCTATTAATTATTTACTCAAAAAATTGAGTCAGCATGATGTTTGGTGGGCGACCGCAAGTGAAGTTGCTGATTATTCTCGTAATCGTGATCACACCGAAATTAAAATGCAATCTCAGGATTCGTTTATTTTTATAAGTGATAATGAAACTTCTTGTGCAGATGGTATGTTTTTAACTTTAATTTTATCTAATAATATTAAATCTATTAAGGTTAACGAGCAACATTATAATAGCTATATAAAAGATAATATTTGCATGGTCGATGTTAGGGTTAGCTTTAGCAATGTTTATTACTTAGCTGAATAATTCAGCTGTTTGTTATCAATGCCTTATGACTCATTTAGTAAAGGACTCGAGATATATGATTAGTAATCGTATCATTATTGTAACAGCAAATCCAAAAGCTAAGGGGGGGGTCTCTAGTGTAGTTAAAGCTATCATAGCGAGTAACATTTATGCAGACCAGACTCGATTTATCCATCCTCATACAGAAGGTGGAGCATTATTGAAAATGTTTGTGTTACTTCATGCATTATTTTTATTTTCTTTTAAGTGCCTCTTTAATCGTCCTGAATTTGTGCATATTCATACATCTTCATATAATTCATTTAAGCGAAAATATAGTTTTATAAAAATATGCCAATTATTAAAAATAAAATATTTGGTTCATATCCATGGCGGAGGCTTCATCCCGTTTTACTCCAATGAAAGTAAAACATGGCAAAGAAGAATATGTCAGACACTCTATAATGCTAAAATTGTAATATCAATATCGCCAGAATTCAAAACTGAATTAGAACAAAATTTTGATTTGAGTGATTGCCGAGTTATCCCTAATTTTGTTATCGACTTACCTGTACCTGAAATATCGATTGAGCAAGTTGCGAAGAAGAAGAAAAATATTTCTATCCTATTTCTAGGGGATATTTCAGATAGTAAAGGCTTTGAAGATGCGATTAAGATTATCAGTGAAGTTAGAAAGAATCACCCTGATATCATATTAAACTGTGCAGGAAAGCAAGATGAAAGCTATTTCAATCACGTTATGAATGAATACAAGGCAGACAGCTTCGTGCGTTATCATGGTTTTGTTCACGGAGATGAAAAAAACAAACTGATGATGAGTGCTTTATTTATTTTATCACCAAGTAAGATAGAAACGTTTGGTATGTCTAACTTAGAATCTGCGTTAGTTGGAACACCTGCTTTAGCATACAATGTTGGTGGTGTACCCTCTGTTATAGCGTCTGGGAAAAGTGGTTATTTAGCTGAACTTGGTGATTGGTGTACATTGGCTGAACAGTTGAGAAGGTATATAGACTCTGATGAGGCCTATCTATCGCTACAACAAACATGTGTTATAGATATGAAAAATAAATTCTCAATCAACACTATTTCAGAAAAATATAAAGCCTTGTACAAGTAAAGCTTTGAAATTATTCAATTAAAATTAAATAAATCGCAAGAGCACTATGAAACTTAAAAAATATATATTAGAAAATATAACGCGCTTACCTAATTGGGTGTTATTCATTATTATGAGGTTCAATACACAGCCTCGATTTATTTTTGGTGAACGATATTTCAAACGCTATAATGATTTACGTTCTGGTAGTCTAGATCATTTTGATGAATCGGCCCTTCTTTCATTTGTAAATAAAGCTATTAGTGAAGTTCCTTATTATAAAAAACGACTCAGTGGCATGGAAATAACCTCAATTGAAGACTTTGTTTCTATAATGCCTTTGATTGATAAAGATATTATTCTTGACGACTTTGACAGTTTTATAAATCCTAAATTAGATATATCTAATTATGATCATGGAACAACTGGTGGAACGAGTGGTAAACCATTAAAATTAATTATGCCTCCAGAGCGCTATATTGTTGAACTGGCGACTATGCATTATTTGTGGTCTAAGGTGGGGTATAACTTTGATACTCGGGCTGTAATTCGTAATCATAAGCTTGATGATAATGAAACGTTCACCATTAACCCTATCACGAAGGAAGTTATATTTGATGGTTTTAGGCTTAATAACGAATATTTCGAAAAAATCTATACTGTTCTTAAAACGCAAAAAATTAAATTCATTCATTGCTACCCATCAACTGCATATGCATTTTCAAAATTTTTAGTCGAAACCAAAAAAGACATATCTTTTATGAGCGCTTTTTTATGTGGGTCTGAAAATGTTGTCGACTATCAAAAGCAATTTATTGAAGATAATTTATCAATCTCATTTTTTAGCTTTTATGGGCACAGCGAAAAATTGGTTTTAGGTGGTTACTGCTTCTCAACATCAAAAAAGAGTGAAAATTATTTTTTTGAACCTTCGTACGGCTATTACGAATTAATTGATGAAAAAGGCCTCGTTATAACGGAACCAGGAATGTTGGGTGAAATTGTAGGTACTAGTTTACACAACCCTGGGATGCCGCTCATCCGATATAGAACAGGTGATTATGCCTCTTATGTAACGATGAACGGAATGAGTGATTACGGTCGAGATATGCCTGTTATCGGCCCTATACAAGGACGTTGGGGTGGAGATAAAATTTATAATCATGATGGTTCATTTGTTACCACAACAGCAATGAATTTACACTCTGATTTATACGAACGGATTAATGGGATTCAGTATATCCAGAAAGATATGGGGATAATCGAAATTCTAATTATTAAAAATAATCGTTACCGAGAAGAAGATGAGCGCTGTTTGTATCATCACTTTAAAGACAAAATGAATTCTGATACCTGCATCACAATTTCTTATGTTGAACAATTAATTAGAAAGCCTAATGGTAAATTTTTACAATTATTATCGGATGTTAAAATTGACGACTAATTATGATGCCTTTTCATTTGTTAGGTAACATGTATTAGTTACTATTAAATTGTCCATAATTTATTAGGTAAAACAGATTCAGCTACTAAGTAATCACGTTTTTTGGTTACTATTCTGATAAACAATGTATTTGGTGACAAACGTGAAGAAAAGTATTTCTTGGTACTTTAACAGAATAAAAAAGATGAATGTGGCCGAGCTATCTCATCGCTTACTTGAAGCAATGCAGTATAGTCTTGATGCTCTTTATTTTAAAAATGGTTGGCGAGATAAAAGTGTTCCATTCAATGTTGATGCATTGGATGAGGACTTAGGCGTGGATCTGTCGAATAATAATGAAAAATTAAATAACTACTTCAAAGCTGAATATAAAGAAATATGTCTTTCTTTTGATAATTCAAAGTTTTTTAAATCGGTTGTTCTTGATGAGTCTTTTGATATAAGAGCGTATTGGGAATCACAGCGTTTTAATGAATTAATACTTTTATCGTTAGAAGGCAGTACAAATGTACGATTGAGATTAGAATCTTGGATGGAATCCAATCCCCCATTGAGAGGTATTAATTATATTTCGACAATGGAGTGTGCCATACGATGCATAAATCTATATGCAGCCCTGTGCATTTTGAAAAAGAAAGGGCAGTTGGATGATAAATTGTTATATTTAAGTAATCAATTTTTTGATGCCAATTTTAGACTAATTAAAAATAGGATTTCTAAATTTTCATCTCGTGGTAATCACACTTTATTCGAATATGCAGGCTTAGTTGTTTGTGCACGTTTTGTGGCACCACAAAAACAAAATTATTGGGTCGATAAATGTTTAAACGAATTTGATTTCCAAACATTAGACGATGGAGCAGGGGTTGAGCAAAGTACCGCATATCATTTATTTAATGTTGAAGTGACTTGGCTGATCCAACATTATTTAACAAATGGAACAACAAAAGCGGCTAAGCTGTCTAGCGCTTTGTCATTTTGTGCTGATTTTTGGTTAAAAAATAGGTTGGTCAGAGTTGGCGACAGTGATAGTAGTATACTGTTTAGTCGAGTCATGATTGATGATGAACTGATCGCCCTAAAGCAGTCCTTGAAATTAACAAACACTTATCCTGATACCGGTATTGTTTCAACTCTAAATCAGGACCTACACGTTTACTTTAAATATGGTTCACTTGGCTTAGCTCCTTTATTTGGGCATGGTCATTATGACTTTTTGAGTTTAATTCTGGTCGATTCATCAGGGAATAATATTACAGCGGATGCTCAAACCTATTTATATAATACGTGTAAGCGTAATGAATATCGCTCATCTGAATACCATTCAATGCCGGTTGTTGGTCTAGATGATATTAAACAGATCAGTAAGTTTTCTTGGGCTAATAATGCATCTGGTGAGTTGGAATCGGTAAATAATGGATGGTTATCTGGTTATTATAAGCGAACGGATGGCTCTGTAATAAGACGGAAATTTAAATTGTTGGTGGATAAATTGATCGTTGTAGATCAGTTGATTGAAGTCAAAATATCAACTTCTTTAGTTACTCAATGGCTTATTCTTAATAAGATAGACAGTTTTAAATTTTATGTGATGGATGAAAATAATGCGATTACTGAGTTAGCTGGATCAACAGATAAATTGGATGGTTCGTTTGAATATAGTGTGTTGAAAAAAAATGCCATTACGAGACTAAAATTAACGTCTAAACCAACAGAAAAAATAATTACAATATTTAACTTAACTGATGATACCGCTAACTGCACATTAAGCGCTATAGCTAAAGATTTGAATGGTTATAATTAAATTTATTTACTTACAAAAAAGACTGAAATTACATGAATATAATTGAAATATCAAACATACCAGTCCATTGCTTTAATGATATGGAAGAGGCTGTGAGTTATATATTGATGAATGGTAATGGGAAGGTAGCGGTAGCTATTAACCCTGAAAAAGTGTTGTCTGCTTTAAAATCTCCTGAAATCAAAGAGACTATTTTAGCTGCGGATATTCGTTACCTTGATGGAATC
>Ga0105356_10000692_pt1 | contig 32425 bp, 32 predicted proteins | sample GOMGulsemesocosm_3_FD_83502 | JGI IMG/M metagenome (GOLD analysis project Ga0105356, IMG submission 83502) | Methane-oxidizing microbial communities from mesocosms in the Gulf of Mexico - GOM9D Gulf of Mexico | ecosystem: Environmental > Aquatic > Marine > Cold seeps | place: Gulf of Mexico...
AACCTTTGTTATGTAACAAAAATGCTTACTCCTCCTTTTTGAAAAAAACTGTATCTTTAATAAAAAAATTGCATTTAATCAACTCTTGATCAAACATTCATCGACTTATCTTTAAAAAGACATCCGCTGAACAAAAACACATGCTATGGCAAATACTTATACACAAATCTATATTCAAATCGTTTTCACTGTAAAAAATAGACAGAATTTAATTCATGAAAAATATCGTGAAGAAATTGAAAAATACATCTGCGGTATTATAAAAAACAAAAAATCCAAACCATTAGCCATTTACTGCAATCCAGACCACATACATGTTTTAATTGGATTACACCCTTCTATTTCCATTTCTGATTTGACTAGAGACATAAAAGCAAATTCTTCTAGATGGATAAATGAAAATAAATGGATTCTAGGAAAATTTTCTTGGCAGGAAGGTTTTGGTGCTTTTTCTTATTCTAAAAAACAAATCAATAATGTTGTCAATTATATTTTAAATCAGGCGGAACATCATAAAAAAAATTCTTTTAAAAATGAATATTTAACCCTTTTGGAAAAATCTGAAATTAAATACAATAAAAATTACCTGTTTGATTGGCTTGAATAAATCTACAAATATTTCTATAAATATAACGCTCCTATGGAGCTGATTCTTTCTAACTAAAAAAAGACAATCCTTATTAATAACAATTATTAAACAGTAACTTTGTATAAGCTGCCTATAAGAGGTACTTTCTTCAACAGAAAAACTATACGCTGAATAAAATTAGAAAAAACAATGCCTACAGATTCTTTGTTACAAATAAACAACCTAACTATTTCGTTTCCTTCTGACGGCAAACAGAATACTGTAATACATGACATTTCTTTTGAAATCAAAAAAAATGAAATCTTGGGTATTGTGGGAGAATCTGGAAGTGGGAAATCTGTTTCTTCTTTGGCTATTTTAGGACTGCTTCCAAAAAAAACACCTATAAGTGGAACTGTCTGTTTTGAAGACAAAGACCTTTTAACAGCCTCCGAAAAGCAATTTCGAAAAATTAGAGGCGCAAAAATTTCAATGATTTTCCAAGAGCCAATGAGCTCCTTAAATCCAAGTCTGACTTGTGGTTATCAAGTTTTAGAAATTTTATTACAACATACATCCCTTTCCAAAAAGGAAGCCAAATTAGAAGTCCTGAACTTGTTTGAAAAGGTAAAATTACCTCGTGCTTCTGAAATGTACAATCAATACCCACATCAAATTTCTGGTGGGCAGAAACAACGGATTATGATTGCTATGGCTATTGCTTGCAAACCTCAATTGTTAATTGCAGATGAACCAACAACGGCACTAGATGTAACCGTACAAAAAGAAATTGTCAAACTTTTAAAAGAACTCCAAGAAGAAACTCAAATGAGTATTTTATTTATCTCACATGATCTTTCTTTAATTTCTGAAATTTGTGACCGTGTTGCTGTAATGTTCAAAGGAAAAATTGTTGAACAAGGCAATTCAGATTCATTATTTGACAATCCGCAACACAATTACACAAAGGCACTCATACAATCGAAACCAAGTATTACAAAACGATTGAAAAAATTACCTTTTGTAAAAGATTTTATTGAAAACACTGTGGAACACGCAATTTATTCTGATGAAGAAAGAAGACAATTTCATAAAAAACTATATGCTCAAAAACCACTTTTAGAAATTATCAATCTTAAAAAACATTTTGTTGGAAATAAAGCCTGGTGGTTTCAAAAAGATACGTTTATAAAAGCTGTTGACGACATTTCATTTCAACTTTATGAAGGAGAAACGTTAGGATTGGTAGGAGAATCTGGTTGTGGAAAATCTACTTTAGGAAGAACACTTTTAAACCTGGAAGATGCTACTTCTGGAAGCATATTTTACCAAGGAAAAGATCTTACTAAACTTTCCAACCCAGAAATTAAAACACTTCGGAAAGATATTCAGATTATTTTTCAAGACCCTTTTTCCTCTTTAAACCCAAGAATTATTGTTGGAGAAGCCATTTTAGAACCAATGAAAGTACACGGTATTTTAAAAAACTATACCGAACGCAAACAAAAAGTGCTTTCTATTCTGAAAAAAGTGGGATTGGCACGGGAACATTATTACAGATATCCTCATGAGTTTTCTGGAGGGCAAAGACAACGTATAGGAATTGCAAGAACCATAGCGCTACAACCAAAATTAATTGTTTGTGATGAATCTGTATCTGCCTTAGATGTTTCAGTCCAAGCGCAAGTTTTAAACTTATTGAACGATTTGAAGAAAGACTTTGGTTTTACTTATATTTTTATTTCTCATGATTTATCTGTTGTCAAATATATGTCAGATCAATTGGTTGTAATGAATCAAGGTAAAATTGAAGAAATTGGAGACGCAGATACTATTTATGCAAATCCAACTTCTGAATACACAAAAAAACTAATTGACTCGATTCCAAAACCCAAAGAGGCGAGTTGAAATACCCTAGTTTATTTTTAACTTTTCTCTGCGTGCAAAAGACTTTCGGATTGTTCATAAAATCGTATCTTGCTGACTTAAATTTTTATTTCAAAAGCTGAAACTAGAAGTATAAAACTGTTATATCACACGCAATTCTATGAAATTATATCCTTTATTATTTTTAGCATTTTTTGTGCTTTTTTCATGCGGGTCCACTGCCAAAATTACAGATCGAGCAAATATTGTTGAAGCCTCTTCAAGACAAATCATCAAAAACCATTATAAAAACACTTTTGATGAAAACACTTTAAGTGCAGATTTAAAAGTAAACTATAAAAGTGGTAAAAACTCTCAAAGATTAAAAATCAAACTAAGAATTAAAAAAGATGAAACTATTTGGTTGAGTGGTTCCGTTTATGGGTTTACCATTGCAAAAGCTATCATTACTCCAGATAGAGTGAGTTATTACATGAAGTTCCCTACAAAAGTTTATTTTGAAGGTGATTTTTCTTCCATTAGTGAATTACTAGGTGCGGAACTGAACTTTACCATGCTTCAAAATTTACTTTTAGGTGACGCTCTTTTTAAATTAAAATCTAGAAATTTTGAAGCTGAAATTGACCAGCAAGCTTATTTATTAACGCCTAAAAGTCAAAAAGCTATAGCCGATATTCTTTTCTGGATACACCCGCTTAATTATAAAATAGAAAAACAAGAAATTAAAAGTCGTGAAGACAATAAATTCTTAGCAATTACTTATAAAAATTATCAAACAATCAATACTACAGAAATTCCTGGTGCTATTGAAGTTTTGACAAAAGGAGATAAAAATAATACTACAATTCATATAGATTACAAATCTGTTCGTATCAATGAGAACCTATCATTCCCCTATAAGATACCTAACGGATATAAAAGAATTCAAAAATAATTAAAAATGTACAACCGTCAGAATCTCACCAATAACACGCAAAAAAAGGCGCTATTTCCCTTAAGAATAGCCGTTTGTTTTTTGGTACTATTCTTTTCTCAAAACACATTTTCTCAGACAAAAAAACAAAAAGATTTAGAAGCAAAAAGAACTCAATTACAAAAAGAGATAAAAAAAGTAAATTCTCTCTTATTCAGCACAAAAAAAGAAGGGAAGACCCTTTTGAATCAAGTTGGAGATCTGAATCAAAAAATAAGAGTTAGAACAAAACTTATTTCGACAATCAAACAAGAATCTGGAATTCTAAACAAAAGAATAAATTCCAACAAAAACAAAATAAATTCTTTAAACAAAGAACTCAAATTACTTAAAGAAGATTACGCAGAAATGATTTACAAATCTTACAAGAGTAAATCTATGCAAAGTAGAATGTTATTTGTTCTTTCTTCTGAAAACTTCCATCAAGCATACAAAAGAATGCAATACATGGATCAATACACAGATTTCAGAAAAAAACAAGGAGAAGGAATTGCTGTAAAAACAAAAGAAATAGAAAAAATAAACGACACTCTAAAAGTACAAAAAATTCAAAAAGAAAATTTACTTACAGAACACAAAGAGGAACAATCAATCATAGAACTTGAAAAAAAAGAGCAACAACGATTGTTTGCCAAAGTAAAATCTAAAGAAAAAAAATACAGTGCTCAGATAAAAAAGAAACAGAAGGAAGAACGAAAAATAGATCAACAAATTGAAAAGATAATTAGAGACGCTATCGCTGCTTCTAAAAAGAAAAACAAAGGAAGTTCTAGCTCTGGTTTTTCACTTACTCCAGAAGCCAAAATTCTGGCTGCAAAATTCGCTCAAAACAAAGGGAAATTACCATGGCCTGTACTAAACGCCTTAGTTGTTCGTAATTTTGGACAAGTACCTCATCAAACAATCCCTTCCCTTAAAATTCAAAGTAATGGAATACATATAGCAACTGATAAAGGAGCAAATGCCAAAGCTGTTTTTGAAGGTAATGTCCTAGAAATTCAAATAAGTTCTAACGGTTTAAAAACAGTCTACATTCAACACGGAAATTATATTTCATTATACAGCAACTTGGAATCCATCAACGTACAGAAAGGAGACCCCATAATACTCAAACAAAATCTAGGAAAAATATTTACAGACAAGCTCAACGGAAAAACAATACTCATCTTTCAAATTTGGAAAGATACCCGAAAAGAGAATCCTAAATCTTGGCTACTTCGGCTTTAGCAATTAGCAATTAGCAATTAGCAATTAGCAATTAGCAATTAGCAATTAGCAATTAGCAAAATTTAAAAAATCAAGGATACAATTCACAATTTTCAGTCCTTCTTTATAATTTTTCACCAACTTTTAAAACACCTGTTGAATAGTACTTTTACAAAAACACTACTCAAACAATGCTCTCAGTTCTGTTGCTTCTTCAGGCTTCAATCTCCCAGATAAAACCAAACTCAATTGCCGTCTTCTCAATGCACCTTCAAAACGTTCCTTTTCTAAATCTGTTTCTGGAATAACCTCAGGAACGGGAACAGAATTCCCATCATTTCCTACAGCAACAAACGTATAAATTCCTTCGTTGACCTTTGTTTTAGCTCTTGAAGCTCTATCTTCAATCCAAACATCCGCATAAACCTCCATAGACGAATTGAAAGCTCGAGACACTTTTGCTTCAATAGTTACCGTACTTCCCAATGGAACTATTTTACTAAACACTACATGATTTACCGACACTGTAACCGTTATTTCTCCTGAATGCCGTTGTGCAGCAATACAACAAACACGATCCATTCTTGATAGCAATTCTCCTCCAAACATTCCGTTCAATGCATTTGTATCACTTGGCAATACCAAATCTGTAGAAATAGACAATGATTTTTTTGCTGTTTTTGCTTTCATAGAATTCAATTTAAAAACACTAAAATAGTGTACAATTTATCAAAATCAAAGTTACAAAATTATGTGTTAATATTACCAAAACCTCAGTATTCCCTCGTAATATTAACAAATCTTGATTTGAAGCATAAAAAAAGATCCATTTTACCGAAAAATGTAAAAGTTTTTATGTAATCTTTGCAAAAAATAATTATTGATTAACTAATTTAATTATGACTAAAATAGTAAGTAAAAACCAACTTGAAAAAAGTTTAGAACTTGCGAGAAAATTGCAGCAGCCACAGCAAGATTCTAAACCAAATCTTTTTTCGCAACGCATGGGACCTATCATTGATACTCCCGAAGCTAAAAATTTCTTAATCAGCATGATGGACACCTCTTTTAGGTCTTCAAACCATAAGAGAACTTCTGATTATGTAATGCACCTTCTTACAACTAATAAATACTACAATAAGGTATTTAGTAAAACAGAAAATATCCTTATTGCACTGTTTAAAACCATAGGTAATAAACTTCCTTTTATAAGTGTGCCTTTGATGTTGAAACAAGTCAAAAGTGTAACGGGGCCTATTTTGTTTTTTGTAGGGGATAACAAATTCAACAAACATGCACAAAACAGAAAATCTGAAGGCGTACAATTGAACGTAAACCTTATTGGAGAAGCATTGATTGGAGAAGAAGAAGCGGCCCAAAGAATTCAGAATTACAAAGAATTATTAAATCAAAATGATGTTGACTATATTTCTATAAAAGTATCTACCATATCTTCACAAATAAAACCTATTGCATTTGAAGAAACTGTAGATCTCTTGGTTGAAAAGCTTTCAATTTTATACAATGAAGTCTTAGATATTCAAGAAAAAACAGGTGTGATAAAGTTTGTAAATTTAGATATGGAAGAATACCGTGACTTAGACGTTACCGTAGCTATTTTTACAAAAACCCTAGAGCTTCCAGAATTTAAAACCTTAAGAGCTGGAATTGTTTTACAAGCCTATTTACCTGACTCCTATAAAGCAATGCAACACTTAAAAGAATGGGCAATTGAAAGAGTAGCAAATGGAGGTGCTCCTATAAAAGTGAGACTTGTAAAAGGCGCGAACCTTGAAATGGAAAAAACAGAAGCCTCTTTTGAAGACTGGCCACTAGCAACTTTCAATTCTAAACTCGACACAGACGCAAACTACAAAAAAATGTTGCTTGAAATGCTAGACAGCAACTCAGCACATGCGCTAAATGTTGGTGTGGCTTCTCATAACGTCTTTGACTTGGCTTTTGCATTGAACCTTGTAAAGGAACAAAAAATCGAAAAATTTATTGATTTCGAAATGCTGGAAGGAATGGCTAATGAGACCGTTCATGAATTGCTACAGCAAAAAGTAAACCTATTATTGTACACCCCAATTGTAAAACAAGAAAATTACAATAGTGCTATCGCTTATTTGGTAAGAAGACTGGATGAAGGAACTCAAAAAGGAAACTTCTTAAAAGAAGGCTTTCAACTAAAAATAGATTCCAAAAAATGGGATGAAATCAAACAACAATTTGTTGATTCTGTTGAAAGAATAAAAACGGTTCAAGAAGTAACCAACAGAGTTCAAAATAGAGCTACAGAAAACCCAAAGCCACAAACAAAATTTACCACAGTTCCGAATACAGATTGGGTTCTTTCTACAAACAGAAAATGGATTTCTGAAATGAAAGACCGTTGGACTTCACCGTTAAATATTACAGGAGAAAAAATACCTGTTGTAGGTGAAATTGAAGACAAAGAAAGAGCACAAATTGAATTGGAAGGATGGAACGGAATACAACCTTGGAAATATGAAATTGCAGATACTGAAGATTACAAAAAGGTAATTTCAGCAAGCTCGGAATGGTATGATTTTTCTGTTGAAAAAAGAGCAGAATTGCTTAAAGCAGCTGCCATTGAAATGGAAAACAACCGTGCAGACCTTATCGGTATCGCAGTTGCTGAATTAGGAAAAACAATTGCTGAAGTTGATGTTGAAGTATCTGAAGCAATTGATTTTGCAAATTATTACGCACAAAATGCATTGGACATTGTATCCAAAGAAAAAATTGAGAGTGTTGCGGAAGGAATCAACCTTGTATTATCTCCATGGAACTTCCCTATAGCAATCCCAATTGGAGGTGTACTGGCTTCTTTAGCAGCAGGAAAAAGAGTAATTTTAAAACCTTCTCAGAATGCAGCTGCTTGTAGTTATTTGATTGCTCAGACATTATGGAATGCTGGAATTCCAAAAAGCGCCTTTGCTTTTTTACCTGCAAATGAAAATACATTAGACCCATTTTTAACAGATCCAACCGTATTTGATGCAGTTATATTAACTGGAGGAACAGACACCGCAAAATTCTTATTGGACAGAACCCCAAAACTAAAACTCTACGCAGAAACAGGTGGAAAGAACGCTACTATAGTTACTGCTTTATCTGATAGAGAACAAGCTATAAGTAATGTTGCGCAATCTGCATTTGGAAATGCAGGACAAAAATGTTCTGCAACTTCTTTGTTAATTCTGGAAGAAGAAGTTTACAACGACAAGCACTTTAAAACATTACTAAAAGATTGCGTAGAAAGTAAAACACATGGAAACCCTTGGGATTTCGAAACTGAAATTGGACCATTGGCTGTTAAAATAACTGACAAAATAAGAAAAGTACTCGATACAACTCCTGATGAGCAATGGTTGGTAAAACCTGTTTTACAAGGTGAATTTTTCTTATCTCCTGGTGTAAAATGGGGAATCACAAAAGAATCTTTTGAATACAACCAAGAATTATTTGGACCAGTACTTTGTGTTATGAAGGCCAAAAACTTAAAAGAAGCTATTCAACTTGTTAATGATCTAGATTATGGCTTGACTAGTGGAATAGAAAGTTTAGACCCAACAGAAACAGAATATTGGTTGAACAATATCAAAGCTGGAAACTTATATGCCAATAGATCTACTACTGGAGCAATTGTTCAAAGACAACCTTTTGGAGGAATGAAAGCTTCTTGTTTTGGGTTTGGAATGAAAGCTGGTGGTAGCAATTACCTCACACAGTTTCTTAACAAAGTAGAAAAAAATGATTCGTTGGCAAGCGCTAAAAAGGACTATCAAAATGCATACAACACACACTTTTCTAAAAATATCGATTACGTGAAGTTAAGAGGACAACACAATATTTGTGTGTACTTAAAACCTGAAAGTATCAGCGTTTGTATCGATAGCAAAGTTTTAAAAGGTGCTATTGACAAAGTCAAAGCAGCAGCAGAAATTATTGGAGTACCAATTACATTTTATGCTACTGAAGCAACTCCTAAATTAACAGAAACTAAGCTTTTAAAGAATTGGAACGAACTTTCAAATTCACTTTCTCACAATACTGTAGTCCGTGCTTTAAACTATGATAGAATAGGAGATGCATTCTTACGAACATGTCACGACAAAGCGATTCATGTATATGGGAACAAACCTAGTAACTATGGAAGGTATGAACTTTTAAACTACTTAACAGAACAAAGTAGATCTATCAACTACCATCGTTATGGTAATTTGATGGGAGTTGAAAAAGCCTAATTTTCATAAAAACTAATACAATAACAGCCTCACTTTATATTTTAAAGTGAGGCTGTTTCTTTTCCAGCAACTAAACATCAAAATAACATCTTATATTTTGATATCTTTACTTTAAAATTCTCACATGAATCTTACTACTAAATTTCAATCTAAGCTGCCAAAAGTAAAAACAACCATTTTTACAACAATGAGCAAACTTGCATTGAAACATAGTGCTATTAATTTATCTCAAGGTTTTCCTGATTTTGACACTCCAAAAAAACTAATTGAAGAAGTTTCAAAAGCTATGAAAAATGGCTTCAATCAATATGCACCTATGGCTGGGATTATAGAACTCCGTGAAGCCATAGCTTTGAAAATGGAAAAGCTATACGCTTCTTCCTATTGTCCCGAATCTGAAATCACAATTACGTCAGGCGCAACACAGGCCATCTACACTGTAATTTCAACTTTCATTAAGCCCAATGATGAAGTTTTACTACTAAAACCTGCTTTTGATTGTTATGAACCTGCTATAGAAATCAATGGAGGCATCCCTGTATTTTTACAATTAGAAGCCCCTAATTATAAAATCGACTGGCGGGGATTTGAGAAAAAAATCACACCCAAAACTAAAATGATTCTTCTCAATACGCCACACAACCCTACAGGAACTATATTAAAAAAAGAAGACTTCATAGAACTCCAACGTATTTTAAAGGATACCAACATTTTACTTTTATGTGATGATGTTTATGAACACATCCTTTTTGACGGTGAAACACATCAAAGTGTGGCATTATTTCCTGAACTCAAAAAGAGAACACTTATAGCTACTTCTTTTGGTAAAACTTTTCATATTACAGGATGGAAAATAGGCTATTGTTTGGGTCCCAAAGAATTAATGGATGAGTTCAGAAAAGTCCACCAATTCAATGTATTTTGTGTAAGTCACCCTTTTCAAATTGCCATCGCCAACTATTTAAAAGAAGAGAAACACTATCTAGAACTAAGTGCTTTCTATCAAGAAAAACGAGGTTTTTTCCTTGAGGCCATTGGTCAATCAAAATTCAAATGGACTCCATCAAAAGGAACCTATTTTCAATTACTTGATTACACAAATATCACACAAGAAAATGATATGGATTATGCTCTCCGACTTGTCAAAGAAAACGGAATTGCTTCCATCCCCATTTCTCCCTTCAACACAAAAGGCACAGACCCCAAAGTCCTGCGTTTTTGTTTCGCCAAAAAAAATGAAACTTTAGAAAAAGCTGCTGAAATATTATGCAAAATCAATTAAAAATCACACTTATTCAAACGGACACTGTTTGGGAAAATATTTCTAAAAACCTTCAAAACATTGAAGTCAAGATAGAGGGTATCTCAGAAAAAACAGACCTTGTTGTTTTACCTGAAATGTTTACAACAGGATTTGCAATGCGACCAGAAACCAATATTGCAGAAACCATGGACGGAACTGCCATCAAATGGATGCAAAAAACAGCAAACGAAAAACAAATTGCAATAGCAGGAAGTCTTATTATTAAAGAAGCTGGTCATTATTTCAATCGATTTGTATTTGTTCATAGCTCTGGAGCCATGACCTGGTACGACAAAAAACACTTGTTCACATTGGCCGGTGAAGACGAAAGTTATAGCGCAGGAAAAAATCGTTTGATATTTGAATACAAAGGATGGAAAATTGCTCCATTTATTTGTTACGATTTGCGTTTCCCTGTTTGGTCTCGAAACACTGAAAACTATGACATTGCTCTATATGTAGCCAATTGGCCTACTCCAAGAATCAACGCTTGGGATACTTTATTAAAAGCGAGAGCTATAGAAAACATGTGTTATTGCATAGGAGTGAACAGGATTGGAACTGACGGAAATAATTATAAGTACCCTGGACATTCACAAGCCATCGATCCACTTGGAGAATTACTTGTAAAAGCAAATACGACTGATGAAACTGTATTGACAGTAATCTTAGATAAAAACAAATTAGAAACTATTAGAGCACAATTTCAGTTTTTAAATGACAAAGACAAATTCGATATTAATTGATTGCGAGTTCCTCATTTTATTCTTTCTTTCTCTATAGAGAATTGATACATTTGCAGCTTCAAATTTACAACCATGTACAGTTTAAAAAACAACTTCATAAGTATCCAAATAAAAAAAACGGGTGCAGAACTCTCGAGTATAAATGCAAATGGAAATGAATATTTATGGGAAGGAAATCCTGAATATTGGGGAGGACAAGCACCTATTTTATTTCCTTTTGTAGGAAGGTTAAAAGAGGACTTTTATACATACCAAGGAAAAGAATACACGCTACCTCAACATGGTTTTTTTAGAAGAAGTAATGACATTACTCTAATTGAAGAAAGTAAAACAAAACTAACATTTTCTTTAAAAAGCAATTCTGACACTTTAAAAGTGTATCCTTTTGAATTTGACTTTCAAACAAGTTATGAATTGGTTGAGAACAAAATTATCATCCACCACAAAGTAATTAATTTAGGGAAAGACAAATTATTTTTCTCTTTAGGCGAACATCCTGCTTTTAGATGCTCTTTAAAGGATAAAAATGCAAAACATGACACATGTTATTTGGAATTTGAGAAAAACGAAACAGCTGCCATTTCTTTGATTACAGCAGATGGACTGATAAGTGCAGACACCAAACCTTCAATGATCAATACAAACATCTTAAACCTTCCTAAAAACGTTTTTGACGGAGATGCATTGGTCTATAAAGAAATGAATTCAAAAAAAGTGTCTCTGGTAAACAAAGAAGAAGGAAAACTTGTAACACTTGCTTATAAAGATTTTCCATATTTAGGGATATGGTCAAAACCAATGGCCCCTTACGTATGTATAGAACCATGGCTTGGTATTGCTGATAGCCACGACTCCAATCATCAATTTGAAGAAAAAGACGCTATTCTACCTCTAGAAGGAGGACAAAACTATAATGCTTCTTATTCTATAGAAGTACACCTATAAAACATACACTTATTTTAAATCCAATCGGTTTGATCTATACTCAATACACATAGATTTTCGGTTTTTTCACTCTTTCTTTTCCCCTTTCTCAGCGTTAAAAATTTCCAAAAAGCTAAATCTATTGAGTATAAAAAAAGAGGCTGTTTTTACAAACAGCCTCTTTTTAAATTTATGTAGTCAATGGATTCATCCATTTGAATTTGTACTCCGTATCTGGAACCGAAATTCTACCTGCAATTCTTTTCATTCTTTCAGGCAATCGCATTAAATACGTTCTTGCCTTATCTGCTTCTGGAGTCAAACCAATAAACTTATCAATAGCCCAAGCTTTATTTAATTTTTCTAAAATATCAATGTAATCAAAAGCTGTATACACACCAGACCTTTGAGCTACGTCAGAAAAACGATCAAATAAAGTTGCTTTCCCTTCAAATGATTCTCTTAAATACATTGCTGGCATTTCAATTTTATGCTTCATCATATCACAAAACGCAATCATCATTTCACTAGGATCTACAGCAAAAATCTGACGAATAAATTCAACATAGGCCAAATGATGTCTCATTTCATCTCCTGCAATAATTTTAGACATTTTAGCCAAACCTTTCATTCCCGCTTTACGTGCAATTTTAGCTACATTATTATGCGAAACGTAGGTTGCCAATTCTTGAAAACTAGTATACACAAATGTCTTGTATGGATCTCTTGCTGTTCCAATATCAAAACCATCAGCCACCAAATGTTGCGTAGTAATTTCAACCTCTCTCATATTTACTCTTCCTGAGAGGTAAATATATTTATTTAAAACATCTCCATGTCTGTTTTCTTCGGCCGTCCAACGACGAATCCAACTAGACCATCCTTTTTGTTCTCCATGTTGGTCAATTCCATCTAAGTCTAATAGCCAAGATTCGTATGTAGGTAAAGCTTCTTCCGTAATCATATCTCCAACTAAAGAAACCCAGAAATCATCGTCTAATTCTTTAGAAAGTTCTCTGATTTCCTTTACTTCATCTATAAAAGAATCAGACTGCGGATTTGGTAAAAAATCTGTAGGTTGCCATATCTCTTCCGGGGAAATTAAAAACTTACCAAATGTAGTTTCAATATCTTTCTCCAGTGTTAACATCACCTCTTTACGTACATTATGTATTGACATCTATTATTTTTTAAATTAGCTATAGCTTACAAAGTTACTGAGTTTTTAATAGTTTCCTCTACTTTTTGAAATAAATCCTTGAACTCCATAGAATTTACAGCTATTGGTTCATGCACTTCAAAGTGTAATTTCACACCTACATTTAAAGGAAAATTACCATTGGAGACCAACTTCCAAGAGTTATTAATTGTTAGGGGAACTATATATGCGGAAGGTGCATATTTGCAAATAATTTTCACTCCATTTTCTGAAAACCGCTTTGGATTTCCATCTTTACTTCTTGTTCCTTCTGGAAAAATAACTCCTGCCCATTTATTTTTTTCCAAACTTTTTGAGAATTTCGCTAAAGCGGATAAAGATTGCCGAGCATCACTTCTATCTATCAAAACAGAACCTCCATGTTTTAAATTGAAAGAAACACTTGGAATTCCTTTTCCCAATTCAATTTTCGAAACAAATTTGGGATGTACCCCTCTTAAATACCAAGATATAGGTGAAATATCATGTGAGCTTTGATGGTTAGACACAATAATCAACGGAACATCTTTAGGTATTTTATGTTTGCTTACAAACTTTACCCGAGTTCCTAAAATGTATAAACTCCATACAAGAACTAGGTTTAGAATGTCTACTACTTTCTTATGAGTTGCATATCCAAAAACTTTTAGAGCAAACCATTGCATTGGATGAAAAACAACAATTGTCAATCCAAAAAAAAGATAATGCACTACTGATAACGGGTAAGAAAGGATTCTTTTTATAAAACTCATCACAAAAATTGATCTATTTTACAACCACTGTCCCCATGGAATTTTAGCCAAAACCAACAACAATGCTATTGTATAAAAGATAGCAAATACTTTAAATTTCCCTTCGTCTGTTGTTTGCTTTTTATGCTTAGACCAACCAATAGTAATTAATATTATGGCCAAGATCATCATTACAGGGTGCTCTATTGCAAGAAGTCTAGTCTGAGCATTTTTCATTATCATTCCCATACCTGAAATTTTCATAATCTTATAAGTAGGTGACATAAAATACCACCCCAAACCAATAAGCAGTTGGATATGAGCAAAAATCAATGTAAACAAGCCTAGACGCAAATCTTTGGCTTTGAATTCTTTTTTAGAAGTAAATCCAATAATTGCATTTACAACTGCAACTATCAAAACAATTAGCACCAAATATGCCCAATAAGAATGTACTTGTTTCATCTTTTATATTTTTTTTATTGAATACAAATGTACTAAAAAGAATTTGTGAGATAGAATAAAAGTTTAGCGAAAGAACAACGAACTTTAGAATCAACTAAACCATAAAAAAAGCGGTAAAACAATACCAAATATTGAGCTACCGCTTTCTTTTATAAGAATTATTCTATGTTATTAAGACTGGTACTTTTCGGCATAAATCTTATTAGCCAATACTTTACCAAGTTCTACTCCCCATTGGTCATAACTATAAATATTCCAAACAACCCCTTGTACAAAAATTTTGTGTTCGTACATAGAGATTAATTTCCCTAAAGACTTTGGAGTTAATTTTTTTATTAAAATTGAATTGCTTGGTTTGTTACCTGCAAATACTTTAAAAGGAATTACATTTTCGGCTGTTTTTCCTTCAGCAATAACTTCTTCTTTTGTTTTTCCATTGCACAAAGCCTCTTGTTGTCCATAAAAATTAGACATCAATTTATTGTGGTGCTCTTCCTTGCCGTATAAAGATTCTTCATACCCTATAAAATCGCAAGGAATTAATTTTGTTCCTTGGTGCACCAATTGCATAAATGCATGTTGCATATTGGTTCCTGTGCTTCCCCAAACAATTGTTCCGGTTTGATAATCTATTGCATCACCATTTCTATCCACACTTTTTCCATTACTTTCCATAATTGCTTGTTGCAAATAAGGTGTCAGTTTTTCCAAATATTGAGAATAAGGTAAAATCGCTTCGGTTTCTGCTCCAAAGAAATTGTTATACCAGACACTTAACAATGCCAACATTACTGGTAAATTTTCTTCAAAAGAAGCCGTTTCAAAATGCGTGTCCATATCAGATGCACCTTCTAACAAGCCTTTAAAATTATCAAAACCAACAGCCAAACTGATAGACAAACCTACCGCACTCCAAAGAGAAAAACGTCCACCTACCCAATTCCACATTGTAAATACATTGGCTGGGTCAATTCCAAACCCAACAACAGCGTCCATGTTAGTAGACACAGCTACAAAATGCTTTGCAATATCTTCAACAGAAGCGGATTCTAAGAACCATTTCTTAATCGTTTCTGCGTTTGTAATCGTTTCTTGAGTCGTAAACGTTTTGGAAACAATTAAAAACAAAGTAGTTTCTGGATTTAAATTTTTAATAACTTCAGAAACATGATCTCCATCTACATTAGACACAAAATGAACATCCAATGGCGTTTTATAATACTTCAATGATTCTACAACCATTTGCGGTCCTAAATCCGAACCACCAATACCTATATTTACAACATCAGTAATTGCTTTTCCTGTATATCCTTTCCAATCTCCAGAAACAACTTTATTTGTAAATTCTTCAATCTGAGCCAGCGTTTCTTGTACATCATCAATTACATTTTCTCCCGCTACCAATACTTCTTTATTTGCTGCAGAACGCAATGCTGTGTGCAAAACTTCTCTTCCTTCTGTGACATTGATTTTCTCACCTCCAAAATAACTCGAGATAGCTTCTTTTAAACCTACTTCATTTGCCAATTCCACCAACAATTCTATAGTAGTGGCATTTATTCTATTCTTAGAAAAATCAACATCAAAATCATTGAATTGAATATTAAATTCTTCTTTTCTATTTTTATTATCAGAAAACAATTCTCTTAAATGAACTTCTTTAAGTTCATTAAAATGATTGTTTAATTTTTCCCAAGCTTTTGTTTGTGATGGATTGATATTTTTCATGGTCTACTATTTATTAATATTATGGAGAGTTTTTATTTTTTTTATTACTTTTCTAGTACTATTAACCTGTACTTTTAATAAATGTATTTTCTTTTTAAATAAAATTCAGACTCAGTCTACCTCTTCATATTCGATAGCATCTAAATCTACTTTAAGAGATTTGATAAATTCTAAATATTGAGGTTTTATTTCTTTTCTCATTGCTTGAGCTGCCGGTAATTTCTGTTTTAATGGATCTACTTGTACCCCATTTTTCCAAAAACGATAACATACATGTGGACCAGAGGTATTCCCTGTCATTCCAACATAACCAATTACATCACCTTGTTTTACATATTGTCCTACTTTTGCCTTACGGCTTTTCATATGCAAGTACTGTGTAGAATAAGTAGAATTGTGACGAATTTTTACATAATTCCCATTACCTCCTTTTTTTCTAGATTCAATAACCCTTCCATTCGCAGTACTCATAATAGGAGTTCCTACGGATGCCGCATAATCTGTACCTTTGTGAGGTTTTATTCGGCCATAAAAGGCTATTTTTCTTTTCAAATTGTAACGAGAAGAAATTCTATTAAATTTTAAAGGGCCTTTCAAAAACGCACGTCTTAAATGCTTTGCCTCTTCATCATAATAATCTTCAATACCAGCAATGGTATCTGACACATATCTAAAAGCATAAAAAGGCTTTCCTGAATGCTCAAACCAAGCAGCTTTTATTCTCCCTATTCCAGCAGGAATTGTATCTTCAATGTACTTTTGTTCGTACACAATTTTATACTTGTCATTTTTTTGCAATCTGTAAAAATCAATCGTCCAAGCGTAGATATCAGCCAAATCATTTGCTACAACTGCATTTACCCCTTGACTATCGAGCGCTTCCGAAAGAGAACTTGTAATAACTCCCTTCGCTTTTTTTATCACCGTTTTTACATCTACTTTCTTTTTGTAGGCTGTAATTGTAGAATCACTGAAGTCAACAGTTATATAATTGATCAAATCCTGTTGGTAGATAAATACTTGTGCCTTTTCTGTGCTGTCTTTCTTCGCCAGAATTGTATAGGGTTTTCCCGCTCTTAAACGTCTTACATCAAAAGTACTTTTTATCTTTTTTGAAATTTCCAAGATCTTCGGATACCATACGTGGTGACGATCCAATATCTCGCCAAAACTCTCTCCATGAGCTATGGTATCATTTGTAACTTTGTAATCGTTTAGTTTGTAACCGAATTTATAAATAATTTCAGGAACTGCTTTGGGTTTTTCAACATTTTGAGAAGTTGATTTCTTGTCTCCACAAGAAAAAAATAATACTGAACAAAAAAGAAATAATAAAAAGTGTCTCAAAAGGCGAAAAATTAGTAAGCAGCAAATTTACAATAAATCTTAGAACCTGAGTTCTACCTAAGACTTAATTTACAGAAATCAAAGAAAAGATGAAATTTAATCTCATATTTAATAAAATACATCAACTAAAAGCAACTAATAAATAGTACTCAGCTTATAATATTATAGGAAATGGATGAGACAATCCTTTGTACTGATACAGATCAATTTTAACGGAACCAACAGCCAAAGAAGCTTTGATTCTAACTGGTATTCTATTAGAGTCTGAAGTAATCCAAAATGTCAGACTTTCTTTTTGTTTAAAAACTCAACCTGATTTCACCAAAGGTCTCATTTTGAAACAAGCAATTTTACCAAATCTTGTTGAAAGAATTTCTTTTCCCAAATACAACATCTTAAAGGGAAATGTTTCTGCATCAAAAAACATACTCAATTCCAAACTCTCTCCAACTTTTAAAGAATCTATATCTTTATTTCTTAAGCTATAAAACGCCGAAATCATATCTTGTACTCCTACCGCTTTTACTTCTTTTTTTGTCTTGTGTTTGTGGTCTTCTATTTTAGCTATGTGCTTATCTTGATCAAAATAAATATCTCTATTTATAACATAACCTCCTTCATTTACACGTCTCACAAAATGTGTAGGTAATTTCGTTTTCTTATCTACATAAGATTCATACTGGTCTCTTACTTTAAAAAACCAACTTGCCATGCCTGTTGTCCATCCTTTTCCGACAAAATGATACAACTCTTTCGTTTCTTCTACTGTTTCATCCACAGTCAAGCTAGCATAGCCGGCATTGATAATTCCATAATGAATTCTGTACTTCAACCATTCACCTTTTTTATAACTGTCTTTACTTTCTTGAGAAGAGACAACTATTGTAAGGAAAAATAAAAAAAGGAAACAAATTTTTCTCATAAGACACCCTTATTTTTTTTGATACTGGTATTAATATAGACAACTACAATGCCAAAAATAAAAAAGCTTAATCAGATTAACTGTTAAGCTTTTGTAAAAATTCAAAATTATATTCTGGTTCTAATTCAAATAGCCTAGCATAGTAACAACTACATAACACTACTCAAATCAATTACTTTTTCTATTTGCGGAGCATGCTTTTTTATAGACGCTTCTACTCCATTTCTTAAAGTCATTTGATTGATTGAACAACCAACACAAGCACCTTCTAGCCTTACTTTCACAACATTATCTTCAATTGAAACTAATGAAATATTACCTCCATCACTTAATAAAAAAGGACGAATTTCTTCCAAAGCTTTTTCTACAATTTGTATTAACTCTTGACTTTCCATGTTTTTCTTGTATTGAATATCGTAGTATTATTTATTAACTTGAACAACCACTCATTGTTGTAATTTTCACCACTTCTGTTTCTGGCAAATCTTTATTTCTCTTCACCAACTCTCTCACTATATTTTTAGTGATCCCTATAAACGACGCTTCCAAAGGCGTACTCTCCTGCAATGCCACAGGATGTCCAACATCACCAGCTTCTCTTATACTTTGTACCAATGGAACTTCTCCTAAAAAGGAAGTCTTAATATCTTCAGCTAAATTTCGAGCCCCATCTTGTCCAAAGATATAATATTTATTAGTAGGAAGCTCTGCTGGCGTAAAATAACTCATATTTTCAACAATTCCCAAAACAGGAACATTGATGTTTTTTTGTTGAAACATAGCAACTCCTTTTCTAGCATCTGCCAAAGCAATATTTTGTGGTGTACTTACCACAACAGCGCCTGTAATAGGCAATGCTTGTACAATCGATAAATGAATATCTCCTGTTCCTGGAGGCAAATCAATCAATAAGAAATCTAATTCTCCCCAAGCTGCATCAAAAATCATTTGATTCAATGCTTTAGAAGCCATAGGGCCTCTCCAGATCACTGCTTCATTTGGATTTGTAAAAAAACCTAGTGACAATAATTTAACCCCATAATTTTCAATAGGCTTCATTTTAGACCTCCCATCGATGGTTACAGAAACGGGTTTCTCTTTTGCAACATCAAACATTAAATGCATTGAAGGTCCGTACACATCAGCATCCAAAACACCTACTTTAAATCCCATTTTAGATAAAGTAACCGCTGTATTTGCTGTTATTGTAGATTTCCCTACCCCTCCTTTCCCAGAAGCAATGGCTATAATATTCTGAATTCCAGGAAGTTTTTTTCCTTTTATTTCATTTGTTGGTTTCTCTACAACTGCGGTAGATACATTTACTTTTACAACAGCGTCTTCAGCAACTTTTTCTTTAATTACCTTAGAAATTTCTGTCTCAATTTTCTTTTTAGCCTGTAATGTTGGATTGCTTATAGAAACATCAACCACTACTTCTTTTCCAAAAATTACAACGTTTTTAACATTGTTGTTTTCTATCAAACTTTTACCTTCTCCTGGAGCGGTAATTGTTTCCAATACTTTGTATATATCTTCTTTATGAATGCTCATAATCCTATAAAAATTTGTGCCAACAAAGATACTGGTAAAACTTTAAACTACGACACCTTGCTTATACTTATTCTCAATTTTAGAATAAAGGAAACCAATTCACAAACTATACTCAATGGATTTAGGTTTTTGGGAATTTTGACAAATTTATTTTTTCTTTTTTGATTTCTTCTCTAGAGGAGATTCCCATTTTTGCTTTAATTTTGAATACGATTCTTTCCCATATTCACTCCCTTCAAAACTCGCTTGCACAGATTTTAACCATGTTTTATAAGTCTTTTTCATTCCCTCTAAGACTTGTGTTTTTTGACTTGCTATGTTTGTGGTTTCTAAAGAATCTTTCTCCATATCATACAATTCAAATTTCTGATTGTCTGCATACAACTTGTACTGCTTTGTTTGGGAACTCAATCTAGAGCTTAACATGCAAGAAACTGGATTGGATCTTGTTTCTTTTTCCCCCAATAAAATAGGCAACATACTTTCTCCATCCAATTTATGATTTTTTGGCATTTTTATAGAAAGGATATCTAACAAGGTTGGTAAATAATCTGAAGTCACAAAAGGCTGATTGCTTACAATTGGTTTTTTAAATTTTTCTGGCCATAACAACAATCCAGGAACACGTATACCCCCTTCGCGCATTGCTCTTTTGCGTTCTTTAAAAGGGCCTGCTGAACCTGGAACTCCATTTTCTGGCCCATTATCACTACAAAAACTCAACAAAGTATTCTGATCCAAACCTTCCTTTTTTAAATAAGCTCTTAAACGACCAATTTGCTCGTCCATTGCAGTAATGCAACCTGCATAATGTTGCATGGACTCACTTTCTCCTTTGTACATTTCTAAATGTTTTGGACCAGCAACACAAGGCTTATGTGGAGCATGAAACCATACAACTGCTAAAAATGGTTTTTTATTTTTCTTCGATTTTTCTATAAACGGCAATACACGGTCCATAATTACCCTGCTATCATCTCCACTTAGATTCTTTGTAATTTTGCCTCCCTTTTCATTCCAATAGTAAGTTCCATAAGGTTTCTGACTTCCTTTCGATTTTCCTTTTTTTGCTACTGAAAGCATAGGATCGTATGTTGGCACTTTAGACTCTGTAACAAAAGCACGATCGTAACCATGCAAACTTGGTGGATTGAATTCTTTTATATTCCCAGGCCTTCCTCTATTGGCATCTTTTTCTGTATGTGTCAATGTTCCTAAATGCCATTTCCCAAAATGTCCAGTTGCATAGCCTTCTTTTTTCAATACTTCAGAAATCGTAATTTCTTCTGTTCTTAATATTCCTTTGTTGGCTGTAAACACTCCTGTTCTATAAGGATTCCTCCCTGTAAGTACACTTGCTCTAGTTGGAGAACAAACTGCTGATGCCGAATAAAAACGATCTAAACGAACTCCCTCCGAAGCCATTTGATCTAAATGCGGAGTGCGAATTATTTTATTTCCATTGTAACCTGTATCTCCCCAACCCAAATCATCAGCCATCATTAAAATAATGTTAGGCTGTTTTTTATCTTGAGCCATTAAATTGTTCGAAATACTACTCCCAATAAAAAAAAAAAATGCAAAATAAAATCTCATAAGTACATATTTTAGTATAAATGTTTTCCAAAAATAGAAAACAGAAAATATAAAATACTGGATATCAATCGGTTTTTTTAACACTTTCTAGACAAAATCTAACTGCAATTCTACAAATTGTTACGTTTACAGCAATTTTCAATCCTAAAACACCACTCAAACATACCTATTTTTAGCATCTAGACTTCCTCTTTTTGATCAACACCTGTCAACTCTACTGATGGATCCCAAAAAACAGCTTGAAAATCTTGAATTTGATTATCAACAATTACAATTCCTTCGCTCTCTAAAAGTTGCTGCATTAAATTTGTTCCTTGGAAATGTTGTTTCCCTGTAAGTAATCCTTTTCTATTGACAACTCTATGTGCAGGAATGTCTTGATCTCCATGTGAAGCATTCATTGCCCAACCCACCATTCTTGCCGATCGAGCCGCTCCTAAATACTTGGCAATTGCTCCGTAACTCGTAACTCTTCCGTACGGAATTTGTTGTGCTACGCTATAACTTCGTTCAAAAAAATTGGGTTCTTTGTCTGACATACTTCAAATCTTTTTTTTGTAAAACTACTAAATTAAACACTTTTAACACAACTCCATTCAATCGCTTTTTACCAAAGACTATTCTGCAAAAACCAATTCTTTTTCTTCTAACAGATTTTCATTATTAAACCTCAAAAAAAGCTGTGCTACAGCTATCGTGTCTTTCTCACAATAAATTGCAATTCGTTTTACATCATTTTCTTTGTAATAAACACCTGCTACTTGACTCCCATCAATATCATCTTTTGGAGAAGGTATGTTCAGTATTGTTGTCAATAATTTTAAGGAAGTATAATGTTTGTAATCTCCAAACTTCCACAATTCCAAAGTATCCAAATGCGGAACCTCCCATGGTTTCTTTCCGAATAGATTTAATTTTTTTGGCAAATCAATACGATTTATTATCATCCTCCTAGCAATATACGGAAAATCAAATTCTTTGCCGTTGTGCCCGCATAAAATATGTTTTGGATGATTGAAGTGGGTATCCAATAATTCTTTAAAATCTTGCAATATTTTCAATTCATCGTCTCCGTAAAATGACTTTAAACGAAACGAGCGTTCATCTTTTACCAAAACAAAATAACCTACAGAAATACAAACAATTTTACCAAACTCTGCCCAAACTCCTGCCTTTTCATAAAAATCTTCAGGTGCTATTTCAGAATCATCTGTACTTTTCGGTTTTCTTTGGTAAGCTGTTTTGTGAGCAAATAACTCCTTTTTAATTTCTGAAAGTTCTTCGTAAAATTCAACTTCTGGAACAGTTTCAATATCTAAAAACAAGATATTTTCTTTAGTGACTTGTAAATTCATTTTGCAAATTTTCAATAAATATACAAAATTACACTTTTGAAAAAGTAAAGACACATAACAAATCCCGTAACTCCTTTTTTCTTGAAAAGAACTTAGAGAATACAATATGTAAAATTAAGACAGCCCAAGCTACAAAGAACCACAACTTATTCTTTTTCTTCTAAAGAATTCAGCAACCATTTCAGGCATTCTTTATGACTGTCGGTAGTTTGGTAATTTGCAAAAGGTTCATGATTTTTTAATTCTTCGAACAAACCTTTTTTGAGTATAAAATAATACAAGCCATTTTTAATGTTTCGTTCTGTAAAAAACTTTTTTTTGAATAAGGTTGTCATTCTTCCTTGGGAATACAAAGCTTCCAATAAAGTTGCTTTTTCTTCTTTTTCTGTTTTCATAGAGTTGTTTCTTTTTACAAATATAAAAATTATTAGGTTACATTCAACCTGTTGTAAGCAATTCGTTGTAATTACCTAATTGTTTGCAATTTTGAATATGTTAAAACGCGAACGAAAAAAAGAAATCCCACAATTTTGTATTGAATTGGGAAAACACATAAGATACCTAAGACTTAAAAAAGGTTTAAGTATTGAAGAAATTGCTTTTAAAGCCGGTATTGATGCCCAAAACCTAAGGAAATATGAATTAGGAAAACAAGAAATGAAAGTTTCTATGTTGAAAAGAATTGCAGATGCTTTTGGAATAAATACTTCGGAGTTTTTGTCATTTGATAAATAACCCCGTCAAGTTGAAAAAACACAAGCCATTTTTAATATTTCACCCTGTAAAAAAATCCTTTTGAATTAAGGTTGTCGTTCTTCATCGGAAACACAAACAAAAAACAACCATACAGTTGTCGTGTAAAATATTTTTTGACCCCAACTTGCTATCATGAAAACAGACGGAAAAGAATTACTACTTCTAAGTTTAGCAAAAAGAGTTAAACAGCTACGAAAAGAAAAAGGAGTAACTCAAGAAGAAGCTTTATTCGATACAGGAATCCAATTTTCTAGAATAGAACAAGGCAAAAGAGATATACAACTATCTACTTTAAATAGTTTGTGTGAATATTTTAAAATCGAACTGAAAGATTTTTTTAAATAAGTTGAAACTATAGTATTCCTTTAATAACTTCCTATAGACACCTCTAAAACGACAGCAAATATAATTCCACATAAAAAATCTATGAAATGACACCACAAAATAATGTTAGATTACTTTTCTAAAAAAGACAACAATATAAAAATACTATTCTTTAAAAACCATTTGGACGAGATTCTATACCAGTGCGGAATTATATCTGTAAATACTTTAAATGCTATTAATTACAAAACTAAATATTATTCTTCTACCTCATTCACAACAGAAAACTTGTTTCAAGAAGAAATAGCGGAAGAAGTTATTGCAGACGAAATAATAAAATTATTTGATTTCTGTATTTTGAAAAATCTAAATAAAAGTCTTACTGTAAGCGCTATGAATAACTATCCATTTTTGGTTAAAGCATATTTATCAAATTGATTTTTCTCTATATAAGGATATAAAAACAGTTGTGAACAACAAGAGAAACTCCAATTTAAAAGAGTTTAGAGAAGTAAAAGATGTCAAATTCCTCCTATATAGATTGACTAAATTATTTCCTTAATTGATATTACTCTCCTAAAATATTGGTTAGCCCACGTTTTAGCAAAATAAAAAAGCCAACTCCTAAAAGTTGGCTTTTCACTTAAGTACCTTGGGCGGGAATCGAACCCGCACATCCGAAAATACTGGATTTTGAATCCAGCGCGTCTACCAATTCCGCCACCAAGGCTTTTCTCATAATTCGACTGCAAATGTATAAAAAAAAATGAATTCCAAGCACATTTATTTAAAAAGTATGCGGGTTCGCATTAAATTATTTCTATTTTTGCAATCTGAAAGTTTAACAAACAACTAATTAATTTTTATTACAATATGTCTACCAGTCAATTAGCCCCAAAAGTATTTGCCTGCTCTCAAAGTTTAGAGTTAGCAGAAAGTATTGCTAAACATTACGGAACTGAGCTTGGAAAAATCAATATCTCTCGTTTTAGCGATGGAGAATTCCAACCAGCCTTCGAAGAATCCGTAAGAGGAAGGCGTGTTTTTATCATCGGATCCACTTTTCCTAACTCGGACAACCTTATGGAAATGTTGTTGATTTTAGATGCTGCCAAAAGAGCATCAGCAAGACACATTACTGCTGTTATGCCTTATTTTGGATGGGCTCGTCAAGATCGTAAAGACAGACCTCGTGTTGCCATTGGAGCAAAATTAGTTGCCAACTTACTGCAAACAGCCGGAGCAACTAGAATTATGACAATGGACTTGCATGCGGATCAAATTCAAGGATTTTTTGAAAAACCTGTGGATCATTTATTTGGATCTACAATTTTCATGCCTTACATCCACAGTTTAAAATTGGAAAATATTACAATGGCCTCTCCAGATATGGGGGGTTCTAAGAGAGCTTATGCTTACTCTAAACATCTTCAAAGCGAAGTTGTAATTTGCTACAAACAACGTTTGAAAGCAAATGTGATAGATACCATGGAACTTATTGGAGATGTAAAAGGTAAAAACGTAATTCTTGTCGATGATATGATTGACACAGGTGGTACGCTTGTTAAAGCTGCTGATGTAATGATCGAAAGAGGTGCACTAAGTGTACGTGCTATTATTACACATCCTTTGCTTTCTGGTAATGCATATGAAAAAATTGAAAACTCTAAATTATTAGAATTGATCGTTTCTGATTCTATTCCTTTAAAGAAAGAGAGTTCTAAAATAAAAGTTGTAACTTGCGCGCCTTTGTTCGCAGACATTATGCACAAAGTACAAGACAACAAGTCTATTAGCGATTTGTTTATAATTTAAGAATATTAATAAATATATATATAATGAAATCTATTACAATCAAAGGATCGAAAAGAGAAAGCGTAGGAAAAGCTGCTACAAAAGCACTACGTAATGCTGACAAGGTACCTTGCGTATTATACGGAGGAGAAAATGTTATACACTTTGCAGCTGAAGAAAAAGCTTTTAGAAACTTAGTATATACTCCAAACGTTTATACAGCAACGATTGATCTTGACGGAGAATTGGCAAATTGTATTTTACAAGACATTCAATTTCACCCTGTAACTGATAAAATCTTACATATTGATTTTTATCAATTGTTCGAGGACAAAGAAGTTACAATGGACATTCCAGTAAACTTAATTGGAAATGCACCTGGTGTTGTTGTTGGTGGATCTTTGCGTTTTCCTAAACGTAAATTAAAAGTAAAAGCATTGCCTGCAAACTTACCTGACTCAATTGACGCTGATATTTCTAAATTGAATATCGGTGACAAATTATTTGTTAGTGAAGTTGCACTTAAGGACTGTACAATCTTACACCCAGAGAACACTGTTGTTGCTCAAGTAAGAATGTCTAGAGCTGCTAAAGCTCCTGTTGAAGGAGAAGAAGAAGTTGCTGAAGAAACAGCTGCTGAATAATTTTACAATACTATTTAAAAAGGTTCGTTTTGAAAAATTCAAAATGGACCTTTTTTTATGCGCTTTCATCAAATACTAAATTCAGTAAATACCACTCGCAAAGATTTAGTATTTTTGAATTCAAATTGAACTTACATCTCAAATGAAAAAATTTTTAATAGTAGGCTTAGGCAATATTGGTTCTGATTACGAAAATACACGTCACAATATTGGCTTTAAAATTTTGGAAGAACTGGCTTCTAATGAAAAAATTTCTTTTGAAACAGACAAACTCGGTGATGTAGCTACTTTCAGATTCAAAGGAAGAACTTTTATACTATTGAAACCATCTACCTATATGAACCTCAGCGGGAAATCTGTTAAGTACTGGTTAGACAAGGAGAAAATACCCACTGAAAATCTTTTGGTTATTTCTGATGATTTAAATCTTGATTTTGGAACCTTCCGCGTGAAAGCCAAAGGAAGTGCTGGAGGGCACAATGGACTTAAAGACATCACTGAAAAATTAAATACTCAAAACTATCCTCGTTTTAGATTTGGAGTAAGTTCTAACTTTTCAACTGGTAGACAGTCTAATTATGTATTGGGTGAATGGAGCAAAGAAGAAAATAGATACCTTCCGGAATTGCTATTCAAAGGTGCAAATCTAATAAAATCATTCGGTACTGCGGGAATTGGGAATACCATGAATCAATTCAACGGACCTTTAGAAGAGTAAAAACAGTTCACACCTATTTAACAAACAACGCATTTTGAGGCTAAAATTATCAATGTCGTTCCTCTTTTTAAGTAGTATATGCTACATTTAAAAACACAAACGATTGGATTTTTCTAAGTCTCATTTGAAAGTTAAAGCAGCACCCTATATCTAAAAGCCTATTGCAATTTTCCTATTTTTTTCAAACTTGCACTCTCTTATTCTAGCAAATTGAATAAAAATGAGAATACGACTGTTTTTTTCAACAAACTATAAATCAATAGTCTCAGAGCAAATCATAAGACATTCAAAAAATTATCTATCAACCACCTCGGTGCAATTACAAAAGGTATGAAAAAAAATTCAACATTTAGATGCAGGCATAGAGGATTAAGCCCACTGTGGGTTATAAATAATTTCATAAAATTTTATTACCGTTAAAAACCTAGACAACAAGCCTCTAAAAAAAACTCTAAAAATAACTCTATATAAAACGCAACCTTTTAAGAATACCAACATCTTTATTTTATAATCTAAAAACAAATTATAAAATGAAAACATCAATTAAATTTTTATCAGTGTTATTTCTTACAGTAGTTTTAGCAGTTTCTTGTAGTGACGACGACAACACTCCTACACCAATTGCACACACTGTAGTAATAACTCCAGTTCCTACTACTGCTATTACCGGAGATGCAACAGTAGTAATTACTTCTGTAATTACTGATACGGACGCTCCTACTCCAGCTCCGACTTACACTTACAAATGGTACAAAAGTGATACTGCTGATGGAAACGGAACTGTAATTGCAAACGCAACAAGTGCTGCATACACAACACCTACTGGAACTGTGCTAACGGCTGGATCTTACTATTACTACGTGACAGTTGAAGACGGAACTTCAGCTGCTTTTAATCCCGTTAAAAGTAATGTTATTACAGTTGTTGTAACTGCTGCAAATAACTAAAACAGTAATTTCACCAAACAAAAACACCGTTATTATATCAATAACGGTGTTTTTATTTTAAATCAGTTTTCTTTTAAAAACTTAAACAATTCTATTATCACTAGCAAACCATTCCGCATATGAAGTTCCTGTTTCCTGTAACTTCAAAGAGTGTAATTTAATAGTATTCGGAATTTTAGCATTGATTTTCTTTGCAAAATCTACCAACATCATTTCACTTGTCGGTTGATAATCTACCAAAATAACACTATGTCCTCTTTTTTCTAACTCATGAGCTAGTTCTACATGTGGCGTATTTTTATTAAAAACAGTAGCATGATCAAATTTATCTACAATTTCATCTTGTACTATTACTTTTAAATCTTTGAAATCAATTACCATTCCGTATTTGACATCAGTATTGTCTTCAATTGGAGTACCTATTACCGTAACCGATAATTTATAACTGTGTCCATGTACATTCCTACATTTTCCATCGTATCCGTATAAAGCATGACCAGTCTCAAAGTCAAATTGCTTGGTAATTCTAATTTTATCCATGATGCAAATATAAATGATTCTATTCTTTAAAAACAGTGTACCTAAAAAAGAAAGTTTATCTCTTATTTTTTAAATTTCGACAAGGCCTTTTTTGTGAAATCTGACAAAACTAATTTTCCACTAATTTTTGCCCGTTCTTCGAGTAACTCCCCCCAAGGCTCTGTCCCTTTCCAAAATATTTTTTTCATTTCAAACAATGCTTCCTGATTGTAAAACGCCAATTTTTCGGATAACTGGACTACAGCTTCCTCCATTTCTTTTGAAGATTCATATACTTTGGCAAACAAACCTTTTTCTTTTCCCCAATAAGCGGTTTGCCAATGTGTAGCATCTAGTGACAGTTCACAAAAAGCAGCTTTTCCAATTTTTCTTTCTACCGCGGGTTCAATTACAAAAGGGCCTATACCAATAGTAAGCTCTGATAATTTAATTGAAGCCTTTTCAGTTGCAAAACAATAATCGCAAGCCGCAGCCAAACCTACACCTCCTCCTACTGTTTTTCCCTGAATACTACCTATAACAATCTTATCGCTGGCCCGCATAGCATTGAGAACATTTGCAAAACCCATAAAAAAACGGGCGCCATCTTCTTTTGTAGTAATCGCCAACAATTCATCAAAAGAAGCTCCTCCACAAAACGCTCGATCTCCTTCACTTTTTAACACAACAACATGAACTGCATCATTTTTACTTAACAACTTGAATTCATTTGATAATTGCTCTAACAAATCCCCTGGTAAAGAATTCCCTGCGGGATGAAAAAATGAAACTGTTGCTACTTTATTTTGAATAACTGTTTTTAAGGTTCCTGAATTCATAAATCAAAGTTACGAGTTTTTGTTGAATGGAAAATCCCCACAAGAACATAATACAAATCAATAATTATACTTGAAGGGTTTTCAATAAATTTCTTTTAAAAAAAACATATAAGATTCCTGATCTAAATAACATCCACACGGAAAACGCAATCCAGACTCCTATCAACTTAAAATCAAAATAATCGCAAACTAACAAAGCAGGAATAAAACCGACAAATGTGGCTACAAAAACTGTATTTCTTAGTACAGCAGCCTCAGCCAACCCTTTAAAAACACCATCATATACGAATGCAATGGCATTCAAGGGCTGCATTATCAACACCATCCAAAAAACAGCGTAAAACACTTCCAAAACAGCAATATCATTACTAAATACAGTTCCAATTTGTTTATAAAACAGAAAGCAAATCAACATCAATATACTGGCAACAATAATTGCATACTTATTGAGGTCTTTTACCAATAATTTCAAACCAGAAAATTCGCGAGCTCCTTTTTGTTTTCCAGAAATGATACTTCCAACACTAGCGTACCCATCAACAAAAAAAGCAAAAAACAACCATATCTGAAAACAAATTGTCTGAGCTGCAATGTATTCCTTTCCATACTCTGTAGCATACGAATTTGCCAAATACAATGCAACATGTAAGGCCAAAGCTCTCATAAATAAATTTGCACTTAAACTTCCTAGACGGCGAATTTCATTATTAAAAGGTCCTTTTACAAAAAATTTAAATGGTGTTTTCTTTACAAATAACAACAAGGCCAGAAATGCCATAACGCCCTGCGCTATAACACTAGCATATGCCGCTCCTTCCACATGCATTGGCTCCAGATACCCCTCAATTCCATAAACCAACAAAAAATCTAAAATTATATTTACAGCTGCACCAATAACACTAATTACCATTGGCCAAAAAGTATTTTGTAAACCTGTAAATACTCCAAAGATTGTAAATATAAATAATGAAAAAGGAAGGCCTAACGCTCTAATTTTATAATAACTTGTTGCATATTCCAAAATCAATCCATCTGCATTGTAAAGTTGAAAAACCTGTCTTGCAAAAAAAACAGTTACAAAATAAAGCACAAGACTTAAAGCACCATTGATAGCAATCATTTGCGAAGGCAAAGAAGCAACAGCATTCAATCTTTCTTCCCCCACATATTGAGCAATGATAGAAGATATCGCTACGCGCGTTTGTCCTAAAACCCAAACAATTGCAGCAATAAAAGATCCTGCAATTCCAACAGCAGCTAAAGCTTCAATAGAATTGACACTAATATTACCTACAACGGCAGTATCTACTACTGAAAGTAATGGCTCAGAAACACCTGCAATAATAGAAGGAATGGCCAAATTATTTATTTCTTTGAAACCGACTCTTTTCGTACTCCCCATTTAACAAGTCTCTAAGTATTTTTTATAAATCGAATAGATGCTCTTAGTACTTCATTAAAATCCTCAGGTAAATCAGTTTCTTCCCAAGGATGTTTGGCTCCAAAACCATGATCTGCATCTTTAATTAGTAACAACTCACTTTTAGGGCTCCAAGAATGGAGAAGTTTTGCTTCTTCAATAGAAACAGTAGCATCAGATGTTCCATGAACTATAAGATGCGGAATCGTAAGTTTGGTTGCTGCAGTGCGAATTGTCAAACGTTCTTTATTTTCAACAAAATCATTATAGAATTGAATATAATGTGGCATTTGTTGCTTTGTTCTGGCATTCTCTATATAGGCCACACCCATTTTTTTCCAAGCTTCTAATAATTCTCCTTTTGGAAATCTTGACTCATAATCTGAAACACTTGCCCAGGTTACCAATCGAGAAATTCTACTATCTTCAGATGCTTTTAAAGTCACAATTCCGCCGCCTCTAGAATGACCAATCAATGTAATATTGTTGAAATCCACTTCTTTCTTATAAATATCCTGAAGAAACAACCAATCTAAAACGGTTTTCAAATCGTCTTTTTCTTTTGACAAATTGTTTTCTCCAAAAGCTTTTAAATCTGGAAAATCAATAGGCTGATCAACAGTTCCTCCATTATGTGAAAAGTTAAACTTTACTAAAAACAGCTCTTTCTCTGTAAAAGAGGCGGCCATTTTATCAAAAACACCCCAATCTTTAAATCCTTTATAGCCATGACAAAAAACAACTATCGGCTTCTGTTTGTTCGTTTTTTCATAACAAACATCAGTAAGAATAGGCTTATTATGACTTCCTTTTATATGTATATTTTTAGTGATTTCCATGAATTCTTAAAACGGGGTATTGGTATTTTCTACAAAGGGTTTTTCAACATCAAAAATACCGGAAATTAATTCTTTTACAACTATCATAAATTCCGATATTCTTTCTTCAGTAACATCGTAATCTTTCACTCTAGCTTTGCCAAAATCCATTCTCAAAAAATTGGATCTCATATTTCTAAAAGAAAAAATACCGGCTTCTAATCTACCGTCAAAGATATGCTTGTTTCCGCTCCCATACAAGAAAGCGTATAACATTACTTGTAAAGCTTTTGTATATTTATAATCTTCTGTTACTTTTACAAAATCATCAATTTTTAATTGATTCCCCTCAACTTTGCCAGTTTTGTAATCAACAATTCTAGTCACACCATCTAATTCATCAATTCTATCAACCGTTCCCTTTATATAAATTGGAAAATTCAAACCTTCAACCTCAATAGGAACTTTTATTCCAATTTCTGCACCAATTATTTTTATTTTCCGTCCTTGCTTTAGCAGATCCAATTCTGCCTTTAAAAAATTAAGAACGAAGCTCTCTGCTACTTTAAAAATCAATTTATTTTTCCCCTTTTCGATGATACCGTTTTTATAGTGTTTATTAAAATAAAAACGAATTGTCTCCTCCGTCTTAACAAGCATCTCTTCAACATGAGAGATCTGAAGATATTTTCCCGAAAAAGGTCTATAAAACACATCCAAAACATCATGTACCACGGTACCCATTGTATTGGCTGCTACAGTTTCTTCAATTGTATCTATGTCTTTTATTTTTAAAATATACTGTTTGTAATAACGCAATGGATCTAAAACAAAAGTTGACAACGCAGAAGGTGAAAACCCACTATTTG
>Ga0105356_10000702_pt1 | contig 32282 bp, 27 predicted proteins | sample GOMGulsemesocosm_3_FD_83502 | JGI IMG/M metagenome (GOLD analysis project Ga0105356, IMG submission 83502) | Methane-oxidizing microbial communities from mesocosms in the Gulf of Mexico - GOM9D Gulf of Mexico | ecosystem: Environmental > Aquatic > Marine > Cold seeps | place: Gulf of Mexico...
AGCCGCATTCGAACACTTTCATGCGTTTTAGCGAGTTTATTAAAATCATGTGTTTCCATAGTCACCAAAAGAATGGATTGCTTAAAGTCATAATGCTATTAGATCATATAATTAGGCGGATTGATATTATCCATGGTTTTTGCGCTATTTTGACTGAGTTGATCGACCATGGTTTGAATTGCAAACATATTACGGTTGATTTCTTCACTGACAGAGCTTTGCTGTGCGGCAGTTGTTGCAATTTGGATCCCTAAATCGCTCATTGAGTCAAGGTTTACGTTGACGCTTGCCGTAGTTTCAGCCGTTTGCTGACAGCTTTCTTTGGTGTTGTTCATCGCTGTCACAACGGTATCAGAACCGTTACGTAAACGGACAAGCATATCGTTGATCTCAGACGTGCTTTTTTGGATTCGAGCCGCCAGAGTCCGAACCTCATCAGCAACAACAGCAAAACCACGACCTTGCTCACCGGCACGTGCTGCTTCAATAGCAGCATTTAATGCGAGAAGGTTAGTTTGATCGGCGATATCACCAATTACGCTCAATACGGTACTGATTTTGTGGGTGTCTTCACTCATGATACTACAGCCCCTAGCTATTTAAATGATTTATAATAATTAACAATATGATCAGCGCCGTGTTTTAGTTATCCTCCAATCAAAACAGTGGGCATGCCGATGACAATAAATCCGCCGTGCGCTGTTGAATCTCCCATGCGAGCGGCAGGTTTATTGTTAATAAGAACGGTAACACTGCCTTTGATAACACTGTCTGGTGGGCCTACGCACATGCACATTTGACCTAATGTTGCCGCGGGCATATTGCCTATGAGTACGGTAGAAGGTAAAGGCAACAATGGTCCACCAACATGTGGGATCGGAACAATAGAGGGGGTAAGCATGGGACAGATATGCATGTCAGTTGCTCTGGCTGCGGGTAGCATGATTAAGCTCCTGTTTTACCGTTACCGCCGTTGGCGATGTTTAACCCGATGGCAAGATAATCGGCGTAACGTTGTTTTGCTTCTAATCCATCAGGCATCACTGCAGATAAATTTATCGCACCTGCAACGGCATGTGAATATAAATATTCAGGGGGGGCTATTACCGGTTCTCCTATTGCGATCATGCTGCCACTACTCCAAAATGCAGCTTGGGCAACCCAACCCGCACCAGTTTGTAATTCAGCTTTAGCCGCCATTTCTTCTGCAAACCGACGTGATGTTTCATCCGGTGTTTGCACCCAAGCTTTAGCCGAACGAATAGCATTGGCTTCGTCAATACTCCAATCATCTCTTTGCTCGGCGCTGCAACATGCCCACCAAATTGCTTCTCGGACAGGCAAAGCATGAGCCAAGAATAACACGACATCATTGAATAGTTCGGCAGTGATAGCGGCTTCGATCAATTTAGCTGGTTCAGCGTATTGGGTTGCCAAGTCTACAAATTCTTCAGCTGGTTCATATAAGTCTAAAATGTCATTTGCTGTTTTATGCGGTATTTTCAAATAAGTCATTAATTAACCTTTGCGATTGTACCCTGAATTTGCACCATAGCACCTGCTTTAACTTGAGTCATGGCACTGCCATTAATTTCAACGAGCGTACCTTTGACCGCTGTTTTTGCTTGGCTCTCTATGGCCACCATTGCCGCTTTAATTTCTGCTTTTGCCTTGCCTTCGATTGCTATTTTAGCTGCAGAGATGGTAATGCCGCTCTGACTCAACTCCACAGAGGAACCACCAACCACTAACTTGATCTTTGTTTTACCGTTGAGTTCGATAGTTTGACCATCGATAGTTATTTTTGATGACGCGCTAATTGCACTATTTTTTCCTGCACTGCAGTTGATATTAGCATCTGATGTCAACGTTATATCTTTTACTGCAGTGGTCGCTAATTTATCTTCAGTTGCAAAAGTCATTGCTTGTTTACTTTTCAAATCCATTGTTTTTTCAACGTCACAACGCGTAATGCCTTTGATGGTTTGTTGTAAATCATTTTTGACATTAATTGTAAGATCTTTTTCAGCCTGAAGAAAAATTTCTTCTTTATCTTTTTTATCTTCAAAGCGTAATTCATTGGCTGTGTTTGCATTACCCTTGGGGGTCGAACGGGTTTTTATCCCAGACTGAGTCGCTTGATTGTAAGGTGGTTTATTTTTCCCATTATAAATAGAGCCTGATACAACAGGACAGTTAGGATCTCCACCGATAAAACTGATTAACACTTCATCACCAATGCGAGGAGTAAATTGAACTCCGAAACCGTTACTTGCCGCTGACTGTGCAACAGGAAGCCAGCACGAGCTATTTTCATCTTTTTTGCTATCTGTATCCCAATGAAAGCGTACTTTTATGCGGCCTTGTTTATCTTGGTTAACCTCTTCGCCACTTGGACCTGTGACTTCTGCACTTTGAATACTGTGAATATTTGGTTTATTAATAAAAGGCGGACGCCAAGGAATACTCGCTGGAGTGCATTGAAAACTATTACTATATTTAATATTTAAGTCATTGTTGTTGGTTTCAAAATAATGTTCCGCTTGGGTTATTAAATATTCTTGATTGTAATCTGGCTCATGATGGTCGGTGAGATAAAAACGTAAACCAGCGCCTACAGAAGGGATTGCTGATAGTGCTTTAATTTTTATTTTTTGGCAGTCAATACTTTCCATTTGGCGTTTCGCTGCATCTCTAATGCTATTTTTGTCGGTATAACCCTGACCAAAAAAATATTCACTGAGTTCGATGTTGTTGACTTTTGCGGTGCTATTACGACTACCACTGTTTAAGCATTCAGCCAGCTCTTTGCTGTGATCAGCAAGAGATAATTTAGTTGTCCCCAATTGATTGCGGTAGTGCCAGTGTGTAATGGCAAAAATTTTATCTTTGGCTTGAACAACAAAGGGGATTTTATACTTTTCAGCTTTATCAAAATCTTGATTACTGTCTGCAATTATAATTGAAGGCTGGCTACCTTTGTGATTACAGTGATAGTGCCACCCTTCAGCAGCCATCAAACGTTGAATAAAAGCTAAATCAGTTTCATTAAATTGAATGCAATAGTCGTGTTTACTACCTGGATTACGAGGTAATAACTTAAAATAACTCTTGAGTCCTGAATCAGATAATACATCTTCTATTACTTGCTTAGTAGTCATGGATTGAAAGCTGCGACTGGTCGTTCGAAAAGAAAAAATAGATAATGGGTCAATAGCTTCAACTTGATATTGATAAAGTTGTTTTTCAACACTAAATTCAACATTTTCGAGTGATGAAATTAGACCGTGAAATTGCCTTATGTCTTTCTTATTGCTTTCAATACTTAGTGAGTATCGAATAGAAAGCACCTTTCCGAGTATTTTCTCTGGAATTTTATCTGTCGATATTAATGAAATAACAAAGTTAGATGGTCCTGAAATTACCTCTTTCACTCGTAATTTAGTGACAATGTAAGGTCCTTTACTATCCAAGGTTGCAAGTACAGGATGTCGTTCTTCATTATAATTGCTGGTGGACATATCGTTACTCGCTTTGGGTTATAAATGATCAATAAAATATCCGATTCAGTTATTGATCAATCACTTTGACGTGACAAGATAATATATTTATTTCAGCTGCTTGATAAAGCTTTATTTTATTAAAATATAAACATTGTTCTAAATGAAGTGACTGTTGATACTTATTTAAGGTGAAATTTCACGGTTTTTTTATTTTCGCTGGTTTTTTCATCCGTACAATAGTAAAGGAAGTGATGGACATTTGAGTAATAAATGAACATTTTCAATAGTTCAAATTAAAGTATATACCTAAACTAGTTCAAAACTCATGATTTAATGCTTTTTTAAGAATATAACTCGAAGTGAATACAAGTTTATAAAATGCTTCTAAAATGCTTCTAAAATGATCATAAAAGTTACTTTCGTAGCTTTTATTTTGCATGTTGAAATATTTTAATGTAGATAAATTAACACCTACTCAAAAGGAGTTATTGCGAAAATTCAATGTGTGATTAAGATTAGATCATCGTTCAATCCTTGATTTTAATCAATTAAACAATATAAAACATAAGTTGTGGAATAATGATATTTACAGAAAGTACACGCCAAAATTTACAAGCACCATTAATGGCTGATAGTTTTTGTGGTGCGTATTTAAAAGCAGATAAACAAACATTTAGGCCACTGCGTAACGAATTTAATTTAGCTCAAACCTCGTTAAGAAAATTGAGTTCACATCCTGAAGCCAGTGAACTTGATGCCTTACTTGAAGAAAATAGCCTGAACTGGACTGCATTATCAGGAAGCATTATCAACGTTTTTACTCATGTATCGCGTGACATTGAACTATCCGGTTGGATGATAGCAGCTCAAACTATCCTTGACCCGAGTTTATCTGGGGCAAAACACATGGTGGAATGGCTACAAGAATTAGTCAGTCAGCATTGGGATACATTGCAGCCTGTATTACCCGATAATAAAATAAAATCAGATGATGAAAATGAAAAAATTAAAGAAATTAATGCATTTAAAATAAAAGCATTTGTTCAACTTGTTGGTGAAAGTGAAGAAAGTGGGTTATTACATGCGCCTTTATTAATGATCCCATTAATTGGTGATCTGGATTTTGCTCGTTATCAAAGTGAAGAACACAAAGGTAATTTAGCTGATATTCGCAGCCAATATAATCAACAGGCCTTATCAGAACGGGCTCAAGTTGTAGTGCTTATTGATAACTTGACAGCTCTGAAAAATAGTTTTGCGGTTATTGAACAGAAAATAACGGCAATATGTAAGCAATCATTATTACCTTTTGTCAGTTTTAAATTTTTGATTAAACTTATTGATAATATGCTTAATGCGATTGAATTTATATCTGGGTTGAAGCCAGCGGCAGCAAAACAAACTAATATTCCTCAAGATATACCTGTCGAAACACCACCAGCGGATTCTATAGATAATGTTAGTTATGTGGAGCCGACCAATATGATCTCATCGCAATCAGCAGCAAGCTCTGTTTCATTTGCCTCGCTTGCCGAAATGCAAGCGGGTAATCGTGATCAAGCATTTCATCAATTACGTGAAATAGCAGATTATTTTAGACGAATAGAACCGCATAGCCCAGTGACTTACCTGCTTGAAAAAGCGATCCGATGGGGTTATATGCCGCTCCCTGAATTAATGAATGAATTATTATCTAATCAACAAGATACCATCGATCGTGTATTTAATTTAACAGGCTTAGATGAAGATGGTCAGACTGTGTTACCTGAAGTAAAAAAAAATACTAATGTCATGTCAGTAAGTAAAAAAACTCCGATGCAAGAAGCACCCAAACAAATGGAAACGATAAAATCGGTATCGATTAAAGAAAGTAGTGAGATGGCGGAAAATAAATCAGTTTATCCGCTGCCTGATAGCGAAGACGTAAATGATAAAGTCATTGCGCAATCAGCAGAGCAAAAGCCAAAGGTAAAAAATTCATTATCGTGGTAACTGATCTGCTGAACTTAAACAAATAAATAAAGTAAGAGCGGTTTATTTTGTGATTGAAACAAATGACGTAAACCACAAAAACCAGCAATCAATCTTAGCAATCAATTTTAGCAATTGATCTGACTGATTACTGGATATTAACTAACAAGAGGATTGTTATTATGGCTAGTATTTACATGCGTATCGAAGGTGTTCAAGTGGACGGCGGTGCAACAGCAGAAGGTTTGCCTGGTGAAGGTTGGTTTGCACTGAGTTCATACAGTTGGGGTGCGGTGCGTTCTGTTGCTATGGATATTGGTAATGGCTCTAATGCAGATTCAGGCATGGTTGCGATGAGTGAAGTTAATATAACGAAAGAGCTAGATGGTTCTTCTGAAGATCTATTATCTTTCCTCTTTAGTCCCGGCCCAGAAGGTAAAGATATTGAGATCGTGTTTACTAAACCTGCACGCGATGGTTCTGGTGCAGATATTTATTTTCAAATTAAATTAGAAAAATCACGCCTTGTCTCATATAGCGTCAGTGGTTCAGATGGTTCACAGCCTTTTGAAAGTATTTCACTTTCTTATATCCAATTAGATCAATTACATTGGCATGAAGATGCCGGTGGTAAATTAGAAAAAGGTGGCCTTGTTTCTTACCATGTACCACAAGGGAAAATGCTTTCTGGTTCTAAATAATGTGTTGTTATGCGCTGCAATTGTGTGGTGCATAACTACTATTTAATTCAGCGTTCATAATATAAAGGTAAGCAAAAATGGCTCTCAATTCACAACATAAGCGTGTTAGCAAAAATCGCGTCAGTATTACATATGATGTAGAAACCAATGGTGCAACGGAAACAAAAGAATTACCTTTTGTTGTAGGTGTAATTGGTGATTTTTCTGGTCATAAAGCAGAAAGTGAAAAAGTAGACTTGGAAGAACGAGAGTTTACCGGCATTGATAAAGATAATTTTGACACAGTAATGAGTCAAATTAAGCCGTCTTTATCTTATAAAGTTGATAATAAATTAGCAGATGATAACAGCCAGTTTGAAGTGAACTTAGACTTTCAATCAATGAAAGATTTTAAACCTGAAAGTGTGGTCGCTAAAATTGAGCCGTTGCAACAGTTGGTGGAAACACGAAATCAATTAAAAGTATTGTTAAGCAAAGCCGATCGTTCGCGTGATTTAGAACGATTATTAAAAGAGTTACTACAAAGCACTGATGCGATTCAAGATCTGGCTGGTGAACTTGGTATTCAACAAGGAGATGCTGAATAATGGCTACTGAACAAGAAAAAACAGATCAACAAGCTGCTGGTGATGAAGGTACTCCTAGTTTTCTAGAACGTGCGATCACAGCTACGACCCAAACGCCTGTCGATACAACAAAGCAACTATTGTCTGTGTTGACCTCACAAGCACTCGAAGGAACCGTCACTTGGGATAAAAACTTAACGCTTACCATTGAAAAATCAATTGCTGCACTTGATGTTAATATTTCACAACAACTTTCGACTGTAATGAAAAATAGTGCATTTCAAAAACTGGAAGGTACTTGGCTAGGTTTACAGAAATTAGTTAAAAACAGTGAGCTTGGTGCAGATTTAAAAATTAAACTTGCAGATTACACAAAAGAAGAATTACTGGAGCAGTTTGAAGATGCACCTGCGATCGATCGTAGCCGTTTCTTTACCATGATTTATCAAGAAGAGTTTGGCACTGCGGGCGGCGAACCATATGGCGCGCTATTGGGGGATTATGAATTTGGTTATGGCGATGAAGATGTCGCTCTATTATCCTACATGGGTGAAGTGGCTGCAGCTTCTCATGCTCCGTTTATTGCTGCGACCAATGCAAGTATGTTTGATTTTAAATCTTTTGAAACATTCAGTGAAGGTAAACCCATAGCTGCTGGTTTTGATGCTCCAGCTTACGCAAGTTGGAATGCATTCCGGGAAAATGATGATTCGCGTTATGTTGCACTTACGCTGCCAAAAACAATTGCTCGTTTACCGTATGGTAAAGGTACTGTGCCTGTTGGATCATTTGATTTTGAAGAGTTAAAATTAGATGTAAATGGTAAAGCTATTCCTCAATCTCAAGCTGATTTTGTGTGGAGCAATGCAGCTTATGAATTTGGCCTATTATTAACCCAAGCCTATAGCAAATTTGGTTGGTGTACGGCTATCCGCGGTATGGATAACGGCGGTAAAGTTGAAAATCTATCTAACTTCGTTTACAACTCACCAGCGGGTGATTTAGTGCAACAGTGTCCGACAGAAGTTAACCTCACCGATGAACGAGAGAAAGAGCTAAGTGATCTTGGTTTCCTTCCTTTAGTCCATTATAAGAACAGTAATTACGCTGTATTTATGGGTGGACAAACGACCCATAAACCAAAAACCTATACCGACCCTGATGCAACATCAAATGCAGCTATTTCGGCTCGTCTGCCTTATACAATGGCAAGTAGTCGCATTGCTCTCTATTTGAAAGTGATGGGGCGTGACCGTATTGGTTCAAACATTGAAGCTGGCGATATCGAGAAAGAATTGACCAATTGGATCCAGCAATATGTGAATCCGAATGCGATTGGTAATGAAGCTAAAGCCAAATATCCGCTTGTAGAAGCCCGTGTAGCGGTTGTTGAGCAAGTTGGTCGTCCTGGTTGCTATTCTGCAATTGCACACTTACGCCCATGGTTACAAATGGAAGAATTAACAACGTCATTACGTATGGTTGCTAATATTCCAGGCTAATGATTAATTCGAGGGCTATCCGCCCTCGGATGGAGAGTTTATGATTGCTATTAATCCAACATCATTCACGAGTGCTTCTATTGAGTCAGAGCAATGGCGAATGTTGTTAGAGCATGCGAAGATGCAAGATCGGTCTCTTTTTAAAACGACCATTAGTAGCATGATCATACAACTTGATCAGATTATGAGTGTACAGTTGTCTGCGATTATACAAGCAGATGAATTCAAAAAATTGGCAGCAAGTTGGTCAGATTTATACAGCTTGATATCCTTACCTGTATCAAGTCGAAGGATCAAAGTAAAAGTACTTGATTTTAGTTGGCAAATGTTGTCAACCGATCTGAATCAGGCTTTCGATATCAGGCGCAGCGCATTATTTAAAAAAGTATATTCTAATGAACTAGATACGGCAGGTGGTCATCCTTTTGGTTTGTTAGTGGTTGATCATCATGTCCATTCAGATTTAAATGACGATAATGATTTTGATGATTTATATACACTGCAGCTGGTTGCTGAACTCGGTGAGCATTCTCTGTGTCCTGTCGTGATGGGGGCTGATAGCCATTTTTTTGGTGATGAACCGGCCAGATTAATACATGATCACGCACGCATAAAGCGTATTTTAAATAGTTTAGATCTGCAAAGCTGGGAGCTATTACGTAATCATAGTGCAAGTCGTTTTTTGCATCTTGTATTACCTGAATATCGCATTAGTCAGCCAAGAAAAAATTATCCTGCTGGATTCATATTCAACGAAAAAAACATCAATGACAATGTACTTTGGGGCAATGCTAGCTATTTATTAGCGATTAATGTTATGCGTGAATTTGATCGTATTAGTTGGTTTGGTTTTCTTCGTGCACACGATAGTGCAGGTAAACATGGCGCGTTGATAAATCTTACTGATGAGACTGGAGCATTACTTAAAGCGCGTATTGATATTTTTAGTGAGAGTGATGGATTTTGGGCTGAACAAGGTTTTGTGCCTTTATCGAGTCTTTATTTGAGTAAACAACTTGGATTTTTTAGTAATCAGTCGGTATGGAAGCCAACAAGTGAAGTCGCTAAAACCAGCGGAATGTTGCAAATCAACCTAATGGCTTGCCGATTTGGGCATTACATTAAAGTTAAAATGCGAGATCGTATTGGTTGTTTTGATAGTGCTGAAACTTGTCAACGGGATCTAGAACGCTGGTTAGAAACTTATATTAGCAATGTTGATTATGGTGATGAAGCTATTATGGCACGCTACCCACTGAAAAGGGCAGAAGTACGGTTTGTTAAAAATGAATATAATACAACAAGTTATAATTGTCAGGTTAAGTTACAACCGCAGTATCAATATGAGATGTTAGACTCTTATATCACCTTGATGACAGATGTATCGTCTGAAAAGTTTGGAGAATGATGATGAGTTTGCTCTCTAAAATTAAAGGCAAATGGCGCGGTGATATTGATGATGTCCGTGATGCTATTATTGAAAATTTATCAGCGATATTATCGGCACGAGCCCCCGTTTGGAATGATATTGAATTGGGTGTTCAGACTCACAGTTCTATTGCCAATTTTGGCATGTTGAGTTCCTCATATGGACAAGGTCAGGCTAGCAGTGATCTTATTTTGAATGATGTGAAAAGCTTAATCGTTCAGTTTGAGCCTCGTTTAAAAGGAGTCGCTGTGGAATTAGATGAAAGTTCTATGGTGACGAATAAATTAAAATTTCGTATTGAAGGGCTCATTTGCAATCAATTTGGTGAAGAGGTTGTAATATTTGATTCAAATCTCGATTTTACGAACAATAGTTTAGATATAAGGAAGACTAATCTTGTCTGAGCCATTATTAAGTTATTTTGAACAAGAATTGGCTTTTATTCGTCAAGAAGCGAGGGATTTTTCTCGTCGTCATCCTAGTTCAGCTAAGTCGTTAGGGATCAGTGATGATGGCATTGATGATCCACAAATCGCTCGTTTAATAGACAGTGTTGCATTGCTAAATGCTCGTCTGCAACAACGACTTGATGACACGTATCCGCAGTTAACAGATAGTTTATTGGGTTTATTGTTTCCTCATTACCTTAGACCTTTACCTGCTTTCAGTATAATGCAAATGCAACCTTCTGATGATGTGAGTGCCAAACATTTTATCCCAAAAGGTACGCAGCTCGGTATCTCTGACACTGGTATTGAAACAACGGTTTTTCGTAGTTGCCAAGATGTGACGTTATTCCCTATCCACCTGGATTCAGCCCAAGTAGTGATGGCTCCGTTTAATGTAGAAAAACCTCTAGGGGCTGAACAAGCTAAAGCGATGTTGGAGATACAGCTACGGACAACTGAACCCAGTATTTTATTTTCAGATCTTGATTGTCATTCACTGGAGTTGTTTTTACGGGGTGAAATGCAATCTGTATTACGTTTGTATGACAATTTACTGTCAGGAGTAAAACAAGTTTGTGTTCAATATGGCGAGCAAAGAGTGCTATTAGGGAAAAAGTCTCTAAAACCAGTAGGATTTTCGGATCAACATCAGGTATTACCTTACAGTGCCCACAGTTTTGGTGGCTTTAAATTACTGACTGAATTCTTTAGTTTTCCTGAACGTTTTCATGTGGTGGAGCTCGATCTTGCGCAATCATTACGTTATGCCCAAACTGACAAGATCACCATTCAAATTTTTATTGCAGATATGGATGTTGATTTATCTCGCAGCTTGGGAAAAGATAATTTTAACCTGTTCTGTACGCCTATCGTAAACTTACAAACCTTGGTAACAGAACCGCTTAGCATTAATTTTGATCAAGCACAATATCCGATTGTACTTGATGCTGGTGGTCGTCAGCAACTGCAATTATTTGAGATTGAGCAAATTACCGATGTAACAAATCAGCAAAGTTATAATGTACCGTCTTTGTATGGTGATAAGTACCAAGGGACTAAAATAGGACTTAGATGGCAGTTGGTACAAGCTTGGCAAACAGATACATATTTGCAGAGTAGTTTACGGGTAGCGGATCTTAAACATCAAAGTGCCAGCGACGAAAGTCGAACTTGGTTGATATCTGCGACATGTTCAGATGGTGCATTAGCCAGTCAATTATCGATACAAAGTCAAGTCAGTTGCCGTGATTCTATTTCCCTACCGGCACACTTACAATTATTACGTCGGCCAACTAACCAGGCTCGAATTAAAACTTGCGAGCAAAATGCGTGGCCATTATTAGCCCATTTACATTTTAATTATCATGCATTATTGGGTGCAGATGATCCGGTTGCAGCTCTGAAAATGATGTTAAATCTTTATAATCATATCGATAGTTCGCAAAATAATGCTTACATCGCTGCTATTCAACGATTAGATCAAGAACAAGTAGTGGCACCTGTGCGGATATCAGGAAAAAGCTGTTTTGCCCATGGTACGCGTTTAAGTATTACGCTTAATACCAGAGAACTTGTAGGTGTTGAAATGTTTTCTCAATTGTTGGATCACTTTTTTGCTTATTTTGCTGGTTTTAATAGTTTTACTCAAGTTGTCATTTTAATTGAAGGCATTGAAGGTGAGTATAAAATATTTCCAAGGAGATCCGGATGCAGAAATATGCTCTGACACAGCTGAGGAATGAACCTTATACTTTCGATCTGCATTGTGCCATGCAGTTAGTTAAGCATGAAGCTGCGCTATTAGGAAAAAGACCATCAGTTACGTTTTCTGCTAGTTTATTACCGACTTATCAACAAGCTGATATTGTTGAAGTGCAAAATCCAATCGCAGGACAATGGATATTCACCAGTGATTTACCTGCTCTTTCAGGTGGGCAAGGTGTGATGCCTCGCCACAGTTACAATGAGTCGTTAAAAGCGTTATTTGAACAGGGTAATGATGCTTTGGTGAATTTTTTTAATGGTTTTAATAACCGTTATTACCGTTTGTATTGCCAAACTGAATTAAAATATAGCGTAACAGCACAAACAGAAGAAGGATGTTTTAGCTGGAATAATCACGATTTGTCATTAACCAGTATGCTGGCTAATTTATATGGTGATTTAAATAATAATAGTAATGTAGCTGCGATGCATTTGATCCAATATACGGGTTTGTTGGGATTGAAATTATCCTGCCCACATGCATTGCAAGCGTTACTCTGTGATTATTTTGGTTATAATTTTGAGGTTGTATACAGTGATGTTGACTATGTACCGATACTAACCTGTAGCATCACCAAGTTAGGCGTAAGTGGCCAGAATAATCAATTGGGTGTAGATGCGTTACTGGGTAAAAGTGCCGTCACTGCTTTTCATTGTCTTAACATCATGCTCAAACCGAATAATAACCAACAATTTAATCAAATTAAAAAAGATAAACAGCTTGTTAAAACAGTAGACTCTTTTGCTCGTCGTTATATTGGTGTTGATATTAAGTTAAAAATGATGATCAAAGTAGATGGTGAATACCTTCCTGGATTGCAGTTAACAACTGATGACAAGACCGATATACGTTTAGCGCAATCGACTTGGCTTGCACCACAACATGTAGCTAAACAACATGTGGTAATGCCGCTAAAGTAAATGCAAGGATACAATATGATTAATGTTGAATTACAGAGTTTGGTTAAACGGCTTACATCTCCGTTAAAAAGCGCACTTGAAGCTGCGGCTGGTGATTGTATGGCTCGCACTAATTTTAGCATTGAGCAAGAACATTGGTTTAATCAATTACTCAATGAACCAAACACAGGTTGGACCGAATTATTACAACAGGGCAATATCAGTCGCGATCAGGTGGTGGATTTACTTGCTCGGAACTTGCAAGAATTACCACGTGGCAATGACAGTGCACCTGCGTTGTCGCCGATGGTCGTTGAGTTATTAAAAGATGCTTGGTTGTTGGCATCGGTTAACCATCACCACAGTGAAATTAACGGTAGTCATATTTTATTAGTACTCAAGCAGCGTGTAGCACAAGGCGGATACAGTGGTGAACTTAGCATATGGTTAAACTGCTTATCCATCGAGTCTTTAAAAGCATATGCAATAAAAAGTAGTCCTGCTTGTCAGAGTGATGACGCAATATCAGTGGATATGATGAGTACCAGTGTGAGTTCAATTGCATTGGATAAATACACACATAATTTAACTGCGGCAGCAAGAGCGGGTGAGTTAGATCCTATTTCGGGGCGTAATCCTGAAATTAGAAAATCAATCGATATTTTATGTCGCCGACGTCAAAATAGTCCCATTTTGGTTGGTGACCCTGGTGTAGGTAAAACGGCAATTGTAGAGGGACTCGCGCAGCAAATTGTTGATGGCAATATCCCTCCATCATTAACTAATGTTGAATTGCGCACATTAGACATGGCACTGCTGCAGGCTGGTGCAAGTATTAAAGGCGAGTTTGAAAATCGTTTAAAAGATGTGTTAACAGAAGTGAAGCTGTCACCTCATCCTATTATTGTGTTCATTGATGAGGCGCATACTTTAATTGGAGCTGGTGGCGCTGCGGGTCAAAATGATGCGGCCAATTTATTAAAACCAGCCTTAGCCCGTGGTGAATTTCGTACTATTGCTGCAACAACATGGGCAGAATATAAGCAATATTTTGAAACGGATGCCGCATTAACTCGCCGTTTTCAATTGGTTGCTGTGAATGAACCAAATGAAGAAGATGCGATCCAAATGCTGCGCGGTGTGAGTCGAGGCCTGGAAAAACACCATGGCGTGAAAATATTAGAAGAAGCGATTGCAGCCGCGGTGCAACTGTCTGTTCGTTTTCTGCCTGAGCGCCAGTTACCAGATAAAGCAATTAGTTTACTCGATACGGCATGTTCACGTATTGGTTTAAGTCAAAGTGCGTTACCACAATTACTGGACGGATTAGGCGAACAAATTCGTTATCTGAAAAGTGAAATTAGCGCGGTTAAACGCGAAGACGCAATGTTGGCTAATGGGGCTGAAAAGCTCGAGTTACTCACTGAAAAAGAAACACGGTTAGTCGCTGAATATGCCGTATTGGAACAACGTTGGGAGGTTGAAAAGTCACTTGTTAATGAGATTGCTGAATTGCAAAATCAGATTGATGCACAATATCTTAGCGAGGATGTATCTAGCGAAAATAAACCTGTTGATAATAGCTTGCAGACGCGTTTGGCTGAAAAAATGCTAACGCTTCACGATCAACAAGGTGAGTCACCTTTAGTGATCCCACAAGTTGATACGCAAACTATTGCTGAAATTATCTCACTTTGGACTGGTGTTCCTGCTGGTAACATGATGAAAGATGAAGTTGCCTGTTTATTGCAGTTAGAGCGGCGCATAGGGGAACGTGTTATTGGTCAAATAGCACCTATTGTTGAGATTTCACAAGCCATACGTATGGCTCGAGCTGGTTTAACCGATCCTCGAAAACCGATTGGCGTTTTCTTAATGTGTGGACCAAGTGGGGTCGGAAAAACAGAAACAGCACTGGCTTTGACCGATTTGCTTTATGGTGGTGAGAAAAACATCACCACACTCAACATGACTGAGTTTAAAGAGGAACACAAGATTTCTATGCTATTAGGATCACCTGCTGGCTATGTTGGCTATGGTAAAGGCGGGGTATTAACAGAAGCGGTGCGTAAGAATCCGTACTCAGTATTGTTACTCGATGAAATGGAGAAAGCTCATCCTGGTGTGCATGATCTTTTTTACCAAATTTTTGATAAAGGTACTATTTCTGATAGTGAAGGACGCGATGTTGATTTTAGGAATACCATTATCATCATGACCTCAAATGCGGCGGACAGTGCGGTTGTGGATGCCTGCACAAAACAAAGACCAAGTATTCCTGAACTAACAAAAGCCATTTTCCCTGCACTGCAAGATCACTTTAAAGCGGCTTTTATTGGCCGTTCCACAGTAGTGCCTTATTTTCCATTGAATGATGATGAAATAGAAAAAATAACGCGTTTATCGCTACGTCGTATAAAAAATAGAATAACAGAACGTTATGCTGCCGAGTTCACATATGGTGATGATTTAATTTAATATTTAATTTCTCAAAATAATTCACCAGAGACAGGCGCGCGCGCAATTGAACAAATTATAAATCGTAATCTGATACCTGAACTTGCAACTCAGTGTATTGTTCGGTTGAGTGAAGGACAGTCAATAAATACGATTAATATCCATTGTCAAGATGGTGAGGTTGGCTTCGATATTAAATAGTCGGAGCGAGTGATGTTAAATTGCTAACTGTTTTAGCGTTATTTTGAAATAGTTGGTGTTGTATATTTTGTTAATGTGAGGTTATTTGTATGAATGAACATATTAGTGCTGCGTATGGTTTTGGTTCAGGTATAGCTGATTTTGCTGGCAGTGATAAAGGCTCAAAAGATGCTCTTGGCCTAGCTGAGAATATTATTGATTTTTCTACGCATACTCTTGATTCTACGCCATTAGGAGAGATTCTAAATAGGTCAATGGCACAACTTGATGAACGGGGGATCGCCAAACTCGAACGGAGTAAAATAGCTCAGGAAATTAAAGAGAAGTTTTCCGCTAAGATCAGCCGCGTTGTTGCTCAGAAGATGCATGCTTCAGCTATGGTAAGTAGTGCCGGAAAGTTATCGAATGTACATTCTAGCCAGGAGTTTATGGATAAAAGTAAAGCGAAGTATGATAAACAGCAAGCGGGATATTCTCATAAAATAAAACGAAAGTTGCATGATCAACTTCATACAGCCAAGAAAAGCCCAGTTAAATTAATGGCTATCCCATTAAGTTTTATTCCTGACGGTGGTATTACCAAGCGAGTTGTCAGTAGTCTCCAGTATCTTGGTAATAAGAGTCTTGATGCACGTAAAGCACGTAAGAAGCAAGGTTATTCAGCAGGCAATAAAGCGGTGCTTGGAAAGCAGATGGGCAATCGAGAAGCACAGCGTAAAGTTACCAAGTGGAAAGCTAAAGATATAGCCGAACTTGGTCCCAAATTACAGCGAAATTTACATAAGTTGAAACAATCTGTTGCACTGCTGGAAAGCCGAGAACAGCAAATGAATGCACAATCTGTTCGTATACAATCCTCTGCTGATTTAACTCAGTTGAGTCGCTGTCATATGGATCTAACCATGAGTTTTCATGAGAGTAAGCACTATATTGAGAAAATATCATCTATGTGCCAAGCTTTGGAAGATACGGCATTTGAAACTCGTGCGCACATGGTATTTCTGGAGGAATTATTAGAACAAACAGAGCAAGCGATTAGAGTTAATGCAAACGCCCTTTATAAATGATCTTATAGATAGAAGGCCTTCGACTAACTGAAAAATAGTAGTCATATAAAACGTGATTGAGGATACAGTCACGGCTGAAACAATACAGATGACAATACATTTAAAAAATACAATGAATTAATAATTAGGATACAGCAGTGAAGAAGAGCCCATTTACGACTGAACAACTTCAATGGATACGAAGTTCACTTAAAATTGCGATTGTGCATGGAGGAGAAAAAGCACAATCGGATAATTATATTTATGAAAATTTGAGTCCTCGCTCAACGAAAACATACCGGGCTGTTGCGTGCGATATAGCTGTTGCTCTCAATGAATCGGGCTTTAAGCACGTACATGTTCTCGCTGAAAATATTAATTTGCCATTGAGATTGAAATCACTTGCTATTGACCTTGTGATTACTAACAGTGGTGGATTACAAGGGTTTGATTCAATGTGTCATTTACCCTCAATGCTAGAGATGTTGGGGATGCCTTATGTGGGGCATTCACCAATGAATGTGGGTGTGTTAGATAACAAACATTTGTTTAAACATGAAATAAATGCTGCAGCGATCCCAACTGCACCTTTTATTACTATAGCGCACGGGGAAAGTGTGAATGACGATGCTAAACGCAGGACACTTGATCTAATTCAACAAGAGTTTGGAGAATCCTTTATCGTTAAGCCCGTTTCAGGACGAGCTTCTATTCATGTTCACCCAGTATTTAAGCGTGTCGATTTAGCTGAAGTCATTACATCGGTGCAAAATGCGACCAGTAATACCGTGATGGTGGAACCGTTTTTATCCGGTCGAGAATTTGTCGTTGCTGTTACTGGACCTATCGTGTTTAAAGATAATGCTGTAATAGAATATGACCAACCATTTTCATTTTCAATCACTGAACGTGTTTTAGCCGAGGGAGAAGCTATTTTTACTTCAATGGATGTTAAACCAATTACGAGTGAGCGATTATTAAAAGTGAACGATCCTGAACTGCGAAGAGAACTGGCTGAGGTTGGGGCTAAAATATTCACTCAATTGGGATTGCAGACTTTGATCCGTGTTGATTTAAGAATGGATGCACACGGTAGGTTATTTGTGCTTGAAGCAAACCCTAAGCCTGATTTAAAACGCCCTGAAGGAAGTAAATTGAGTATTGTTTGTCATGATCTGGCAGGTGAAGGTATGAGTTACCATGATTTAATTCAGTCTCTGGTCTTTAATCGATTGGCTTATTTACTTAAGCATCGTGCTAGCACTTTAGCTCACTGCTTTACTGATGATTTTTTTAATTTGACTACTCTTTAGGAGTCACTGTGATACTTGTAAAAGATAGGATTCGGCTGATATTAGGATTAACTGTGGTGATATTGTCACTATTGTTAATTTTTATTGTTGGCTATGGTCAAGCACTTAAAAGTTATCGCCAGTTAACAACAGACACGGTAATGGCTCAGACGGAAGCAGCTCGCTTAGGGATTGAGCAGGTGCTTAGCTCAGGAGTGTCATTAGAAGACATTGCTGGTTTGAATCAGACCTTACAACCTATTGCGGATTCGGACGCATCGGTTATCGGATTACGCTTACTTTCTGGGCAAAAACAACTCTATCTTTTTGGTGAAGTCACTGAATATGGTTATAGCATTTCTATTCCATTAAGAAATAAGTTTTCTCAAGTAGGTACATTGCAAGTTGTATTAAGTGATCAGGTGGTTGAAGCAAGGGTAACGAAAAGTTTTAAACCGCTTATATGGCTAGTTGTTATCTTACTTGTCATTTTTATTGCGAGTGTGCTGAAAAGTACTCAGCGAACAGTTTATCTTACCAGTTTCACCGTGATTTTTTTAATGATGACAGTCAGTGTGATGTTGTTGGTTGGTAGTCTTTATCGGGATGGTTTACAAAGTAAATCGGTGTCATTAGCCGATGTAGTCAGCCAACGCTTATCACCCATCTTGCTCAATGGCGTCGATCAAACGCTGGTGGTTGATATTGAATCTATGCTAAATAATTTTCGTCAGAGTAACCCAGAATTATCAAAAATAGCGGTCTACAAAAATGCAGACCTTGTAGCAAAGAGTCAGCAAAGTAGGGGGATAGAGCAAGTTTTATCTGATACTGATATACTCGATTATAGCATAGGCACTTCTGCGTCAGGTGAAGTACGCTTATCATATAGAATAAACATTGTTTTAGCTCAATTCGCAAAAATTTTAAAAAACTTTGCCATTCTTTTTTTTGCTTCTGGCTTAGTTTGTTTTGTCTTTATACGCTTATTAAGTAGAGAGGCTAATCAAGATTACAATGATGTGGTTTTAGAACGTATAAAGCCACTATTTCTTGGTGCAGTTTTAATGGAATCGTTGATGGCACCAATCATGCCGCAATATATGACTGGCGTTGCTGAATCAGCTGGTTTAGGGGTTGGTGCGTCCTCAATTTTCTTTACGCTTTATTTCCTTGGTTTCGCCTTAACATTATTACCTGCAGCAAAATTGATAGAAATATATGATATTCGACGGGTATTGACATCCGGGATCCTATTTTCGAGTCTTGGCTGTTTACTGTTGAGCATTGATCTGGGGTTGACTGCTATATTAACGGCTCGATTAATTTCAGGTGTTGGTCAAGCATTGGTGTTTATTTCTGTGCAAGGCTATGTCTTGCGGTTCAGTAATAAAGCGAACAAGACTCAATCGGCAGGTATTATTGTATTTTGTTTTAATGCTGGTTTTATTGCTGGTGCGGCAATTGGTGCCTTACTTGCTGATTACTTGGGTGATTTGGGCACGTTTACACTGGCTGCTTGTATCGGTGGAGTGATGAGTTTATTTAGTTTTATATTACCCTCGATGAAGGCGCAGCAAAAACAGCAAGGGTCAATAATGAATAATGTTACAGCTATGCTTACTGACTCATGGCGTTTAATTAGAATTCCCTCATTTATTCGTACTATGTTATTGGTGGGTATGCCAACCAAGGTGGCATTAACCGGCGTTGTTGTATTTGCTGTCCCTCTGCTATTGGCAGAGCGTGGTGTCAGTAAAGAAAGTATAGGTCAGGTGTTGATGTCATATGCGGCTATAGTGCTGTTAGTCAGTCATAAAATAGGTCCTTGGGTGGATAGATTCGGTCACAGTAAGACTGTATTAAGTATCGGTAATCTGATTGCTAGTTTTGCTTTAACATTGCTCGCCATTGCCGTGATTATGCCTCAAGAATGGCAGATTGTTGTAGTGATGACCTTGGCCATGATGATGATGGGGTTATCCCATGGTTTGATTAATGCACCTGTTGTTACTCATGTGGTTATGAATATGGCCGACAGTAACGAATCAGACTCTACTATTGCGGCCACGTATCGCTTTATAGAAAGAGTTGGTCATGTTTCTGGCGCGATTATAGTTGGCCAAATGTTGCTGTGGTTTGGCGCTGAGCAGGCTATGTTAGTACTGGCTGGATTTTTTGTTGTGGTATGTATCTTGTTTGCTGTGTTTGATCGGCATGTGACTAAGGCGGCTTTATTATGATGCGTTTTATGATGTTAATTATACTTGCATGGAACTCAAGTGCATTTTCTGCTGTGTTATGGCCGACTTGGATCGGATCCGAGTTACAGCCGCAGAGTAACAGTCACTGGCAAGTAAATATAAATACTGATGGGGTTGACTTTATACCTGCAAAATCAGCACCTAAAATATTAGTGATCATCTCTCGTCGAGCAAAGTCATACGACATCGCGCTGCAAACATTACTTGGTATATATGGACGGGAATTACCTCAAGCTCATTTTGTGGTGAGAAAACTACCAGTCATTAAAGAGTATCCTGATGCAAAAGAAAAGCTGATGAAAATGTTGTTGAATGCTGAAGATAAAATGAGCTTGATTTATACCGTTGGATCTAAAGCTACGGTGGCAGTACGCCATGCTTATAAGGGAGGGAAATTACCCGTTGTATCCGTTAATGCTAAAGATCCGGTACTGTTGGGCTTGATTGAAAATGCGCAAGGTTCGGGAGATAATTTTGCCTTTACCTCTCTCAATCTACCAGCGGATGTAACACTGAGTTTCATGAAACGATTCAAACCATCGCTCAAGCAAATTGGTATTTTATATGCAAAACACAATATAAGTGCTTATACAACTCAGTATTTGCCGCTAAAAAAAATAGCAGAAAAAAATGGCATGAAAATTGTGCCTATCGTGGTTGATAGAGAGGATCCTTTACTTAAGCTTGACATATCGATGAAAAAAGCCATACAGCAACTACGACAAGATGATCCTGCACTTGATCACAGTTTATTGTGGCTAACAGGGAGTTCAAGTTTACTCGCTAGAGTGACGGAAATTAACCAATATTCACATAATTTAGCGCTTATATCTGCTGTACCAGATGTGGTTAGAGGTGGCTCAAATAGTGCGCTGATGTCATTTGGAGTTAGTTTTGTTAATAACGCGTATCAGGCAGGATTGTATGGTTTACGGATATTAAGAGGCGAAGTGAAACCGGGCGATCTACCTGTTGGTAATATATCACCACCGGATATTGCCGTGAGTTTTGAGCAAGCTTTACGTATCAATCAAAAAATACCATTTGTACTGATGGAGATGGCCAACGATATATATGGCACAAATGGCGACGTGATTCGTTCAAAAGGTAAAACTATGTAGGGGTTGTAATGAATTTAGTTAGGCCATTTAAGATCCAATTGTTTTATGCCTCATTTGCGCTGTTATTTTTTTTCTGTATGAGTTTTCGTGTCTTTAGCGGGGTTTATCCTGAGCGATTATTACTCGCTACTCAAGAATGGAAACCGTATCAATACCAAGAAAATGGACAAATGAAAGGGCCCGGCATAGACAAATTAAAGTGTATTATGAGTGTGATGAAACAACCGTATCAGCTAACAATGACCGATTGGGACCGAGCTCAACTACTTGTCGAAGTGGGTGAGCAACATGGATTTTTTTTGGCGTCGTCGAATAAAGCACGAGATAAATATGCCGACTATTCTGCGCCATTAATGACACAAGCTTGGAGTTGGTTTAGCTTATCTGAATCTATCGATCTAGAAAATGAAATGTTTAAAGCAGAAATTCCAGTGACAGCTCTTTTTGGTTCTAATAAATGGTTTTGGTTACATAAAATGGGCTATCGAGTTGAGAAAAAACCACGGCGCTCTCGCACGCTTGTTGAACTATTACTAGCGGGTGAGGTGAGCGCTGTATTAGCTAATAATTTCGTGATGGAAGAAGCAATAAAAAATTTAGGCGTTAGCCATCGTGCTATCACTCGTCGAGTGATGAAAAAAAAATCATTGGGTGTTTATTTTTCAAAAAAATTTACTAAACAATATCCAAAATTTTTAAGTGATTTCAATCAAGCAATCACTTCATGTAAGGAGAGGTAATATGCCATTATCGTTAAGAATTATAAACTCTCCAGATGGAGAACTTATATCAGAGTGGAGCAAAGTTTTCCCTGAAGAAGGTGGGAGTGTTGGCCGTTCTTATGGCTCTACAATGCAATTATCTGATATATCAAGATCAATATCGGGCACTCATATGATTATCAATCGAGGTAGTCGCGGCTATAAAGTTATGGATGTGAGCACTAATGGATTATTTATTAATGGCAGTACTAAACCGTTAGGGAAAAATAACAGCTCGAGTTTAAATGATGGAGATGTACTTGATTTAGGCCACTATCGTTTAATGATCTCTTGTTTCGTTCCTGAACAGGCATCGGTTAAGTCCTCTTTTAATGCCGCATCCTCATTATCAAATGAATTGGGAGGAGACCCTTTTGCAAACGATGGCGCTAAATTAGATGAACAGGAAGAATCAATAGTGCTTTCTCGTGATGCTGAATTATCCTTTTCTGCACACATAGATTCAGCCATGAGCGACTGTGTCGAGATCGATCCATTTACTGATTATACTGCTGACATTACATTTCAAACTGAACAATTTAACATTAACCAATTTGATGAAGAAAGTTTTGATGAAGATCCCTTTGTTGTGGATAAGTCCGAACAACTTAATTCGTTACCTGTTTATAAACACATGCAAGGTGAAAATATTCAATCTGATCGAGTATCTGCTAAAGATATTGAACCAAAACAGTTAATTGCCTTTCAAGCTATGCAGCAAGATATGATGATACAGGCAGCTGAAATGGCTTTTAATCGGTTGATGAGTGACATTACGCCTGTTCATCTTGAAGCTATGTTTAAAGATCTAATCCAACCTAGTTTTTTTAGTAGAAAACCTAATTATTGGGATATGTATAAACGTTATTTTCAACATCAACAAGATAATCAAGATTGGCAATTGAAATTTAAAGTCTATTTCAGTGAAAGTTTACGTATCAAACAGTCATTTGGAGAAAAATGAGATGATAAAAAAGATTTTTATTATTCTCATCATATTGTCACTTAATGGTTGTAGTTATTTGAAATTTTGGGGGAATCCTTCTGTATTACAAATAATCGTTAATATTAAATCTGCCAATAATATTAATCCAAATATAGATGGCTTAGCTTCCCCATTAGAAATACGCATTTATCAATTAGAGGATAGCGAAGCATTTGAGCAAGCGAGTTTTATTGATTTATATACCGATGATCAAGGTATTTTAAAAGCAGATTTATTATCAAAACGTAGTATAGATAGTGTATTACCTAATGAAGAGCGTCGATTTATATTGCCTTTGGTTTCGGGCACAAAATTTATTGCTGTTGTTGCAGCATTTGCTAATTATCGAGAAGCGAAAAATAAAGCTATCTTACCGGTTCGAGTGGGATTTCCTATCATTATTGATACTCAAATTGATGGTATTAATATTAGTATTCGCAGTCAAAAGGACTAGTTAAAAATATGGATGATAAAAAAGTAGTTTGGTCAGAAGGCATGTTTCTTAGCCCACAGCATTTCCAGCAACAAGACCGCTATCTGGAAGGTTTTGTCAAAGGTTATAGTGAACTAATGAACCCAAATTGTTATGGATTAGCAGAATTAGAGTTTGATAAAACACTAACTAAAATAGGAAAAATTGGAATAAAAAATGCCAAAGGCTTATTTCCTGATGGTATGCCATTTAATATTCAACGTAGTTTAGTGCTTGATATTTCACAGAGTACACATGATAAATTAGTTTACCTTGCACTGCCTATCTACCGTTCTGGGGTCGTTGATATAGCCAGTGAAGAGAATCAACACCGCCGTTATAATCGTTTTGATTATAATATCTTTGATACTAGCAGAGATCAAAGTGAAGCAGTTCAAATTGAATTAGCTGGATTAAATATAGAGTTAAAATTAGAAGGTGATGATCTACAAGACTACACTGTTATTCCAATTGCCCATATATCAGAGCATAAATCCGACGGTGAAGTTGTTTTAAATAAAGCATTTATTCCTATCTGTTTATATTTTCCTGTAGCTGATTATTTACAAGATAATATCAACGACCTTTATACTCAGATGCAATATCGAGCACGTAGTATTTCACAACGTTTACAAGTTGAATCTGCGAGTAAAAGCCATCAAGCACTAATACGTGATTACTTATGGTTACAAGCATTAGGCCGCTGGCTACCAAGTGTCAAATCTTGGTTGGATATCGGGACAGTGTCACCACAAGTCATTTACTACGCTTGTTTGCAAATCGTAGGGGAAATGCAAGGCTTAGAAGGGGACATGCCCCAAGAGCATGAGCAATGGGAGCCTACCCGACAGTATGCTATTTTCTCCGAGCTGTTTTCTGATATGCGTATATTATTACGTGAAGTGCAACTCGATAACTTAACGACATTAGTATGGGATACCAGTCTATTTGAAAAACGACGTCTGTTACGCACCCTAGTGCAAGATAGATCGCTGTATAATTCGGGTCGATTTATTTTAGTTGTGTCATCTCCACTCGGCGCAGTAAAACTCAGTGAACAATTTCCATTGACCAGTAAATTAGCGGGTAATGGCATGATCGCAGACCTTGTTCGAAATGCGTTATCTGGTGTGCCGTTACGTGCACTGCCTGTCCCACCTTCAGAGTTAAAAGCACGCAGTGATGCTGCTTATTTTGAAATCGATACACAGTCGGCATTATGGCGAGAATTAATTCAAAAAGATGAATCGATTGCATTGTATGTTGATACTCGCATTGGTGATGTGGATATTGATTTTTTTGTTATTCGTTAAGGACTTAGTCGATGACATCATTATTTAATGAAGAGGATACGGTTGCTATCCGTCGTACAGACTCTGCGAGTCAAATACCGCCTGAAGGCACAACCTTATCACTCGATCTCTCGGGTACTCATAAATTACTCGATAATTTGGCCATTTATGATAATCCGTTGTTAAATGCGAGTAGTGAATTATTGGCTTTATTGGTTAGTTTATCTCGACAAGGCTCACCACTTGATATTGATGACTTTCGTCAAAAATTATTAGACAGCATTGCAGATTTTAAGCGCCGAGGATTATTTTTGGATTATCATCCCAATGTAATAGAAAAAAGTTGTTTTGTACTTTGTGCTGCCTTTGATGAAAAGATTTTGTATACGGAGTGGGGGGCAAAATCTCGCTGGGAAAATCATTCTTTGTTAAGCAAGGTGTTTAATCAACGTGATGGGGGAGAGGTTTTTTTCAATTTACTTGATCAAGCTTGTCGGCAACCCGCTAAACTGGTTGATTTTTTAGAGTTACAGTACATCTTGATCATGTTGGGTTTTTTAGGTAAGTATCAGAATTTTGAAAGAAATAAGATCAATGAATTACAGTCTGAACTTTACCGTATTATTGTTCATTATCGGGATAGATCGACGCTCATTGTACCTAAAATGTCGACGTTATCTAAGATCTACATTCCTTGGAGTTTTCTCAGTACAGCGAAATTACTCTCTATTGGTGTTGTTATTATTTTGTGCTCGTACCTGTTCTCTGAATATTGGTATGAAAATCGTAGAGAACCCACACTACAGGCATTTAACTCTTTAGATATGAATGCTTTTGTTCGTAGTAATAAAAGTGATGATTTGATTTATGTGAGTACTGATGAGGATTTAGGTTTAATCAAACAGGATAAACAACCTGCGGAGAAGATAGTAACGTTACCCAATATTGAATGGGAAGTCACATTGGCAAGTTTTTCTGAACTCAGTGATGCTAGGCGATTAGCCAAGGAGCTTAGTGCCGCTGGGTATATTGTCGAAATCAGAGAGATTATTGACGGTGTGGAGTTAGTCATACCTAAGCAAATGGATATTGGTAAAGCTAAATCACTTAAAAATGAACTTAATGTACGCTTTGGGCTTGATGCGACTGTTCGTCAGAATAGGCAATCACAATAATGAAGATTATGAAACTAAATAAACCCTTACTTTTACTGTCGTTAGTTCTATTTGTCTGTTGTGCTTTAGCATGGTTATGGATAGATCGAGCGTCTTATGCTGTTCTCAACCTGGTCATGACAATAAGTTTGTTTGTGCTTGCTATTATTGTTATGTACTTATCTTATTGGTATCAGAATATTAGAAAAAATACGCAAGAACATGATAAAGAGCATGAGCAAACAATCTTGCTTAAGCAAGATATCAAAATAATTCAGCAACTGTTTCGCGCTGCAGTTAAGCAACTGCACGGTGTACGTGGTCAGAAACTAAAAAACTTATATGAACTCCCTTGGTACATCGTAATTGGTAACGAAAAAAATGCTAAAAGTAGCTTATTACAGCAAAACAACCTAGAGCCAGTATTACATCGTTCTCAAGATGAGACTGACACCGATCAGTATCTACGCTTTTGGAGTAATGATCATGCTGTTGTCATTGAGATCGGCCACCGTTTATTTGATCGTGAAGGTGTGGACGAAGCATTATGGGAAACACTTGCTAAGCAGCTATTGAAATATCGTCCTCGTCAAGCTATTAATGGTGTTATTGCAACAATTGGATGTGATTATTTTTTACAATCTGACAATAAAGTTCGTCAAACTTTGAGTCTAAATTTACAAGAAGCTATTCTTGAATTAGGTGAATATATAGGGTTATCTATTCCTGTTTACTGTGTGTTTACCAAGGTTGATAAAATCGCAGATTTTATGCCATTTTTCTCTAGCTACTCTGGTTTGGATATTAAAAATCCATTTGGCACGACATTCTCAATGGATGAAAATCAGTATTTTAAAGCAGATGAGTTGGAACTTGCTTGCTTAGATATATTGAAAAACTTAGCACAGCAGCAATTTCAATTATTACGTGAAGCACGTAATAATGAAGCGGATTCCGTTATTGCATTGCCGTATCAATTGCGTATTTTCTTTGAACGCGCGAATGAACTGCTGACGAGTATTGGGCGAGAAAATAGAGTGCGTCAAGCTGTTTGGTTACGCGGGATGTATTTAGTGACGACGGAACAACGTGATGTTAGTTATGATCTGTTAACTCAACTCGTTGCGGATAAAGCTGCATTTAATGCCGATGCGAGCAAGCCTCAACTTGAAGGACGACAAAGCTTATTTTCGAGTCGTATTTTAAGTCATGTACTGTTACCCGAAGCAAACATTATCGGTGTCAACAAGCAGCGTCATTATGGCTATATTGCAGTGCGTAGTTTGCTCATTTTAGGCGTCGTTGCATGTATTATGGCATTTGGCTTACAGTTACGTGATAACTGGAATCAAGATGAGGCATTTCGAGCTAAGGCGATAACGGAAATTAGTCTATATCGTAGTGATATTAAACGTTTGCAAGAAGAAAATTCAGGGTTTGCTGAACTTGTTACGGTATTGAATGAATTTCGTAATGTAAATCAAGAGGGTAAAAAACAGTTACCTTGGTATCAAAAAGTCAGCATTCAACAAGAGGATACCGCCGCTCAGATAAATCGTGTTTATCAACAACAATTACAGTTATTTTTATTACCTCAGCTTGCAGACTTATTAAGTAGTGAGTTGTATGTTTATGTGAGTTTAGGTAACCCTAGCAAGGTTTTTGAACTGTTGCGTTATTATCAAATGTTGTTTGATCAGCGTCGTTTAATGGCAAATGAAATGATTGATTACTTGATTGATACCTTAGATGATCAAGGCGATTTATCGAATGAAAGCCTGAGTGATATAAGCTTTTTGTTAGATGATTTATTTGCCAGTGATTATAGTCATGTACTTAAGCCAAATGATGAATTGATTTCGGTAGCGTTACAAAATTTAGAAGGCTTGTCACCGGAACGGTTAATTTATGCGCGGATTAAAATATTGCCTGAATACCGCAATAAAGTCGATATTCGTCGTCAGCTAGGTGATAAATTTAATGAAATATTTCAATTTAAAGCGAGTTTTCATGGTTACCTTATCTCCGAGCTTTATACTAAGCAGGGACACTCAAGTATTGATTTATCGATAAAATCACCGTTATTGAAAAAGCAACTCAAAGAATTTAAATCTATTCAAGGTGATATGTCAGGTGTCTCGGTGACTGAATTGTCGGAGTTGAGTAAAAAAATTCAACGAATTTACTATTCCGATTATGTGTCTCAATGGAAAGACTTGATAAGTAATATTGTGATCAAGGATTATGCCAGCATGGAAGATTTAGTTTATGCAATAAGAATAGGCCGTGAACCAGCCAATAGTCCATTCGTTGATGTTATCGAAGCCGTTGTTATTAATACCACGTTGGCGAAAGAGAATGACTCTGATAGCAAAGGCAATGCAAAGGTGGCTAAGCAACTTGGTTTAAAAAAAGCGGCAAATGTACTTAAAAAGGCCGATAGGGTTAATCGTATTGCAGGTGATAAACTTGTGCGCTTACAACCTTCTTATGTTGTTAATGAAGCATTTAGTCACTATTCTGCGTTTATCACGATCCCAAAAAATGGTAAAACTGCGCCAATTGATGAATTGACGAATGAGCTAGATAATTTAAATAGTTACTTTGATAGTGCGTTGACCAGCAGTGAACCGAGTAAATACTTCTATGAGAATGCTAAGGCGCATGCTGCGGGAAGCCAAGATGCGTTAATCACCTTTCGTCGATTATCGAGCCGTGCACCAGGTCAGGTTGCTTTGTGGATCAAAGCTTTAAACGAGCAAGCCTGGAAACGTGTGATTGCAAGGAGTACGGATTATTTAGATAAACAATGGCAAGAACAAGTATATTCATTTTATCAACAAGCCATTCAAGGGCGATTTCCATTTGCTTTGCAAGGCAGAGGAGAGGTTGCTATCGATGATTTTGTCACTCTGTTTCAACCGCAAGGACGTTTGGATAAATTTGTTACAGAAACCCTGATGCCATTTGTTTATTGGAATAATGGTGCCTTAAAGCTGATAGAAGTTGATGGTGAAAAACTACCATTGAGCGAAATTACACTGGAAAAAATAAAACAGGCGGGAGATATTCGAGAGTTGTTTTTTGGCCCAGCAGGGCAAGAATTAGCGTTGCAGTTACGTATTAAAGCCAGCTCGATGACGACAACGACGACCAAGTTTGATATTCGAGATACAGAAACATTATACTCCTATCGTCATGGCCCAAGATTATGGCAAGAGATCCAGTGGCCAACAATAGGTGAAGATAATTATCTTTCTGTTAATTTTTATAAAGGTGAAAATCGTATCGCCAGTCAATCTTATACGGGTCAATGGCGATTGTTTAGAATGTTATTTGATGGGAAATCGAGCATGACGAGTGATCGACGAATTCGTAATTTTGTTTACAAGATTGATAATGAAAAGATTGTTCTTAGCCATGCATTAAAAGGCAGTGACGTTAATTTAACAAAGGGGATATTTACTCGTTTCTATTTACCCTCAAAATTGTAATTAATCACCATGCTCAAATTATTTCAACGTCGCTGAACACTGGGTTTTGAAGTAATTTGGGTATCGTTATATTAAGTATGTTTTTGTTGTATTTCATTAAGCCATCGATGCCAATTTGTCCATTGGTGTTTATCTCTCGTCGATAATAAAGTCACATCAATCTGTACTAACCAATTGTTTAGTGCATACCAATCATCATTTGCTGTTATTACGCCAATCCCCTGTTGTTTAGTCTGCTTCGCGAAACCAGGTGTTAATTGCCATGTGTCTAATTGTGAAAGTAATGTGCCTGTGGGCAGTGCAGAGCCAAAATCAATTAATTTTATTGATTGATTTTCCGATAAATACAAAATATTAGACGGTTTTATATCACAGTGGATCCAGCCTGCTTGGTGTACACACATTATTGCGCGTACAATTTGTGGCATAATGGTAATGAATAAACTGGACTGTTCGAGGGTCAAAGATAATAGATTTTTTCCGTTAACATAGGGCAATACCAATAATGATGGCAACAGAGCAATAGGTTGGATCGTATAAGGGGAGGCACACAGTGTCATACTCTGCCACTCTCTTTGCAATTGCCCATTATTACCTTGTTTTAGAATGACCTTTTGGCCTGAACTGCAGTCCTGAGCTAAAAATACTTGTGGTTTTATTTTATCAAGTAATGTAAAGCGCTCGAGTAGCATACTGCCAAGGGCTAACTCTTCAGTGTTGTTAATATTCATCAGCGCTGCTATTTATCGGGTTGTGGAAGTTAATTATACTCAAAAAGTACCTGTGAAGGGTGAGTTTCACCGAACTTGGCATTATGATGTCGTTTCGATATAAATAAAAGAAATTTATAGATAAAAAAGAATAGTTAAATTTTACTGTGATAAACAGTTTTAATTTCAATGTTTGGGGTTTGTTTTAAGTATTTTATAGATGATAACTGCATGCCATTTATGCACAATAACTCAGTATCATCATTTGCCTACATCTAGGTAAAGTTAAGTAATTACTTTCAACTTATTATGATCTTAGCGTAAAATAACGCTTTTTATTTTTGGCTGACATTATGAAACCTTTTATCAAACTATTACTTCCTCTTTTCGCTGTATTAATGCTTGCTGCTTGCAGTGAAAGCGCAAAATTACCTGTTGAAGGCGAACAATATTCGGTTATTCCGAAGCCAATGCAAGAAGAGCGTGCAGTTGTGGAAATTTTCTCTCTTGCTTGCGATCACTGCCGCGCAATGGAAGATGTGATCCCGAGATTAGAAGAAATGACTAAATTAGATTTTGGTAAAGAGCACGTAACGTTTAACGAGAGTGCCCAACGTGGAGCCTATCTTTTTTACACTGCAACAATGCAAACGCCAGCGATGCCAAAACCGAGTTTAATAAAAGACATGTTTGCCTTTATGCAGGATGGTGTTGAAGACCAAACTGCAGAAGATAAACGCAAAGAGTTAGTACAGTTATATGCAAATTATGGTTTAACCAGCCCAATCGATTTAGATGACAGTGAAAATGAAAAAGTGTACCAACAGATGGTCGCGGCAGAAGCATTTATTGCTAATACAGGTCTAAGTTCTGTACCTGCATTTTTGGTGAAAGGTAAGTATTTAGTCGATGCAAGCTCTCACGATACGATTGAAGAGTTAGCTGCAACAATTAAGTATTTAAATGATTTGTAATTAATTCGTTTTATTTACTTCACTTGTATTAAGTCGTTATGACAAGTGCTTTAAAAATATATTTTATATAAGGGCTAATCACATTAGCCCTTTTTTAATACTGATGTTGCTCTATAAAATCAGCGTAATTAACCAAAAAAGAGTAAAAAAAGTTACCTGTACTACAGGTATGAACAAAATCACTAGACAGGGATTAATGCAGATTTTATGCTGCACGTATTGTTAAATTGGATAAGTAAAAAAGATGGAATTAGCAACAATAGATTATCGTTCTGAAGACAGTGGTGTTTTATTTGTTAAATCGCTACGTGAAACTGGATTTGGTGTTCTGACCAACCATCCAATTGATCCTGTGTTAGTGCAAACTATTTATGATGAATGGCAAGCATTCTTCGCAAGTGAAGAAAAACATGAGTTTTTGTTTAAACCAGAAACCCAAGATGGCTTTTTTCCAGCAGAAATCTCAGAAACTGCGAAAGGTCATACAGTTAAAGATCTTAAAGAATATTTCCATGTTTACCCTTGGGGCCGTATCCCTAAATCATTAGAAGACAATATTTTAACTTATTTTAATCAAGCTAATGCACTTGCGGGTGAGCTACTTGATTGGGTTGAAGCTTATTCTCCTGATGATGTTTCCGAAAAATACAGTATCGCCTTATCTAAAATGATTGCTGATAGTAGCAAAACGTTACTACGTGTTTTGCATTATCCACCAATGACAGGCGATGAAGAAATGGGCGCAATACGCGCTGCTGCGCATGAAGACATTAACTTGTTAACAGTATTACCTGCGGCTAATGAGCGTGGCCTACAAGTTAAAACTCAAGAAGGTGAATGGGTCGATGTACCAAGTGATTTTGGTAACTTGATCATTAATACCGGTGATATGTTACAAGAAGCATCTGGTGGTTACTTCCCTTCGACAACACACCGAGTTGTAAACCCTGAAGGTGCGGATAAAACTAAGGCGCGTGTTTCACTGCCATTATTTTTACACCCGAATCCAGAAGTTGTGCTTTCTGAAAACTATACAGCGCACAGTTACTTGCAAGAACGTCTACGTGAGTTAGGTGTTTTATAATTTGTTTTAGTGCTGATTTAAAATAGAAAACCAACTTAATGAGTTAACACCATTCAGTTAAGGATGTTTTGACTGAACAAGGTAACGTGTTTTAGATATTCGAACGCTCCGATTTTTGGGGCGTTTTCTTTTTTCTGGCAATATATAACGCTTTACTCTTTCACGCATTGCCCTTAATTTTTTCGGAATA
>Ga0105356_10000706_pt1 | contig 32181 bp, 24 predicted proteins | sample GOMGulsemesocosm_3_FD_83502 | JGI IMG/M metagenome (GOLD analysis project Ga0105356, IMG submission 83502) | Methane-oxidizing microbial communities from mesocosms in the Gulf of Mexico - GOM9D Gulf of Mexico | ecosystem: Environmental > Aquatic > Marine > Cold seeps | place: Gulf of Mexico...
AGGTAGCGATTGGTTAATGTGTAAAATGATTCCGCGTTTTCGACCAAGCTCTCAAAAATGCTTACTAGTTCAGGGGCAACCATGAAATCTTCAGAGAAAAGCTCTTCATCATCTATTGCCTCCCACTCATCAGGAGAGTATCCAAAAGAAGCTATATCTACTTCATCTGGGTTATACCCACAAGCAGCGGCATCTGCAATTTGATCTGCGCTATAGCCTTCATTGTGCATATCGTGCAAAAAATCCCAATCACTCATACTTGCTCCATTTAAAAAATATTTTTTGCAACATCGTACAACAATACATATTTAGTTTTTTGAACTTATAAAAAATCGAGAATATCACTTTGAAAAAAAATGTGCCACGCTCGGACAAAAGCTAATTTAAGAATATAGATTTTTAATACTAACAAAGTGGGCGCTTTGGGCGTTATCTGATCAGTTAGAAAGTTTTGAGATTGATGCTGATGAAGTTACAGGTAGGTTTATTGAGCTGGCTATTCAAAAATAACAACAAAAAAAGGCTGTTCACCTTAATGAACAGCCTTTATCTGATAACAAGCATTTATGATTAATAAATATTGGGGAATAATGTTTGCTACAATATTCAAAATATCATAGCCACTTTATCTGTCAAATTTTCGGACGTGTTTTATTATCTGATTTTTTCTTATTAAGGAAACTTTTAGTATCTATTATAGATTTAGATCTATTCGTTTCTTTTTCGATAGCATCAAAAAATTTGTTCAATGAATCATGTTTATCTGTTGAGATCGTTTGTAAGATTTTATTCTTATCAGCAATAATATCTTTTCTATCGTATCCATGAAATTTGTAGATTCCTTTTTCAACTGCGGCTGTCAAACATTGATACTTCAAGCTTTCGATATTCCAGTGTTCATCAAGGTAGGCGACTCTATCAAGTGGGTTTAGTCTGCTAAGAACTAACCTTTGACACTGTTTTGTTTTTAAGATCTTCTCGATGTAAGCTTTTTTGCTGTTGTGACTTCGTTACCAATAGTTGAGTCATTTTCTGGTTCCAGCTGTCATCAAAAGTCATTACACCTTAAACTTCTAGAATTTGAGCTGAGATGTAAGAAAATCTGGAAAAAGAATCTTTGTTTTTACTGTTGTATGGTGTCCTGATTTCAGCAGATACTTTTTCACCTGAATCTATTTTGTCCTGATTCAGCAATACGAGTTTAGCTAAGATCAAGAAGTTTTCAGTGAATTGTATCTTTTACTGTAAAATTTTCTAAGCTGTATTGTGAGCTAATATCAACAGACCTGCTATGTTAGGCAGTTGTTGTTTATATTCAAAAAACAATGCTACAAACTCCGTAATATGCTGTTTACTTGGTTTATTCTGAAGTAAGCTTGTTAATAGATGATCAATGGTTTATAAATCAGATTGAGTAAAATTGTAATATCTACAGTGATTTCATTCGTTAATACGGTCGTGTTGTAACTGAAGCGTGAATACGCAGTTGCAGTAGTTAAATTAACTATAATGTTGCGCGTTCAAGGATTCTATTTTAATCCGGGGATTCCTTTTTAATTGGATTCTTTAGTTTAAAAAATGAAATAATACTGTATAGAACGCAGATCCATAGTTAGTGAAGCTGACCTGAATTTGAGACTAATATTCAATGACAAAAAAAATTATTCCTACAAATAATGAAATACAATTATCAGCAGATGAGTTCATCGTTAGCAAAACAGATACTCAAAGCCATGTAATATATATAAACCGAGTGTTTATGCAAATATCTGGTTATTCTGAGAAAGAGCTGCTTGGAAATCCCCATAATATGATCCGTCATCCAGAAATGCCTCGTGCTGTTTTTAAAATGCTATGGGAGGAGATAAAATCCGGAAAGGAGTTTCTTGGTTATGTTAAAAATTTATGTAAAGACGGATCGTATTACTGGGTTCTAGCTCATGTCACCCCAGATTGGGGCGATGATGGGAAAGTTATAGCATATTACTCAGTTCGTCGTAGAGCTTCTAGGCAGGCTGTTGAAGAAATGACTGAGGTGTACAAAACAATGTGTTCTATTGAAAGTAAACATCAAGGAGATAGGAATTGCAAAAAATCGATTGACTTTTTAAAATCCTATGCCGAAGGAAAAAATTTAACTTATTTTCAATTAGTGCTAAAACTTGACTCTAGTGAAGGGGATGAGGAATGATTAAACAGGTACAACGAACTCGTACATTTGATAATAAATCAAGTACAAGAATACCATTTTTGAACACCCGTTTTAAAGTTGCATTATTAGCCAATATATCGCTTATGATATTCACATGTGGATATGTGTATTACTTTATAAGTAATGATTTTCTATTATTGATTCCAGTTGCTATTGCTTTGGTTATTACAGGTATTGCTTACAAAACATCAAACTCAGTTTTCATTGTTTTAGAGGCAATTAACAATACATTAGAATCTGCAAGTGAAGGGAATTTCAGTGCGAGAATTACTCAAGTTGCTGGAATGGGTGAGGTTGGAAAAACAGCGTGGGAGCTTAATGATCTTTTGGATAGGATGGAAGCGTATTTTAAAGAAGTAAATAGCTGCTTTGATTATGTTGCTAAGGGTTCATATGAAAGGAAGGCACTTTATAAAGGTTTACCCGGACAGTTGAGGCATTCACTGAAAGCAATTAATAAAGCAATTCTTGCTATGGGAAAAGGGGTGGATTTAATACAAGAGAATAAGCTTAAATCAGAACTTCATAACTTGAATAATCATCATTTAATTTCAAGTTTACGGCATACTCAAAATGATCTGGATCGGATATCATTGAGTATGGAGTCCGTAGAAAGTATTTCTTCTACTACCGGCAAAGCCGCTAAAAGTAGCTTAGATGAAGTTGAGCAAATGTCTGATAAACTGAAGTCTATAAATAAAAGTATAGAAGAAGTAACGGAAGTTATCACTGAGCTTGGGGAAAATAGTAAAGAAGTTTCTTCTTCTTTATCAATAATAACAGAAATAGCGGATCAAACGAGCCTGCTTGCCTTAAATGCAGCAATAGAAGCTGCTCGTGCTGGAGAACAGGGCAGAGGCTTTGCCGTTGTTGCTGACGAAGTGAAAGCTTTGTCTAATAGGACAAAAGAAGCATCGATTGAAGTTTCAAATACAATTACAAGCTTTAGCTCAAAAGTAAGTGATATGCTTTTGAAAGCTGAAGGTTCAAACAAAGCTTCTAAAGAAATAAGCGAACAAGTTGAGGGGTTTAGAGTTCAATTTGCAGAACTATCTTCTTCAGCGGTAGAAGCGCAAGAACATATTTCATACACTAAGGATTTGTCATTTAGCTCGCTTATTAAAGTGGATCATCTGATATATAAACAAAATGGATACTTAGCCCTTGATAGTTCTCAAGATAGATTGAATGAAACAACAGCTGTAAATGTAGATCACAAAAACTGTAGGCTTGGTAAATGGTATTTAGGTGAGGGAGCTTCGGCTTATAGTCAAACAACATCATATAAAAAGCTCGACGAACCACATGCACTAGTCCATCAATACGTTCAAAATGCTTGTGCTTTAGTGCAGAAGGATTGGCTTAAAAGCCCTGAATTACGTTTAAGCATAGTTGAAAGTATGTCTAATGCAGAGAAACAAAGTGAACTAGTTTTTAGTAAATTAGAAAGTATGGTTGAGGAAAAAAATAGTTAGCACTTTGATTCTAAGAGATATATGTGAAATATGTTAAATCATCATAGATAAAGAAAAAAGAGGCTTTATTCGAGACCTTTCTGTTACCTAACCTCTGGTTCTGTCGAAGGTCTGCCTATTTGAAAACTTAGTAAGTCGGATGGTTTTTTATATGGTCTTGAATCAGAAAGCTTAAAAAAATTGGCTTTTCTTTTTTTCTTTGTGGAATCTGTACCTTTAATTTCAGAGTCAGCGCATGTTTTTTCGTGTGAGTATAGAGGTAGTCTGATGTAGGCGCTTAGTTTAAAGAACACTTATTCGAGATATTTTTTAATTTATATTCTATTAATTTTAGTATTCGCCAATCCAATCCAATCCTATTTACCAGTTTACGTGATAGTAGCTGCAACTTAATATAATGACAAATACACCTCCACAAAATGATTTACAATGTCTTCATTCAGGGGGTATGAATTTAGTCATTTATTGTTCCAATGACGCTAGTTAAAACTATGCACTTTAGTGCAAGGCTTTAGCTGCTACACACTTCTTGGTACTCTAATGTCATGATATATCAAAGACGAAATGGGCATACAGTGAGTAGTCTTACAGTGCACATAGTATGGGTAACAAAATATAGATATCCGGTGCTGCAAGGAGATCTTCAAATCCGATGTAGGGAGTTACTCATTCAAATTTGTGACGCAGAAGATGTTCGCATTTTGAAAGGAGTGGTCAGTAAAGATCATATTCACATGCATGTTGAGTATCCCGCAAAGCTTTGCGTCAGTGATTTTGTAAAGCGCTTGAAAGGAAGAAGTTCAAGAAGATTGCAGGATGAATTTCCAGCTTTGAAGAAGCGTTATTGGGGTAAGCTTTTTTGGGCAATTGGTTATGGTGCATGGTCAACACGCAATATAACAGGTGAAATGGTTCAAGAATATCTAGAACATCATAGAAATCCTTCAAATGGGGATACAGGTAACATGATACTAGAATGAATCGAGACAGGACTTTAGTCCGCATAGCAACCTATGGACTTTCAGTCCATAGTCGTTGAGTTACTTCAAAAAGTATAGCGTCTCAGGCATCATGCCTATTTTCATTATCTAGGTGTCTATGTAATACACGACGATTGGGTAGCTTCGTTAATGGATCTAGATTAACTGTATGCCAAGCATTCAATGGTACTCAGGAAAGCCTAGAATTATGATTAGTTCTATACAGGTGATAATTACTACTATCCGAAGTAGAATAGTCTTTTTAGTATTTACTCGCACTAGAAACTTCGTATATCATGATTTTCCGAACTGGCAAGATAGGTCCGTAAAGAATTATATTTCCATTATTAGATTGTTGCGCTGGTGTCACTATATGCTCACTGATACCAGAAGCTCTTTTACTGTTATTTAGAGCTAGGGTAGCGTTAAAAGTATAAGAACATATGGGCGGAGATTTATTGGAGAGCTTTTTGTATGGTATCAAAGCTCAGAACTGTTGCTTTATAGTTTCTTGTATGCTTTTGCCGAACATTTGTTTGTATGCCCTACCTAAACGATATGGGGAATGTACACCAAATTTTTCAGATAGATGTTTAAGTGATTTTTTTTCGCTAGTTTTACATTTTAAGTATCTGTGGATCTGATTTAATCTAATAATAGAAATCAAATCAAAAGGGGAGCAGCCAAATTGTTTGTTTATTAGGTTACAAAGTGTTCGTGGTGTGCACTTACATACGGTCTGTAATTCCTTTAATGATAAGACATCAGAGTGAGCAATAAAATCAAGTATCCGGTTTAGTTCTTGCTTAGATAATTTTATTTTTTCATAAATATGAGGCTTGTGAAAACACTCTAAATAATCCACTATTTTGAATAAAATGTTATAAAACAAATCAGTTCTGATCTGATCTTGTAAATTACCTGACATTTGTATGTATTTTAAGTAACTGTTTGTCAGCAAACGAATATCATCTTTCACTTTTAGGTTAGAATAAGCACTTCTAACCATTTCTCCACTCAAATTCTCAATATTAGATGAAATATCTGGGAAGTTAGCTATTAAATTTGACATTGATAGCGACACACATGTTATATCTAATTTTCCTTGTACAATAGCTTTAATTTCTTCACCGCCCTTAACCAAAGCTTGATTTTTGTTAGATATATTACTGCCGTTAATGTTTAGGTTTGAATCCAAATTAGTGAATACGAAATTTAAAATATCTTCACTAACAGAGCAGTAGTGTATGTGTGAGCTGGTAGTTACCCTTCTCTCCAAAGTGATGAATTCTGTACTGGAAGTATGTACAGTGCTTCTGAAGGAGCCTTTTGATAACTGTACAAGTTTTGCATCTAAATATGAAAATGATCTTTCATATTCTTCCATATTCATAAAAAAATCAAAATCCATGCTTTTAATTCCATTTTGTTATATTAATTGGTCATTATTGGTAAATAATCTTACGTTTAAAATATTATATTATATTGTAGTTGTTTCATTGATACTATTACTGAGATTCTCAGATAGTCTTAAATTTTATAGAGTTAGTTCATGATTATTATCCGGGAGCAAAAATCAGCGTCGAGGCTGGCTAATGCAATAGACCAGATTTTTATAACTAATGACAAAGCTTTTTAAAACGATTGTAAATAATAAAATTTTATAAACACTAGTTATAATAGTCATATATTTATGGTAAATAATACTTTTAAAGTAATTTTCGGTGAAAAGTACTCACACAGTTAAGGAAGTTCATTATGAATGTCACTGGGAAAGAGCAGAAATATGACAGAGAAACCCGCTTAATATCGACAACAGATATACGAGGAGTCATTACATACGCTAACCCGGAATTCTGTAAGATTGCAGGATATACCTTAGAAGAGTTAGTAGGAAAACCACATAATATCGTTAGGCATCCAGATATGCCTTCAGGGGCATTTGGTGATCTTTGGGAGCATGCTAAAAAAGACGAACCATGGATGGGGATGGTCAAAAATAGGTGCAAAAATGGAGATCATTACTGGGTTAAAGCATATGTTACACCTTTAACAGACAAAGACGGTATTAAAGTTGGTTACCAATCAGTAAGGACTCGACCCACTGATAAGCAAATTGAACGGGCAGAATCCGTTTACAAAAAATTAAATAATAAGAACGTAAAGATAAAAAGCTACTCTGTAGGTAATAGAATTATCTTGTTAACTACTTTATTGATCATTGCTTCTCTAGTGGCGTTCAATGCTCCTATTAATAAATGGCTCAGTATGGGTTCAATTATTTTCTTTCAAATGACCTTTGCAGCATTAATTTTTAATATAACAAGCCCTTTGAAGAAATTAAAAGATGACTCTAAAGTTGTCTACGATAACCCACTGGCTCAGTTTATTATTTCTGGTGAAATGAATGAAATAGGCAGTATTGAACTGGGCATGTTGATGATGGAGGCAAGGCTTAGAACAGTGATTGGGAGAGTTGAAGACAGTATCGAGACACTTAATCACTTTATGAATAAAACGATTACCTCGATTGAAGAAACGACTGAAGGAATTGAAAAACAGAATGTGGAATTAGATATGTTAGCAAGTGCAGCGACAGAAATGTCAGCTACGGCACATGAAATTGCTAAAAATACAACACAGACATCCGCAGCTACTCATAAAGCGGCTGGTTTAGCAGGTTCTGGTAAAGATCTAGTATTGGACATGGTCGATGGTATAAAGCAGCTTGTATCTGAGGTTGAAGAAGCAAGTAACTCGTCTGAAATACTAACTACCCAAGCCAATGAGGTTGAACAAGTAGTTAATATTATTAATGCGATAGCAGACCAAACTAACTTGCTAGCACTCAATGCAGCCATCGAAGCTGCTAGAGCAGGTGAGCAGGGACGTGGGTTTTCAGTTGTTGCTGATGAAGTTCGAGTGTTAGCAAAAAGAACTCAGGATTCAACAAGCGAAATAAGAACGACTATTGACGCAATTCAAAAGCAAGTATTGCAGACAACAGAAGCAATGAAAAGGTGTAGTAGTCATGCATCAGAAAATATAGAGAAATCGAGAAATGTTGAAACTTCTTTTGAAAAAGTTAGCAATGAAATGCTGTCAATTTCAGATAGCAGTACTCAAGTAGCGGCTGCTTCAGAAGAACAGAGCGCTGTTGCTGAAGAAGTAAGTAGAAATATTGTAAACATAAGAAGCGTAGCGGAAGAAAATGAGTACATAGCGCTGGAGATGAGAGCTTCTTCAGTTGAGTTGACGAATCTTGTTGTTGATTTAAAATCGATGATAAAAGCCATTTAGAAATTTTCACATGAGTTCTCTATATAACATTGATTTTTCTAACCGTTGATCACTATAAGATATCAATTATAGTTATACATAATTACTAGGCTAAGGCTTGTGTAAAATGGAAGTAGGAACAGAAAAGGGTGGCAATGATTATTTTACATGACTTTGTTATATTTACTGATACTATAAACGTCAATCGACTGAATTTAATTATGTGTTTTAGGGATGAACTGTGAAGAAATTATTTAGCCCAGCTATTAATTTAATGAACCATTTGAGTTACCCTAGGAAGGTTTTTTTAATTGGCGGACTCTCACTTTTTGCATTAATTGTTATTTCTTTTTTTTTAATTGGAAATTTATCCGGTTCTATCAGTAGAGCAAATCAGCAGCTCATCGGTGTAAATCAAGCCCAAATTATATCCAGTCTGATTCAGTCGGTACAACAGCATAGAGGAATTAGTGCAGCTGTTATTGCAAATGTTGATGGGAGTTTGATTAAACAGAGAATAGTTAATAAAACAGTCAGTAATAACTTCCTGAAAGTAAGTAATGGATTGTCATTAGATTTACAGGTGGAAGTAGAATGGGCTACTGTTAATGATCAATGGAAATATCTAAACACGCATAAAGCGACTTTAGAGTTAAGTGAGAGCTTTGATTTACATACTAAATTAATTAATAATTTAGATTCTATGCAGCTAAAAGTAGCTGACTATTCCTACTTATTTGTAATGGATGATCAAGACTCATACTATTTAACAAATAGTTCTTTATTTACCCTACCGATTACATTAGAAACACTCGGGAAAGCACGTGCTATAGGAGTTTCGTATAAACTTAACAATAATATAAAATCTATAGACACGATAAAAACACTGCTATCCAATACCATTACGCCTCTAAAAGTATTTCAATTGAATGTGAGCAAAATTAATAAGGGGTTGATTTCAGATGGAGACAATATTTCTGCTAAGGATCTAATTCAACTAATCGAGAAGCACATAGAGTTAACGTCAAGTCTACGCTACTCTGATAATGCTTCTCTGGGTTCTTTAAAGTTTTATAACTTATCAACTTCTGTCATTGATGCTGGCTATAAATTTTTAAATGATACTCTATACTTTTCATTAACAAACCTACTGCGCAATCGAGTTGAACAACTTAACCATCAGTTGATTACGAGATTAGGCTGGTCGTTAGTGCTTTTTCTTATGGTCTTGTATTTTGTAATAGGATTGTATTTTTCAACAATTAAAAGTATCAATTCATTAGTTGAAGTTACCAGTAAGTTTTATACTGGTGATTATGATGCTCGAATAAATCTAGAAACTCGTGATGAGCTTAGTAACATAGCCATTGAGTTTAATAACATGGCAGCATCCATAAAAAAATTAATGAGAGATAAAGAAGAAATAAATAGCAGATTGCGGGCCGTTCTTGATAATTCACCGATAGGTATTTGGTTGACAGGAACAAATGGGAGCTATCATTTTGTTAACAAGACGTTTACTGATTTAGTTGGTATAGATGAAAAAACGTTTATTAGTACTCACTATTCAAACTTAGCTACTATATTGGGAAAAGAAGTAGCACAGAATTGTATAGACTCCGACATGGCTGCATTAGAACAAGATTTACCTTATGTTTCCTATGAAAAAATATCTCGTATAAATGCAAAACCATGCCTACTTGAAATTACAAAAGTAAAACTGAGGGATCCACAAGGTGAAGTAGTTGGCTTGATTGGAATCAGCAAAGATATAACAAATATGCGTCAGCAGGAAGATGATTTAAAATTAGCAAATATGGTATATAACAATAGTTCAGAAGCAATGATGATAACTGATGTTGAAAATACGATTATCGCAATTAATCCAGCTTTATCTACAATTACAGGCTATAGTGAAAACGATTTAATTGGTAAAAATCCTAAGGTTTTTAGTTCTGGAAAGCAGAATAAAGAATTCTATCAGTTAATGTGGAAAGAGCTAGAATTAACCGGGAAATGGCAGGGTGAAATTCTTAATATGCGAAAAAACGGGACTGAATTCCCTGAATGGCTCTCAATTAACACCATATATGACGACGAAGGAAATGTTTTCAGGCGAATTGCGCTATTTTCAGATATTACAGAAAAGAAAGAGGCGGTTGAACGGATATTAAGAGAAGCTAATTATGACAGTTTGACCAAATTACCCAACCGAAGAATGTTTGTTGATAGGCTAGAACAAGAAATTAAGGTGTCTCATCGAAAGAAACAAGAGTTCGCATTACTATTTCTAGATCTAGATAATTTTAAAACTATAAATGACAGTAAGGGGCATGACTTTGGTGATGCATTACTTATCGAGGTTGGTGCGCGATTAGTAAATTGCGTCCGAGAGTCCGATACTGTTGCCCGAATAGGTGGCGATGAATTTACTATAATTCTATCAGATCTATCAGATCTATCAGATCTATCAGATCTATCAGATCTATCAGATCTATCAGATCTTCATAATGTAGAATCTGTTTGTCAAAAGATATTACTTGATTTAAGCAAGCCGTTTTATGTGTCTGAAATAGCAATATACATATCTGCTAGCATCGGGCTTACGCATTACCCAAATGATGGAATCACTACATTTGAACTGCTTAAAAATGCTGATCAAGCCATGTATCTCGCCAAGAGCCTCGGTCGAAATCAATTTTGTTATTTTACAGCATCAATGCAGGAGGAAGCTTTAAATCATTTAGAGTTGGTTAATGATTTGCGTCAAGCAATTAGCTTAAATCAACTCGCTGTGTTTTATCAACCAATTGTTGAATTGGAGACAGGTCTTATTCGAAAAGCAGAAGCACTGTTGCGCTGGAAGCACCCATTGCGAGGCATGGTGAGTCCTGCAGAGTTTATTCCACTGGCAGAAGAATCCGGATTAATTATAGAAATAGGCGATTGGGTTTTTAAACAAACCGTTAAGTTTATTAAAAGATGTGAAGAACAGTTTGGTTTTGACATTCAGATCAGTGTCAACAAATCACCTGTTCAATTTCAAGAGATGGTAGGTCATGTGGATTGGCTAGCCTATCTTAATGGAAATAAATTACCGGGAAAGAGCATCGTTATTGAAATAACTGAAGGTTTGTTAATGAAAAACAATATCAAAACAATGGAAAAGCTTTCTAAGTTCAGAGGTGCTGGTATTGAATTGTCAATGGATGACTTTGGAACAGGATATTCATCACTATCTTACTTGAAAAAGTTTGAGCTTGATTATCTAAAGATAGATCAATCTTTTACAAAAAAATTAGCACCGGAATCTGAAGATATGATTTTGTCAGAGGCTATTATTACGATGGCACAGAAGTTAGGGTTAAAAGTAATAGCTGAGGGTATTGAAACCGAACAGCAAATGAAGTTGCTCTTTGAAGCTGGATGCGATTATGGTCAAGGGTATTACTTCTCTAGACCCATACCAGCGGATGAGTTTATGGAATTATTAACTCAAACTAATGATTAAAAAGACCTAGGAGGGTTAGTTTTATTAATGTATCGGATGTTTCTGGTTGGGGTACACCCTGAATATTAATCAAAATTAGTGCAGAAACGAATGTATTATCGAGAGCGATTATTAAGTTGGATCTATTGAAACTCATAATATTATTATCAATTACTTATCTAATTCATATTAAGTTTGGCTTAGATGCAGATGTTAAAAACATATGAATCATTTTAAAAAGTATTATATTTTTACTATCGTTAGTTTGATAATCGCCTTTATTGACGGTGCATTTGTTTATGTAACGTTTTTGCAGGCTAAAAAAATGATTGATAAAGAAGTAATTGATCTGGCTGAGAATTATTTCTCCACTTTTAATGTAGCATACCAGTCGACTCAACAAAATATGCTTCAAATTTCTAGTCTAGTAGCTAATGATTCAACTTATGGCTCTCTGTTTCTTAAAGGAAAAAGAGCTGTTGAAAGTGAAGGCGGAGGCGGAGGAAAACTAGCTTCGAAAATTGCAAGGAAACATCTGTATAATAGCATTTCTGGGAACTGGAAACAATTTTCAAAGCAGTTTAATGCAAGACAGCTCCATTTTCATCTAGGAGCAGGCTCCATCTCGTTTCTCAGAGTCCATAAACCAGCAAAGTTCGGTGATAATATGGATCAAGTACGTCATACGATAGTAGAAGCTAACAAAGAACAACACCAAGTTGTAGGGTTTGAGACTGGGCGGGTTTATTCAGGTATACGTGGGGTATCTCCGGTATTTGTGATAAATGAAAACGGGATACGAGAGCATGTTGGTGCGGTGGAAGCGGGTGCTTCCTTTTCAGCTGTTTTCGACAATATAAATGAAATTATTAATGTTGAAATTGCTGTTTTGCTAAATGTTGATCACTTACGTCAAAATGTTTGGCCAGAATACTTAGATAAACGGCTAAATACCACACCTGAAATTAATAACTTAGTTCTCGAAGCGACAACGAGCGAGCAAATTAACCTTTTGAGAAGAGTCCGAACAAATAACCAACATAATATAAAGAATCCCAACCTTGATGTGAAGGTGCTTTCATTAGCTGGTAAAAAGTATTTATATGCGAAGCAACCATTGAGAGATTTTAGAGCTAGTGCCAACTCTGATTTACCAAATTCAGGGCAGGTTGTTGTATGGAAAGATATAACTCAGACGTTTAATGAGTTTAATGATAATTTCCGAATTTCAATATACTTTGCCTTATTAGCTTTTTTAATAATAGAAGCTCTTATTTTTACAATGTTTAATTGTATACGTAAACATTTAACCAAGGTTATTGATAAACAAGTTAGTGATATATCAGTACGTGCAATTGCCCTTGATATGTGCCCTAATTTTATAGCGATCATTGATGTGGAAGGAAATATTGAATACGTTAATTCAAAAGCAGAAGAGACTACAGGTTATACTCAGCAAGAATTGATTGGTAGCAATATGTCGATATTCAGTTCTGGACACACTCCGTTAGAGATATACGAACAGTTATGGGATTCAATACTTAGCGGTGTTGAATGGAAAGGAAAGCTCCTTAACGTACGTAAAAATGGAGCATTATATTGGGCAGAAAATATAGTTTCACCAAGGTTTGAGCAGGGGAAAATTCATTCGTTTATTCTATCTCAACAAGATGTAACGGAATCGCATAATTATAATGAAAAGGTATTACATGACTCACTTCATGACCCGTTAACAGGTCTTATGAATAGGAGAGCGTTTGAAGATCAGATGTCTAGTATCCATCACAAAATAAAGAAAAAGAATGAGAAGTATGTACTCTTGTTTATAGATCTTGACTATTTTAAACGTGTAAATGATGAATGTGGACATCAAGCGGGTGATTTGGTTTTGAAAGATATTAGTGGGTTGACGAATCTCCTTTTAAGGAACGGGGATAGCCTGTTTAGATTAGGGGGCGATGAATTTTCAATTATACTAGAAAAGTGTGAATTATTAGGTGGAAAGAATGTGGCTGAAAAAATATGCTCGGAAATACAAAGCTACGAATTTTTGTGGAAAAATAAACGTTATTTTATAGGAGCTAGTATTGGCGTTACTCCTATTTCAGTCAATGACCATAATTGGGAAAACACCATCAATAGAGCCGACAAGGCTTGTTACCAAGCTAAAGCAGAAGGAAGAAATCGAGTTGTTATCAGTGATAAATGATTTATATGTGCTATATAATTACAGACGAATTCTTTTAGTTTGAAAAGAGCTTGGATGTTAATCGACATGTATGTAAGTTTTGATTGTCGGAATGGTAAACTATCATTAAAACAACAAACTATTATAATCTATAATGAAAAAAAACTAATGAAAAGTCTTTATATGACAACGAACGACTTATAATAGGTAATTATATTGGGATAATATTTCCTACAAGATCCTAACCACTTTATCTGTCAAATTTTCAGACGTGTTTTATTATCTGATTTTTTCTTATTAAGAAAGCTTTTCGTATCTATTATAGATGTAGATCTATTTGTTTCTTTTTCGATAGCATCAAAAAATTTATTCAATGAATCATGTTTATCTGATGAGATACTTTGCAAGATTTTATTCTTATCAGCAATAATATCTTTTCTATCGTATCCATGAAATTTGTAGATCCCTTTTTCAACTGCAGCTGCCAAGCATTGGTATTTCAAGCTTTCAATATTCCAGTGTTCATCGAGATGGGCGATTCTATCAAGTGGATTAGGGTTATCTCTAACTACTTTGGAGTATTGTTTGATTTTAGATTTCAACTTTTTATCAATGAACTTTTGTTTTGCTTCTGCAATCTCGATAGAAATAGTTGGATCTGATTCTGGTTTCCAATTATTGTCGAATGTCATGTTTGCTTCTACTTCTAGAAGTTGTGAAGAGATGTAAGCATGTCGGCAGAACTTATCTGCATCTTTATTATGAAAACCTGTATTAATCTCTACAGAGACTTTCTCACCAGAATTTACTTTATCTTTGTTTAGCAATACGAATTTAGCTAACATCAGGTCAGTAACGTTTTGTGAGCATTGAGCCGTTTTTAATGAGTTGTCATCGTGAACTGTAAAGACTTCTGCTTTTGATTTATCGTTTCGAACTGCACTGTTTCCCTGCATTTCAATGAAATAGCCCAATCTGTGTTCTATTGATTTCAGTTCTTGGCTAGTTCCTGTGATGTATCCATGTGTTGAAGCTTTAAAGCTGTTTTCAGAGTGTTTGTCGATAGCTTTCTGTAACTCTATTTCTTTAATGAATTCTTCTTCTTCAAGTGCTAAAAGCTGTTGTAATGATAACCATGTTGTATCTATACCAAGCCAGCTAAACGGGATTTTGTGGCCTGAGTCTAGTAGCTCTAGATTGCCTCTTGTTACCTCCTTTTGGCCGTTTTTGTCTGTGCTTATGATTGGTGTTAGTTTGAGGTTTTGGGCTTCTAGAGCAACAACAAGATCTTTGTATGATGGTTTTGCAGTTAATGAGTCTTGTGCAAGTTTGAAAGAGTATCTAAAACTATCTACTGATATATTATTCTTACGCTCGAAGGTTTCCATTTTACCGATTTTTTCTAATCTGTTTTTAAGAACTTTATCAAAAGCTTGGTGAGGAATTTTGATCTGTTTATCATTGTCATGCGTAATATGAAGAGTTTTGAATTCAAGACCTTTTTTACCAATTATTGTATGCACAGACGCATTGTAAGGTGTTGAATCAAGTTTAAGGTTCAATTGCTTTAATGAGCTAACATCGTGCTTCTCAATCGCTTTCATAAGCTCTGTGTTCATTTGATCAATAGAAACACCAGTGTTCAATTCAGCAGATTCAACAAGCTCTTCAAGCATCAAATCTATTGAATCTTGTTTAACGAATGATATCTTGTTTCCTTTCTCATCTAAGATGTGTTTTTTCATAAACATTCCATCCTTGCCACGAACGGGTTTACCGTTTTTATCTATTACTAACTTGAATCTGTATTTGAAATTTCTTGATACGTCTGATGCAGCTTTTCTTAATGCAAGATTTGATTGTGTGATTGCTAGAGTTCTGCCATTACTTGCTACATTGGAGAAGAACAAATGAAGGTGGCCGTTATGATTGACCTTTGTTGATAGATCTTCTTCACTATCATTATCTATATGTTTTTCATAATGAACATTACAGCTATACATGCGATCTGCACCACCTTGCCCGGCTGCAAATTTTTCAAGAATTTCTATTGCTGCAACTTCATGCATTAAAGCTTTTTCATTAAGATCTGTAACCCAAGACCATTGATCATCATAAATTGGTATAGCTATCTCGGTATAAGGCACTTTAGGCGGTTTTTTCATTCCTTTAGGCGCATTCTCTTTAACAACTTTGTTGTATTCTTTAAATGCTTTCGCAAGCTCTGTTGCGTACCTATCAGTTTGTTTCTTGTATAGAGGAGTTCCATATTTCGCTGTAACCTCTGGAATAATCTGATAGATAGTTCCTTCGGGGATATGGAAGCTTCTTCTGATGTTGCGAAGCGTTAGATTGACTTCATTACCAAGTGCATTCGTTACTTGCTGGTTGTGTGCAGCAGTAAAGTTTTCACGAATGTATTTATGACTCTTTGAAGAATCATTCAGATATTTTTGTTTGCCAACAGCAGCTATCTCAAAGATTTTGCCTTGTTTCTGATCTGGTGTTGGGTTGTTGCTTTTTACATTACTATTTTTTTGAAAGAATGCTCTCATTTTTTAACCTTCATTTGTTGTTTCTTGTGTAATAATTTCCTTAAATTTTGTATTGATTAGAGAGTACATTTTTTCGAACTCGTCTAATTTTTTGACAAGTTCTTTAACACTATAAGTATCAAATTCACCATCTTCTTTATCTATGTGAAACTGATGAATTGTACTGTTAAATTAACTTGCACTGTCTACTATAAATTTACAAATTTATTGTACTCTTTGAACGCATTGGCAAGCTCTGATGAATACCTATCAATTTGTTTCTTGTAGAGAGAAGTTCCATACTTTGCTGTAACCTCTGGTATAGGTTTATAGATAGTTCCAGCAGGGATATGATAATTTATGACTTGTTGATTATGCTCTGATGCGAAATTTTCAGGTATGTATTTATCATTCTTTGAAGCTCCATTCAGGTACTTGAGTTTACCCAAAAGATGCGCTCCATGAATTTTTCCATCTTTCTGATTAGCTGTTGGATTGTTGCTTTTTACGTCACTGTTTTTTTGAAAAAACGCTCTCATTTTTTAACCTTCATTTGTTGTTTCTTGTGTAATAATTTCCTTTAATTTTGTATTGATTAGAGAGTACATTTTTTCGCACTCATCTAGTTTTTTGACAAGTTCTTTAACACTATAAGTATCAAATTCACCATCTTCTTTATCTATATGAAACTGATGAATTGTACTGTTAAATTCACTTGCGCCATTTACTATAAATTTTGAAATTTTTTCTATGTTTACTTTATGCTCTTTGTTCTTTTTTGAGTCAATGTGATCAAGCAAATCCACTGAATCGAAAACTCTTATATTCATTAAACTGTTAACAAATATAGTTCTTTTTGAGATGCCAGTTTTTTTTGAAAACTCATTAACACTTCTCATTAGTTCTGAGTCACAAACCATAGCGATGTTGTTTTCTTCAGAAAAATTATTATTTGAAAATATTTTTTTTATTGAATTTGTATTTTTGATATTTTCATTCTTGATAGGCGTATTAATCAAAGAAATAGTTTCGTTTAACATCAGTATAAGATTTGTAATTTTATTATCACTAGCTACCAGCAGTTTATAATTTTTTTCTCTCCCATCGTCTCCGAATTTTGATTCCCAATCCTGTATCAAATTCATTGCTTGAGTAAAATTTGTGTTGTAAGAATTGAGAGCATTAAAGATGCTATGAAATTTTTCTGACTTCTTCTTTGGTTTCTTTACGACTATCGAATCATTGAAATATGAAAAGAATAACTCTTTTGCTGAAAGATCAAATTTTTCTCTAACTAGGTTGAAAGATTTTTTAAATTCGTCATTACATTTTAGATTGTATTGAGAGAACTTTTTTGTTCTAGATGTTAAGCAATCAGATACATTATTATGAATTGTTGATCCTTTTAAATTATCCAGAACTATAAATTTTTGATCTAAAATTTTGATTGAAGAAGTCATTAAACTTCTCCATTATTTTTTAAAGAATTGAAAATGTTTTTCTTTGACTTTCTAACTTTGTATTGAGATAAAAATATAGATTTCAATGATTCATTGCTGATACTAGAAAGTGCCTTTATAATTTCAATCTCATATTCTTCTGATGTGATTTTTGCTTTGATAGCAGCATCAATTACATCGTTACTTGTTATCGACTGAATGCATAACTCTATATCTTTAAGAAATGGATTTCTCTTTACCTCTAATTCTCTTTTTTGTTTAGCAATTGCTAACTCACGATCTTCTTTTGCCTTTAATTTTTTATACAAATTTAAATCAGAAGTGTATTTAATTAAGCTAGATTCATTAGCAGTTTTAAAGTTAAATTTGTTTAGTCTATTAATTACAGAACTTAACGAATTATCATTTTTATTTACTGCTTTAGGCTGTTGTACTACTTCATTATTGTTTAATTCATTTGAGCTTGAATCGATACTTAAATCATTGTATTTGTTCCTATCATTTGTTTGATCCTTTATCATTTTAATTACCAGTTATTGTTATCTATTATAAGAATAAAACATACAAATCAATCTTTATATTTCGGAGAAATAACGTTCTTAATTATACTACCTGTGCAAGCAGGATAAGGATAATAAGAACACCACCTAGCCATGTTTTAAGATCTCTGTATTTATCTTATTCTCATATTCTTAAAATATCATAGCTTCCCTTATTGTCAATATTATAATAATTGTTCGGGGTAGTATGAAATATTAAAAGATTAAAACCTTTCTGATTTGTTTGACACTTCGTGTTGTAAGAGATTTTTTGTTACTTGTCTTCATTATTATAATATTTGATTTTATATTTTAATATGGTAATTATATTAACAGGTGTAAATAAAAAAAGAGGGAATATGATTTATGAAATAAAAAAACTATTTAATAATAAACGTAACTGGATATCTTTGTCCGTGGTGTTTATTCTTTTACTCTATTCAAATTTTGCGATTGCAGATTCATCAGCAGCAACGCAAGAAGATATTGAATATTGTAATTCATTAAATAATAATTCAACAAATTCTAGACTTGGTGATTCAGTCTCAGAATCAGAAACAACAAAAAGTCGAGTGTGTTCAAATGATTTGATTGCAAACATGTTGTCGTCAATTTTCGGAAACAACTTTGATGAAACAGATATAGCAAAAGACAAAGGTTATGAAGCGACCAATGAAGCAAAACAAAAAGCTAAAGGGTCTGAACCTTTCACAGAAACAATTTTGTCATTTTATTTATGGCTGACTATAGCAACAACAACTCTTGGTGTGTTCTGGTATTGGATAGCCATTTTAATGAAGAATGCAGCTGGAAAAGGTAAAGAAGTTGATAACTGGTTGACGGGAACATTCTTTACACTACAAAGTGGTTTCATAATGCTAGCTCTTATAGAAGTTATTATGTCAGCTGCGTTTGTTAGTTTGTATTTTGCGAATTGGATCTTTGCAACTTTCATCGATGAAATCGAAACATCTGAATATTCTCAAATCGTTTCTAATTCAGAGATAACAGAAAGTGGACTTCATAACGCGAACGAGCTTATAGCGATTGCTTACAGTCAAGATCGAACTGAAAGATTCATGTCTCAAAACTTCAATGTAATGAATGAAGATGTTGTAGATAAATCATTCACTAGCTTCATTACAAGATTACTTACTAAAGAAGATGTTCTTAAAAGACTTGTATCAGAATTACCAGCTACCTTTGCAGCAGAAATTGATAACGAAATTTTCATAGAGTTTTTCAATTTGGAATTTGGTGTGAGAGCTTTTATTGATTCATATTCCTTGATCAAAAATGATGTAGAAAGAATTTATAATTATGATAAAGAGATCTATGGAAGAACTGGATCATATGGCTCACTTGTGATCAACAATAATACAAAAGAAATGGAAAACTTGTTCATAGGCACAACTAATGAAGCTGACGATAGAGAGTCAGAAGTTCAAAATATCATGGAAGAGTCATTAGAGAATTTATCAAAATCATTAGCTAACGATCAACAGCTTTCAATCTTTCGAAACATCATTATAAAATATGTTGAAGCTAAAATGGAATCATCAGGAGCAGAGAGTGTTGATCTAGACGCTGTGCCTTCATCTGTTATTGATTACGTTAAGACTCAAATGAATCCTTCTATGACGATGGCTATGAGTAGAGCTGATGACATTATTAAAGATGCTAGCAATAATAAAATCTTTGCTCAAATGATGGCAGGACAAATAGCAGCACAAGTTATGGGAGGCTCTTATTCAGGTTTTCAAGTCAAAGGTGACTTTGGACAAAAAGTAAAATCAGTACCGCGTTTTATGGAGATCATGAAAGTGTTCGCTGATCCGATTGTTGAAAATTTAAATATTCATGCTTGCTCTGGAAAAGCTAATTACCAAGATTATGTTCTTCCTTATAAAAAAGATGTTGAAAAATATAACTCACTTCCGATGAATACAAATCAGATTGATATTTCTAAATTTGGAATCGAACCAATTAACATGAACTGCGTAAACATTACAGAAAAAGGTTTGGAACTTATTGGTGATGGTAGTGAATCAGCAAAAAGAAAAGCATATAAAGAAGCACAAGTAGGAAGATTGGCTCTTGGGGTTTATTTTGCTGTAGTTCAAAAGGCTGCAATCGAATTAGCAGAAGAACATATGAACAAGACAGATTTACTAGATAAGTCGTTGGGGTTTGCGAGCCTGTTCATTAATGTATCAAAAATCATGGGTTCTGATGACGTTCTAAATTTTGGTAAAGAGTATTTGTTGAACACTGCTTCATATCAAGCGACTATCGATTACGGTAGTGAAAATTATTTTGTAAACACTGATATAGCTTTTCCGAGAAATGGTGACATAACAAATCATGAACAAAAATTGCGCACTAAAATGAATCCTGTAAATTTGTCATTGATGATGAGATCTGGAACAAAATTGCAACCAGCAGTTAATGCTGATGTTGATCCAAAAAATACAAAGACTCTTGATTCACTAATGAAGAAAGATGATGTAATTGAGATGCTTTTATTAGTAGATCTTACTTCAGTAAAACAAATGGCTTGTCTAGATCCAAATCAATCTATAAATCAAAGTTTAAAAGATAAAGCAGCTGATCCTATAAAGTTTGATCAACAGAATTTCAAATGCATAGACATACTCACTGGCTCAATGATGCTAGGTAAAGAAATGATGAATATTGGTATCAATGCAAAACTGTTCGTTGCTTCTCTTGCTGTTGCAAACACCGTAGTTGATTCAGTAACTTCTTCTGTAGGTTCAATTAGCAAAACAGGTGGAAAACTTGCTGCAGGTGTGAAATTGCTTTCAAAAGGAATCATTGGAAGTCTTTATACTACTTTAAGCTCTTTCGATTTTTACTTTAATCTTTTGATCATTGGCGGTGTCGTTCAACAGTTCCTAATCCCTTTAATGATACCACTTGCTTTGATTCAGGGTTTCATTACGTTTGTATTCTTAATATACAAAACGTTTTTAGTAGCAGCTAAAGAAGTTGTTGTATCTGGAATTACAGGTGGTTTTTCAAGAAATGATGGTGGCATTAGCTTCTTTAAAATGTTCAGAGAAACGATTAATAATTTGATCGGAATTTTACTTTTCTTTTCAATATACACAATCGCTGTAATCATTCTTTATACGATCATCAATTCGATAGGTGCAACAATCGCAGTTCAGTTGATGATGAGCATTATGAATTCAGCAAGCTCATATGGTTTGATAACTGGAATTATAGTAAAGCTTTTAGCTGTAATCTCATTTCCTATAATTACTTGGTTCATGATGATGGCTCTGTTGGATGCTTTTAAAGAATTTATACAATTTACATTTAGATTAATTGGGATTCAAATTCAAACAGATTCAAGCTTTGATAGAGGAGCTGAACAAATGTTAGCAGGTAATACTGTTGCTAATGCTGTTGATTCAGTTGCTAATGCTGCAAAAAATATGACACCAGCGATGAAGAAAATCCAACAAATGAAAGAAAATACTGTAAACAATATCAAAACTGGAAAAACTAAATATGAACAAAATTCAATGAATCAAGCTAGCTCAAATAAGTTAGATTCAGAAGATAAGAAAGATGTTCAAAATTTGGATGTTAAAAAATCAGTAGAAATTATTGATCTAGAAGAAGATAAAGATAAATAAAATTATAGTTAATATAAAGGAGGCTCTTTTGAGTCTCTTTTTTTTTAAAAATTGTGATATTGATTAATAATATTATTATGCTATAAATATTACATATATAGAAAAAATTCAACAGCTTAAAATTTGCAAAAGGAGATAAATGAGATGTAAAAAAATTATTGGAATAATATTTAGTTTAATATTTCTTTCTTTTTCTAATGCTCAAAATTTCAAAGTTGATGATAACTTGACTGATGAATGCTCAATTATGATGAGAGATTTAGTTCAGTCGCCAGATGATGAAAAAATTGGAACTTCTTCAAAAAGATCTTTAACACAATCATTCAAGTGTGCAATCTCAGAAGCACAAAATGTTCCTTTCCTAAAAGAGCTGACACAACAGATCGCACCCTCTGCATCAGAACGTTCTTTGAATCTTATGAAAGAATCAGCTCATATAATCGATGAAGATATGAATGAAGCAGTTTTTAACAAACAAGACACACTTTTTGAAAAATTATTCAAAAAATTATATTTACCAGTATTTTTCTTTATTGCATTTCTCGTTTTAGTCAAATATGTTTTCTACAATACAGAAGTAGCGCAGGGTAAGAAATTCGAAGCTAGATATTTAAAAGATCTTATCATTCCAATAATTTTCACGGTTCCTATTTTTGGTTTTCCTGTTTACGTATACATAATTCTTGCTGCAGCAATAACAGGCTTGATCGGAATGTATACTATTATCATTTACGGGTTTGTTCAATTGTATCCAGAAGCTGCTGTTAATAATGATGAATCTGATACTGAAATGAAATTGGATTTAATGAGTTCAGTGAGTATTTTGATTGATAACGATTTGAAGATTCAGATGTGTGATCTAGAAAACAGAAAGAAGTTGCAAGTAAATGATCTTAATTTGTTTGATGATCGATTCAAGAGAGTAGATAGGTTTAATCAATCTAATGTTCAGGCTTGTATTCTTGAACAGAGAAAATCCAATGTAAGCTGGATTGTTCCAACAACTGTAATCATGGAAGATAACTTCACAAATACGACAAGAGAATGTTTTATCGAAAACTCAAAAATCAGAGAATACGAGTGTGGCAGAAGCTTTGTAAGTATGAAGAATGTGAACGCAATTGATCCAACTCTTGTTAGTTTCTTTGAAAAATATCAGAACATTTACAAAGCAAGAATTAGGGAAATTGGTAATAGAATCATTGAAGACAGCTGTGCCACTAGAACAGATATTGATATTTTAAGCGATACAACAAATTATGAAAGATACTGTGCTGATCAAAGCGCAAAAGGAAAATTCAAAAAGAACGGTAATGGTTCATTAAAAACTTACGCTAAAAAATCTAAATCAGATGATTCAATACTATCAGATTACGATTCGTTGAAAAAAGAGATCTTTGAAGATTTATCAGTTGCATCAAAAAAAGTTATTAAAGAAGAAATCAAATATTCATTAACAAGATACGAGTTACAGAATTTATTCTTTTCTATAATAGATGTTTTCTCAAAACAATCTAAATTTGATGAAGAATACAAAAGCAAAGTTAGATCAATATTTTTAGCAATAAATTCAAGTTATGATGAAGTTGTAAGTTTCAGTAATCAAGTTTCAAATGACAAATCGTTAAATTTATCGACTGATAATTTATCAAATACATTACAAGAAAACGTTTTACTGCGTCAACAAGTTAAAGAATTTATCAGTAGTAGTAAATTTGTGATAACAGAAAATGAAAAAATATTAGATAAAAGTTGTTCAGATTTAGATAACTGTGAAACGGTTAACATGTTTCCAATTGTTAAATATCTTGAATATGCTGATAAAGTAGCCTTGATGTCAGGAACAACATTTCTTGTTGCATCAGGAATTAAAGCCGCTGCAAGCTTTATTGCTAAGAAAAATTTTAGCATAGCAGGTAAAATCAAGGCTCAAAGAGTAGCAAAAAGTGCAGAAGCAATTTCAACAGTGTCGTTGACAGTATTCGTTATAGATGTGGGTTTCATAATATTACTAAAAACTTCAATAATCGGTTTCATAGCTTTTGCCTTGCTTGATTGGTTTCTATTTGTTTTATTTTTTATGGTAAATGGAAACATGATTTGGATCGGGCAGATTCGTGAAGGCTCTAATATGGGATATGCTGTAGGTGAATTCTTTAAAAAATGTATTTATATAATGTTTAATCCAATGATTTTAGCGTTAACTTTCTTCTTGATTATGTTCTTAATGAGCGCGATGGAAGCTATTATTGCAGGATCATCAGATTATGTTGTTTCACTTTTTCTTAGAAGTTATGACAATACTACTTTACTTGGAATGATTAAAATTGAAATATCAATATTCATTCAATTGATTCTAAAATTAGTAGTTTTATTTATTAGCATTAAAAAAGGAAAAGTTATGTATAAAGAATTTGGCAAGTGGTTACAAATTCAAGAACAATCAAAAGATAGATCAGAAATGGTTTCCGCATTTATTTATGCTCACACTGTTCTTAATAAATCAAAATTAACAAAATAATTTAACATTGTTAATTTTGATTTTAATTTAATTATTTTATAAATAATACTTGTGTTTTATATTCATTATGCTATTGAAATTTAAATTACTTGAGTTATAATATATATATGACAAAAAAGGAATTATAATGAAATTTAATAAAATATTAGTAACATCATTAATTGTTTTATCTTCTTCAATTGCTAGTGCAAAAATTGTCGAAAGAACTGCTTATAATATTACTACAAAAAAAGATGTGATAATTAAAACATATTCAGAAAAAGATGTGCCATTGAAAAACACTACATGGAAAATAAAAAGATTTCCGCTTTCGTTTCAAGGTTCAAAATATAATTCTGATTTTCTTGATGTTACAGCAATGTTTGGAGATGATGGAAGTGTTGATTTTTTAGATAAAGATGGAAACAATATTAAATCATTTGATCGTCTTTCATTCTCAAAGAAAAATGTAAGAGGTGTTGAATACTGGCTTTTTGAAAATTCAAGCAATTATGGATTTGCAATGAATGTCATTTCATCAAAACCAGAAGACTTTAAATTAAAAATTTTGTTCGATGGAAGTGTAATACATAATTTAGAAATAGAAGATTTAAGTAATCAAATAGGAGAAATAAAATGAGTGTTGAATTACAATACATAGAAGAGGAAAAATACTTTCGTCCAGTTTTCATAGTAACATCAGCTATATTAGCTTTGTGCTATTTTGCTAATCAGAATTCATATGTTAGTGATGGAATTTTAAGCGCTGCAATGTACAGCTATTTAATGATTTTGTTTTTAGTTTTTGCAATAGAAACAGAACAGATTTTAATTAGACTAATCACATTGGGACTTTCTTTATCTTTCTATGTTAATTTAAGAGTTATGTTAGATTCAGTTGTTTTTTAATATTTAGCAGCTGATTCTATCTAAACTTAAAATCTATTTATCTTATAAATTTCCAACAAATTCAAATCACACATCTAAGAATAAACACCAGATATGCCTTTCTAGGCTCTTTTTAATTTCTCGCAATACAATGTATCAAACAAATTCTAAAACACTCTCAAATCTAGCTTATATTTGCCCTCCTGAATAATATCTATAACAACAATAAACCTTTTTCTGATTTTTAAAAGATAGCGCTGCGCTTCTTCGCTTTGCTCTTTTTTTAAAACCTTATCAACATTAACAAATCCATTCATCTAACAGCGTTTTATTGTATTTATAATCTAATACATTGCTAATTGCTTTATAGTGCCTAAAATAGCCCTTAAATTCGATCTACTGCTATATTACTTGAATTAACACTATCTCATTATCTTTGACAAGAGACTTTAACGTCTCGCAACAGAAGCGAAGCTTCAATCTTTTAAAATCAGAAAGATCTTGTTTTTAATTAACAGAATAAAATTTTATAAAAAAATCACATGTCATGTTCAGATTTATCTTAACGTTACGTCTGGTTAAAAAGACTAGTAATTAAAGACTAGTAAATAAAGACTAGTAGCAACTTTTTAAAGGTCAGTGCTATTCTTGGAAATTAGTGATTTAATCTGCGTTATTTGAGAAAAATTTTTTGTTGTTTTTTATTTTCTTATTTGACTTTACGGAAAATATATTTGGGTTTACGGAAAATTCATTTGGGTTTACGGAAGGAATATTTGGCTTTACGGAAATATGATAATGTTGTGTTTTTTGTATTAAAAGCCTGCTTTATTTGAATTAATCAATATTATGATATTCAGGAGGAAAGAATCTTGTTGTGATAGTTAAGCGTTATTTGACTTTACGGACGAAAAAAAAGCCCATGAAATGGACTTTTAAAGCATAATATTTTTACTTCAGTTTGAACCAATATTGAGTATTACCATTTTTTTTAATACTATACTTTCTAGTAATAGTTAAAACATTTTGCTCTTCTAAAGATTTTAACGCTGCTGTAATATCCTTTCTAAAGTTGAAATCTGTTTTTTTAGTATTTGTATGTTCTGCAAATTCACTTTGATAGAAAAACAATTCTTTATTTTTCTGGTTTGAAAGCAAGAACATGTAAAGTTCTTTTGTCCATGTACATTTAGTGTTGCTCAATAACGAAATAGAAGGATAACGGTTGCTATCAACTTCTCTACATAAGTTACTAAGCTTTTCACTTAGTTCAAGCTCTAATATTCCTTCTTCGTGATTCACAATTATGCTGTTAAAGAATGGATAGATCCCTGTAATTGGTTTCTGTCCTTCTTTCTGTATCGCTACTGTCATACGCAACGAGCTTGATTTTATTGCAAAAGCAGAATACAAAGAGTCATTCACTCTTTTCATTTTGTATATTTCATTAGCTGCTTCTGTTGTCGTTAATGAGTTTGATAATGTGATCTCAACAGAATCCTTTAACTCTTTCTCATTGAATCTTTTTCTATTTGCTGACTTTGCAATAAAATCTAACTTATCTAATTCATCGAATGATAAACGTAAACTTAGTTTTTCAGGTTCAATATCGTTAACATTTCTTTCAAGGAGATCTTTCATCGATTGGTCATTCAACATTTTAATTATTGTCAAAAACAACAATCCTTCTTGACCTAAATTGTAAGAACCATTAAGAGATATTTTGTATTCTGTGTCTCCAATAATTTTAGTCGTTCTAACTTCACCAACCAATTTACTATTCAGTAATCTTCCAGCAACAAATACTAGATTAAGTGGTGATTTGTCTGCTGGTGCAAACCTTCTAGATAGTCCAAACTCTGTTCCTGCGCCTCTTTGATCTAATTCATCGTTTACATTTATTGTATCATTCATATTATCCTCTTTTAAATTTGTTAAAAAAACTGGAAGTTAATCCAGTATAAGTTATTTAGTTTTTGTTATTAGCTTAATAATTCTTGTATTTGATTCATAGTAACAAGTGGAGCGCCACTTTCGTTATCATACATATTCACTTCAACTTTTTTAATTTCGTTATCTGTAAATAAAGTAACCATTGCAATGTTCTGTCTCATTGTTACGATATTTGATTCAATGTTATTGTTGTTTATTACGTTTTCTAAAATTTGTAAGTTGTTCATATTATTACCTGTTATTGTTTTGTTATCTCTATAATAATATCATCGCATGTATAAATTATTTGTCAATACTTCGTCAATACTTTATCAAGAATAATTTAATTCTTTATCAATACTAAATCAATAATTTTTCAATTCATATTAAAAAATAATTTAATACTAAATCAATATTTAATTTATAATGTTTATAATTCATTTTATTAAATATGCGTGTTAAAATAAATTTATAATTTTCTTTAAGGAATTGGTTAATGAACAATATTGAAATTACAAATATCATATCAGAAATTAAAAATAAGTTAGTTAAAGAATCAAATCAGACTCTCTTTGAAATTTACTCATACAATGGCCTTGGACTAAACGAATTGTATTCAGTAGATCAATTCGATTCTGACTCTATTAAAGAAAGAGCTTCTATAAACATCAGAAATAAAATTAAAATGGAAAAGCCAAAATTTATAATTTCTGTTTGTATTGGTCTAATGAAACCTGTTGCTTTTTCAAACAAAAAGAAAGATAAAAGAGATGTTTTAATAATTTGTATTGAAACAGAAGAAGGGCTGTATCACATCGAGAATTTATTCATTAATAGAAGAGGAAGTAAGATTAACGGTTTTTCAGTTGCTTGGAAGTATAATAACAAAACAATAAAAGAACATAATTTTTCAATATCTGGAATTTTGTGCGATTGGTATAAAGATCTTGATGATATAAAGTCAGTGTTCTAGTTTTTGTTTTTTTCTACATATTCAACAAATTCTTTTGAAAGTGTTTTTTCTTCTGCAGCAAATGTTTGATATACAACTTCAAATAACAATATAAATGAAATTAAAATAATAATATAAATTGATTTACCTTTTAAAATATTCATAATTTAATACTCCTTTTAATAATATTATAAGCCATTTACATCAAAACTCAAGTAAAATCAATAACTATTTGCTTGCTAATATTAAAATATATGATAATTTATAATTAGAAAACAAATATATGTGATATATATGAAAAATTTAAAAACAACAACAACATTATTATTATCAGCTCTTTTAATTTCAAGTGCTAATGCTAGTGATTATTCTAGTAAAGATGTAAAAGATTCATCATTAAAAACTAGTCATGCAGATATTCAAGCAATGGTTAATGCAAGTTTATCTAATTACTATCAAAACAATGAAAATAATTTAAACTTACAAAACAAGTTTGAAACAACAAAATCAGAAACAGACAAAATTGCTACAGGACTACCAAATAACTGTGTTCCTATCAACGCAACACAAGAATCTTGTGATCAAGATTTTAGCTTTATTAACAAAAGTGTTACTTCAGGCGATTCATTTATGGATAGAATGGATATAAGTTTTACAACTGAAACACAGAAAATTATAAGAAATCTTAGAAATTTGCCTATTCCAACTATTAACGATTTTTATGATAAAACAACAGATGGTGTGATGGAAGGTTCATTCGCAGCTTCAACAAGTGTTAGAGCAGGTTCAAGCGGTATTATCGAAGTTAGGCTTGGAGCGTTAAGCATTATAGATCAGAAAGTATCAAAAAAATTCCCTGTATTTGGTTGTGCAGAAGGTAATAATGCACCTTTAAAATTTTATAATTCAGATGGATTAATGATTGGTAGTTTCTTGCCATCAACGACACAAGCAGCATTTAAAAGCACTGACAACGTAGGAACAGTAAACAGAATGGATACAGTAGCTTTTGATGCACTACCTTTTGAAAAAACTTATGGATATAAAGGTTCTATTCCAAACTATTTTGGGTTTGAAGTGGCAATAGGAGAATCAGTATATAATGCTAATTTACTTGATGAATACAAGACAACAACTGGAATAGACGCTGATGCAAGAATCATCTATATGGCTGATATTTTAGTTAGTTCAGATACAAGTAGAGCAAAACTTAACGTAGCTAATTATCCAATTGCTGATCCAAAATGGGATAGATATTGTAAATAAAACGAATCATAAATTAACCAGCCTTCACCTGCTGGTTTTTTTTCGCCTGAATTTTTTCAGGAATAAACATGCCGTCTTCATTCATCCTAAACAAAAACACAGAATCATCATCATTCAACGAGATGTAAGAAACATCATCATCTAATTCAGATCTTATCAAATCAATCTTTTCAACAATCAGTTCAGTGTCTTTAAAACCAGCTTCATAAAGTTGCTTGAATTTAAACGGATTGTGAGAGAAATAAAGGTTCTTAATTTCATCAGAAACAGTGTCTTTGCCATACCGATCAAGAATTTCAAAAGGTATGTAGTTAAAACCCTGTTGCAAGTAAACGATATAGTAATCAATGCTCAACATGTCGATACGAACGGCCATACGCTCACTATCAGAGGAGGGCGCAGCATCAGTGGTAATCATTGCAAGCTCTGGAAAAAGTGATAGAGCGGCTTCAATTGGGTGTACAGCGAACTTTATTTCATTTCCGTTGGCTGTAAATTCATATTCAGAAAGGTATTTTTGATTTGTGAATTCAACAAGAAATTTGTAATTACAGAATTTGTTTACTTTGTTGATGTAGTTCATTTCTCAAATCCATTTACAGAAACATGTATTTTATCATCTTTTAAGTTAACTTGTTAAAACTTAAGGCTTTTATTTGTCAATACTCAATCAATACCTTATAAAGAATTAATCAATACTCTTTTAAGAATCGATCAATAGTGTATGAATTTTATTCAATTCACTGGTTTTTGATGAAAATACAATATATAAAAAATACTATATTTCAAATGGTTGTAATAGAGTATGAATCAGTCGTACAGCAATGAATTCAATATAACAAGTGGTTTATCTTGATTTATTGTAATGTTTCTGTTAATATCCTCTCAACTGCATAAGAGAGGGCATATGACAACTGCAATACAACAAGAAGAAAGATCTACACAGCTATTCAAATTCGTTAAAATTTCAAAATTCAGAGCCGATTTTTTCTTAGAGGGTTCTGCTCCTACTGTTAATTCAATTAAAAAAATGATTCTGATGGGTGAACTCACTGGTAAGAGATTTGGTGGAGTTCAATACATCGTTATCGATTATAAATTAAATGAATTTGATCTTTCTATTTATGAAAAATATGAACTAACAGTATCCAATGAGCCAATTGCCAAAATTGACACATCGAATTATTCTGCGATAGAAAATGAAATAATTGCTGAGTTCAGTTAAAAGAAATCATCTACAAAAAAATCACTTGATTTTAGATTGATAATTTCTTCAAATGTTTTGAATTCATTAATTTCATACCAAGAATTGCTTATGTATTTCTTGGTTATTTTGTTTTCAGTTTTATCTTCTTGTCCAAGTCTTTTCGTTATTTCTTGTTCAGATAATTCCATTACACTATTACAAATTTCAGCATATAACGCTCTAACTTCGTGAAAAGTGGGATGAGTGTATTTCGATGAGCTGTCGAAGTATTTTGTCCAAAGAACCGAATCGATGCTTTTAACAGTTTCAGTATACTGTTTTAAAAAATATCTGTTTAAAATTTGATTGATATGTTGCTTCTCTTCACCTAATCCATCTTTTTCATAAATCCAGCTAAACATAAAAGGACAATCAGATTGAACAAGTTTACTTGGTATTTTGGGATTGATTCTTCTTTTGGAGTTTGGTGTTACACCAGCATCGATCATTTCTTCTGTGATTTTGTATCGTAGCTTTCTTGGATAGGGCAAATCACTGGTCTTTTCTGGTTTGACATATAAATAACCATTACGAATTTGTGTGAATTTTAAATTTCTTATGTCACCAATCCGTAATCCTGTAAGAATTCCAATTTTTAATATATCTTGTAGAGATTCTTGTGATGCATCATAAAGCAACTTAAATTGCTCTATTGTCATTTTATCTCTCTTCTTTTTTTCTACTTTATTTAAATTAGAAAGGCTGATGACTTCACCATAATTAGCATGATTTGCTGGAAGGTGAGCATTTGCCTTTGCCCAAGAGTAAAGTTGTTTGATCATAACTTTTAATTTCGGATATGTATGTGTGCTTTTTGTGCAAAACTCAATGCATAATTTCCAGTCGTGAACATCTAACTCTACTAGAGTTTTATTATCACTGAAATATGAAGACATTTTTTTTGCGAGCATGATTTTCTGATCTCTTGTCTTTTTCTTGTCATACTTTACTAATTCTTGTTCAGTAAACACAGTGATCAAGTTTTTTACTGAATCTCTATATTTTCCTATTAACTTGTTCTTTTCTATTTTTTTTATAGCGTCTATATTCTTATCAGCCAGTTTCTTTTCTGCAAAATGCTTGTTGAGGTTTATAGCTTTTTTCTTTGCATCAGCAGTGGTTATTTTTCCAAAGGTTCTAAATTGATAACGATTGTTATCATCTTGAATTGGAATTCTATATCTAAATCCATGTGCTGGGTTTGGGCATCTATACAATCCTTTAGGCCAGCTATCCTCTCTACTCTTAATTTTTTTAGTCATTACAAAATCCTTAAAATCTCTACCAGCATATAGAACGGTTTTGTTTATAATATGTGTTATAGTAATAAAACACAATTTATATTTATGTGTTTTTTATGTGTTTTGATTTTTAAGTTGTTGTTTAAAAAGGATTTATTTTTTATGTCGCTACCTTGACATGGTAGAGGTCCCCAGTTCGAATCTGGGTAGTCCTACCAATTCTTTACCAAAAACAAAGAGTTGGATGCTTAATTTTTTACCCTCTAAAAAATTGGCACAATACAGTGATTTTATTCTTTTCAAATCCTCTTACATTCAAATCAATTCTCTTCAT
>Ga0105356_10000708_pt1 | contig 32100 bp, 20 predicted proteins | sample GOMGulsemesocosm_3_FD_83502 | JGI IMG/M metagenome (GOLD analysis project Ga0105356, IMG submission 83502) | Methane-oxidizing microbial communities from mesocosms in the Gulf of Mexico - GOM9D Gulf of Mexico | ecosystem: Environmental > Aquatic > Marine > Cold seeps | place: Gulf of Mexico...
CGCTATGGTTCCCATAATCAAATCTGTAATTCCATCCCCCAATCGAATTACCAATAATAAGGTTGCCACAGCGGCAGTTCCTAAGCCAAAAACATCTGTGTAAAAAATGGGCAAAAAGGGACCTATTGTTCTCCATGCAATATTTGCAGCGGTGTCTCCTAATGCATATCCTATTTTTTCTTTGAGTGATAATTTGTTCTTTTGAGCCATTATATGTGTATTATTATATTTTAATATCTATTTCTTTTAAATCATGATTTCTACTTCTTTTCAAAAATAACCTTATAATATTTAGAAATCATAACATCGTGATGTTGCATCTTTAAACCAATAATGAAATAATATTTACCACAAAAAAACCAACGAAGGCTATAATCGTAGTCATCATCGTCCAACTTTTAAAGGTTTGTTTTTCTGTTAGGTTTAAATATTTTCCAACCAACCAGAACCCACTGTCATTTACATGAGATAGTATCGAAGCTCCAGAGGCGATTGCAATAACCAATAGTGCTTTATCTATTTCACTTATGGTACCAGTTATTAGCAATGGCGCTGTAATACCCGCTGCTGTAATCATGGCAACTGTTGCAGACCCTTGTAATATTCTAACAATTGCGGCAATAAAAAAACCAAAAAACAACATGCTTATCCCAGAATCCGAAAAATAATTTGCCAACATCTCGCCTGTTCCAGTATTTATCAATGTTTGTTTAAAAACACCTCCTGCTCCCGTAAGCAATATAATAATTCCTGCCGGGGCCATTGCCTTTGTCGTGATACGAAGCATCTTTTCTTTTGAAACCCCTCTTTTAATGCCTAACACGTACCAAGCCAATAGGTTTGCAATAACTAGCGCCACAAATGGATTTCCAATCATTGCAATCCAATTTTTGCCATTCTTAGATATCAAATGTTCTGAAATAATTGGACTATTTATCACCGTATTACAAACGATTAACAAAATTGGAATACCTATAATTGTTATGATCAAATGTACTGCTGGGTATTGTGCAACTTCTTGGGTTCTTTTTTCTAACACAGGCGCATCAATATGTATTTTTTTAGCAATGTATTTTGCAAAAAGAGGTCCACTAATGATTGCTGTAGGAATACCTGTTATAATACCAAATAAAATTACCCACCCTAAATCTGCTTTCAAGATATCTGCCACAGCAACTGGGCCAGGTGTAGGCGGAATAAATGAGTGTGTAATGGCCAATCCTGCTAATAAAGGAATGGCATATAGTAACAATGATTTTTTTGTTTTACGTTGCAGCGAATATATAATAGGAATCAAAATAATAAATGCGACATCAAAGAACACAGGAATCGCAACAAAAAAACCTGTAATCATCAAAGCCCAAGACGCTCTTTTCTCTCCAAACTTATGTAGTAAATAGTTTGCCAATGCTTCTGCACCGCCTGAATGTTCTAAAATAGCTCCAAACATGGCTCCTAAACCAACAACCAACGCTACAAAACCAAGTGTATCTCCCATGCCTTGTTGCATGGTCGAAATAATTTCATTGGGTGCCATACCTGCAACAATCCCCACTGTAATACTAGCTATTAATAAAGAAATAAACGCCTGTATTTTAAATCTAAGAATTAAAACCAACAAAACGAAAATCCCTAAAAACACTGCTAAGAGTAAATTATAATCCAACATATTTACGACCAATTAAAATGAAATGATTCTTCACTTGAGTTATCAACTCTTTGAAAACGATGCGCTCCAAAATAATCTCGTTGCGCCTGAATTAAATTTGCAGTTGATTGTGCAGTTGTCATAGCCAACCAATAATTATAGGATTCATAAAAACAAGGCACTTGAACTCTACGCATCAAGGCATGTTCTACTATGTTTTGAACTGACAATTCTTGCTTCTCCAATGCTGCAATTGTTTCTGCATCTTCAAATAAATTTGTAATCGTTTTAAACCTTGAAACATACCTTTCAATTTTTGCCGATTTTATGATGCACCCATTTGTCCAAACTCTACAAATTTCTGAGAGGTTTAACGCCCAATTATAATTGGTAGATGCCTGCTGAATTAATTGTAACCCTTGCTGTAAATTTAAAGTACGAGCGAAATCATATGCTTCTTTTAGGGCATCAATATCTACTGTTCTACACAGTTGATCTCTTTTTTTTATTTGGGATGAAAGCAAACATCGTTTTTCTTTAAAAGAAGAAGTGTAGCGCGCAAAAACCGCAGCTGTTTTAATACTTGTTGGAACCCCTAGCTCTAAGGCAATTGTACTAGACCAAGATCCTGTACCTTTATTTCCTGCCTTATCAAGAATGCTATCTATGAGATAATTTCCTTGTTCTTTTGTTTGTAAAATTTTGGCTGTTATTTCCAATAAATAACTCGACAATATTCCGCTATTCCATTCTTTAAAAATTGTTGCAATTTCTTCGTTGTTCAAGGTTTCAGATAATAGCCCATACATTTCTGCCAACAATTGCATGTCGGCATATTCAATGCCATTGTGAACCATTTTAACAAAATGCCCTGCACCATCAGCCCCCATATAACTACAACAAGGATTTCCATGGATGTCCTTTGCCGCGATCGCTTCTAATACTTCTGAAATTTGTTTGTAATGTTCTTTGGATCCTCCTGGCATTAGAGAGGGGCCTTTTCTTGCACCTTCTTCTCCTCCAGAAATTCCCAATCCAAAAAAATGCATTCCATGTTTATTCACCAATTCCGTTCTTCTTAATGTGTCCTTAAAATGGGAATTACCACCATCTATGATACTATCATTTTCAGACAACAATGGAAGTAATTGATTGATAATAGCATCCACAACGTCTCCTGCCTTTACCATTACTAATATTTTTCTTGGTAACGACAAGGAGTTAACGAATTCAGGTAAATTTGTAAACCCTATTACATTTTTAAACGAATTCTCAGTGATAAAATCGCTAACAACTTGCTCTTCTCCTTCACTGTCTCGATTGTATACTGACAAAGAGAATTTGTGATCTAGTATATTCAACGCCAAGCTTTTTCCCATTACGCCAAGCCCAATAATTCCAAATGCCTTTTTATTCATTTTTTATATGGGTTAAGAGTTCATTAACTATATTTTCAGGACTTTTAACAATGCATATTTTTGTTCCATAATTAGGTACTTCTAAACAGTCAAATTGAGATTGTAGCAAGCCTGCATTCATAAAATGTCCTTTCCTATGATTCAACCTATTTTTGATCAACTGTATACTCCCTTCTAGAAAGATCCATTGAATGTCTAGGCCTGAAGTCAAGGTTTTTCTATACTTTTCCTTCAATGCCGAACATGCCACTATTGCTCCCTTATTTTTTTTCCATTCTTTAAGACTTCCATTCAAGGATTTTAACCATGGTTTTCTATCATGATCATCCAACCCAATTCCTTTCATCATTTTTTCTATATTTCGCTGAGGATGAAAATCATCGGCATCAAAAAAAGGAATGTCCATTTTTTTTGACAATAACTTAGCTATTGTTGTCTTTCCACAACCACTAACGCCCATAACTACATACAGATTATTCATATGTGAATCTAGATTTTAATCCTTTAGCAGCATGTGGCCCAACCCAAATATTAAAATCTCCTCGCTCTAGGCCATAGGTTAAATCACTATTGTAATATTTTAAATCATCTACAGAGATTCTAAATTCAACTATCTTTTCTTCTTTAGGCGCAAAATGCATCCTTTTAAATCCTTTCAGTTCTTTAACTGGTCTTGTAATAGATCCTACAAGATCTTGCACATACAATTGAACTATTTCTTCTCCTGATCGATTTCCAATATTTTTTACAGTTACTTTTACAGTCAATTCCTTTTTGTTTGTCAAAGTCTTGGACGATATTTTTAAGCTCGAATACTCAAACTTCGTATACCCCAACCCATATCCAAAAGGAAAATGAGGTGCATAGCCTAAGTCTAAATAGTGCGATGTATTTCCTAACGAACTTTGCCAGGCTCCAATTGGAATGTTATCGATCTGTACAAATTCTGATGGTTTGGCCGGTCTACCTGTATTTTTATGATTGTAAAACAACGGTAATTGCCCTGAAGTTTTTGCCCAGGTAACAGGGAGTCTTCCACCAGGCTCGTTAACACCATACATCATGTCATGCAAGGCTGGCCCACCCATAGTACCAGGGTGCCAAGCCATTATAACTGCATCAATATCTTTAATTATATTCATTAAACTAATTGGTCTACCTGCCATAATTACAAGAATTATAGGTTTTCCAGTTTTTGCTAATTCTTTTATTAATTGCTCTTGTGCTCCTGGTAATTTAATATCGGCTCTACTATGAGCTTCTCCAGAAAGAATCGCTTCTTCACCTCCAAAAAATAGTATGACATCCGATTTTTTTGCCGTAGCAACTGCTTTCTTAAATTTTTTGATAGATCGATCTCTACTATAACTTAACCCTTCTTCAAAATAAAACGTTTTTTTAGCATTTTTAAACGCCATTACAGGTGTTATGGAGTGGTTTTTATCACCATCAAAAGTCCAAGTTCCCAATTGCTCCCGAGGTTTATTAGCTAGAGGCCCGATGATGGCAACTTTCGTTTTTGTTTTTAATGGTAAAATATTGTTCTCATTTTTAAGCAGTACTGTACTTTTAATAGCTGCCTCTTTTGCTAATGCCAAATGTTTTGATGCGTATAAATTTCCCGAATGCTGTTTGATTCGGAATGGCTTCTTAAACAAATTCATGCGAAACTTAACTCTTAAGATATTTGCAACTAAAAAATCCAATTGTTTCATTGTTATCTTGCCTTCTTTGAGTAATTCTTTGATATGGTTTTCATAAGAAGCACTTGTCATTTCCATATCTAACCCAGCATTAATCGCAATTTCGGCTGCCTGTTTCTCATCTTTTGCAAATCCATGCGGAATCATTTCTGTTATCGAATTCCAATCACTCACCACAAAACCATCAAAACCCAATTGCCCTCTAAGTATGTTTGTCAATAATTTTTTATCTCCAGAAGCTGGTATTCCATTCATCTCATTAAAGGCAGTCATTACGGTTTGAGCTCCTGCATCAATGGCAGCTTTAAAAGGTGGTAAGTATACATTTTGCAATTGCTCTTTGTTAATAATGGCGGTATTATAATCTCGCCCTCCAATAGCAGCACCATATCCAATAAAATGCTTTGCACAAGCAATCATACTTGTAGGATCTGACAAGCTATCGCCCTGAAATCCTTTAACATAAGCCTTAGCTAATGTCGACGCCAAATAAGGATCTTCTCCAGGCGACTCTGCAATTCTCCCCCACCTACTATCTCTAGCAATATCTAACATCGGAGCGAACGTCCATCGTATTCCATAAGAAGATGCCTCTATCGCTGCTACCCGCGATGAATTTTCAACCACTGTAGCATCCCAAGATGCAGCCATACCCAACGGAATCGGAAATATCGTTTTAAATCCGTGTATCACATCTCTTGAAAACACCAATGGAATCCCATTTGGACTTTCTTCGATTGCAATTTTCTGCAATTCATCAACATAATCCACATTCATCACATTTAAAAACGCACCTATTTTTCCATTTCTTACCGCTTCCTTCAAAGATTCGGGTAATTCCCCTTTCACACGACTTGATGTGCCTCTTAAATTAAGCTGACCAATTTTTTCTTCCAAGCTCATCTTAGCCATTAATTGGGTTACTTTATGGGCAATTTTGTCTGTAGGTTTTTCTTTTTTATTACAAGAACAAACTGTTACAGCAATCAAAATAATAAGGATGTATATTTTACGCATGTCTATTTTTTGAAATTATATTTTCATTTTTCCTTTGTCCGTGCTCCTTGATTAAAAAAGGTGCTTTTTACCCCTTTCACGCCCGGTTTTATTTTAAAAATAGAGCCCGCCAATTGATACCTTTTACGTTCCTCGGCATCCATATCAATACTTGCTGAGGTGATGTACAATGTTTCTAAATTTTCTCCTCCAAAAGCACAGGATGTAACATTATGAGCAGGTACACTAATTTTTTTCATTAATTCACCAGTTCTAGGATTGTATTGAGCTACGGCATCTCCATTCCACAAACCAACCCAAAGATTATCATTTTCATCTATGGTCATTCCGTCTGGAAATCCATCTTCAGTTTTTACTTTAACGGCAATTCTTCCGTTAGATATCGTGCTATTTTCTAGCTCAAAATCATAGGCCATTATCACCCCTGTTGGAGTATCAATATAATACATGGTTCGTCCATCTTTAGTCCATACAATGCCATTTGATATTGTTACTTTATCTAACATTTCGGTGGATGTACCGTTGAAAGAAATCTTATACAATTTTGCATTTGGTTGGTCCTGTTTTAAATGCATTGAGCCTACCCATAAATTCCCATTCGGGTCACATTTCCCATCATTAAATCGATTCTCAACAATATTCGATTCGACATCAGAAAGAAGCTCCAATTGCCTCGAATTTATATTCACTTTATATATCCCATCAGAAAGGGCTACTATGGCAATGTTTGTTTTGTCAGAAGAAACTACCGTACCTATTTTACTTGGCATTTGTATGGTTTTATTGCTCTTGGTATTTGGATTATATATATGCAATTGCTTGCGTTCAATATCTACCCATAATAATTCCTTTGTTTTATAATTCCAAAAGGCACCTTCTCCTAATTTAGAAGGAATATCGTACGCTAATTCAGCAACCATCGTTTTGTGTTTATTTGAAGTACATGCAACCATAGATAGTACTGAAAAAAGCATTAAAATTTTGTATTTATTCTTCATTTTAAGAAAAGTATATGAAAGTACTGATAACGAGTATGCAAATAAGAACACCAACTATTTTAGTATATCTCCAAGGGGTAATTTCTACTAGTTGAGAGGATTTTTGTGTATAGCCGGTTTTTCTTGGATATAGTTTCCCTATTAGTAACATAATACCAACATTCAAAACAAACAGCATTGCCATAACATGCAAAAAATGCGGGTATTTTTCAGGTCCAAAAACGTAGGGTTTTAAAATAAACTGACTAATACTATATAAAATAACACCAGAAATAATGGCAACTTTTGCAGCAATCGCAGGTACCTTTTTCGTTAGGTAACCAACTATAATAATGGTTAGAATAGGAATGCTATAACAACCGTTTACCTCTTGTAAATATCCAAAAAGTCCATCTGGTGCATTTGCAATAAAAGGTGCAACAAACATGGCTAATACAGCCAGTATTACTCCAAAGATTTTCCCCGCTTTAACAACTTGTTTTTCGGTGGCCTCTCTGTTCACATATTCCTTATAAATATCTATACCAAAAAGGGTCACAGAACTATTTAGTGCACTATTAAAAGAGCTTAAAATAGCTCCAAACAAAACAGCCGCAAAGAACCCAACGAGAGATAAAGGCAACACCCTTGTTACTAATTTTGGATAGGCTTCATCTGCATTTACCAACGAATCTCCAAAAAGATGAAATGCGATGATTCCGGGTAATACGACAATAATAGGCCCTAATACTTTAAAAAAGGAACCTAACAACAATCCTTTTTGTCCTTCTTTTAAATTTTTTGCTCCTAATGCTCGTTGAATAATTGCTTGGTTGGTCCCCCAATAAAAGAGTTGTACTAACATCATTCCTGTGAAAATAGTAGCAAAAGGCACAGATGCCTTGGTAGATCCTATCGCATTAAGTTTTTCTGGATGTGAACTGGTTAATATAGTAATCCCTTCCGAAAAGCTTCCGTCACCTATCTCTATCAGTCCAAAAACCGGAATTAACACCCCTCCTACAATCAATCCAACTGCATTTATAGTATCTGAAACAGCCACCGCCTTTAAGCCTCCAAAAATGGCATAAATAGAACCAATTGTACCAATTGAAAATACACAAATCCACAGGGCCACTTCTTTTGAAACTCCAAGTAATTCAGGGATGTCAAACATAGTGCTTAATGCCAAAGAGCCCGAATACAATACAATGGGTAAAAAGACCACCACATATCCTGTTAAAAACAATCCAGAGGTAACTGCTTTTGTTGTTTTGTCATAACGTCTTTCTAAAAATGTAGGAATTGTTGTAATTCCTCCTTTTAAATACCTTGGTAATAAAAAGACCGCCGTAATAACCATTGCAATTGCAGCTAAGGTTTCCCAAGCCATCACTAATATTCCTTCTGAAAAAGCTTGTCCATTTAACCCTACTAATTGCTCAGTAGATAAATTTGTCAATAACAATGACCCTGCAATTACTACTGCAGTTAAGCTTCTTCCACCCAAAAAGTAGCCATCAGAGGAATTTTCGTTTGTTTTTCGAGTGGCAATATATGCAATCACAGCAACCAAGGCCGTAAAGCCTAAAAATGAGAATATAGCTAACATAAATTATTTGTTGATTTTTATAAATTGGAGATAATCATTGTTTTTAACAGCGAGAATATATTGTTGATTGCCTATGGTAATTTCTGCCATGTCTTTTACATCTCCAGGGGTATAAAATCCACTTTTGGCAGTTTCTATAGGTATAAACTCCCCTGTTCCAGTGCCTTTTAAAAACAGACCATAACTAGCATCGTTACGAGGTGTTTCTACTTCAGAATTATGAAGGTTTCCTGCAATTACTACATCTAGGTTCCCGTCTATATCATAATCGGCTACCAAGATTTGATTAATGCTCGAGATTTGTGCTTCTATGGGTAATTGATGCATGCGAAACGAATTATTTTTATTCTCTAAATAAACACTTGCAAAGGATTGTATTTGGTAGTGCAGTGCATTCTCTAAATTCTTTTTTCCATATACATCTATTAATGTTGCATTGGAAAATTGATCATAGTTTTTAAATTTATTTTTTAACCCTGGGATTTGTTGTGCGGAACACTGCCTACCCCTAACTGGGTATTGTTTCCCGTCGTTATAGTAACTTAAAACAATGTCTTTTTTATTATTTTTATCAAAGTCCTTGACGTAAATATCAAAAGTTTCTTCTGTTGTTGCTTTGTACTTATAATTTAGTCCATTGTTTCCAATAATATAATCCAGATCACCATCATTGTCAAAATCACCTTCTTTAATACTCCACCACCATCCTGTAGTATTGCTATTATTTTCTAATCTATTAGAAACATCTGTAAATACCCCTTTATTATTTTGATACATTTTAATAGGCATCCATTCACCGACAATAATAATATCTTGCCAGTTGTCATTATTAAAATCTGTTATAATTGCACTGGTAGCCATTCCTAAATTCTTAAAAAAAGGAGCTACAGAGCTGCTTGTGTTTTTAAAGGAAATCCGACCATTTTTAGATTCGTTTTTTAAAATATACGAAGAAGCCGCCATAGGATACTTACCTGGCACCTGTCTTCCCAGCACTAAAAGATCTTGTTTTCCATCATTATTATAATCTATTTTATACGCCTTTGATCCACTAGAATTCATGACTGGTAATGCATCTATAGTTTTATTAAAATTCCCTTTTCCATCATTTTCATACAATCTATCTTGAAGCAATGATGAGTTTTCTGCAAACTCATAGCCACCACTTACCACATACAAATCTTGATCACCATCTGCATCAGCATCAAAAAAAAGGGCTCCTACATCTTCTGACAACAGATCTTTATGTATGCTTGAAATTTCCTTTTTGACAAAGGAATTTTCTTTTTGGATATACACAGTTGCAGTATTTCCAAAAGCCCCACCAACAAAATAATCTTGGCGCCCATCATTGTTGATATCTGCTACAGCTATGGCTGGTCCTAACATCGACATTTTATGAGGCAAAAGTACTTGAGTATCAAAATCATTGTTGTCATTTTCTTTATGTTTGTGTTTCGGAAAACCGACTATTTTAGAAGAAAAAAGTACTGGGGTATTTGTATTTTTATTTTTCTTTTGAAGGGGCGCTTCTACATAAGAAACAGTCAATATTTGGTTGACACTTGTATTTTTAATTTTTTGTTTATTTCCGTTTGGCCATACAATTTTTAAAGAATCAATTTCTGAGGTTGCTCCAAGTCCAAAATGTAATTCGGGAGCTACAGAAGATTGAAAACCTCTTGTAAGCGTTAGTTCTTGCATTTGCATTTGGTCTTTCATATATACATATACCCGTGTTCCCAATCCAAATCTGTTTTTGGCAGTTCCTTTAAATCTTAGGGTAATGAAATTTGAGTTTTCAACTCCATTATTTTTAAATATGCTCGCTTCATCATCAATATTATTTGTGATAATTTCTAAATTTCCATCATTATTAAGATCCGCATACGCGACACCATTCGAAAACCCTTTGTCTTCCAACCCCCATCTTTTATTTACACGTTCAAATGTTAAACCTCCTTTATTTTTAAACATAAAATTGTCTATTTTTTCAGATGGAATCATTTTCGTTTTTTCTAAAAAGGAATAACTATCAAATTCCTTTTTACCTATTTTTTTAAAAAAATCTTTATTATTTACTTCTCTTCTAGTTCCATTGGTAACATATAAATCTTTAAATCCATCATTGTCAAAATCAGCAAATAGCGGGCCCCAACTCCAATCTGTTGAAGAGGTCCCTGAAAGACGTGAAATATTTGAAAATACGGGAACACCATTTTCTTCATGTCCAGAATTTAATTGCAAACAATTGTGCATGTATTGGTAGTGAAACCCATAGAAAACGGTTTCAAAGAACAATCTTGGATTCATACTAGCCATATTTGCCTTTTGACGTCGGTTGTTATTCGAATCCATATCTACTTGAAAAATATCCAACAAACCATCATTATTAAAATCGGAAATATCAATTCCCATTCCATAAAAAGACGTTTGAGAAGTTGCTTCTTTTACCACTTCTTTAAAAGTTCCGTCTTTATTATTTAAATAGAAAAAATCGGGGATGCTATAATCATTAGAGACATACAAATCTTGCCAACCATCATTGTTTACATCGGCAGCAGTTATTCCTAAAGAAAAGCTATAATTTTGCACCCCTGCTTGTTTAGAGACATCCGTAAAAGTATGGCCATCGTTTCTATACAGCTTATCAGATTCGATACTATTTACATGTTGCATCCTATTTTTATAGACCATATTAGAGGTAGATGGATGCGCCATTGGGTAATTGGCGACATATAAATCTAAATCGCCATCATTGTCATAATCAAAAAAAGTTGCTTGGACCGAATTCCCTACATCATCAATTCCATATTCTTTTGCCTTTTCTGAAAAGGTATTGTCCTTATTATTCACAAATAATTGATTGTTTTTCACACCATTCATTCCTGCAACCGAGCAGTAAATATCTAAAAATCCGTCATTGTTGATGTCTACCATGGTTACCCCTGTATACCATCGTTTGTCACCAGAAATTTTTGAAGATTTGGTGATATCTTCAAATTGCATTTTCCCTTTATTTAAATATAATTTATTTTCTACTTGATTTCCAGTAAAAAAAACATCTATAAGTCCGTCGTTATTGATATCTCCAACAGCTACACCTCCACCCATATAAATTGAAGTGTATTTAAAATAATTAAGTGAATCTGTTTCTGTGAGTTGATTTTTAAACTGAATACCAGTCTCAATCGAATTTGTTTTGGTAAAAACAAGCGGCTTTTTTACATCCGATTTTTTATTAGAAATACATCCAACAACAAAAATTACTGCGATATAAAAAAGCCTCTTATTTTTCATAAAAAATGATTTGTGATTCATTTAAAAATTAATAAAGCAGTACAACGAATCATACTGCTTTATTTCTAACTCAAATTTACTCTATATTACACACAATTCTATTATTAGTATCCTGGGTTTTGATCAGCAACAGTCAGTTCAGAATTTTTATCTATTTCAGTAATTGGAATTGGAAACAGGTCATTTTTAGACGAATATCCTGTTCCTGCTAACTCAGTTGAAGCTCTATCCCAACGAACTAAATCCCAAAAACGTTGCCCTTCATGTGCCAATTCTAAGAATTTCTCATTTACAATTGCATCAAACAAGTTGGCCCCTGTTAAGGTGGCACTTACAGCTGTTAAACCAGCTCTCACTCTAACCTTATCTAATTGAGCTCTTGCCAAACCATCATTACCAGCTTTATGGTATGCTTCAGCAGCCAATAATAACATTTCTGCATAGCGAAACACTCTAAAATTAGTGGTATAATTTAACTCACGTACACCACCAGCACTTGTATCTTCTGACCTCGTAGAGTATTTCACTCTTATTGCTCCTTCATAATCCCAAACAACTCCACCAGGAGCTGCAGATTGATCAACACCACCACCAGCTGCAATTAAATTAGCTTCTGTCATCAATGTTGCATCCATTCTTTCAGTATCACCAGCAGCTATAAAAGCATCTGCCAATTTACTAGTTGGTAAATTGAACCCCCAACCATTTAATAAACCAATTGCAGCAACATCAAAAATACCATCACCTCTTGGCCCCATTAATTGGATATGTAGATTACTTTCATTACGTCCACCCCAAGCAATATTTCCCCAATCTCTTCCTGTTGTTGAAACATAACCTAATTCAAATAATGACTCTACTCCAAATTCACTCCCAACACTCCATACATCTGCAGAGGTTGCTTCTAGATCATGTGAAGGATTTGAGATTACTGATTCGAAAAACGGAATTGCTGCCGAAAATTTTTCTTGAAAAACCAATACTTTACCCATTAAAGCTTGGGCAGTTCCAACAGTAACTCTAAAATTTTCTGTGGCACCAGTTTGAGGTAGATTAGCTATTGCTACTGTTAAATCATCTTCAATTTGAGCATAAATAGTTGCTCTTGATGATTTTTTCAATCCAAATTCTTCCGTTGTTTTAGGGACTGTTAAACGCAATGGTACATCTCCAAACATGGTTGTTAATTCAAAATAACACCAAGCTCTCAAAAATTTTGCTTCTGCGATAGCAGTATCTTTATTCGCTAAAGAAGTTCCTTCAATATTTGTAATTACCAAATTAGACAGGGCAATGGTTCTGTAAAAAATATCCCAAACACTTGCAATAGATGCGTTTGATGTAGAAACACTTACATAATCATCGATATCTTGTAATTGGGATTGATCTCCCGAGTTTCCACCTGCACAATTTGCATCATCACCAGGTAATAATTTCACAAAAAAGGCACTGTGCCAATCTCTACTATAATTGTATTGCATTAAATCGTAAATACCGATGATTGCCGATTCTACATTTTCTTCTTTCTGGAAGAACGATTCTAGGTCCTGAACATCAGGCCTTGGGTTTGTTGTAAAATCTTCACTACAGGCATAAATACCAAGGAGAGAGATTACAACAAGAGATAAAAATATTTTTTTCATAATATGTTAATGTTTTATTATTAAAAATCTATAGAGAGTCCAAAAACAGTTTTTGCAGCGGTTGGGTAAAACCCTCTATCCACTCCAATCGAGTTAAATCCAAAGTTACCTACTTCGGGGTCCAATCCTTTATAACCTGTAAATGTGAAAAAATCATCCAATGATACATATAAACGTAAATTACCAACATTCATCTTATTCGCAATATTTGATGGTAAGGTATATCCAAATTGAATTTGCTTAATTCTCATGAAAGAACCACTTTCTACCATTAAATCTGTATCATAAGAAGAAATAACGTTAGCTGCACCAGGGAAACTTGCATTATCCCCAGGAGATTGCCATCTCTGTGTATAAAAATGTAATGGTTTATTTGTTATTGGTCGCGATGGTTGATGGTAGGTTGATATAATATCGTTTCCTATAGATCCTTGAAATTGTAGGTTAAAATCAAACGCTTTATACCCTAAATTGATGTTACCTCCAAATAACACATCAGGATGCGGAGAACCAATCATAGTTTTATCACTACTGTCAATGGTATTATCTCCATTGGTATCTACAAAATTAATTTCTCCCGTTGCTGGATTGATACCATCAGTTTTATATCCGTAAAAATACCATGATGGTAACCCTTGTGAAAACCTTGTAACTCCATCTGAGTTTTGTGGTGCACCAGCTCCAGTCAGCGAAGTACCTTCAGGCACATATAAAATCTCTGTCACTGTATTTTTCAAGGTAGATAAATTTGCATGAATGGCGTATCTTAATCCGCTTTCTGTTTCATCTCTATATCCCATTTCAAATTCAAATCCAGTGTTTTCTATAGTACCAGCATTAAACTCGTTTGATACAAATCCTGCTGAACCCGGTGTTATCAATGCTCCATTCGAAACAATTGCATCTCTCGTTGTTTTCTTAAAATAATCAAAAGAGAAATTTAATTTATTATTATAAGCTCTTAAGTCTACTCCTAAATCCAATTGTTCTGATGTTTCCCATACTAAATTTGGGTTGGCATATCCAGTAATTTGAGCACCAATATTCCCTAAATAATCAATTGGTAATCCACCTATATTTTGAACGATAAATGTTTTATCTGAATTTCCATTTAGGTTACTCCTACTTCCATTTTGTCCCCAACTCGCTCTAAGTTTCAAGTAATTAATTTCTGCAACATCTTTCCAATTATCTTCATTTGACATTACCCAACCAGCAGAAAAAGAAGGAAACACTCCTGTTTTATTTGCTGTTGGAAATTTATCTGAAGTATCTTGACGTATCGACGCTTCAAATAAATATGTATCAGAAAAATCATAAGACAACCTTGCAAACATCGAAACCATATTATCGGGTCTAGGAATAATCGCGTTAATTTGTTGATTGAATTCAGCCAACTCAAAATCGAATCCTGAAAAACCATTAATAGGAGCAGAACCACTTCTAGATATCAAGGTTTTCCCTCTAGTATTCTCTGCAGAATATCCAGCTAATAATGTGAAATTATGTTCATTAAAAGACTTCTTATACGTTGCAAAATTTTCCCATAACCATTTTTTAGATTCAAATATAGTTTGTGATCCTGTATAACTAGTATTTGCAGCTTCAGATGAAACATAATACGGATTAACCATATTTTTTGTATTCCAATGCCCCTTTTCAAAACCAAATCTCGAAGTAAACGTAAGCCCTTCTAAAACATTAAATTTCAAATAAGCTGACAGTAAGTTTTGTTTGGCATTTACCACTGTGTTATTTATACCATTTGCATAGGCTACTGGGTTTATAACCTCACCAGTAGAGTAGCTTGGGTATCCATATACATTGCCATTTGAATCTCTTAACAAAGGAACATTATTTGCCGTTCCTCTATCAATTACAGATTGAGGCACTTGCCCTTCTTGATATGTAACAGGTGTTAACGGATCAATGATTAACATGTTTTGAATAACACCTCTGGTATCACTATTTTCTTGAATTCCATTTTTAGTGGAACCTGAATACGTAGCATTTACTCCTGCTTCTAACCATTTTGTAATTTCCGTTTTTAAATTCATTCTAAAAGAAACACGTCTAAAAGAAGAATTATCATCTCCAACAACACCATTTTGTTTTAAATGAGATATAGAAGTGTAATAGGATGTTTTTTCTGTTGCTCCAGAAAGATTAAGGTCATATCTCATCATAGATGCTGGTGAGAATGTTTCTTTAATCCAATCTGTATTATACCCATTATCTACAACTCCAGCCTGTCCAGCTTCATTCATATACGTTACAAATTGAGATGCATTCATTAAATTCATGTTAGAATTCACAAATTGCATTCCGAATTGAGAGTTAAAGCCGACTTTCATTTCTCCAACACTTCCTTTTTTAGTGGTAATAATTACCACACCGTTGGCTCCTTCTGTTCCATAAATCGCAGCCGAGGCAGCATCTTTCAAAATTTCTATATTTGCAATATCCGAAGGCGCTATACTAGATATAGAAGATGTTTTCATGCCATCTACAATGTATAAAGGGTTTGAGTTCCCACTTGATCCCGCACCACGAATTCGAATTTTCGCTCCGGAACCGGGAGATCCAGACGAAGAAGAAACGGTAACTCCCGATGTCCTTCCCTGCAATACTTGTTCTACACGTTGGTTTGAAGAACTTTTAATTTGCTTACTATCGATGCTTGAAATTGCACCTGTCACCAAACTTTTCTTTTTAGCACCGTATCCGACAACTACAACTTCATCTAAATTATTTGTGTCTTCTTCTAGAAGCACATCCAACACAACTCTTCCTTCAACCCCAATTTCCATTGTTCTATAGCCTACAAAGCTAAAAACAATAATGTCTGTAGGTTTTACATTTGTTAAAACATAAGAACCATCTAACCTAGTAGTAGTTCCATTTGTTGTTCCTTTTACTATAATATTTACTCCAGGTAGTTCACCAGAACTATCAGAAACAATTCCTTTAAGGTTTTGACCAAAGGAAAAACTACACAGCAAAAAAGCAGTAATAAACAACAACTTTTGCAAAAAACTATTTTTCATATTTGATAATTAATTTAAGATATTTTTTCAAAAGATTTATAAAAGGTAGGCAAATTTGTGAAAATCATAAAATTCATTACCTCGTTATATATGTGTCTTTTGATCAAATTGATTTATTTGCTACAAATCTAGATACATTATTAACAAAATATTAATAGTTTTTTATCATTTATTAATATATTTTTTATATTATTGATTAAAATTCATGCAATTATGGACACAAATATACACAGAGAGATTACCCAACTATCACCTTCAGACAGTTTCCTATCCTATTACCGCATCAAAGATAATTTTGATTTCCCAATCCATTTTCACCCAGAATACGAATTAAACCTAATACACAAAGGAGCCGGCGCGAGAAGAATAATTGGCGACCACATGGAAACAATCAACAACTACGAATTAGTACTAGTCGGCCCAAACCTACCACACTGCTGGGAACTGCACGAATGCACAAGCAAAGAAATACACGAAGTAACCATACATATACATAACGACCTACTTGACGAAAAACTATTATCAAGAAGAGTCTTTAAATCCATAAAAGACCTACTCAACAACTCTATACACGGCGTTCTTTTTTCCGAAAAAGCCACAAAAGACGTAATGCAAAGACTCATGGACCTCCCTAAACGTTCAGGAATAGACTACTTTCTTGAGTTTATCTCCATACTACATGACCTATCCATTTCAAGAAACCAGCAAGCACTATCTACCTCCTTCTCAAGTGCAAACAATTTTGAAAACAGCGATAAAATCAAAAAGGTATACGAATATGTTCAAGAAAATTTTCATCGAAAAATCTCATTAGATGAAATCTCAGAACTCATAAACATGAGCCCCGTTACATTCAATCGATTCATTAAGAAAAGAACCGGAAAAACATTTGTATCCTACATCAACAACACAAGAGTTAGCCACGCCACAAGACTCCTTATTGAAACCGATTCAAGTATTGGAGAAATAGGATACAAGTGCGGCTTTAACAACATCGCTAACTTCAACAGAATGTTCAAGAAAATAAAAAAATGCACACCTAGCGAATTCAAACATGAATTTAGCGGGATACAAAAAGTACTCTAATACTATTTTGTCACAAAAACCATAATTAATCACAAAAACATATCACAATTACAAAAAAATACTATGATTTGATGATTTCAGCATATTATTTACCCCTACTTTCATTTACTTTTACTTTTTGAAATTTTACAATAAGAAACACTCTAAATCAAAAAATATGAAACATCTAAAACACATAATTACCATTTGTTTAATTATTGTTCTATACGGATGTTTTGGCAAAAGGAATAATAGTATGATGGAAATCAAAGAACAAATACTTGTAAAAAAGGTAGATTCTCTTTTAAATTTAATGACCATTGAAGAGAAGGTGGGGCAAATGAACCAATACAATGGTTTCTGGGATGTTACAGGCCCTATTCCAGAAGAAGGTAATGCTGAACTTAAATACGAACATTTGAAAAACGGCCTTGTTGGTTCAATGCTAAATGTACGTGGTGCTGAAGAAGTACGAAAAGTACAGAAAATAGCTGTAGAACAATCAAGATTAGGAATTCCTTTAATCATAGGGTTTGACGTTATTCATGGCTACAAAACATTAAGCCCAATACCACTTGCAGAAGCTGCAAGCTGGGACTTAGAAGCTCTTGAAAAATCAGCTAGAATTGCAGCTATTGAAGCATCTGCATCTGGTATTAACTGGACATTTGCACCCATGGTAGACATTTCTAGAGACCCTCGATGGGGAAGAGTTATGGAAGGTGCCGGTGAAGACCCTTTTTTAGGTAGCGCCATTGCTGTAGCTAGAATACAAGGTTTTCAAGGAGATGATTTATCTGCTCCAAACACCATTGCTGCATGTGCAAAACACTTTGCTGCCTATGGTTTTTCTGAAGCTGGAAAAGAATACAACACAGTAGACATTGGAACATCTACACTCCACAATATTGTATTTCCTCCATTTAAAGCGGCTGTTGATGCAAATGTTAAAACATTTATGAACTCTTTTAATGAGCTTAATGGAGTTCCTGCAACTGGAAACTCTTATCTACAAAGAGATATCTTAAAAGGAAAATGGGATTTCAATGGCTTTGTCGTTTCTGACTGGGCTTCTATTGCTGAAATGATACATTGGGGACAAGCTAAAGACAAAAAAGATGCGGCTACAATAGCTGTTAATGCAGGATCTGACATGGACATGGAGAGCTATATTTACATTCATGAATTGGTGGGCTTAATTAAGAAAGGGGTTGTAAAAGAAGCTACCATTGATGATGCTGTAAAGCGTATTTTACGCGTAAAATTTGAATTAGGACTTTTTGACGATCCATACAAATATTGTGATGTTGAAAATGAAAAAAATGCCATTGGAAATTCTACTCACAGAGAAGCAGTATTGGATATGGCTAAAAAATCTATCGTTCTATTAAAAAACGAAACGCAACTACTCCCTTTAAAGAAAAATGGTCAAAAAATTGCATTAATTGGCGCTTTAGCTGCCGATAATAATAGCCCACTAGGGAGCTGGCGTATTGCATCAGATAATAACAGTGCCGTTTCTGTTTTAGACGGAATGAAAAAATACACAGGCAATAGCTTAATCTATAAAAAAGGTACCGAGGTTAGTATTGGTAATACCGAGTTCATAAAACATGTAAAAATAAACACTACAGATAGAAGTGAATTTAAGGATGCCATTGACACCGCGAAAAAATCAGACGTAGTGGTTATGGTTCTTGGCGAACATGGTTTTCAAAGTGGTGAAGGAAGGAGCAGAACAGAACTTGATCTCCCAGGCTTACAGCAAGAGCTTCTGGAAGAAGTCTACAAAGTAAATAAAAACATTGTTTTAGTCTTAAATAACGGTAGACCTTTAGCAATTGAATGGGCAGCAGAAAATATTCCGACCATTGTTGAAGCTTGGCATCTTGGAACTGAAACAGGCAATGCAGTAGCTCAAGTTCTTTATGGTGATTACAATCCAAGTGGAAAACTACCTATGACCTTCCCAAGAAATGTTGGTCAAATTCCAATTTACTATAATTACAAAAACACCGGAAGACCTACAGACAAGGACAATAATGTGTTTTGGTCGCACTATTTAGATGTCGAAAAAACACCGCTATACCCATTTGGACACGGCTTAAGTTATACCAATTTTGAATATAGCAATTTTATATTAAAAGATAGTTTAGTAACGATCAACGACACTATTAAAGTCTCTGTTGATGTAACCAATACTGGAAAGTATGACGGGCAAGAAGTTGTACAACTATACATTAGAGATCTTGTAGGAAGCGTAACAAGGCCTGTAAGAGAATTAAAAGGCTTTGAGCTTGCCAATTTAAAAGTAGGAGAAACAAAAACAATCAATTTTAATTTAAAAAAGGAAACGCTTGGGTATTATAATAATAATGGAGACTTTATTATTGAACCAGGTGATTATAAAGTTTTTATTGGCGGTAGTTCTGTAACTAAATTAGAAAGAAGATTCACGCTAACAAATTAAGTTCCCCTTTGATTTTTACAAGTAGAAAGACACCTAATTAGGTGTCTTTTTTTTATATATAAAAAAGGGTTATAAATTCAATATAAACTAAGAATCTTCTTTAGAATATTTTAATCCCAAAAGAATTAACACGGTTGAAATCATAAAGGTTAACGTCATTAACAGCCCTGAAATCATAATAACATATTTCATCCAAAGAACCCCATTCCACATAAAATAAATTCCTCCAAAAGTACACAAGATAGAAACAAAAGGCTCAATCATTAAGAATGATTTTAGTTTCATATTAATCCCAGTTGTAGCCACTAAACCGCCTAAAAGAAAAAAGATAACAGACAAAGACAATATATGATTGTGCACCATTGTCATTACTTCTCCCCTACTTTTTTTGAATTTCATCACGGTCGCATTCTCATCGCTTTCATTCCCTAAATAACGCTCTTCTATTCCGTTTGGATTGGAATTACTCGTATCATTTACAAAACGAATACCTGCATAAAAACCTATACTTAAGCAAATAATAAATGCAAAAATTAAGCCTTTTATTTCTGTTGGAAATTGAGATATGATACCATGGATTTTCATTAAAAGATGTGGTGTTTCTGTAGAATAGTGAGATCTGATAAAAACTGGTTAATTGCCTGTGTCATAGACAAAGCAGAGATAGTAGCCCCAGAAATAGCCATGATATCCCTTCGATATTTTAATTGATCTTTGGCCGATTTTCCAATAAACTGTTTTAACCAACGTCTACTGCCAATTTCTGCGCCATAATCTTCTCTATATATCAATACTTTTGATTTTTTAATAATTAATTCTTTGTCTAAAATAATCAAAAAATCAAATTCATCGGTTTTACTAGGTGCTTTACCTATATAAGCATAACCTACAATTTCAGAAGCATCAATAATTTGAAACAAATTAGCTGCATATATCCATTTACCTAATTGCGCATTTACAACCTCAGAAACGGTAATTTCTACAAGTTTGAGTTCCTTTTTTTCAAAAGTTTTCACCAATTCTTTTTGTACTTTTTTCAAAATACGCTTAGGCATCTGAAAAGCTGACAACTGAGTTGTGGTTATAAATACAATTAGAAATGCGATGCTTTTAAATTTCATTTGTCAAAAATAAGGCGAATGTTTGATATATGTAAAAGCTAGGGCAACGTTTTTAAACACTGTCCTAGCTAAAAATTAACAACTTATGTATTTCTTAGAACCAGATTCCAAATCCTAAGTTTAATTGTTTTACTGTTTGAGAACCTGCAACTGCAGTATTCTTAAATTGGTAATCAGCTTTGAAAGCTGCACCTGGAGCAACTGTATAGGTCAAACCAAATGTAACTTCGTTTCTGTCATATTTTAGGTTTTTATTTATTCCTTGGGCAACAGAAGCATGGGTATTAAAATCTTCGTAGCGAACAAACCCTACTAATTGCTGCTCTTTCTCTTGAGATAATAAGTTATATGCTCCTTCTACATACCATCCTTGTAATTTAGATCCTAATTCATTCCCTGTAGATACGTTGTAATAGGTATTGTATTCTTTACTATCTGTAATGCTAGCTGTAATAAATTGTCCACGTGCAGTAAATCGTTTGTACGCATAACGAGCATCCAATCCAATCATTGCAACCCCAACATCAGCGCCATCTATATCTTGTACATCAACTTCAGACTGAGTTCTTCCAAAATAACCAGACAACCCTAAACGCAATCCTGGCAATCCGTAGTAATCCAATTTACCTGCAAAATTCACACTGTTCATTGTAGATTCAGCTCCCTTTTGTCTTCCGTTTCTTAACCCATTAGCTCCTCCTAATAGTTTACTTCCGTTCTGAGATTTAAATCCATTAAACATATATACTTGGTAACGTAAAGATGCTTCGTTGTATTTTCCTGTAAGTCCTAAACCTATTTCTCTCCATGTTGATGGGACTATAGACTTATCCATACTTGGTCTTTCGACTCCATTAAACGTTGTTGGCTCATGGTATTCATTTACAATTCCCATTGGCACTAACATCAATCCTGCTCTTACGTTTAGATTATCGGTTATTGCATACTGCAAGAAAGCTTGCTCTATATACACTTCTTTAACGTGCTCAAATTCTACTTCAGTAATAAATTGCGTTCTGTCATTAAATTTATAACCTAATAACATTACCATTCTATGCACATCTAACTTCGCATTCTTTCCAGTTGCTCTGTTATAGTGAGTTTCTGCATAACCACCAATTGTTAATCCTTTTTGATTTAAGTTAGATGATAAAATTCTTTGAGCAGCATTAACCTGTTTTTGTGGGTTTGTAATAATGCTGTCTTGTTGTACTTGCGCTGTTAGTCCGATTGATAAGCTTACTAAAGCAAAGAATACGATTCTTTTCATTTTATTTAGATTGATTTAAAATAACTATTTAATTATGCCGCAAAAATACGGACACAAATAGAACTAGCAAAGCTTATTTGGATTTATTTTAAATAAAAATAAGAACAACAATCTAAGTCGTTGAAAAACTACTACTTAGTGCTTAACTTCTTTAGGTAAATGATCACCGCCTTACGAATATCATCTGCCGTTTCTGTTGGTTTTGGATTGTATACAGATAGAACTCCTTTGTTTTTATCTGATAAAAACGGAATGTCAAATCCTTTTAAAAGGTAATCTGAAAAAGCAACAGTATAGGTTTTAGATCGATTTATTTTTTTAGCATTCACCAACCACTTTCCATCAACTTTTTCGGCGTTGTAACGTTGTAAATATGCTCCTGTACCAGATGCATTGACGCCATAATCAAGTACTTCTTTCAATAGGTTACCTTTAATTTTCACTTTTAGGATAGCACCACCATAAGGCAATACTCTAAAAATATCTACTGCCGTAATTGCACCCGATAATTCATCATCAATTCTAATAGAACCTCCATTTACCAATGCGCAGTCAACAGTATCATCGTAAGCCAATGCCATAGATCGGGCAATTATTTTCCCTAAATTAGTTTGGACACTTCTAATGGGTGTATCTCTACCGTCTAATGGAGTGTTAGCAGTGTAAATAACTTCATCTGGGTTATTAATAACCTCTTTTATTTTGGTTTTTAATACAGCTTGCCATTTATCAACGATTGCTCCTACTCTTTTATCGGCAACAATAGTTTCGTTAATTTCTTTTAATTCCGATTGCACTGTTGCCTTTTCCGTTTTTTTGTCAAAAGAAATTCTATGGATATATGCTGTTTTTGCATTCGCATCTGCCTTAGCAACAAAAGAATCTCCTACCGGTACTAACATGTTTGTATGTTCATGTCCGCCCATAATTAAAGGAATATTAGGCAACATTTTTAGTATTTCTTTATCTTGAGAAACTTTAACATGAGTCAATCCAATTACTAGATCAACTTTGTCTTTTAATTGATTGTAATCATCTGTTACTTCCTTAAAAACATCCTGATATTTCACAAAACTTTGTGGATTAGAAGGAATACAAACACTTATAAATCCAACTGATACAGTTGTGCCATCTGCATCTGTGAACTCTTTGATATAGGTGTCATTTATTGGTTGTTGTTGATTGTTCACCTCTTTTGCAAAAGGGGCATAGGTACCCTCTTTATTCTCTAATACATTTCCAGAAATCCATTCGAACGAACTTTCATTCAGCCTATTCTGGAGTGCTTGGCTTTTTAAATCAAACTCATGATTTCCCAAAGCAACCAAATCAAAGTTCATGGCATTCATCACTTCAATCATTTGTTTACCACTAATACGCTCTCCTTCGTATTTGATGGTTCCCAACAAAGACGGATTCAAAAAATCTCCCGCCATTACCAACATAGTATTTGGGTTTTCTTTTAACAGTTCTTGATGTACCGTTTCTACTCTCGCCATTCCTCCAAACTTTCCGTTTTGTATAGGTGCAATTTCATAAACATCATTAATTTGTAAAAAAGTAAAATCAATTTTCCCATCATCTTTCGAACAAGATAATAGTAATGAGATAGCTACGACGCATAGCATTGATTTGAAAGGTTTCATAAAGTGTATTTTTTTTTAGGTAATATATATATTAAAAGACCTTTGACAAACGTTTTTTGCTACTTCCAGTCAAAAGATGATTTTGATTCGTTTGCAAGGTGACACTATTTACTAATGATTAAAAACATCCATAGCTACATTATAAGCGCTTTCAAAACTCATAGCTCTGATGTTTGTATCTGCTTTTTCGGCGGTAAAATATGATACTAATTTTTCTGTTGGCATATTACCCGTCAGCTCATCTTTTGCCATTGGACAGCCCCCATACCCCATCATAGCGCCATCAAAACGATGACAGCCTGCTTTGTATGCAGCGTCTACTTTTTCTTTCCAAGAACTTGGTGTGGTGTGTAAGTGTGCTCCAAATTCAATTTCTGGGTAATTCGGAATTAAATTTGAAAACAAATAGTCAATTACCTCTGGTGTAGAGCTACCAATTGTATCTGAAAGTGATAAAATTTTAACGCCCATATTTGATAATTTCTCTGTCCACTCACCAACAATATCAACATTCCAAGGATCTCCATATGGATTTCCAAATCCCATAGATAAATAAGCTACTACTTCTTTGTTAGCTCTTGTTGCAATCGTTAAAATTTCTTGCAGCGCTTCAATAGATTGACTGATGGTTTTATGCGTATTACGCATTTGAAAGTTTTCTGAAATAGAAAAAGGATAACCCAAGTAATCAATTTCTTCAAACTGAGCGGCATCATTAGCACCACGTACATTGGCTATAATTGCCAGTAATTTACTAGATGTAGAAGATAAATCGAGCTTAGAAAGCACCGCAGCCGTGTCTCGCATTTGCGGAATCGCTTTTGGAGAAACGAAACTCCCAAAATCAATGGTATCAAAACCAACTCGTAATAAAGCGTTGATATAGTTTGCCTTATCTTCTGTATCGATAAAATGCGTTTTAATTCCCTGCATTGCATCTCGTGGACATTCTATAATTTTAACCTTCTTACTCATGAAAACCAAAGATAACCAAAGCATTGGAATGGTAAAATTTATTTGGTTGGATTATTGCGATTAAAAAATTAACTTCGTAGAATCCAAAAACAAACAATCTTATCCATTACATATCAAACACTTAAGCCGTAAAAAATCATCTTCATTATGAAACAAAAAGCCATACAAATTAACGGGTATACCCATCTTACTTATACGCATGAAACTTATTCAGAAAACGAAATGCTCCAAAGAAGTAGTTCTTATTACAATTGGTTAGACAAAAGGCGTTCTGTCAGGGAATTCTCTGACAAACCAGTACCGAAAGAAGTGATTGAAAACTTAATTTTATCTGCTTCTACAGCACCATCAGGTGCTCATAAACAACCATGGACCTTTTGTGCAATTTCAAATCAAGCATTAAAATCAAAAATTAGAGAAGCTGCTGAAATTGAAGAAAAACTGGGGTATGATTCTAGGATGAGTGAACGATGGAAAAAAGATTTAGCTCCCTTGGGAACAAATATGCATAAACCTTTTATTGAAGAAGCTCCTTGGATTGTAATTGCATTTAAGAAAGTATACGAATTCGATGAAGATGGTAGTAAACACAATAATTACTATGTCAACGAATCGGTTGGAATTGCCACAGGTATGTTTATTTCTGCTATACAGAATGCAGGTTTAGTTACCTTAACCCACACACCAAGTCCAATGAATTTTTTAGCGAAGGTGTTAAAAAGACCATCTAATGAACGTGCATTTATTCTATTTCCCATTGGATATCCAAAAGAGGCAGTTTTTGTCCCCAAAATTGACCGGAAACCTATAGACGAAGTTGCTTGTTTTTTTGAGTAAGTAATTATTTTATGTATATTAAAAAAATAGTATAACGTAACAGTTTTCTTAAAACCCTATAAATCAAAACATAACAGGATGTATAAAACGATCATTAAACTATCACTACTTCTTTTAATAAGCGCACCAATAAGTAGTATCCAAGCTCAAATCCAAAAAGGGAAACTATCCAAAGGAAATATAGCAACATCGGCGATTACTGCTAGTGAAAGCCATCAATATAAGGTGTCATTTAAAAAAAATCAATTCGCTTTTTTTAAATTAGTACAGCAAGGTGTTGATGTAAAAGTTACAACCTATGATTCTGAAGGTATAAAAATTCAAGAATTCGACAGCCCTAATGGGCAGTTTGGACCTGAGTTATTTTCTATTACTTCTAACAAAAAAGGAAATTATATCATTGAAGTATCTCGACTAGACACTACCAAAAACCATGGTTCTTACACCTTGGCTATTCAACTACAAAAATCAAAAGCTACTACGCCCAACAAACAAGTTGATGAACTTTTTACTCCTTGGAATACAGATAACACTCCAGGTTTAGCGGTTGCTGTTGTTAAAGATGGTCAAATTATTTACAAAAAAGGATATGGACTAGCCAATCTAGAATATAACATTCCAATCACTACATCATCTATATTTCATATTGCTTCTGTCTCGAAGCAGTTTACTGTATTCTCAATACTCTTGTTAGAAAAACAAGGGAAGTTACGTTTAAACGACGATATTAGAAAGTACATTCCTGAAGTTCCAGACTTTGGAAAGAAAATTACATTGCGTCATTTAGCAACGCATACAAGTGGCCTTCGAGATCAATGGAATTTACTTGCAATGGCTGGTTGGCGTTTGGATGATGTTATCACAAAAGAACATGTACTTAAGTTAGTGAGCAAACAAAAAGCATTGAATTTCAATCCCGGTAGTGAATATACTTACTGTAATACCGGGTTTACACTTTTAGCGGAGGTCGTTTCTAGAGTTTCAAACATGTCTTTTGCTGAATTTACAAAAGCGCATATTTTTACCCCATTACAAATGAATAATACCTTGTTTTATGATGACCATGAAAAAGTTGTAAAAAACAGAGCTTACTCGTACTACTCAACACACACAGGTTACAAAAAAAACGTATTAAGCTATGCCAATGTCGGCGCTACAAGTCTTTTCACAACGGTTGAAGATTTAAGCAAGTGGTCCTTAAACTTTAACAACCCTATTGTTGGAGATGCCACAATTTTCAATACAATGAATACCCCCGCTATTTTAAACAACGGGAAAAAATTTGGGGGAGCATTGGGGCAATTTGTTGGCAAATACAAAGGACTTAAAGAAATACAACATGGTGGAGCAGATGCCGGTTATAGGTCTTATTTAACACGATTCCCTAAGGAAAATTTCTCAGTTATTGTGTTTAGTAATTCTGCTGAATTTAATGCAGGCAGTATGGCTCATAAAGTGGTTGATATTTATCTCAAAGATCGAATCAACGTTACACCAAAAAAGAAAAAATCGACACAAGGAACTACAGGTAAGAGCGTCACTGTATCTGAAAACATCTTAAATACCTATACTGGGGAATTTGAACTCCAACCTGGTTTTACCATTCAAATAAAAAACAATAACGGGGCATTAACAGCCAAAGCAACAGGGCAATCTGTTCTTTCTCTTTCTCCAATATCTATTACGGAATTCAATGTAAAAGGGGTCGCTGCCAAAATTGAATTTATTCCGAATAAAGAAAAAAACATTACCCTAATTAAATTACATCAAGGTGGACGCATTATGGAAGCTTCAAGAGTAAAAAGTTTCGATGCAAATTCTGTTAATTTATCGGAGTTTTCTGGAGAGTTTTACAGCGAAGAGCTATCGACAAGCTATCATTTTTCTGTTGTTGATGGGAAGCTTGTTTCTAAACACAGTAGGTTAAGCGATTTTACCTTGACTCCAACAAAAAATAATGTTTTTGCGGGTGATGTTTGGTTTTTTGGACTGGTAGAATTTATTAGAAATGGCGACCATAAAATTACTGGATGCAAGGTGTCCAACGGTCGTGTTCGAAACCTATATTTTAGAAAAGTAAAATAGAAAATTATAATCAAGAAATTTTTAGATCAAAATAAACCCAGCAATTCCTACAAACACCACAATTTGTGTCCATTTTAAGTAAAGACCAACATTTTTATGGCTTTTAATATAGGTAGAAATTGATCCAGCCAAGATTGCTATGGTAGAAAACACCAAAAGCGATACAAACATAAATATGAACCCCAGCATATAAAACTGAATAACAGTACTTAAAGAATCGCTAAATAAAAACCCTGGAAAGAATGCTAAAAAGAAAATGGATACTTTCGGGTTTAGCACATTCATTATAAAACCTTGCTTAAACAATTGCATGGTTGTTTTCTTTTCTACGTTATTTTCTGTAAATGCAATAGCAGCATCAGAATTTAAAACTTTAAAAGCCAAGAATAGTAAATAGGCAGCCCCAAACAATTTTATTCCAAAAAATAAAGATTCACTTTCTTTGATAATTGCAGAAACTCCAAAAGCTAATAATGAAGTATGTACAATACACCCTGAAATTAAACCAAAAACAGTAGCCAATCCATCCTTTTTTCCGTTTACAATACTCTGAGTTAATACATAGATATTGTCTGGTCCAGGAGATAGCGCTAAGACTATGTTGCTATTGAAAAAGAAATTAGGGTTTCTAACATGTTTGTTTTTTGCCAGGCGAATATCATGAAGTACTCGCTATATTAAAAGATTACTTATTCATTGCATTTCATCGCCATGATAACTTACATTTCTTTTAAAATTGCGTTGTTTATTTTTTTAATCAAACTTGGTCCTTCATAAATAAAACCTGTGTAAATCTGTACCAAATCAGCACCAGCCTTTATCTTTTCTAAAGCATCTTCTGCAGAATGTATACCTCCTACTCCAATTATGGGAAATGACTTGTTAGAATTATCTGCTAAATATTTAATCACTTTGGTACTTTGTGCTTTTATTGGCTGACCACTAACACCACCGTTTCCTATTTCTTCTAACCGCTCATTTGAAGCTTTTAAATTGTCTCTAGTGGTTGATGTATTTGAAGCTATGACACCATCAATTTTTGTTTCAGCGACCAGTTCTATAATCTCTTCTAGTTGTTCATTATTTAAATCTGGAGCAATTTTCAATAAGATTGGTTTTTGGTTCACTTCTTTGGAATTCAATCCTTGAACTGTAGAAATCAATTCAATCAAATAATCTTTATCATTTAACTTAGCATGACTTCCTACATTCGGACAACTTACATTCAATACAAAGTAATCTACATATGGGTGCAACGCTTTAAATACCTCACAATAATCTTGTGTATAATTCTCTGGTGCAGTCGTAGTGTTTTTTCCTAAGTTCCCTCCTATTATAACGTGACCTTTGTTCTTTTTTAAGTTTTCAATGGCAGGCCCCATTCCATCATTATTAAATCCCATTCTATTAATGATTCCTTGATCATCTTTTAAACGAAATAAACGTTGTTTAGGGTTTCCTACTTGCTCTTTTGGCGTAACCGTACCAATTTCTATAAAGCCAAATCCAAAGTTGGCTAGTTCATTATAGATCACCGCATTTTTGTCAAACCCTGCTGCCAAACCGACTGGGTTTTTAAAAGTAATTCCAAATAAATTTCTTTCTAATCGTTTGTCATTTATTTGAAACATACTTCTAATCATTCCTGGTACAAACGGAATTTTGTGTAAAAATTTGACTACAGAAAATGTAAAGTAGTGCACTTTTTCTGGATCAAAAAGAAATAAAATGGGTCTTATCAGTATTTTATACATATTCTTATTCTATAAAAAAAGCTCCAAAAAGGAGCTTCATATTTATCTTAAAACAGCTTCAAGGTTTTTCTCAAAAGTTGCTTGTAATTTTTGCATTATTTTATCAATCTGTTTATCTTCTAATGTTTTGTTTGCATCTTGTAACACAAAACTTACCGCATATGATTTTTTACCTTCTGGTAATTTATCACCCTGATAGACATCAAACAAATCAACTTCTTTTAGCAAGTTTTTCTCTGATTGGTTTGCCAAATTATACACCTCTTTAAAAGTAACTTTTTGATCAATCAACAATGCCAAGTCCCTTTTGACTGAAGGATATTTTGGTAAGAGTGAAACTTTAATGTTCTTTTTCCCACACACTTTCAATACATTTTCCCAATTAAAATCTGCATATAACACTTCTTGCTTAATTCCAAAGTCTTTCAATATAGAAGGCTTTACCACTCCAAAGTCTACTATTTTTATTTTTCCTAAGCTCAATGTAATTCCTTCTGTAAACACATCAGATTTAACCGGTGTGGTTTTTATATTTGTAACTCCTACACGTTCCAATAAAGAAGATATAATTCCCTTTACATAAAAGAAATCAGAATTTTGTGCCGTTGTTTTCCAGCTCTCTTTCGTTCTATTCCCCGTAACAAACAATGTTAGGTGTTTGTCTTCTTGATATTTATCGTTGTATTTATGGTAAGTCTTTCCAAATTCATACAATTTCAATGCATTGTTCTTTCTATTGATATTATACCCAACAGATTCTAATCCACTAAACAGTAAGGATTGGCGCATCACTTTTAAATCGCTACTTAAAGGATTTAATATTTCTACGTTGTTCTCTGCATGTAAGTTTTCTGTAAACTCAACATACTCTTCTTTGGTTAAAGAATTTGCCATGGTTTCATTAAACCCTAAAGAAGTTAATTGATTGGCTACAATGTTTTCAATTTTAGTATCTGTATTAGAATCAAAAGAAATTGAGGTATTTAACTTATGAGAAAACTCTATATTGTTATACCCATAAACTCTTAAAATCTCTTCAATGATATCAGCTTCTCTTTGAACATCTACTCTATAAGAAGGAATCGTTAATCCTAATCCTCCTTCAGTTTCACTGTTAATTTTTATCTCTAATGAAGCTAAAATTTTCTTAATGGTTTCTTTTGGAATCTCTTGTCCAATTAGACGGTAGGCATTTTCATAAGAAAAGAATACTTGAAAGTCGTCTACTTTTTCTGGATAAAAATCCATAATATCGGAAGCTAAGGTTCCACCTGCATATTCTTCAATTAACAACGCTGCTCTTTTCAACGCGTACTTCGTTAAGTTGATATCAATTCCTCTTTCAAAACGAAAAGAAGCATCTGTATTTAATGCATGTCTTTTTGCAGATTTACGGGTAGAAACTGGGTTAAAATAAGCACTTTCCAAAAAGATACTTGTTGTATTTTCTGATACTCCAGAATTGATTCCACCAAAAACCCCTGCAATACACATCGGGTTCGATTCTGCATCACAAATCATTATATCATCCGCAGATAAGGTTCGTTCCACCTCATCTAACGTGGTGAATTTAGTTCCTTCTTCAAGCGTTTTAACCACTACTTTATTGCCTTTAATTTTTGACGCATCAAATGCATGTAGCGGTTGTCCTAATTCGTGTAATACATAGTTTGTAATATCTACTATATTGTTTTTTGGCGCTATCCCCACCGATTTTAAACGGTTTTGAATCCATTCTGGTGAATCTTTTACTTCTATATCAGTAATTGAAATTCCAGAGTATCTTGGAGCCAAATCTTTATTATCTACTTCAATATCAATCTTAAGCTTACGTTCATCTACATGAAAATCACTCACTGAGGGCGAAATCAGCTCTAAATTAATATCTTGTTGCATTAAACCTGCCCGCAAATCACGTGCTACACCAAAGTGACTCATGGCATCCGCTCTATTTGGAGTTAGTCCGATTTCAAAAACCTCATCTTTTTCGATTTTAAAAACTTCTGAAGCTGGAGTTCCTGGTTTTAAAGAAGCGTCCAATACCATAATACCATCATGCCCTTTTCCTAAACCTAATTCGTCTTCAGCACAAATCATTCCATGACTTTCTTCTCCTCTAATTTTTCCTTTTTTGATCTTAAAACCTTCTCCTTTTTCATCATACAAAACAGTTCCAATAGTAGCTACAGGCACTTTTTGTCCAGCAGTAACATTTGGTGCTCCACAAACAATTTGCACAGGTTCTCCAGCACCAAGGGTAACAGTTGTTACTTTTAATCGATCTGCATTTGGATGTTGAATACATGTCAACACTTCCCCTACAACTATTCCTTTTAAGCTTCCTTTTATAGATTCTTTGGTTTCAATTCCTTCTACTTCTAAGCCCAGGTCGGTTAATAATTCACCTGCTTTTACAGCGTCCCAATCTATTTGTAAAAATTGTTTTAACCAATTGTATGATATCTTCATGATTCTTTTGTCAAATTTCAGATGCAAATTTAAGCATTTTATC